>TARA_R110002167_G_scaffold152853_3_pt1 | contig 40929 bp, 42 predicted proteins | sample TARA_R110002167 | Tara Oceans TARA_R110002167 (sample SAMEA4398238) | marine metagenome | biome: Polar Biome; feature: [MES] marine water layer (ENVO:01000295) within the mesopelagic zone...; material: water (ENVO:00002006), including particulate matter (ENVO:01000060) such...
TTAAAAATGGCAAAAGTAAGAACCTATCTACCAATTACAGAGTATGGCGGTTGGGGTTTTAGAAGTGGTTTTTTTGGAAACAAAGCAAAAGGAAAAGCAATCAATGTTTCTGGAGATATTGGCATTCAATTGGAATTTAAAAACGGGAAAAAATTATTAATAGGAACTTTAAAACAAAGCGAAGCTAAAAGTGTTTTAGAAACCTATCAACATAAAATAATATGATACGAATTATTACCTATTTAATCGTTTCGGTTTTCGGAATTGTAGTTTCTTTTGCGCAAATAAAATCCGAAGAAATTACAATCAAAAACGAAGCAATTGAACTTCCTGGAACTTTAACTTACTTTCAAGAAAATACGCCTTTAATTATTTGGGTTCATGGTTCTGGCCCTGTTGATAGAAATGGAAATCAGCCAGCACAAAATGTAAACGCAAACTACATCAAACAATTTAGGGAAGCTATTAACAAAGAAAATATTGCTTTTTTTAGTTTTGATAAAAGAACGGCTAATAAAAATAATAGTGACTATTTAAAAGATACAAAATTTACTGATTTTGCTTTAGATGTTGATGTAATTGTACATCATTTTAAAAAAGACAAACGTTTTACAAATGTTACTTTAATTGGTCATAGTCAAGGTTCTTTAATTGCTATGATGGCTTCAAAAAATATTGATACATATATTTCTCTTGCGGGTGCAGGCGAAACGATTGATAAAACAATTGTGAAGCAAATTGGTAAAAATAATCCTACGCTCGGTGAAGCCGCGCAAAAACAGTTTGACACTTTACAAGCGAAGGGAAAAATTGAAACTGTAAATCCGTTTTTGATGAATATTTTCGCAAAACAAAATCAAGCGTTTTTATATGAATGGATGCAAATAAATCCTACAGAAGAAATTAAAAAAATTACGATTCCAACTTTAATTATTAATGGTGATAAAGATTTACAAGTTCAGATTGAAGATGCAGAAAACTTGAAAAATGCAAAACCAAATGCAGAATTGGTAATCATTAAAAACATGAATCATGTTTTAAAAAACATAGAAAAAGAGGAAGACAATTTAGCATCTTATTATTCTCCTGATTTTCCTATATCAGAAAAATTAATAAAAACCATTGTTGAATTTGTAAAAAAATAACATGGCAAAGAAAAAAGCTTTTGCATTGCGCATAAATGAAGATATGATGAAAGCCATAGAAAAATGGGCTGCTGATGAATTTCGTTCTACAAACGGACAAATAGAATGGATGTTGATGCAAGCTTTAAAAGACGCTAAAAGAGAGCCTAAAAAGAAGGAAGAATAGCGTAAAAACATCTTTCCTTAATGACCTTTTTTAACATTAAAAACCTGACTCTTTCTGATTCTTCACCTAAATTACAATAACAAAAAACACTATTCTATCCAATTTTTAAAATCTTTTACACGTTCTCTACTCACAATAATTTCTGTTTCTGAATAAGAATTTAGAATTAATTTTAAACGCGAATTGGCGTAAGCAATTATATCTTTAATAGCATTTATATGCACAATAAAAGTGCGATTAACTCTAAAAAAATGTTCTGGATTTAGTTGTTCTTCCCAAGTTTCTAATGAGTTATCTAACAAATGATTTCGCTTTTCATTTGTATAAATATAGGTTGATTTATTTTCGCTGAAAAAACACTCAACGTCATCAATAGAAATAATTTTAATATGCTGACCAACTTTAATTGACAAGCGTTTTTTAAACTTTCTATCAACAGGATTGATCAGTAATTTACGAATATCTTCTAAATTAACTTGAACATCAGATTGCTTTGACTGGCTTCCTTTAAACTTATCCACAGCAACTTTTAGTTCGTCTTCATCTAACGGTTTTAATAAATAATCTACACTATTTAATTTAAAAGCTTTTAGCGCATATTCGTCATAAGCAGTGGTGAAAATAATGGCTGATTTTACTTCAATTTCTTCAAAAATCTCAAAAGACAATCCATCAGAAAGCTGAATGTCTAAAAATATTAAATCAGGATGTTTGTTGTTCTGTAACCAGTTTAAAGATTCTTCAACAGAATGTAGCATTTGCTTTGCCTCAATACCCAATTCCGCTAACATTCTACTTAATCTTCTTGCTGCAGGTTTTTCATCTTCTATTATTAATACGTTCATTCTTTTGTTATTATGTTAATTATTAGACATTGGTTTTAGGTGATTTTTGATGAACAAATTACTCTTTCATAAATTCTTCAATTTTTCGTTCTTCCCAATCTTTGCCAAAGAAATTTAAAAAGCCAAACGTTTTTAAAGCGTCTAAAGCTAAAAATATCCCCCAAATAAACCAAATAGGAATATGTATAAATCCTTCTTCATCAAATTGATTGCTTACTTTAAAATCATCAAAAATGGTAAAAGAGAATTTCCAAACAAAGGTGATAAACAAATTTACTATTATATAGGTAAAAATATGATTGTAGAAGTTTTTAATTTCTTCAATCCTGGCTTTCGCCCGTTTTAATTTTCTGTCATTTATACTTTCTATAATTTCCATAATTCTTAGTATTTTGGTCTTTTTATATCTTCTTTTTCCATCATTTCTTTAATTTTTCGTTCTTCCCAATCTTTCCCTAATCCTAAAGATTGAAAACCAAAAACGCCTAACCAATGAAAAACGAGTCCTATCCCCCAAAATAACCAAGTAGAAATTACGCCAAAATTTGTAATTGCATCGTAAAAAGAATAACCACTTTGCATTAATCCGAAAATAATAATTCCGCTAATAAAAATATTTACCAAAACGAATACCACTAAATGAACATAAAAACCTTTAATAGCTTTTACTCTTTTTTTGGCTCTTAAATAACTTTGTTCTTGTGTAAAATCTAATTCCATTTTCTTACTTATTTTCGTTCATAAATTCTTTAATTTTCTTTTCTTCCCAATCTTTTCCGAATCCTAATAAATTAAAACCGAAAACTCCTAACCAATGAAAAAACAACCCTGTACCCCAACCTAAAGTAGAAAACCAAAACCAGTGAAAATGAGGCTCAAAAGTTAAGTTCACATAGATAATAATGGGAATTACAATACAATATATGGTTAAATGTGTGTAGAACCCTTTAATTGCTTTTACTTTTTTTTGTGCTTTAAAATAGCGTTCTTTCTGTATAAAATCTGAATCCATTTCTTATGATTTATGTTCGTTCATATATTCTTTAATCTTTTTCTCTTCCCAGTTTTTATCAAACAATGCGTTTATCGTAAACACATTTAAAGCCTGAAAAACAACTCCGATTCCCCAATACAGCCAAATCTTATAGTTATGATAATTAAAAATTGCATCATTAAAAGAATCTCCATCATTCACATCACCCACAACAAAAATGGCTGTTAAAAATATATTTACTACAATGTAAACTGCCAAGTGTTTGTAAAACTTACTTATTTTTTCTACTCTTTTTTTAGCCAGAATATATTTTTGTTCTTGTGTAAATTTTGTTTCCATTATCTGTAATTTTTAGTTTGATTTTCTTTATCCATCATTTCTTTAATTTTACGTTCTTCCCAATTAGAACCTAAGAAAATGTTGTAATTGTTTACTTCTAAAAAATGAAAGGTTAACCCTATTCCCCAGCCAAAAATTGGAAACCAGAACCAGTGAAACCCTGGTGAAAATCTTAAATTGATGAAAATTAAAAAAGGAATTACCAAGCAATAAGATGCTAAATTCTGATAAAATTCTTTTAATTTTTCTACTCTTTCAACTGCTTTTACGTATTTGCTATTTTCTAAATTATCTTGATACATACTATTTTCCATTTTAAATAAGAGAGGTAAACTCACCTTAAACGTTTTGTTATTATTTTCTACTTTTACACCTTTCTGTGTTATTAACCCATATCTATCCGCAATATTTTGCAAACCCACTTTGGTGCTTTTACCTATTGCTTCTTTAGGATTGATGTTGTTTTCTACAATTAAATAATCATCTTTTTCATAAATATGAATTGTTAATGGTTTAGATGATGAAACCACATTGTGTTTTACGGCATTCTCTAATAAAAGTTGCAAAGAAAGAGGTACAATCTTTAAATCTGGATTACTTACAGCATCAGGAATATTAAACTTTACAGCGTCTTCAAAACGCATTCCTAGTAATTCCATATAGGTTTTTGCAAACTTTAATTCTTCTGTAAGCGTTGTTAAATCTTTGTTTCTTTGCTCTAAAACATATCTGTAAATTTTAGATAGTTTTGTAGTAAATTTTTCTGCTTGCGCAGGATTTTCGCCAATTAAACTCGTTAATACATTTAAACTATTAAACAAAAAATGTGGATCAATTTGGCTTTTTAACGACTCAAATTTTGCAGTTTCTGTTTTGGCTACAATTTCTTGTTTTGTCGTTTCTTGGGTCATTGCAGCTTTCCAGTTTACCATAAAACTTTTTGCATGAAAAAAAGCTGCTACACCTAAAGAAAAAATAATTGCAAATAAATGTGTCCAGATTAAAAGACCTTTAAAAAAATCATTAATATCATATCCAAAAAGTAAAATATATTGAATATAATGAATTACCAAAACTGCCGAAACTGTGTACAAAAAAGTTGCTATGATACCCGCCCAAACTCTTTTATTAGTTTCTTTAACCCAATCCCATTTAGTGGTTAAGTACTCATTAATAACTCCATTTCCAAGACCTAAAACAAAAGAATACATTGCAGAAATAAAAAAAACATATGCCATTCCTTTTACAGTAAACTGCTGATTTATAACTATAAAAACAATACCTAATACTACGGTTAGTTTGGTACAAACTATAACGTCTTTTTTTATTTTATTTATAAAACTTGTGTTTGAAGATCTCATTTTTGGAAATTATAATTTTAAAGAATACGCACTAGAAACGGATTTCTAAAGATACATTTTTATCGGTAACTGCAAATTTAGCATCCTCATAATTTGGAGGGCCAAAATTCATTACATTATTAGAAGCACCATAACTTTCTAAAGGCATTCCGTTGGTTGAAAAATCCATTTTATCATTATTATTCTTGTCATGAAAACAAATAATTGCATATTCACCAGCAGCTATATTTTCAAAAACAATAACACTTTTACCTTCTTTAATTTCAGATGATGCACCTTGCAAAGGCTTCATTCTAAAATTTTCTTTATCATACAAAGCAAAACTTACTTTTCCTTCGTTAGAAGTTACATTTACAACTGTTGCCGTAATACTCATTTTTTCCTGAGCAGTTAATGAAGTTGAAATTGATAAAACTGCTGTTACTATAATTGCTACTAAAATTTTCATAATGGTTTTATTTTATTGATTAATTATGATACAAATTTGCAACAGAAGTATAAATTTTAAAATTTAAATCAACTGAATTGTAATTTTTGATGGATGAACTGTACTATTTTAAAAAATAAGGTTGAAACAATCAAAATCCACTAGTAAATTGACATTACTAATTATCAAAAAACGAATATTTAAGAATTATTTTGATTAATTTTTAACTCAAAATCAAATTTTGTTTAAAATTGATAAAACTTTTAAAAAAGGAAGATCTTTTTGGCAATAAGTTTTAAAAAAAAATTACTTTAGCACTATGATTACTTCAAGAGAATATAAATTGTATACTTCAATAGCTAACTTTTTGCGTTTGCGCAATCGACGTTGTTAATATTTAAAATTAACCGTATAAAAATCTATTATAGTATTAATCATTTATTTTTTCAACGTGAACAACACAAACAAAACTTACTTACAACCTTTAGTTTTTTTAACAAATAACGCAAAAACTGTACGAAGGGCTTCAACTTTTCGCCCTTTGGGGTATTTCACTATTTAAAGAATTTAGGTGAGCCCGGTTCTACAATTATACAATCAGATAAAATTATTTTTTAACATTAAAACTCAATGCAATGGAAATTGTAATTGCTAATATATCACATATTGCTTACGCAGAAATTATTTGCAAAACTATTGAAGATGCTGCTCTTGTTAGAGGTACAGGTATAGCAAAAAGAAAACCAGAATATATAGCTACCAAAATGGAAAATGGGAATGCAGTAATTGCTTTAGATGGCGATAAATTTGCCGGATTTTGCTACATAGAAAAATGGGGACATGGAAAATTTGTTGCCAATTCTGGTTTAATTGTGCATCCAGATTATAGAAATATAGGATTGGCAAAATTGATAAAGCAAGTAATTTTCAATCATTCTCGAACAAAGTTTCCAGATGCTAAAGTATTTAGTATCACTACTGGATTAGCAGTTATGAAACTAAATACCGAGTTAGGCTACAAACCGGTAACTTTTTCTGAATTAACAGATGACCCTACTTTTTGGGATGGATGCCAAACTTGCAGAAACTATGACGTTTTAACAAGAACAGAAAGAAAAATGTGCTTATGCACAGGCATGTTATATGACCCAAAAAATAAAAGCACGGAAGACCCTAAAGTCGTTAAAGAAAATGTTTTTAGAAGACTAAAACATATAAAACAAAGTTTATTCTTAAAAAAAGAAAAAAAATGAAAAAATTAGTAATTGCATATAGTGGTGGTTTAGATACCTCATACTGCGCCGTAAGTTTATCAAAAGAATATGATGTACATGCAGTAAGCGTAAACACAGGTGGTTTCACAACCGAAGAAATTAAACACATAGAAAGTAACGCTTATAAAATGGGCGTTTCTACGTATAAAAATATCGATGCTGTTGCCACTTTTTACAATAAAGTAGTAAAGTATTTAATTTTTGGTAACGTATTAAAAAACAGTACATATCCGCTTTCTGTAAGTGCAGAAAGAATTATTCAAGCAATAGAAATTGTAGAATACGCAAAAAGTATTGGTGCAGAATATATTGCACACGGAAGTACAGGTGCAGGAAATGACCAAGTTCGTTTTGATATGATTTTTCAAACGTTAGCTCCTGGCATCAAAATTATTACGCCAATTAGAGATAAAAAATTAGCAAGACAAGAAGAAATAGATTATTTAAAAGCCGAAGGAATTGATATGCCTTGGGAAAAATCTAAATACTCTGTAAATAAAGGCCTTTGGGGAACTAGTGTTGGTGGCGTTGAAACTTTAAAATCAGAATTGCCTTTACCTAGCGAGGCGTATCCTTCTCAATTAAAAAAAGAAGGCGAAGAAAAAGTAACGTTGACGTTTAAAAATGGTGAATTTGTTGCTTTAAACGGACAAGAAAATAAGCCAGAAGTAAATATTGAAAAACTGAATGTATTAGCTTCCGCATTTGCAATTGGTAGAGATATTCATGTTGGTGATACTATTGTTGGTACAAAAGGAAGAGTTGGTTTTGAAGCTGCAGCTGCTTTAATTACCGTAAAAGCACATCATCTTTTAGAGAAACATACGTTAACAAAATGGCAATTACAACACAAAGAATATTTGTCTAGTTTCTACGGAATGCATTTACACGAGGGTCAATATTTAGATCCGGTAATGAGAGATACGGAAGCTTTTTTACAAAGTTCTCAAAAAATGGTTTCTGGAGATGTTACTGTAAGTTTAAAACCATATCATTTTTCTTTGGATGGTATTGTTTCTAAACACGATTTAATGTCGAGTGATTTTAGTACGTATGGCGAAGAAAATAAAGCTTGGACTGCAAATGATGCAAAAGGTTTTATCAAGATTTTAGGAAATCAGAATAAAATATATCAATTAGTAAACAAATAATGTTGAATCGTGTAATTGTTTAAAAGTTTAACTGTTTGTGTTTCACGACTATTAAACAATTATACAATTACACAATTACGCTTTTATAAAAATGAAAAATTTAGAAATAGGAATTATCGGTGGCGCAGGTTATACGGCAGGAGAATTAATTAGATTATTGCTAAATCATCCAAACACAACTATCAATTTTGTGTACAGTACATCTAATGCTGGCAATAAATTGTACAAAGTTCATCAAGATTTAATTGGCGATACAGAACTTAATTTTACAAGCGAAATTAATGCTGATGTTGATGTTTTGTTTTTATGTTTAGGTCACGGAAATTCAACGGCATTTTTAGCCAATAATAGTTTTTCTGATCACACAAAAATCATCGATTTAAGTAATGATTTTAGATTACTTGCTGATAAAAATTTCGATGGTAAAGACTTTGTTTATGGTTTACCAGAATTGGATAAAGAAATTATAAAAACAGCAAAATATATTGCAAATCCGGGTTGTTTTGCAACGGCTTTGCAATTGGCAATTTTGCCTTTGGCTGCAAATGGTTTGTTAAAAAATGATGTTCATATTAATGCCGTAACTGGTGCGACTGGTGCAGGAACTTCGTTATCTGAAACTACTCATTTTACGTGGAGAGACAATAATTTTTCGCATTATAAAGCATTTAATCATCAACATTTAGGAGAAATTAATCAAACTGTAAACCAGTTACAAGCTGATTTTAATTCGGAAATTAATTTTGTTCCGAATAGAGGAAATTTCTCTAGAGGAATTTTTGCAACCACTTATACAAAGTTTGATGGCAACATTGAAGATGCTAAAAAAATGTATAAAGAGTATTATAAAGACGCCGCTTTTACCTTTGTTTCTGATGTTGATATTCACATGAAACAAGTTGTAAATACCAATAAATGTTTGATTCATTTGGCAAAACACAACAATAAATTACTGATTACAAGTACAATTGACAATTTATTAAAGGGCGCTTCTGGTCAAGCAATTCAGAATTTGAATTTAATGTACGGCTTTGAAGAAACGTTAGGGTTGAATTTAAAAGCGAATTATTTTTAATCGCAACGAACTCGCGTTAGCGATTGGAACGGCATCCTTTTTTTGAGGAACGAAGAAAAAGATATAGTGAAAAGCGCGACCTTTAGGTAACGCCCAAAAAAGAATAAAATATGAAAGTAGCAATTATTGGAGCTGGCAGTTTAGGACAATCTATCGCAAAGGGTTTATTGAAAAATAAAGTAGTAAGTACGTTGTATTTAACCAAAAGAAATACCAATTCTATTAAAGATTTTAATGACTTTAATGAGGTGATTTTAACTTCTGATAATACGGAAGCTATTAAAAATTCTGATATTTTAATTTTTGCGGTTCAACCAAGGCATTTAGAGAATATTTTAACAAATGTTAAACCACTTTTACATAAAAATCATGTTTTAATTTCTGTTATCACAGGATTTTCTATTGCAAAAATTGAAGCTATTGTTGGTGAAAATCAATTTATAATTCGTTCAATGCCAAATACTGCTGCTTCTGTTGGGCAATCTATGACCTGTCTTTCTCCGAATACAAAAGGGAAAGAAAAAGTAGAATTGGCAAAAACTATTTTTAACAGTTTGGGGGTTTCATTAGAAATTCCGGAAGAGCAATTACAAGCTGCAACGGTTATTTGTGCAAGCGGAATTGCTTTTTGGATGCGCTTAATTCGTGCAACAACGCAAGGCGCAATTCAACTTGGTTTTGAAGCTAATGTAGCGCATGAATTAGCAATGCAAACTTGTTTTGGAGCGGCTAGTTTATTAAAAGAATCTGGTAGACATCCAGAAGCAGAAATAGACCGAGTTACCACTCCTGGAGGTTGCACAATAGAAGGATTAAACGAAATGGAACACCAAGGTTTAAGTTCTTCTTTAATTAAAGGAATTAACAAATCATTTGATAAAATAAATCAAATAAAAAATTAAAATTATGCCATTATTTAACGTTTATCCTCTTTATAATATTACACCTGTTTCTGCAAAAGATGTATATGTTTATGATGAAAAAGGAACAGAATATTTAGATTTATATGGAGGTCATGCCGTAATTTCTATTGGTCATGCGCATCCAAATTATGTAGCAGCAATTTCTAACCAAGTTGCAAAATTAGGTTTTTATTCTAATGCTATTCAGAATCCTTTACAAGTTGAATTAGCAGATAGATTAGAAGCCGTTTCTGGATGTAAAGACTATGAATTATTTTTATGTAATTCTGGTGCAGAAGCAAATGAAAATGCGTTAAAATTAGCGTCTTTTGTAACTAATAAATCTAGAGTTATTGCTTTTAAAAACGGATTTCATGGACGAACTTCTGCCGCTGTAGCTGCAACTGACAATCCTGGAATTATTGCTCCGATTAATGCGCAACAAAAAGTTACAATTCTTGAATTAAATGATATCGAGGCTGTTAAAACAGAACTTGAAAAAGGTGATGTTTGTGCTGTTATTGTTGAATTTATTCAAGGTGTTGGAGGTTTAGACATCGCAACAAAAGAATTCTTTGAAGAAGTTGATGTACTTTGTAAAGCAAATAGAACTTTTTTTATTGCTGATGAAGTGCAGTCTGGTTATGGAAGATCTGGAAAGTTTTTTGCTTTTCAACATTATAATGTAACTCCGGATGTAATTTCCATTGCAAAAGGAATGGGAAATGGTTTTCCTATTGGAGGAATTTTAATTCATCCGTGTATTGAAGCAAAATTCGGAATGTTAGGAACTACTTTTGGTGGAAACCATCTAGCTTGTGCTGCTGGCTTAGCCGTTTTAAATACACTCGAGGAAGAAAAATTAATGGACAATGTAAATGAAATGTCTGTCTATTTTATTGAAAAAGCCAAAGAAATTCCTCAAATCAAAAAAATAAAAGGAAAAGGGTTGATGCTAGGTTTAGAATTTGATTTTGAAGTTGGCGATTTAAGAAAAAAATTAATTTATGACTATTATATTTTTACTGGAGGCGCATCAAACAAAAAATTATTAAGAATTTTACCCCCATTAACGATAAAAAAAGAACATATCGATCAATTTTTTGAAGCTTTGGTTGATGTTTTAAAAAATTAAATTTAAACGCAGAGAAAAGCAAATATTTTCCCAAAAGTTCGCTAAGATTTTTTGAAACTGCTACTGAAAACTGCAACTGAAAACTGAGCACTGAATACTGAATACTGAATACTGAAAAAATGAATACCCTTTTATCCATAGAAACTAGGAATGCTGTTTTACTAACAATGGCAGCGCTTTTAGAACAAGAAAGAAACACAATAATTAGCATCAACAAAAAAGATTTAGAAGCTTATAAAGGTGATGATATTTCTATGTTTGATCGTTTAAAAGTTGATGATTCAAAAGTTGATGAAATGATTAAAGCTACAAAACACTTGGCTTCGAAAGATGATCCTGTGGGTTTAATTCGTTTTAGTTTTAAGCATGAAAACGGAATGCAAGTGTATAATAAAACAGCTTCTTTTGGTACGGTTCTAATTATTTATGAATCTAGACCAGACGTTACTGTTGAAGCTGCAGGAATTGCTTTTAAATCTGGAAATAAAATTTTATTAAAAGGCGGAAAAGAGTCTTTAAATTCGAATTTAAAAATTGTTGAATTGTGGCATCAAGCTTTAAAACAACACAATGCAGCCACAAATTGGGTAGAATATTTACAATTTAACAGAACAGAAACACAATCATTTTTAGAAAAACCAACTCAAAAAGTAGATTTAATTGTACCAAGAGGTGGCGAAAAATTAATTGCTTTTGTTAAAGAACACGCTACTTGTCCGGTGATTATAAGCGGACGAGGAAACAACTTTGTGTATGTTTCTAAAGAAGCAGATTTAGATATCGCTATTGCTATTATATTAAACGGAAAATCTAAAATTTCTGCTTGTAATGCTGTTGATAAAGTTTTAATTGATGAAAAATTACCCAATAAAAATGAATTCATCAGTACATTAATATCAAAATTAACGGAAGCTAAAATTCAGGTTTTAGGTGATGAAACTGTATCAAAATCTCATCAACTAGAACAAATTTCATCAAACCAAGTTTGGTACGAAGAATTTTTAGATTATAAGATTGTGATTGGAGAAATTGAATCAAACTCAGCTGCAATTACAATGATTAATACCTATTCTGGTGGACATTCATCAGTCATTATTACAAAAAATGAATCCGAAGCAAAACTATTCATGGAAAACGTAGATACTGCTGCTGTGTATCATAATGCATCTACTCGTTTTACAGATGGAGGTCAATTAGGTTTGGGTGGCGAATTAGCCATTAGTACAGATAAATTACACCAACGCGGCCCCATTGGTTTGCAACATTTGGTAACTAATAAATGGTATGTTCATGGAAATGGACAAGTGAGAAGTTAAATAGTTTAGTTTACAGTTTTCAGTCGCAGTTGACAGTCTAAATTAGAGTCGCAGTTTACAGTTGAAAAAATAAATACAATGCAAAAAAAGAAACGTATTTTACTAAAAATTGGTTCAAATACTCTTACCAAAGAAACCGATAATATTTCGAGAGGAAAGATAGAAGATCTTGCAAATCAGATTGCAAAATTAAAAGATACTTGCGAATTTGTTATTGTAAGTTCTGGTGCAATTGCTGTAGCAAAACAATTTGTAAAATTAGAAAGTAAACACGAAGAAGTATTTGTAAAACAAGCACTTGCTTCTATTGGTCAGCCACATTTAATTAGAATTTATCAAGAAATTTTTAGAGAATATGGTTTGTTAACTTCACAATGTCTCCTCTCCTACTCAGATTTTGAAAGGCAACAAAGTAAAACCAATATTGTAAACACTATCAATGTTTTGGTGCAAAATAATTACATTCCTATTATCAATGAAAATGATACAGTAGCTACTGATGAAATTCAATTTGGTGATAATGATAAATTAGCCGCTTTAACTGCTTGCCTTTTAGAAGTAGATTTACTAATTATTGCGACAAATACATTTGGAATTTACACAAAAGAATCCATCAAAAATAAGGAGCCAAAAACCATTTTAGAAGTAAATAATCTTGATGATTTATTAAAAGAGGTTGTAAATTCGAAATCCACTCATGGAAGTGGCGGAATGCAATCTAAAATTGAAGCTGCTGCTTTAGCTAAAAAAGCAAATATAGAAACATGGATTGTAAACGGTTTGGAAGATCATTTTATAACCAACGCTTTTGATAATAAAGTTCCGTTTACAAAAATAAAGTAAAAAGTTTAACTGTGTACTTGTTTAATCGTCATAGCACTTTTAAACAATTTCACGATTAAACCATTAAACAATAAAAAAATGAAACATTACACATCGATTAACGACATCGACAATATTAATTCTTGGATTGAAGAAGCAAAAGAGATTAAAGCGAATCCACTAAAAAACATTAAATTAGGAAAAAACAAAACCCTTGGTTTATTATTTTTTAACTCAAGTTTGCGTACGCGTTTAAGCACACAAAAAGCTGCTTTAAACTTGGGCATGAATCCTATTGTGATGAATGTTTCTGGAGATGCTTGGGGAATTGAATTTGGCGATGGAACGGTAATGAATGGCAATACTGCAGAACATATTAAAGAAGCTGCTGCGGTAGTTTCTCAATATTGCGATATAATTGCCGTAAGAGCTTTCCCAACCTTAACAGACAAAGAAAAAGACGAATCTGAACAAGTAATGACGTCTTTTGTTAAATTTGCTTCTGTGCCAATTGTAAGCATGGAAAGTGCTACTGGTCATCCTTTACAAGCTTTAACCGATGCAATTACCATTTCTGAAAATGCAACCAAAAAAAGACCAAAAGTAGTTTTATCTTGGGCGCCACATGTAAAAGCTTTGCCACATGCTGTTGCCAATAGTTTTGTACAAGCAATGCAAAAAATGGACGTTGATTTTGTAATTGCAAATCCTGAAGGATATAATTTAAATGCAAAAATTACTAAAAACACACCTATTTTACACAATCAAGAAGAAGCTTTTAAAGATGCTGATTTTGTGTATACAAAAAACTGGAGTTCTTATGATGACTATGGAAAAATAGTAAGTTCAGATCCTAATTGGATGATTACAAATAAAAAATTAGGCAATGCTAAATTTATGCATTGCTTGCCTGTAAGAAGAAATGTAATTGTTGAAGATGCCGTTTTAGATGGAGAAAATTCTTTGGTTATTGAACAAGCAAATAACAGAACCTATGCAGCGCAGTTAGTTTTGAAAAAGATTTTAGAGAACAATTAACGTCATAACGAGGAACGAAGCAATCTCTTTATTATTAGGCAGATTGCTTCGTGCCTCGCAATGACAGATACAAGAAAAATGGAAAAACTATCAATCATAAAAATTGGAGGAAATATTATTGAAGATGAAACTTCTTTGCATGATTTTCTAAAATTATTTTCTAATTTAGAAGGTAAAAAAATACTTGTCCATGGAGGTGGAAAACGCGCAACTCATATTGCTTCAAAATTAGGTATCGAATCTAAAATGATAAATGGTAGACGTGTTACTGATGCTGAAACTTTAGAAGTAATTACCATGGTTTATGGTGGTTTAGTCAACAAAAATGTGGTGGCTAAATTGCAAGCTTTAAACATAGATGCCATTGGTTTAACGGGTGCAGACATCAACAGTATTACATCAGAAAAAAGACCTGTAAAAGATGTTGATTTTGGTTTTGTTGGCGATGTTAAAGAAATAGCTCATAATTCTATTGATAAATTAATAAAGGCTGATTTTACGCCTGTTTTTTGTGCAATAACGCACGATGGAAACGGACAATTATTAAACACAAATGCGGATACAATTGCTAGTACAATTGCAGTTGGAATGAGCAAAATCTATGAAACATCGATTTATTTTTGCTTTGAATTAAATGGTGTTTTAAGAGATTTTAATGATAAAAATTCAGTGATTAAATTAATCAATTCTAAAACTTATCAAAAACTATTAGAAGATAATATTATTACTGACGGAATGATTCCTAAATTAGACAATTGCTTTGATGCTTTAAACCATGGCGTATCAAAAGTACTTATTGGAAACACTTCTATGTTAACCAAAGAAAACGATTTTTTTACAACCATTACTTTATAATATGACAATCGAAAAATTAACAGAAAATGCAATTTCTCTTTTAAAAAATTTGATTGAAACGCAATCATTTTCACAAGAAGAAGAAAACACCGCAAAACTTATTGAAGGTTGGTTTATTGAAAAAGAAATCCCTTTTAAACGAACAAAAAATAACATTTGGGCAACTAATAAATATTTTGATGAAAGCAAGCCAACATTGTTGTTAAACTCTCATCATGACACAGTTCACCCAAATACTGCATATACAAAAGATCCGTTAAAAGCGATTGTAGAAGATGGAAAATTATACGGTTTAGGTTCTAATGATGCTGGTGGATGTTTAGTTTCTTTAATAGCAACTTTTACCAATTTTTATGCTCAAGAAAACCTAAAATACAATTTAGTAATTGTAGCTTCCGCAGAAGAAGAAAATAGTGGCGCAAATGGATTAAATAGCATGTTGCCCATTATTCCGTATATAGATGTTGCCATTGTTGGCGAACCAACTTTAATGAATTTAGCTGTTGCAGAAAAAGGTTTGGTTGTTTTTGATGCAGTTGTAGAAGGAACTCCAAGTCATGCTGCACATCCTAATAATAACAATTCAATTTACAATACCATTGAAGTTTTACAATGGTTTAAAGATTTTAAATTCGAGAAAACTTCGAAAGCATTAGGCGATGTAAAAATGACGGTTACTCAAATTAATGCTGGTAAACAGCACAATGTTGTGCCTGCACATGTAAACTTAGTGGTTGATGTACGTGTAAATGATGCGTATTCTAATCAAGAAATTGCCGATATTTTACAAGAACAATCTCCGTGTACAAAAATTACACCTAGAAGTTTACGATTAAACTCCTCTTCTATTTCTACAGATCACGATTTAGTAAAAGCAGGAATTGCCATGGGAAGAGAAACCTACGGATCTCCAACATTATCAGATCAATCTGTTTTAACTTGTCAGTCTTTAAAATTAGGCCCTGGAGATAGCACAAGATCTCATTCTGCGGATGAATTTATTTATCTTGCAGAGATTGAAGAAGGAATTAAAATATACGTTGAATTGTTGAATCGTGTAATTGTTTAAAAAGCAAACACGATACACATTCACAAAATTAAACAAATAAACAGTTACACGATTAAACATTTTTACATGAAACTTTGGGATAAAGGATTTTCAATAGACAAACAAATAGAACTTTTTACAGTTGGTAATGATAGAGAAATTGACATGCATATTGCAAAATATGATGTTCAAGCTTCTTTAGCGCATGCAATTATGCTAGAATCTATTGGTATTATTACTGCTGATGAATTAAAAGATCTAAAAAGAGGTTTACAAGAATTAGCTACCGATATAGAAAACGGAACTTTCATTATTGAAGAATCTTTTGAAGATGTACACTCTAAAATTGAATGGGAATTAACTAATAAATTAGGAGAAGTAGGTAAGAAAATTCATACTGCTCGTTCTAGAAACGATCAAGTTTTAGTTGCTTTACAATTGTATTACAAAGACAACCTAAGGTTGATTAATTCAAAAACTAAAGTTTTATTTGAAACTTTATTAAATCTTGCAGAAACACACAAAGAAAGCCTTTTACCTGGTTATACACATTTACAAGTTGCAATGCCTTCATCTTTTGGATTGTGGTTTTCTGCGTATGCAGAATTATTAATTGATGATGTTTATATGTTAAATGCTGTTGCAAAAGTGGTTGATCAAAATCCTTTAGGTTCTGCTGCTGGTTATGGAAGCTCCTTCCCTATCGACAGAGAATTAACAACTAAAGAATTAGATTTTGCTACTTTAAAATACAACGTGGTTGCTGCACAATTAAGCAGAGGAAAAAGTGAACGTTCAATCGCATCTGCTTTAGGCGGATTGTGTAATACCATGTCTCGTTTTGCTATGGATGTTTGTTTATATATGAGTCAGAATTTTGGTTTTATTTCGTTTCCTGATGAATTAACAACAGGAAGTAGCATTATGCCACACAAAAAAAATCCTGATGTTTTTGAGTTAATCCGTGGAAAATGTAATAAAATTCAGGCTTTACACACAGAAATGGTACTAATTACCAATAATTTACCAACAGGTTATCACAGAGATTTTCAATTATTGAAAGAAAATATCATCAATGCTTTTGAAGATGTAAAAGACATTTTAGACATCTTTAATTATTCAATTCAGCAAGTAATTGTAAAAGATATTGATTTAAATGACGAGAAATATCAATATTTATTTACGGTTGACAGCATCAATAATTTAGTGGTTGAAGGTATGAGTTTTAGAGAAGCGTATCAGAAAATTGGTGGTCAAGTACAATCAGGAACTTACAAACCAGATTTAGGAAAACAACATACGCATGTGGGTAGTATTCATAATTTATCTTTGGATAAAATTGCTGAAAAATATCCGAAGTAAAAGGTTACTTTAAGATCAATTTTATATAATATAAATTCATTTTAGTTTGGATTTCTGATCATACAGGAATCCAAACTTTTTTTATATCTCATCAAGAATTAATAGAAGTTACCAATAGAAATATCAATATTTATAATCAAAATCAATTCAATTCGTTTTTAATATTTTTTAAATTGCTTTAAAATAGTAATTATGATCACAAAAATTGAACACGTAAATATTACAGTTCCTGATATTGATGCAGCTGTTTCTTTTCTTCAAATTATTGCTCCAGATTTTAAAATTAAGAAGGATGAAAATCCTATAAATGATAAAAGATGGATGCATATTGGTAATGATGAATTCTACTTTGCGTTGCAAGAATCACATATTGGTACTAATCCTATAAAACCAAATCAAACGTATATTAATTACGGATTTAATCATATTGGTTTAGTTGTCAATAATATTGATGACATTGAAAAAAAATTAATTCAAGCTGGTTATCATAAAGGAATAGACACTCCAAATGAAACCTTTAGAAAAAGAATTTATTATTATGATAACGCAGGTTTTGAGTGGGAATTGGTAGAATATTTATCAGAAAATACTGAAGATAAGTTTTTGTATGAATAATTTTTTTAGATAAATTTATCTAAAAATTAAAGTACAAGTAATAACTTTCAAACCACAGATTTAAGTAAACTATTAATTATAAATTTAAAAAGCCCAAATTGATAATAAATTTGGGCTTTTTAATTTATTGAGTACTATTTTAAAAATAAAAATTTACACCAATATCTGCACTAAAAATATCAAGCACACTAACTTCTTTCGATGTAATTGCATACCATAAATAGGTCTCTACAGTTCCTAATTCTAAATAAAAATCTACCCCTTTAAAAATTTTTGGTTTCTTAAAATCCTTATGAACTAAAGCACCACCAAAAAATGTAAAGTGAACAGCAGTAGGATAATAATAACCCTCAGGATATTTACTAGGCAAGGTTGTAAATGAAACCGTTCCTATATCTAAAGTTGTTGTAAAACCCGCAATTGGAGTAATTGTTAAATTATTACCTATTTCCTTTCTATAAATAGGAAACGTATTCTTAATGGTAATTAGATGAATATTGTCTGCTCTAGATGCAAATTCTGGCACAAATCCATATAATAATTCTGAATATAACACCTTATTAAATAACTGATAACCAGCACCCACAGAAAAAAGACCAATATTTCCTGCAAATTGTGTTTTTACATAATCAGGCACATACCACGATTTTTCTTTAACTGAAATAGTTTCTTGAGCATAAGAATTGTTAAAAAACAACACTAAAATTGACACTATAAATATCTCTTTAATTTTCATCTTATTTATAATTCTATCAATTCAACACTAAAACCTTTATCCTTCACAGATACAATATTGTACGCTTTTTCTTTAACAGCAGGCGCCGTTAAATAACTAACTTCACCTACTTCATAATTGAAAGTATGCGTATGACCATGTATAGATAATGGTACATTATAAGCCAACATTAAAGCTCTATATTTTTCTTCTAATTCACCTTCAAATTGATCTCCATCTGGCGGAATATGAGCAACAACAAATACTTGATTATAACTTGTATTATCTTTTAATTCTGATGTTAACCAATCAAAATCTAACTCTTTTTCACTTTCCCAAACTACATTATCAAAAAGAACAAACTTGTTATTATTAAATTCAAAAGAATAATTATAATCGCCAAACATTTTTTTATAAATGATACCGCCATTTACATTATAATCGTGATTTCCAATAACAGTTACATAAGGTTTCTTAAGATTTGACATAATATCATAAAAAATTTCATACTCTCTTAATAATGCTTGGTCTGCGATGTCACCCCCAAAAATCACAAATTTAACATCATCTCTATTATTTATATCATCAATTACATCACCTAATTGATCATAAAAAAAATGTACATCAGAAATAAAAGCGAATTTAAATTCTTTAGAATCTAGGCTTATATTCTCTAATAATTTTAAGTTTTTTACAGTGGTATTTTGTTGATTGGTTTTTACATTAGCTTCATAAACGCTAAACTCAAAAGGATGTGCGCAATTAGTAAACGTTAGCAGTACTGCTATTGCTAGTATAATTTTATAAAATTTCATTTATTTTAATTTCTATTTTAGAATTTTAATAGTATTTAACCTAAGGATAGACGACAAAAAAAAAGAACCTTACATTTTTTTTTACGAAAGCTTAATTTATTTTTAACTTCAAAATTTAGGTCGGTAATTTACATTTTAGTGCCCTAAAATTAAATTAAGATTTGTTTTGATTGGTGTTTTGTTAATTTTCTTGTTGTTTCGTTCCTTTTTAATTTTAAAATTTTATATTTAGTCCTTAACTAAAAAAAAAAGACCTTCATGTTTTGGTTTCATCCAGATTTAGAGCGATTAGAAAATGAAATTAAAACATTAGAATATAAACCAAAGTTGGTTTTCTATGGGAGTTCTACTTTTACTTCATGGAGCGAAGTAACAACTATTTTTAAACAATACAATCCAATAAACTTAGGTTTTGGAGGTTCTTCTTTAGCGGCATGCACTTGGTTTTTTGAAAGGATTTTTGAAAATATTAAAGAATTAGACGCTATTATAATTTATGCTGGAGATAATGATTTAGGCAATGGAAGGCATCCGGAAGAATTAATTCTGCATTTAGAAAATTTATTATCAAAAATTAGTAAAAAATACGGGAACATAAAATGTACGTTTATATCAATAAAACCCAGTCCGTCTAGAGTTCATTTATTAAATAGCATTCACTATACAAATCATAAAATAAAAAAGTTACTATCAACAAATACTAATTTTTATTTTATAAATATTTTCGACGATTTGTTAGATAAGAATGGTAATCCTAATAGCATGTATTTTCAAGAAGATGGCTTACATTTTAATGCTCTAGGATATCAATTATTAGAAAATATACTTCAAAAAAATTCAGAAATTTTCCCTTTAAAAACATCCATAAAAACCTAAGAAAAGCGTACTTTCATAAAAAATATGCCTTTTAATGAAAAGAGAATATCATAAATGGTACAGTCCAAATCTAAATAAAGATATGGAACTGCTTGTTTTTGGATATGCAGGACCAAAAGTGCTGTTTTTTCCTCCAAGAATGGGACGCTTTTATGATTACGAAAACTGGAAGATTATAGCCAGTTTAGATCAAAAAATTAAAACGGGTAATTTACAAGTATTTTGTGTTGATAGTGTAGATTTAGAATCTTTTTATAATAGCTTTAAAGACCCAGGTTATCGTATAAATAGACATATAGAATATGAAAACTATGTAATTGAAGAAGTGCTTAAACTAGCCAATTTAATAAACCCAAACAAGCAAATTATTTCTGCTGGCTGTAGTTTAGGAGCGTATCATGCTGTAAATATTGCTATGCGCCATCCTAATTTATTTACAAAAGTTGTTGGCATGAGTGGTCGTTATGATTTAACAAAATCTAGTGGTTATTTTAAAGATTTATTAAATGGATTTCATAACGATTTTGTTTATTTTAATATGCCAAACCAATACTTAAAGAATCTTACAGATTCTATTTTGATAGCGCAATTAAATTCATTGGATATTATTTTAGCTATTGGAAAACAAGATTCTTTTTTAGAAAGCAATTATAAACTGTCAAATATTTTAAACGAAAAGCAAATTTCTCATCAGTTATTTGAATGGGATGAAGAAGCCCATAAAGCATATTATTGGCAAGATATGGTTCAAATTTATTTTTAAAAGAAGCATTTATAAATAATGATAAAGTCACTACATAACTATGTATGTGTATTTTAAAAACTAAAAACTAACTTAGAAATCTCCTAAACAAAGCTCTAATAAAATAATAAGGTGGCATCTTTAAAATAATTTGAAAATCTTCAAAGATTGAGGTTTCTTCATCTAAAAATTTTAAAATTTTATGTGTAGGTGATTTTTGAAACATTTTAGAAAAAATGTTAGCACCTAAATAATTTTTTTCATGAAGAATGTCTAATAATAACAAATCATAGAACCAAAACTTATTTATTTTATGAAATTTAGAGAAAGGCTTCTGGTCTTTTATGTGTTCTACTAATTCTTTGGTTTTCTTATTAATATTTTTAAATGTAAAACCAGTACTTGCTTTAGACCAACCACCTGCAGTACCAATGTGCATAATATTAGTAGAATTTTTATTCCAAAACTTATAGCATGTCATTGGTATTGCACCTTGTTCCTGTTCAATGATTGTATAATTTGTAATATTTTTTCTTTCTAGATACTTCTCTATGGCAGTTTTATACACATCAAAAGCTAATAAATCTGATGAAAATAAAGTGTACTCGAACAAAGCTTCGGTTTTACTAATAGGTAATACATACATGAAACGTGTATTTCCGTTCTGCGGAACCGTAAAATCCATAAAAGTTGCTGTAGTATCCTTAAAAGTATCTTCTTTTGTTTTTATAAAAAACCCAACAAAATGCTGCTGTAATAAAGGATATGTAGTTTGTTTCTTATAGGACGGATCAAAAAGAATGCTATTAAGAAGAGTTTTAGTAGTATAAACAGCTTTTTCTGTTATTATTTTAGCATCTTCTTTCTGTTGATGAATACTCACTACATTTTCTTCTAAAAAATGAATATTATTTTTATGTTCTAGAGTTTTCCAAATTTGTGCATAGAAGTTGCTACTTCTTATCATTTTATATGAATATGGCGCAATATTTTCTTCTAAAACAAGGCTATCACTTTCAAATAAAATTGTGTTCCAAGAAGTAGTTAATAGATCATCCCAGTCACCATTTTTGGTTTCCCAATAACACCAAGTTTTATCATTTGTAGTTTTTTTTACTTTATCAATAATTAATATTTTTTTATCATCAAAAAAAACATCTTTAGCCATTCTGTAAGCCATCATTAAACCAGCTGCTCCTCCACCAACAATTATATAGTCGTAATATTTCATTTTGGTTTAATTTGATAAAAATAAAATACCTATTTAATTTTACTTAAATAGGTTGCATTTAAAGAGTGAAGTTAAAACTTAAATTTTAGGTTTTTGAAAATATTTAAAAGGAACAAACAACATTCCAAAACATTGACTGTCTTCTTTTCCCATATTTTTATGATGAATTTTATGTGCTTTTCTAAGTCCTCTTAAATAATTATTATTAGTGTTTTTAAACCATTTAAAGCGCTGATGAATTAAAACATCATGCACTAAAAAATAGGCAATTCCGTAACATAAAATACCTAAACCTATAAAGAATAAATACGTATGTTCTGTATACGTACCGTAATAAAAAAGTAAAATACTTGGTATTGCAAAAACTACAAAAAAAGCATCATTTTTTTCAAAACCATTATATTTTGGTTGATGATGATCTTCGTGTAAATACCATCCAAAACCATGCATCACAAATTTATGTGTGCACCAGGTTACGCCTTCCATCAATAAAAAAACTCCTAGTGTAATAAATATAAGCATTATTTTATAAAATTTAATTTGTATTTAACATAACTTCTTGCCAATAGATTTAATTTCATTGGGTCAGAAATTCGAATTCGAGTATCCATAATTTTTTCTGATGGAACTTTATTTAACTTTTTAAGTAATCTTCTGTAATACCTATAAGCCATATAAACACCAAACTTCGCTTCCACTGGCAATTTAAGAATTCCGTTTTTATAAGCAAAATCAAAATCGGCTTCAATTTCATCAATAATAAGTTGTTTAGAAGCAGCATCTAATTTTCCTAAATCTACATTAGGAAAATAAGAACGATTTAAAACTTCGTAATCGTCTTTTAAATCTCTTAAAAAATTTACTTTTTGAAAAGCAGAACCCAAGCGCATTGCTGCATCTTTTAGCTCATCGTATTTATTTTGGTCGCCATCAACAAATACTTTTAAACACATTAAACCTACTACATCTGCAGATCCGTAAATGTACTCATCATATTCTTCTTTTGTCTGATATTCAGTTTTGTACAAATCTGCTTTCATACTTTTTAAGAAAGCTTGCACCATTTTATCCGGAATATTATATTTTTTTACTGTTTGTTGAAAAGAATTTAAAATAGGGTTTAAACTAATACCATGTTCTTTAGAAAGATAATAATCTTTTTCAAAATGATCCATTAAAACCTCTTTATCAAAGTCATGAAAACTATCTACAATTTCATCAGCAAAACGAACAAATCCATAAATATTATAGATATCCGTTCTAATTTTTGGTGACAACATTTTTACTGCCAACGAAAAAGAAGTACTGTATTTTTTAGTAACCAACTTACTACAATCATTAGAAACAGTGTCAAATAATTCCTTCATATTATTGTTGATTTTTAAAAATTAATTCTGATGCAATTTTTCCTGATATCAAAGCTGGCGGAACGCCAGGACCAGGAACTGTTAATTGACCTGTAAAATACAAATTATTTACTTTACTACTTTTTATTTTTGGTCTTAAAAAAGCGGTTTGTAACAGTGTATTTGCCATTCCGTATGCATTTCCTTTATAAGAATTGTACTCGCTTTTAAAATCATTAACACAAAATGATTTTTTAAACAATACATGTTTTTTAACTTCTTGATTTGTTAATTTCTCAAATCGATCCATAATTTTATGAAAATATGCTTCTCTTAATTCTTCTGTATCTTCAATTCCTGGTGCTAAAGGAATCAAGAAAAAACCAGCTTCTTTACCCTCTGGCGCAGAAGTTACATCAGTAATAGAAGTAAAGTTAGCATAAAAAAGAGGATCTGTTGGCCATTGTGGATCATCATAAATTTCTTTTGCATGCGCATCAAAATCTGTATCAAAAAACAAGGTATGATGACTTACATTTTTTACTTTCTTATCAAAACCAACAAAAAATAACAATGATGAAGGTGCAAAGGTTTTCTTACTCCAATATTTTTCTGAATATTGTTTTACATTATCATCTAACAAAGTTTCTGTATGATGATAATCTGCGCCACTTAAAACCAAACTTGTTTTAATTTCTTTTCCATTAACTTTTAAACCTATAACATTGTTAGAAGAATCAGTAATAATCTTTTCAACATTTGCATTTGTTTCAAACTTTACACCTAAGCTTTCTGCTAAAGAAACCATCCCTTCAATAACGGTATACATTCCTCCTCTTGGATGCCAAGTTCCTAGCCCGAAATCTGCATAATTCATAAAATTATAAAAAGCAGGCGTATTATTTGGTTTTGCCCCTAAAAACAAAACGGGAAATTCTAAAATTTTAATTAATTTAGTACTTTCTATATTCTTTCTAACTTGTTTTCTTATCGTTGAAAAAAATTGAGAAACTCTTGCAATTGTTGTTGTATTTACCAATTCTAAAGGTGAAACTCCTGGTTGATACACCAAGTCTTTTATGGCTGTATCATAATTAGATTTTGCAGAATTTAAAAACTCTTTTAAATATTTTGCGCTTCCTTTTTCTTCTTTTTCGAAAAGTTCATAAATTTCAGAAAGTTCACTAGATATTTTTACTGATGAATTCTCTCCAAAATAGACTTCATAACCAGGATTTAATTTATCTAAAATGTAATAGTCAGAAGGTTTTTTATCAAAATCAGCAAAAAATCGTTCAAAAACATCTGGCATCCAGTACCAAGAAGGACCAATATCAAAAGTAAAACCATCTTTTTTATATTGCCTTGCTCTTCCTCCAAGCGTAGCATTTTTTTCTAAAACTGTAACGTTGTATCCTGCCTTCGCCAGATAACAGGAAGCTGAAATTGAGGAAAAACCAGAACCGATAATATAAATATTTTTATCCATGTAAATTATTGTTTAGCAAAAGTATGATTTTATTGAACAAAACAATGATTTTTATATAATTTTTAACAATTCTGAAATAGATTCAAACAATTGTATGTTTCCTTCAAATTTAAGGTGTTTTACTTTTTCAATTTTTCTACCTGTTACTAAAAACTCCTTTTGAGTGCCTTTAATTAAATCATTCATTTCTTTAAAATAATCTTCAATTTTATCATCATAAGGCTGAATTGTTAAAGATGTAATAAAATAGATTTTTTTGTCACTTTCTAGAAAGTGTTTTAGATTCTCTAAAGGTAGACTTTGCCCAAGATATATTGTGTGAAATCCTCTCAAAACTAACTCGTAATTCAAATACAAAAGTGCCAATTCATGAATTTCATTTTCAGGTAAAAAAAGCACGTAAGTTTTATCTGACTTATGAATATTATATTGCAACTGCTCTGTATTTATTTGAATTTTCTGAGCAATTAGATTTGTAATAAAATGTTCATGCGCGATCAATAAAGTTTCTGTTTGCCACAATAAACCTATGTGATCTAAAAACGGAATAAAGACATCATAAAAAATTTCTCTAAAGTTTTTTTTGAGTAATAAATTATTATAAATGGCATTAAATTGTATTTTATCAAATTGAAACATCGCTATTTTTAAAGCATTTATCGCCTCATCATTTACAGCAATGTTAAAAGTTAACTCTCTAGATTGAAGTGTGATCTCTTCATCTGACATTAACGCAATTTTTGATATTTTAAAATTGTTATTGCTTAGTAAAACAACATTTAAAAGCTTTGTTAGGTCTGTAGGAGTGTAAAACCTTATGTTAGTCTCGGTTCTTTGTGGCTCAAAAAGATTGTATCTTTTTTCCCATATTCTAATAGTATGGGCTTTAATACCAGAAATATTCTCAAGGTCTTTAATCGTAAAATCTTGTTTAATACTGTTCAATTTTATTTGTTTTATGTTCAACAAATCTATGAATAATTTTTTAGATTAAATATTATTTAAAAAAAATGTAACTTTTTATACATTTACACTACTAATAAATTAAACTAACTAATTAAGGAGTGCAAAAAGATTTAGAGACTAAATTTTTATCAGACTTTGAACAAAATCAAAATATAGCGCACAAAATTTGTAGAATATATACTACAAATAATGACGCTCATAAAGATTTATTTCAAGAGATAACCATACAACTTTGGAAAAACTATCCAAAGTTTAGAGGTGACTCTAAATTTAGTACTTGGATGTATAGAGTTGCTTTAAATACAGCAATTTCTTTATACAGAAAATCAACAAGAACTGTAAAAACACAAGATATTAGTGATTTTTCTTATAAGATTAAAGCAACAGATTACGATGATACTGAAGAAAAACAATTAGCCTCGTTGTATAAAGCAATACATAAATTAAATGATATTGAAAAAGCATTGATTTTTTTATACTTAGAAGATAAACCTTTTAAAGAAATTGCAGAAACTTTGGGAGTTTCATCTGTAAACGCTAGAGTAAAAATGACTCGAGCAAAAGAAAAATTAAAAAATATTTTAAACCCATAAATATGGATTTATTAGATAACTATAAAAAAGCATGGACTAATCAACCAGAAGATACCAATACGTATTCGGCTTTAGAAATATACAAATTAGCGCATTCAAAATCATCATCTATTGTAAAATGGATTTTTATTATTGGCCTTTTAGAGTTTGTACTTTGGTCTGGTTTAAATTTTTTAATGCCAGAAGATTTTTATAAAATTTATAAGGATTTAAATTTAATGACCTTTATAAATATTTTTACGGTATTTCATTATTTAATCATAGTTGCTTTTCTTTATTTTTTTTATAAAAATTACAAAAAAATATCTCTTGTAGACGATACAAAAAATTTGATTAAGAGTATACTAGGAATTCGAAAAACTGTAAAACTATATGTCGTTTACAATATAGCTATGGTGTTTTTAATTAGTATCATCGTAAATATTACGATGTTTTCTGATTCTGATTTATTAATGAAAACAATGAATCCAGAAAACTTATCTATGGATGTAAATCACGTACTTACCATTACCATTATAGGCCAAATAATTGCTTTAATTATTATCTTGGTATTTCTTTGGTTATTTTATAAATTGCTTTATGGTATTTTGTTGAAAAAATTATACAAAAATTACAAAGAATTAGTACAATTAGATAATCTAAACTAAGTTTCTTTATGAAAAAAATCATCATCATTTTGTTGTTGAGTTTGTCTTTTACAACTGTTGCTCAACAAAAAAATAATTTTATGGATCACGTTCGTTTTGGAGGTGCTTTTTCTTTAGGTTTTGGCAATCAAACAACCATTGGTATTTCTCCAAGTGCCATTTATGATTTTGATAAAGGTTTTTCTTTAGGCGCTGGTTTAACCTATATTTATAGTGAAATTAATGATTTTACAACCAATGTGTATGGTGGTAGCATTATTTCTTTATATCAAATTCCTACTATAGGAATTCAACTTTCTGGAGAATATGAATATTCTTATGCTACACAAACCGATAGTTTTGGAAGCATTAACACTAATTTTCCAGCGTTATATATTGGTGCTGCTTATAACAGCGGTAAATTTGCTTTTGGTATGAGATATGATGTTTTGTATGATAAAAACAAAAGTGTCTATGCTTCTGCTTTTTCTCCAATAATTCGTTTTTATTTTTAGAAATTTTTTAGTTCCTGCAATAAAATGGAATGCATTTCGTCTGTATAATCTAAATGCGTAACAATTCTAATTTTACCTTCATCCATAGGTGTTAACAAAATATTTTTCTCTTTCATTTTGTTGATAAAATTGATATCTCCAACTTTATCATCAACATAAAAAATTACAATATTTGTTTCTATTGGTTCTACTTTTGTAACATAAGAAAGCGATTCTAAAACTGCACCAATTTCTTTTGCTTTTTTATGATCTTCTGCTAAACGTTCTACATGATTATCTAAAGCATACATTCCTGCAGCTGCTAAAAAACCAACTTGCCTCATGGCACCACCAAACAATTTTCTTATTCTTAATGCTTTTGCAATATGTTCTTTAGAACCTACTAAAATTGAACCAATTGGTGCTCCTAAACCTTTTGATAAACAAATAGAAATTGTATCAAATAATTGTCCATATTGTGCTGGAGTTTCATTTTTTGCAACTAAGGCATTAAATAAGCGCGCTCCATCTAAATGAAAAGCCAAATTATTTTCTTTGGATATTTTCTGTAATTTTTCTAATTCAGAAAAATCCCAACAAGCGCCACCACCTTTATTTGTCGTATTTTCTATACAAACTAATCTTGAATAAGGCACGTGAATATCATTTCTGCCAGCAACGGCACTTTGCAATTGTTCTGCAGTAAACATACCTCGATGTCCATCAATTAATTTGCAGGTAACTCCAGAGTTAAAAGCCGCGCCACCGCCTTCATAATTATACACATGTGCATATTTATCACAAATTAACTTATCTCCAGGTTGGGTATGTAATTTTATAGCCGTTTGATTTGCCATCGTGCCTGATGGAAAAAAAAGTGCATCTTCCATTCCAAACATTTTGGCTGCTTTTTCTTGCAATGCATTGGTTGTTGGATCGCTTTTAAAAACATCATCGCCAACTTTTGCCTGCATCATCGCTTCCAACATTCCTTTTGTTGGTTTGGTCACTGTATCTGAAATTAAGTCTATAATCATAAATAAAAGTTTGTAAAACAAATATAAAGCAAGTTTGCTTTAAATTAAAATTATTAAGTATCACAAACAAATAACTGCAAATCCTTTTAGATAAATGATTTAAATTAGTAAATTTTTACACATTTTTTAAAATAGCGATTGTAATACTTTTAATCCTTATGAGAAAACAGCATGTTTTTATACTCCTTACACTTTTTTTAGTAAGTTTTATTGGCTTTCAAGAAAATCCGTTTTTAGCATTAATCCAAGGAAAAATGCAAGATTATACTCTAAATAATTACCCTGAAAAAGTGTATATCCATACTGACAAACCTTATTATTCTTTAGGAGAAAAAATTTGGTTTTCTGCGTATCTACTTAATGGAAGTACTCATGAAAAATCTACTAAAAGTAAGATTTTATACGCCGAATTAATCGATGAAAATGACAGTATTATTTCTCAAAAAAAACTGTACATGAAGGATGTTAATGTTGCCGGAGATTTTACAATTTCAGAAAAATTTATCCCTGGTAAATATCTTTTAAGAGGATATACAAACTATATGAGAAACCTTGATGAAAAAAACTTTTTTCAAAAAGAAATTGTGATTTTTTCATCAAAAAAAGAAGATGTAAAAATTATTAAATCAAACATCAAATCGAATACAGAAATAGCAATCAATATAAAACCTGAATTAAATTTTTACCCAGAAGGTGGCTATCTTGTTAATGACTTGAATAATAAAGTGGCTATTAAAATAAAAAACAATCTTTTTGATGACCAAAAAATTCCAATAGAAATCATTGATGATAAAGATAATTATGTAACCTCATTTACCACCACAAATTTTGGCTTGGGTACTTTCTTTTTAATTCCAGAAAAAGGTAAAAAGTATTTCGCTACTTTAAATTATTTAGAAAACACCTACAAATACGAGCTTCCAGCATCACTTTTAGAAGGTTACGTAATTAAAACAGTAAAAAACAATCTCAATTTATTAATTAATTTAAATACAAATTATCAAAACGGCTTATTAGGTTCAAGTTTGGTAATTCATACAAGAGGGAATTTAATTTTTAATCAATCTTTAGCTGACACCGAAAAAAGTAAAATTCTAAAAATACCATTAAGCAAACTACCAACGGGCGTTTTGAACATTACATTATTTACGCCAGAAAAAAAGCCTTGTATTGAAAGATTGGTTTTTATAAACAAAGATGTGGCTACCATCAATATTAAAAAAGCGAAAGATTATTATGGAAGACGTAAAAAAGTGGAATTAAATATAAGCGTAAAAGATACTAGTAATCAAAATTCAATTAGTTATTTATCAATGAGTGTTCGAGATTTAAACGCTTATCCAGAAAACAAAAAAGCAGAAAACATTCAAACATGGCTTTTATTAAATTCAGATGTAAGAGGTAAAATTAAAGACCCTGGTTATTTCTTTGATAAAAATAATGACACCTTTCAAAAACGTGATTATTTATTAGATTTAATAATGATGACAAATGGTTGGCGAAGATTTACATGGCAAAATTTATTGTATGAATCAGATAAAAATCTAGAATTTGAAGTTGAAAAAGGAATTACAGTTTCTGGAAAAACATTAGATATGAAATCTCCTTATGGCGCAAAATCTGTACCCACAAGATTAACCCTTTTTGGAAAACCTATTGTTCAAGAACCTATTCAAATTTCAAATATAAAAGGAGAATTTAGTTATGGTCCATATATTTTGTACGATAGTATTCCCGCACTTTTAGAAGCAAGAACAACCAACTTTCAATCTAAAAAAGAGCAAGACAGAAAAATTTTAATCCTACAAGATAAAATTAAAAAAAGCCCAAAAGTTTTAAGAAATATTATAGAAAACAACAATAGTGTAAATGTAAGTGCTTTTACAAATTACCAAAAATATTTAAAAGATTTAGACTCTTCTTTTAAGCAACAACAATATGTTTTAAATGAAGTTGTTGTAAAAACAAAGATTAAATCCAAAGAAGAAATTAGAAAAGAAGAAATGGATTCTAGAACATCTTATGGAGGCTCTTTTAGAAGATTTGACGCGCAAAATGAAGGAAATGGAAGTACTGCTTTAGATGTATTATATGGCGTATCTGGCATAAATATAATTAATGATACTGTTTATGTAAGAAGTTTAGGAACTAATGCTGTTCCGTTAATTTTGTTTGATGAAATACCAATTGATGTCATAGAATTACGCTCAATTCCGGCAACTGACATTTCTTTTATTGATTTATTAATAGGACAAGAAGCGATGAGATTTACAAGTGGTGGAAGTGTAATTTCTATGTATTCAAAACTTGATAATGGCGGATATGTAAGAAAAAACACAAAAAGAAAACCCGGAATTATAGATTTTAAAATAAACGGATTTTATACTGCTAAAGAATTTTATGCACCAGATCATATAAACGGAATTGAAGAACAAACCAAAGCAGATGTTAGGACAACTTTACATTGGAATCCTACAATCAAAACGTCAAAAACAGCAGATACAATGATTTCTTTTTTTACTTCTGATTCTAAAAGTTCTTATTTAATAGAAATTGAAGGTATTACAGAAAATGGAATTCCTGTGTATGCTACCAGCAAAATTATTGTGGAATAAAATATTTTATAGAATGTTCACAGCGTTTTTTTCTAATTAAAACTCTGCGAAACTCTATTTTTTTTCTCGGTGAAACTCTGTTTATTATTTAATTGCCAATTGGAGATCCATCAGGAATTTGAGGTGCATTTTGTTTTTTAAATGATGTAGGATTTTTCAAAAATCCATCAATCATTTTTAGCATTGCTGCATCATATATTTTCTGAGTTCCTTCTGATTTTTTGTTTTCTAAAATTGATTTTATTTCATCCAATTTAAAAAACACAATGGCATTAACTTGTTTATACTGATTTTTATTTGCTGCTAAATTAAATAATTGTTCTAAAACCTGATTATTTATTACATTTTGTAATTCTTGATCATAGGAATCTTTATGACTTTTTTTGATGGTTTCATCAATCAATTCATCAATTAATTCGTCTAAACCTAATTGAGTTTTATCTAAACTTTTATGCGCAATTAATCTTGATGCTCTTTGCGAATTTAATAATAAATTCAAAGTCATTTCACTGGCAGTTTCTACAGCAGAAAATGCATCAAACTCTACTCCTAACTCACTTTTAAAAGACTCACGTGTTCTATTATAACCCAATGCTCTTGGCGGAAAAAGTGCTAATTTTTCTTTCGGAATTGCAATTTCATCAACATTAATTGTTTGTAAAACTACTTCTAAAGCCTTTCTTTCTATTGCGCCAGAAACTCTTTTTACAACTGTTTGATTACCGTCTTTTACAGCATAACTATATTCTAAACCTCCAATAATTTTCACAGCAGCTTCCGTTTGAAAACGATGTAAAAAATACAACGGAACAAACACATCTTCTAACACAGAATAAGGTTCGTTTGATTTGATATTATCCGTAGAAAAGTTATCAATTGCTATTTTTCTGATTTTTAAAAGATTGTTTAATTCTTCGTAAATGTTGTCTCCATTATCCCATAAATGAGCAGAAATACTTGCACTTCCTTCCGATCTTGCATCCGCATCTGATAAATATTTTAAACCGCTTGTAAAAGCATCCGTTAAAATTTTATTCAATTGTTCATCTTCATTTTTAGTATCTGTAAATTCTTGATAAGAATAGGCTACAATCACTTTATCCCAAGCACCAATTTTAGTATCATACGCATCAGAAAAATCAATTTTATTATTTTTTAAAGTAAATTTAGGATGCGGATAATCCATCACAGAACTTCTATTTACAGTACTTCCAGCAAAGTTGTGCGCAAATCCTAAAGTATGTCCGATTTCATGCGCAGATAATTGTCTAATTCTTGCCAAGGCCATTTGTAAAGCAAAATCATCATCCGTAGTATTATTTTTATAAGGCGCTTGCAAAGCTTGTGCAATTAAGAAATCTTGACGAATTCTTAAACTTCCTAAACTAACATGACCTTTAATAATTTCGCCAGTTCTTGGATCAGAAATACTTCCGCCATAACTCCAACCTCTCGTAGAACGATGCACCCATTGCACCATATTATAACGAATATCTAAAGGATCTGCGCCTTCTGGCAATAGCTTCATCTGAAAAGCATTTTTGTAGCCAATTGCTTCAAAAGCTTGATTCCACCAACTTCCACCATCTAATAATGCAGAGCGAATTGGTTCTGGAGTTCCTCTATCTAAATAATAAATTATTGGTTCTTTGGCTTCAGAAATTGCAGCTTCGGGATTCAACTTTTCTAAACGATGTCTGTAAATAAAACGTTTTGTAATTGACTCATTTACAGGCGTTGCATAATCTAAATAAGACATTCCGTAACTTCCAGAACGCGTATCAAATTTTCTTGGTTTGTACTTATTATCTGGCAATTCTACAAATGAATGATGCTGATTTACAGTAACTAAACTTGCATCTGGAGTAACACTTCTAATATTATATCCTTTTGGTGATCCGCTAAAAGTAAGCATAATATCAAACTCAACATTTTTAGGAAACGCTTTTGTTCTTTCTAAATTAAATGCAGATTTGCTTTTATCTAAGCTATAATTTCCTTGATCATTTCTTGCTAAAGTTGATGCAACGCCATGTGCATCTCTCATAAAAAAATCGGTTGCATCTACTAAATATATTCCTTTTTTTTCTTCTTTGATAACAAAACCGTGTAAAACCGATTTGGCAAATGCTTCTTTTACAGATTTTATTTCTTCTCTATTATCGGTAATGGCTCTAAAGTTTTGATTAGGCTGAATTAACATCAATTTATTCCCCGCCTTTTTAAAATGAACAACCACTCCGTCTCCTAATTGACCTCGATCTAAACCAATATCGTTAGATCCAATTCCTTCGGATAATGAATTAACATATAGAAAATCAGTATCTAACTTTTCTATTTGAAGAAATAGTTTATCAGAAGTATCATCATAATAAAAAGTAAAATAACCCTCATATTTTGTAATTCCCTTTTCAAGATTTTTTCCTGTTTTTTCAGTAAAGAATTGAGAAAATCCATGGAATGAAAAAGAAGCAATGCATATAAAAAGAAGTAATTTTTTCATGATAATTATTTTTTATAAATCTATAAAATATCTATCAGTTTTAGAACTTGAAAACCTAAAAATCTATTTAATTTTTGCTATTTCTGAAAGTTATCCGAAGTTTTAAAAAAAATTCACAAAGAATTTGTAAAAGAACACTGTGATTCTCTGTGAAACTTTGTGATATACTTTTTTTAATCTATCAGCTTTAAAAACTTGAAATCCTAAAAATTCATTTATTTTTGTACAACTTATGATTACACAAGACCAACTTAAAGATATTGCTACAAGAATTGAGAAATTAAAATCTTATTTAGAGATTGATAAAAAACTCATTGAGATTGCTAATGATGAAGAAAAAACGGTGAATCCTGATTTTTGGAACGATCCAAAAGCCGCAGAAGAATTCATGAAAGAACTCCGTTTTAAGAAAAAATGGGTAGAAGATTATAGAAAAGCAATTACATTAAATGAAGATGTAAATGTTTTATATGAATTCTATAAAGAAGGCGAAGTTGATGAAGCTGAGATTGAAGAACAATTTGAAAAAGTTAGTACTTTTTTAGAAGATATAGAGTTTAAAAATATGTTGTCTGATGAAGGTGATTCTTTATCTGCAACCATACAAATTACTGCTGGCGCAGGAGGAACAGAAAGTTGCGATTGGGTAGAAATGTTGTTTAGAATGTACACAATGTGGGCAGAAAAACAAGGTTTTAAATTAAAAACACTCAATTATCAAGCAGGAGATACAGTTGGAATTAAAACTGTTACGGTAGAAATTGAAGGCGATTATGCTTTTGGATGGTTAAAAGGAGAAAATGGCGTTCATCGATTGGTTAGAATTTCGCCTTTTGATTCTAACGCAAAACGTCATACAACGTTTGGTTCTGTGTACGTTTTTCCTGTTGTAGACGATTCTATAGAGATTGATGTAAATCCTGCAGATATAGAAATTGTTACAGCTCGTTCTAGTGGTGCTGGAGGTCAGAATGTAAATAAAGTTGAAACGAAAGTTCAGTTAACGCACAAACCAACAGGAATTCAGATTCAATGTTCAAATTCACGTTCTCAACACGATAATAGAGCAACTGCAATGAAAATGTTAAAGTCGCAATTGTATGAAATTGAGTTGCAAAAACAACAAGCTGCAAGAGATGAAATTGAGTCTGGAAAATTAAAAAACGAATGGGGAAGTCAAATTAGAAATTATGTAATGCATCCTTATAAATTAGTAAAAGACGTAAGAACTGCGCACGAAACTGGTAATGTTGATAATGTTATGAATGGAGATATCAATCCGTTTTTAAAAGCATATTTAATGTTAAATGGGCAGAAGAAGAGTTAGGAGTTTACAGTTTTCAGTAACAGTTTACAGTTTTCAGTAGCAATTTTCAGTGGCAGTAGTAAAACCCAAAAATTTAAAACTAAAATAATATGATAAAAATATACCACAATCCGCGTTGTTCTAAATCGAGACAAGGTATTGAAGTTTTAGAAAATTCTGGAAAAGAATTTAAAATTATTAAATATTTAGATGCAGTTCCGTCAGAAAAAGAATTAACAGAAATTATCAAATTATTAAACATCGCTCCTATTGATTTAGTTCGTAAAAACGAATCAATTTGGAAAGAGAATTATAAAGGAAAAGAGTTATCAGACAAAGAAATTATTTTGGCTATGATTCAAAATCCGAAGTTAATTGAGCGCCCAATTATTATCAATACTAACAAAGCTGTAATTGGTAGACCATCAGAAAACATCTTAACGATTATTTAAATTTATTTGGCTTTCTTTCTTTAACTTTTATTTAACAAAGTTAAATTAAACTTAAATTGACCTTTGTAGTCTTAAATTCAAATAAAACCAACTCGTTTTGATAAAAAAAATTACGCTACTGTTATGTTGTCTATTTTCGGCAACTTTTTTGTTTTCACAAAAACCTTCAAATGCTACAAATATTACTTTAACAGGTAAAGTTGTTGATGCAAAAACAAATCAACCTTTAGAATATGCAACTATTGTTCTAAAAGATGTAAAAACTCAAAAAGTTACTGGAGGAATTACAGATGAAAAAGGAAGTTTTTCTGTACAAACACCTAAAGGAACTTATGATATTAGTATCGAATTTATATCCTTTAAAACAAAAAAAAATCTAGCACAAGTAATTACAGATAATAAAGACTTCGGGATTATAAAATTAGAAGAAGACGCAAGCAGTTTAGATGAAATTGTCGTTGTGGCAGAAAAATCTTCTGTAGATATTCGTTTAGATAAAAAAATCTATAATGTTGGTAAAGACATGACTGTAAAAGGCGGAACGGCTGCAGATGTTTTAGACAATGTACCGTCTGTAGATGTTGATGCCGAAGGCGCAATTAGTTTACGTGGTAGCGAAAATGTACGTATTTTAATTGATGGTAAACCATCTGCTTTGGTAGGAATTAGTGGTGCAGACGCTTTAAAACAATTGCCTTCTGATGCTATTGAAAGAATTGAAGTAATTACCTCACCATCTGCAAGATACGACTCTGAAGGAACTGCGGGTATTTTAAATATTATTTTAAGAAAAGGTACTGCAACTGGTTTTAATGGCTCTGTAAATGTTACAGCTGGTGATCCTAGAAATTATCAAGGTGCAGTTAATCTTAATTTACGTTCAGAAAAAATAAACCTATTTTCTAACTTTGGGTATAGCGATAACGCAAGCCCTGGAGTTTATAATTCTAATATTACGTATTTAGAAGACGGAGTCATCGATAGTACTAGAATAGAAAACAGAGACAATCTTAGAAACAGAAAAGGTATAAATGCAAATGTAGGCTTAGAATATTTTATCAATAAAAAAAGTTCTATTACGGGTACTATTTTTGTGAGAGATTCTGATGGTGGAGATATTTCAACAAATAATATTAGCTCTTTTAGCGCTGCGGGTAACAACTTGTACAATTCTACCCGTATTCAAAATGAAACTGAAATAGATAAAACACTTCAATTTTCTTTAAACTACATCAATAATTTTAACGAAAAAGGACACAAATTATCATTCGATTTACAACATAGTGCAAATAAAGAAAATCAATCTGCTATCATTACAGACGTTTTTCCAGAAACAAATTCTACAGACGAGCTTTCAATAGACAACTTATTGCAAGCAGATTATGTTTTGCCAATTGGTGAAAATGCTCAGTTTGAAGCTGGTTACCGTGGTAGTTTTGAAAACCTATCTTCAGATTATTTGGTAAATGCACCAAATTTAGACCCAATATATGACCCCTCTAATAATTTAGAATTTATACAAAATGTAAATGCTTTTTACACACAATTTGGTAGTAAAATAAACAAGTTTTCTTATCTTTTAGGGTTACGTGCAGAAATGACAAATATTGATATTAACTTGCTAAACACAAATGAAAGCTTTGTTAAAAAATATACAGATTTTTTTCCAACAGTAAACTTCGGATATGAAATTACAGAAGACCAAAGTTTTACATTAGGTTATAGTAGAAGATTAAGCAGACCGAGATCTTATTATTTAAATCCTTTTGAAAATAGAGCAAGTGAAACTGTTATTTCTAAAGGAAATGTAGATTTAGATCCAACCTATACAAATTCTTTCGATTTAGGTTATTTAAACAGATGGGATAAATTAACCTTAAATTCATCTATTTATTATCAGCACTCAATCAACGATATTCAAAGAGTAAACAGCCAAGAAATTAGAATTATAAATGGTAAAGAAACCAATATTTTAGTGAGACAACCCATCAATTTAGCCTCAGAAGACAGAGCTGGTTTTGAATTTACTGCAAACTATAATGCTTCTAAAAAAGTAAGATTATCTGGTAGTTTTAACTTTTTTCAATTCGAAACTAAAGGAGAATACACCTATGATGTCACAGATCCATTTACAAACGAGGTGACCAATATTACTCAGAATTTTGATACCAAAAACAATTCTTGGTTTACACGTTTCGATGCAAAAATTACACTTCCTTGGGATATTCAATCTCAAACAGGATTAAATTATAGAGGCGCAAGAAATGAAGCACAAAGTGATGTTGACGGTATTTTATCTGTTAATTTAGCTTTTAGCAAAGACATTTTAAAAGAAAAAGGAACTTTAGTTTTAAACGTTAGCGACCTTTTTAACTCAAGAAAATATAATGTAACGGGCTATGCACCAAGTAGAGAAAATCCTACAAATATTACCGATCAAACCTTTCAAAGAAGAGTTCGTCAAATATCTTTAAACTTTTCTTACAGATTTAATCAAAAGAAAACACAAGAAAAGAAAAATTCTGGAGAAAGACAAGAAAGTGGTGGAGATGAATTTTAAAAATAATTTGGGCGTTTTAACGGGCTTTACGCTGCAATCTTTTGTTATCACAAAAGGATTTCCACTTCAATCCCTAACGCGCTCAGTTTATCGCAAAAAAAATGCTCGCAATTAGCGAGCATTTTTTTTTATATTTTGTTTCAAACTACTTTCCTTCAGCAGCTCTTCTTGCTTCCTTTTTAAGCTTCATGTTTTCCCAAATTGTACCACCGATCCAATAAGGAACCACAAATGTTAATAAGAAAATTAACAACCAAAATCCAGCTGTAAAAATAAACATGAATAAAACTAATCCTGAAAATTCTGAAAAATCTAACATTTGTAAGTGTTTTGTAAATAATATAAAAACAAAAATAATATATATTTTTAAATTTAACTACCTAATTTATTTATTTTTCATCAACCTTACTTAAATTATAAAAATATTAACATTTATCAAAGAATTTAAAGCATCTACTTTTATTGCTAAATATCACTTTTGTTTTTCTCGTTTTCGTCTTTCTTTTCGTAAATTTGTTACCCTAAAATTACATTATAATGACAAAATATAGAATTGAAAAAGACACAATGGGAAAAGTAAATGTTCCTGCTGATAAATATTGGGGCGCACAAACAGAGCGCTCTAGAAACAACTTTAAAATTGGTCCAGAGGCTTCAATGCCTTTAGAAGTAATTTACGGATTTGCTTATCTTAAAAAAGCAGCAGCCTACACAAATTGTGAGCTTGGTGTTTTATCATCAGAAAAAAGAGATTTAATTGCTCAAGTTTGTGATGAAATTTTAGAAGGTTCATTAAACGATCAATTTCCTTTAGTTATTTGGCAAACAGGTTCTGGTACACAATCTAATATGAATGTGAACGAAGTAATTGCAAATAGAGCTCAAGAAATTGCAGGTAAAATTATTGGTGAAGGCGAAAAAGTAATTCAGCCAAACGATGACGTAAATAAATCGCAATCATCTAATGATACGTTTCCAACAGGAATGCATATTGCTGCCTACAAAAGAATCGTAGAAACTACCATTCCAGGAATTACTCAATTAAGAGATACTTTAAAAGCAAAATCAGAAGCATTTAAAGACGTGGTAAAAATTGGTCGTACGCATTTAATGGATGCTACTCCACTTACACTTGGTCAAGAGTTTTCTGGTTATGTGGCGCAATTAAACTTCGGTTTAAAAGCATTAAATAATACTTTAGAACATTTATCTGAATTAGCTTTAGGCGGAACCGCAGTTGGTACAGGAATGAATACTCCTGCTGGTTACGATGTTTTAGTTGCTAAATATATTGCAGAATTTACAGGTTTACCTTTTATTACTGCAGAAAATAAATTTGAAGCTTTAGCGGCACACGATGCTTTAGTTGAAACGCATGGTGCTTTAAAACAAATTGCTGTTTCTTTAAATAAAATAGCAAACGATATTAGAATGATGGCTTCTGGACCAAGATCTGGAATTGGTGAAATCATTATTCCTGCTAACGAACCAGGTTCTTCTATTATGCCAGGTAAAGTAAATCCTACACAATGTGAAGCGATGACAATGGTTGCTGCACAAGTTATTGGTAATGATGTTGCTGTTACTTTTGGTGGTGCTCAAGGTCATTATGAATTAAATGTTTTTAAACCTGTAATGGCTGCAAACGTTTTACAATCTGCACAATTAATTGGTGATGTTTGTAAATCTTTTGACGAAAATTGTGCTGTTGGCATAGAACCTAATCATGCAAGAATTACAGAATTGGTAAATAATTCTTTAATGTTAGTTACGGCATTAAATACCAAAATTGGATATTATAAATCTGCTGAAATTGCAAATACTGCGCACGCAAACGGAACAACTTTAAAAGAAGAAGCGGTACGTTTGGGCTATGTAACTCCAGAAGAATATGACGAATGGGTAAAACCAGAAGAAATGATTGGAGCGTTAAAATAAAAATCATTAATTTTACAGAATCTAAAAAGCTGCATACATTATGCAGCTTTTTTTAGCTAAAAAAAGTAATCATAAGAATAGAAAATGAAGATGAATAATCACGAAGAATTTATGAGTGAAGCTGTAAAAGCAGCTTTAAAAGGAATGAGTAATAATGAAGGCGGACCTTTTGGTTGTATTATTGTTAAAGACGGAAAAATTATTGGTAGCGGAAACAATAAAGTTACTTCTACAAACGACCCAACTGCACACGCAGAAGTTACAGCAATTAGAGATGCTTGTAAAAATTTAGCCTCTTTTCAATTAGATGGTTGTATCATTTACACTTCTTGCGAGCCTTGCCCTATGTGTTTAGGTGCAATCTACTGGGCAAGACCAGACAAAGTGTATTATGGAAGCAATCAAAAAGATGCTGCTGATATTGGTTTTGACGACGAATTTATTTATAAAGAAATTCCGTTACCTTACGAAAAAAGAAGTATTCCTTTCGAACAAATTGGTAGAGAAATTGCTTTAGAACCTTTTATAAAATGGTCTGAAAAACAAGACAAAATTGAATACTAAAATATATAGAACCTCATGAAAATGAGGTTTTTTTTGTTTAAAAAAGGGGGTTTTTCTTGTGATTTTTACTTGACTTTTTGGGTTAAAAATACTACCTTAGCTAACTTCTGATATAAGTCATTAAAACGACATCATATCAGTATAACGTTGCCAATAATTATGACCAACATCACAAATGAAAGATATTTACG
>TARA_R110002167_G_scaffold13893_4_pt1 | contig 40720 bp, 39 predicted proteins | sample TARA_R110002167 | Tara Oceans TARA_R110002167 (sample SAMEA4398238) | marine metagenome | biome: Polar Biome; feature: [MES] marine water layer (ENVO:01000295) within the mesopelagic zone...; material: water (ENVO:00002006), including particulate matter (ENVO:01000060) such as......
GACAACCCCACCCCACTGCGCAGTTCGGCTAGCGAAGCACTAATGAAATTTCACTTACGTAAGGGGCGTACTAAACCGCCTGAGACTGGATCTTGCACTTCTGTAGTTTGGCGCGGATTGAGGCGATGATGCTGTCTTTGTCTAGGCCTACTGCCGCTAGCATGTCGGGTACTTTGCCGTGGTGTAGGAACTCGTCTGGTAGGCCCAGGTTTAGGACTGGGATTCGGTAGTCTTGGCGTAGTAGGAATTCGTTCACTGCCGAGCCCGCACCGCCCATGACGGTGTTCTCCTCAATAGTCACGATCAGCTGATGGCGCGTCGCCATCTCTCCGATCAATGCCTCGTCTAGAGGTTTAACGAAACGCATGTCTACTACTGTTGCGTCTAGGCTCTCTGCTGCCTCTAGCGCCGTGTTGACTAGGCTGCCGAAGCCTAAGATCGCTACTGTGTGTCCCTTGCGGCGCACTACGCCTTTGCCAATTGGTAGTGCTTCCATCTTCTCTTCGATCTTTGCGCCTGGTCCCTTGCCGCGTGGGTAGCGCACGGTGGCGGGCCCAAGGTGTTGGTAGCCCGTGTAGAGGAGTTGGCGTGTCTCGTTCTCGTTACTAGGTGCCATGACTAGCATATTGGGTACGCAGCGTAGGAAGCTCATGTCGAAGCTGCCTGCGTGGGTGGGGCCGTCCTCACCTACTAGTCCTGCGCGGTCGATCGCGAAGAGCACGTTTAGGTTCTGGATCGCAACGTCGTGGATGAGTTGATCGTAGGCGCGTTGCAAGAATGTCGAATAGATCGCGACTACGGGTTTGAGTCCGTCACAGGCCATGCCTGCGGCGAGAGTGACCGAGTGCTGCTCGGCGATGGCAACATCGTGGAACTGGTTAGGAAATTGTTCGGCGAATTTGTCCATACCCGAGCCGGCGCCCATCGCTGGCGTGATGGCTGCAAGTAGAGGATCTTGTGCGGCCGTGTCGCATAGCCATTGGCCGAATACGGCGGAATAGCTGGGGGACTCAGCCTTGCGAATGGCCGGCTTGCTCTGCTTGGGCTCTATCTTGTTCATCGCGTGCATGCCGAATGGGTCGTTCTCGGAGGCTAAGTAGCCCTTGCCCTTCTGCGTCACGATGTGCAGCAACTGAGGGCCGCGCAGCTTCTTGATGTTGTTCAGTATCTCGATCAACTCTAGTGTGTCGTGTCCGTCTACTAGGCCGATGTAATTGAAGCCGATCTCTTCGAACAGCGTGCCCGGTGACACCATGCCCTTCATGTACTCTTCGGCGCGATGGGCGACTTTCAGAGCGGGTGGGATGTGCGAGAGTACCTTCTTGCCGCCGGTGCGAATGGCGTTATAGGGGCGGCTTGCCCACATGCGGGCGAAGTAGCTTGATAGGCCTCCTACGTTCTTGGATATCGACATATTATTGTCGTTGAGGATGACCAAGAAATTCTCGTCGATATCGCCAGCGTGATTTAGTGCCTCGAAGGCCATGCCCGCGGTCATCGCGCCGTCGCCTATGATGGCGACGGTATGGCGATCAATCTTCTGCTCGCGGGCGGCAATCATCATGCCTAGCGCGGCGCTAATAGAGGTGCTGGAGTGGCCGACGCCGAAGCTGTCGTACTCACTCTCCTCTCTGTGGGGGAATGCGGCTAGCCCGCCTTCCTGACGCATGCTCAACATGCGCTCGCGGCGCCCGGTCAATATCTTGTGGGGGTAGGTCTGATGGCCGACGTCCCACACTAAGCGGTCGTTAGGGGTGTCGAAGGCATAATGAAGCGCAATAGTGAGTTCCACCACGCCGAGTCCCGCGCCGAAATGTCCGCCGGTCTGGCCTACGGAATAGAGCAGGAATTGGCGCAACTCGCGTGCAAGGCCGAGCAATTGCTCGGGTTCTAAGGGCTTGAGGTCCGCCGGGCTAGAAATAGTGTCTAGCAGCGGCGTATCCGGCCTAGTGAGTGGAATTTCGTCAAGCATTTGAAAAGCATACTCTTTTATTGTAGAGATAGGGCGTATTTAGAGGTCGAGTCGAGGGCAGACTGCCTTGTCGCGTGCTGCGAACGGCCTGAAAATTCAAACTAGTCGCTAACTTAATGCAATGCCTTGGAATCGTCAATTTATAGGCTCCTAGCTGCTACGGGCGACAATAAAGCGGGCGATGCCGCGTAGGGCCTCGGCACGCTCGTCGAAACCAAGCAATGCCGCTAGGCCTTCCTCACACAGGGCCTGAGCCTTAGCGCTTGCGCCGTCGAGGCCCAGCAGGCTGACGTAGGTGGGCTTGTTAAGGGCCTGATCCGCGCCCTGGGTTTTGCCTAGAGTGGCGGTGTCGCTGGTGACATCGAGAATATCGTCCTGCACTTGAAACGCTAGGCCAACGCATTCGGCATAGACGCGCAGGCTATTGAGCTGCGAAGGGCTGGCTCGTTCACTGCTCAAGGCACCCATAAGCACGCTGGCCGTGATCAATGCGCCAGTCTTCAGGCTATGCATAGTCTGCAATTGCGTCACATCGAGTGTCTTGCCGACGGCGTCGAAGTCGATGGATTGGCCCGACACCATGCCCTCGAAGCCGGCAGCGGCCGAGAGTAAATTAATCATCTGCAAGCGGGCCTGTGCATCTATCGCGAGGCTTGGCTCGCTTAGGAGACGAAAGGCCATGGCTTGTAGGGCATCGCCAGCGAGGATCGCAGTCGCCTCGTCGAAGGCGATGTGGACGGTGGGCTTGCCGCGGCGCAGGGCATCGTCATCCATTGAGGGTAGGTCGTCGTGTACGAGCGAATAGCAGTGAATCAACTCCACCGCGCAGGCTGGGATATCGGCGCGCTCAAGCGGGCCACCGAGGGCTGCAGCGGCCGCGTAGACTAGGGTGGGGCGTACTCGCTTGCCGCCCTGAAGGCATGCATATAGCATCGCCTCGCGTAGTCGTGGTGCGCGGGCGGGTAAGGCTTCTAGTTGCTTGCGCAGCACGGCTTCGAGGCGTGTACGCGTCTGCAGCATATAGGGCTCTGTCGCAAAAACGGTGCTATCTACCATGGATACTAAGACTCGCTGTCCATGTCGATCTGTTCAGGATCGCCATTCTCGTTGATCAAGACCTGCACCTTTTGCTCGGCCTTTTGCAGGGCAGATTGACACTCTCTAGTCAGGCGAATGCCCTTCTCGAAGGCCTGTAAAGACTCCTCAAGGCTCAGGTCGCCATCTTCCATTGCCGTGACTAGGCTCTCTAGGCTGGCTAGGGATTCCTCGAAATTAAATACGCTGTCTTTCTTCTTTGTCATTGAAGCGTTCCGGATGGGTTTTTGGGGGCGGACAATTATCTATTTTCTGCAGGGCAATAGCAAAGCGACAGTCGTCCCGTTTCCCGTAATTGTCATATTTGCTCACTATACTCTGCGACGAACTGAATGAAGATAGCTTAGAGCGCACTTAAACAAGGAGTCCAATGCGAATCATCTATGCGGTGTCCGGCGAAGGTTCGGGGCACTCTTCTCGAGCGAAGGAGATGGCCACGCATTTGCTTGGGGCCGGCCACGAGATTTTGTTTGTCAGCTATGACCGTGGTTACGCGGTATTGCACACCCAGTTCCCCTGCCGGCGCATCGATGGGCTTCGCATTATCAGCGTGGATAATAAAGTCTCTATGCTGCGGACCTTAATCTACAACCTCCGAATGTTGCCAGCTTACTACCGCAGCCTACAGGCCCAGCGACGGGTCTTCGATGAGTTCCAACCGGAAGTGGTGATTAGCGACTTCGAGCCGATGTGCGCCCGCCTTGCCACGGCACGTGGCCTACCGCTTATCAGTCTCGACAATCAGCACCGCATGCGCTTCATGGATTACGACTCGCCTGCTCGCTTGCGCCGTGATCGCTGGGTAACCGAACAAGTCATTCGGGCCATGGTACCAAAGCCCAATGTGGCCCTCGCCACCACCTTCCTGCAGGGCCCTGTGAAGAACTCTCATACCTTTCTATTCCCGCCCATATTGCGCTCAGAGGTGGGCCGATTACGCCCGAGTAGTCAGGGTTATCATCTTGTCTATGTCACCAGTGAGTACGACACACTGATCGATACGCTGCGTGAATTCCCAGAACAACGCTTCGTTGTCTATGGCTACAACCGCAACGAGAGCCGTGACAATCTCCAGTTCAAGGAGTTCAGTACCGCGGGTTTTCTGGACGATTTGGCGGGGTGCGAGTCTGTTATTGCTACTGCGGGCTTTACCCTGATGAGCGAGGCGATGTTCCTGCAGAAACCCTATCTGGCCTTCCCTATGGGGGGGCAGTTTGAGCAGCAACTCAATGCTCACTGTCTTGAGCAGCTCGGGTTTGGGCTCTACGGGAAGCGGGCAGATCGGGGGACGGTGCAGCTCTTTTTCGCAGAGCTACCGCAATATCGAGAGGCACTGAGCCACTACCCCGATGGCTATAGTAATAATCCGGATGCGCCGCGGAATCTGCAAATCTGCAATAAGCTCGATGACTTGCTCACCAACGACGGGGCGTTGCTACGCCACTTCCAAGAAGCAAAGCAATATGCCTAGCTAATGGCTCGCCATCTTCTTATACGTTGACCCGCCCCAGAGCAGGCAGTAACCTAGCCAGCGTTTGCCGCTTCGTGCTGATGCCAGCGCGATTGAACGCTAGGAAGCTGCCCAGATGGAAAACCAGAAGAATAATATCGAAACTATCTCGCCGCCCAAAGATATGCGCATTGTTTACGGAATTGTGCTGACCCTAATTTGGTTATTATTGGGCATGCTCTATATTTCCTACAACGTCGGTTGGGGCAGTTTCATCTCCCTCCCTATTGGTGATATGGGCACTTTCCTCGAGGGCGCCTTTGCTCCGCTCGCCTTTCTGTGGCTAGTCATCGGATTATTCATCCAGCAGAGTGTCTTGGCGGAGAATAACCGCGAGCTGCGTGACAATAATATTCAGTCCGAGAAGCAGACGATGGCGATTGCCGCCACTGAATTGAATGCGCGTCAGGAGACTTTCTTTAAGATCGCTGACAATACGCGCCGGCAACTTGGAGGCATTACCGGCTTGCTGCTGCAATCGAGTAAGGGACCACAGGGCGATAAGACCTTCACCGAGGCGGAGTTCATGGAGAAGTGGCATCTTTTCGCCACTGGCGATTTTGAGATATTCTCCCGTAACTTCCTCGTTCTGGCAGGCAAGGGTGAAAACCTAACGAACCTGTTCTACGGCACGCAGATTCGCTGCACCCACTCCGACAATTTCATTATGAATTTCGATCGCCTGCTACGCTTAGCGCGTGATTGCGATACCAATGGCATTATCTCAGATGCTCAGTTGCACTCGGCGCATGGTTTGTTGAGTTCGCGCATGCGCGAGCTACACCCGCGCATCAAGTTCAAACGCTACGAGGTGACACGCTCCAGCTCGTATCTAGATCAGATTATTAAGAGCGCACAAGAACAAAATTAAACGCTGGTTTTCGCAGTAACAAAAGGGGGTTGGAAAATGGAATTTGTAGCGATAGTGATAGTGTTGGCGCTCGTGCAGTATTTTGTATTCGGTATGTTAGTGGGCAGAGCGCGCGGCACCTACGAGGTGCATGCGCCGGCGATCAGCGGTCACCCTGTGTTTGAACGTTATTACCGCGTGCATCAGAACACACTAGAGATGATAGTGATGTTCATCCCCGCGATCGTCCTGTTCTCCTATTTGGTGCGTCCCGACATCGCGGCGGCGATCGGCGCTGTATACCTGGTCGGCAGAGTCATCTATCTGCGCGCCTATGTAGCCGACCCAGCCAAGCGTGGCTTGGGCTTCATGGTCAGTATGTTGCCGGTATTAGTATTATTGCTTGGCAGCGGCGTCGCCGCTGTGATCTCACTGCTCTAGCTTAGAATGCGGGCTGCCCAGTCGCGAGACGGGCAGTCCATTGGTTCAATCTTCCTCACGCCGATAATTACGTGCGAACACCTCTTCTCCCATGTGGGCAATCTGCTCATCGACTAAGCGATCCATCTGCTCTAGAAGTGGCTGGTAGCGCATAGCATCTCCTTCTAGTAAGCCAAGACAATGCACGATGGCCTCGAGAGTCGAGATGGCTTCCGGCTTCGGCTCGCGTCGAATGCGATAACGGCTGGGTGGGGGAGTGGGCAATTCATAGCGCGGTAGTGCTTCGAGCCACGCATTTTCCATGAGCATGCGTCGACTCTTGCGCCAGGTAGCATCGATAAAAAGTAAGGGGCGGCGAGGCTCAGGCGCAAGCTCTTGCAGTGGCAGGCTAGTAGGGCCAGGGTAGATCAACACGGGGGAGTCTGCTGCACTGGCGAAGGGCTGAGTTAAATCTTGCGGCGGGCTACTCTTAAGGATGCAGTCTTTTAAGCCAAGTGCCGCGATGCGCGCAGTGCCTAGGGCATGGCGCGCCTCCGCGGGGTGTTGGAGTATCCATACTGGCCATGCATTGTCGACCTGACTTAGCCGTGCGCAATAACATAGCGCTTGTGGGCGTTGGCAGCGTTCGCAGCGCTCTCTCTTGGCCATGCCAAACCCCTCTACTTCAGCATTTTGTCAGTAGCGCGCACGTCCCGTTCGCGAGGCGATAGTGTGCAAGCGCCGTACCTTAAATTTCTGCCCCTTGATGCGCCGCGCCTCTAACTGCGTGATAGCGGCCTCGATCTGGTCGATGTCGATCGCGACGAAACTTGCGAACTCTAGAATGTCGATACGGCCAATCGCGGTGCCAGCAATGCCACCCTCTGCCGTCAATGTGCCAAGGATATCGCCCGGTCGAATCTTATTCTTACGGCCGCCGGCAATGCTCAGAGTTTGCTTGCTGCAAGTGGCTGGCGTATCCCGTGATTTGGGCACTGACTCGATGGTCTTAATCTGTGCGGCGCCGGCATTATCGCTGCGCTCGAGAAGAGCATCTACTCTAAACCTTTCGTTCTCGAAAAAAAGGCTTAGTGCTGCCCCTTCATTGCCCGCGCGGCCAGTACGCCCGATGCGGTGTGTGTACACCTCGAGGTCACGTGGTAGGTCGGCGTTGATCACCATCGGTAGCTGCTCGATATCGAGGCCGCGTGCCGCTACGTCGGTGGCCACAAGCACTTGGCAGCTGCCATTGCGGAACTGAATCAAAACCTGATCGCGCTCGCGCTGTTCCATCTCGCCGTGTAGCGCCATGGCGACTAGGCCTGCGTCGCTAAGGACTTGCGCGATCTCTGTGGTGCTCTGGCGAGTGTTGCAGAACACGGCACAGGACTCTGGGCTGAAATGGTAGAGCAGACGTAGTACCGCCTCGGCGCGTTGCGTGCCCTCTTCCTTCTTGCCGCATAGATAATAGGTCTGGTCGATGGTCGTCTCGGAGGCGACAGTCTCGACAGTAATGCGTTGTGCGTCGCGCTGATACTGCGCACTTAGTGAGTCGATGTGTGCGGGAAAAGTCGCAGAGAACATCAGGGTCTGTCGATCCGCGGGAGTCTCGCCGATAATGTATTCGATGTCTTCGGAGAAGCCCATGTCGAGCATGCGATCGGCCTCGTCCAAGACTAGAGTGTTGATGCGCTCAAGCTTCAGCGTCTCTTTCAGCAGGTGATCTTTGATGCGCCCGGGTGTGCCGACAACTACGTGAGCGCCGTGTGCTAAAGAGCCAATCTGTGGTCCTATAGATTGGCCACCACACAGCACTACAACCTTGATGTTAGGAAGATAACGCGCGAGGCGACGAATCTCGGTGGCTACCTGCGTACACAGCTCGCGGGTGGGGCACAGAATGAGCGACTGGGTGCCGAAGTCACGGGGGTTGAGATGGCAGAGCAGGGCGATGCCGAATGCTGCGGTCTTGCCGCTGCCAGTGCGCGCCTGTGCGATCAAGTCCTTGCGCGCCAATGCCAGCGGCAGGGCTTGCGCCTGTACCGCCGTCATGTGCTCGTAGCCCAGCGCCGTTAGGTTCTCAATCTGCGCAGGTGGCAGGTTGAGACCAAGAAATGAGTCCTGACCCTTTGCTTCGCTCATTGCGGACACTCCTGCGTCTTCATCTTAATCCACTCCAATTTTGTGTAGATATTCGTTGTAGTCGCCCTTGAAGTTGGTGATATTGCCTTCGGTGATCTCGAGGATGCGCGTCGCCAGGGAGGAGACGAACTCGCGGTCATGGCTGACGAATATCAGCGTGCCTGGATAGTTCTCGAGGGCCAAGTTGAGCGCCTCGATGGATTCCATGTCCAAGTGGTTGGTGGGCTCGTCCATCACCAGTACATTGGGGTTCTGCAGCATCATCTTGCCGAATAGCATGCGGCCTTGCTCACCACCGGAGATCACATTCACTTTCTTCAGGCTGTCGTCTTTGGAGAACAGCAATTTGCCTAGGACGCCGCGAATCGACTGTTCGTCGTCGCTCGGGCTGCCCCACTGGCTCATCCAGTCGAATAGATTGATGTCCTCTTCAAACTCGTGGCTATGGTCCTGCGCGTAGTAACCGATCTTGGCGTTCTCCGCCCACTTGATGTTGCCACTCTTCACCTCATCTTTGTCCCCGCCGAAGTGTCCGGTAAGTGCTTGCAGCAGCGTGGTCTTACCGATGCCGTTGGGGCCGATGATCGCGACGCGTTCTCCGGCCTCTACCATCATGCTGAGCTTGGAGATCAGGGTATTGTCGTCGAAGCCAAGGCTGAGGTCTTTCACCTCCACCGCTAGACGGTGCAGTTTCTTGTCTTGGTCGAAACGGATGAACGGGCTGATGCGGCTAGAAGGCTTCATCTCTTCAATTTTTATCTTGTCGATTTGCTTAGCGCGTGAGGTCGCCTGCTTCGCCTTAGAGGCGTTGGCAGAGAAGCGGCTAACAAAGGACTGCAGCTCGGCGATCTGGGTTTTCTTCTTGGCGTTGTCCAGCTGGATACGCTCGCGCGCCTGGGTGGAGGCGATCATGAAGTCGTCGTAGTTACCTGGGAATAGGCGTAGCGCCTGATAATCCAAGTCCACCATGTGCGTGCACACACTGTTCAAGAAGTGGCGATCGTGGGAGATGATGATCATGGTGCATTCGCGCTGGCTAAGAATGCCTTCGAGCCAGCGAATCGCGTTGATGTCGAGGTTGTTGGTGGGCTCGTCCAGCAACATGATATCGGGGTCGGCGAACAGCGCTTGGGCCAGCAGTACGCGCAGCTTCCAACCCGGCGCCACGGCGCTCATGGGTCCATTGTGCTGCTCTATCGCAATGCCAAGCCCTAGTAGGAGCTCGCCGGCGCTGGCCTCGGCCGAATAACCGTCGAGCTCTGCGAACTCAACCTCTAGTTCCGCAACCCGCATGCCATCGTCCTCGGTCATCTCGGGAAGGTCGTAGATCGCGTCTTTCTCTTTCTTGATCGACCACAGTTTTTCGTGACCCATGATTACCGTGTCGAGCACGGAGTACTCTTCGTAGGCAAACTGATCCTGGCGCAGGACACCGACGCGCTCGCCGGAGTCAACGCTGACATTGCCCGCGGTGGGCTCGAGATCGCCACTGAGAATTTTCATGAAGGTAGACTTGCCGGAGCCGTTAGCACCGATCAGACCATAGCGGTTGCCGCTGCCAAAGCGCAGAGACACGTTCTCGAATAGAGGTTTTGCACCAAATTGAATGGTGATGTTAGCGGCATTAATCAAAGCGATATCCGTAATATAAAGAGGTAACAAAGTGTCGCTGCGTGTTTACAGCGCGATGGTCTGGGCCGATGCTGCCATTAAAGGCGCGGAATTGGCTCAGTGCGAAAGGGGCGCATTATAGAGGAGCGCAGCACAGGCGACTACTGCTTATTTATCTGCGGACTTGTTAGACTAGCGCGACGTTTTGCCGTATCTTCCGCCCGCATTGAGCGTGCACCTGCCAAACGACACCTGTCGTCGATTGCGGTGCAGCGCACGACAAGGAGTTCCATTGAAAATACTCGTTCGCAATCTATCCCGAGACGTAACAGAAGCAGAACTTCTGGCGCTATTCGAAGCCCACGGACGCGTGCAGTCCTGCACCGTTGTGATGGATCAGGCGACTGGCGGTTCCAAGGGCTTCGGTTTTGCTAATATGCCCGTTCCCCACGAGGCAAAGAAAGCCATGCACGCCTTGAACGGTATGTCAGTGAAAGGCAGCAAAATGCGCGTCAAGAAGGCCGATCCTGCACCTAAGAAGGACGAAACCCCTGAGGAAGATGCGTCAGCTGTTCGTAGCGAGGCTAGCGCGGTCGATGCGGCAGCGCAGGCAACAGAAGAGGCGGCTGCACGGGCCAAACTCAAGAAGGATGGCTCTGCTCTGGGCATGAAGAAACCGCGTACCTTCCGTAAAACCACCAAATAGGGAACGATGTTTCCTCGCTCTGTGAGCCTCTAAGATGCAACTGGCAATCGACCCGCGCTTTGGCGATTTTGATGGCGAGGACCCGCTTTTCTCGCAGATCGCCGATGATCTTCAGCACAAAGCTTGGAGTGTGATTCCCAATGCGCTACCCCCCTCCTTGGCTGCTCAACTCCATCAGCAGTTGTTGAGTTTGGATGAGCAGCACTTCGCGCGCGCAGGTGTCGGTCGCAGTAATGACTTTACCTTGAACAACTTTGTACGCCGCGATGAAATCCGTTGGATCGATGGGAGCAACGCTGCCGAGAAGGACTGGCTGCAATGGTCGAACCGCCTACGGCTGTTCTTGAACCGGCGGTTGTTTTTAGGCCTTTTCAGTTTCGAGAGCCATTTTGCCCATTACCCACCCGGGGCTTTCTATAAGAAACATGTCGACGCCTTTAAGGGCAATCCGCGCAAGGACCCCACCAACCGAGTACTTTCAGTAGTAGCCTATTTCAATCCGGGCTGGCTGCCGGAGGACGGCGGCGAATTGGCACTGTATGACGAGCATCAGGTGGAACCCTTCTTAAGCGTTACGCCCGCGTTCGCCACGCTAGTGGTCTTCCTCAGTGAGGAGGTCCCCCATGAGGTGCGCCCAGCAAGGCGCGATCGCTACAGCATTGCGGGCTGGTACCGCGTCAATAATTCCGTTAACGATCAGATCGACCCGCCGCGCTAGAGTGCTATTATCGATTCTATGGCACCCTTTTTTGTAAGAGCGCTTGCCCTATTTATGGGGGGCTTGCCCGCGAATAGATTTGGTGTGGCACCGATCTATTCGTGGGCAAGCCCCCCCTCCTACGTACAAAAACCATGCTATAAGTGTCAAGAATCTGCAATACAGTGGTGCTAATCTCTGCTTCAAATAAAAGGGGTGTCTCAGCGCCCCACTGATGTGTTCACAAAGGTTGTAGCAATGGCAGACATAGGGGCTCAGCGTAGAGAGTTTATTCGTTTAGGGGTGAAGGGCTTGGCGGCCTTCGCCGGTGGTTCTTTGCTATCCGGAGGGTCCTTGGTTTTGCCTTCCGGTCGCCTCGTCGCGCAGACAGCGCTGCGTGAAACTGAATTTGCGGGCCTTGCCTCTCTAGGTCCACTGCTTCCTCCCGATGCCAACGGCATCATGTTGCCAGCGGGCTATACTTCTCGCGTGGTTGCGGTAACTGGCAAAACTCCCTTGTCCGATGGCGACTATGTTTGGCATGCAGAGCCCGACGGCGGTGCTACTTACGCGGCTCCCGACGGTGGTTGGATCTATGTCTCCAATAGTGAGGTGCCGGCAGCTGGCGGTGGCGTAGGGGCATTGCGCTTCAATTCACGTGGTGAGCTCGTGGATGCCTATTCCATTCTGAGTGGCTCCAGTAGCAATTGTGCGGGCGGTAAGACCCCGTGGCATACGTGGTTGTCCTGCGAAGAGATGGACCGTGGCCTGGTATTCGAATGCGACCCGTTCGGAGAAAAGCGCGCCGAGGTACGACCCGCCCTAGGGGCTTTCCGACACGAGGCTGTGGCGGTCGATTCCGTACATGATCACTTATACCTTACCGAAGACGAGCCTGATGGCTGTTTCTACCGTTTTCGTCCTAGCAAGCCTCTGCCGGATCTGAGCAGTGGCACGCTGGAAGTGGCGCAGGTGATTGAGAAGCAAGGCAAGCGCTCTGTGGTCTGGCATAAGGTCGATGACCCTCTAGCCACCTCTACCTTGACTCGCAAACAGGTCTCCAGTGCCACCACTTTCAATGGCGGCGAAGGCATCGGATTTTTCGATACGCGGATCTATTTCACGACTAAAGGCGATAACCGTGTCTGGGTGTATGACGTCAATAGCACCGAGATCGACGTTCTTTACGATATCAAGACCAGCGAAAACCCAATCCTTAAGGGAGTCGACAATGTCGTGATCACGCCTGCCGGCGATGTAATCGTGGCCGAAGATGGCGGTGATAATCAGCTCGTCGCACTGACGCCCGATGGCGGGGTAGTGCCACTGTTACAAGTGCTAGGCCAAGATGAGTCGGAGCTATGCGGCCCGGCCTTCGACCCAAGCTATTCGCGTTTGTATTTCAGCTCCCAGAGTGGCTTTAGTAAAGGCGGCCCTGGCATTACATATGAGATTAGCGGCCCTTTTGCTTGAGTCGCTCCCCGCACAGCGCCTAACGCGCTCCGCGGGGCTTGAATGTTCCCCTCTACGAAGCCCCATTTTGCAAGCCTTGTAGCGCCTCTATTGCTCGAGGCGCGACCCTTTCCACTCGCCGTGTTTATCTTGACACTCCAAAATGTAAGTGTTTATATCGGCCGTTAAAGGGGGAGTCCAAATGGGGTCAAAACAAGAAAAAATAGGCTACCTGAGCGCTGCGATCATTGTGTCATTGATGGCCTGCTCGCCAGCACAGGAGCAAGCTTCAACAGTAGTGCAAGCGGCGCCAGCGCCTGCTGCCAACGCAATTCCTCGTGGCCCAGACGGCAAGCCAGACCTCAACGGTATCTGGCAAGTCCTCAGCAATGCTAATTACAATCTCGAGGCCGCGGCTCCGAAAGCAGCCCTAGCCTTAGTGCCCGGGGATTTCGTCCCCGTACCTGCCCCCGAAGTCGTTGCTCTAGGGGCGATAGGCGCAGTCCCCGCGACTTTCGGTGTTGTCGAGGGTGGTGCTATCCCTTATAAGCCTGAAGCTGTCGCCCGACGCGATTCGAATCGCGAGAATTGGCTAACGAGTGACCCAGAAATAAAGTGCTATATGCCGGGTGTTCCCCGAGCCACCTATTTGCCCCATCCGTTCCAGATATTTCACAGCGACAAGGCCGTGTTCTTCGCATACTCCTTCGCGGGCGCTGTGCGTAACATCTACTTAGAAGACCCGGGTGAGGCGCCGCTAGATGCTTGGATGGGCCAGTCCTTTGGTCATTGGGAAGGCGATACCTTCGTAATTGAAGTGACAGGGCTAGACGACAGAACGTGGTTTGATAGGGCGGGTAACTATCATAGCTATAAACTTAAGGTGACTGAGCGTTATACTCTGGTCAGCGCCAACGTCATCGAGTATGAGGCGACCATAGAGGATCCCGATATCTTCGAGCGTCCATGGACTATCAAGATGCCGATTTATCGACGACTCGAAGCGGGCTTCGAGTTGCCGCAGTTTAAGTGTGTAGAATTTGTCGAAGAGTTGATGTACGGAAAGTACAGGAAGGGACGCGAAGCTGAGCTTTTCGGCGCGGATGCCAACGACTAGAATAGTCATTATGATTTAACGTAAAGGGGTGGAAATATGAAGTTGAAGAATTTATTGCTTGTTACAGCCGTCGCGGGGTCGCTAGCGGCTATCGCCTCGCCTGCCTCGGCGCACCATGCGTTCTCAGCGGAGTTCGATGCGGACCTGCCGATAGCCTTGCGCGGGCCGATCATTCGTGTGGAGTGGATCAATCCGCATTCGTGGATTCACCTGATGCACACTAATGATGATGGCACTGAGCAGGCCTGGATGGTGGAGGGCGGCACGCCTAATACCTTGCTGCGTCGGGGTATCAATCGCGACTCTCTGCAGCTAGGGACTGAGATCATCGTAACTGGTTACCAAAGCAAAGATCGCCTGTGCTCACCCGAGTGCCGTGGCAATGGCCGCGACATCACTTTCCCGGATGGCCGCAAGCTGTTCATGGGTTCTTCGGGCACTGGCGCTCCGACCGATGGTTCCGATCCAGTAGAGCGTTAATTTTTTAACCGCTTGAAGATTGCAAAATAGAACGCCCGCGCTGATATCAGAACGGGCGTTTTTTTATGGGGCGTCTACTGGATGGCAGGGTTTAGTTCGCGATCGAAACTGCCCCCGTCGCGAAAGACGATGGAGCTGTCGTAGAAGCCCGCGCTGTTCAGTTGCACATGGACCTGCTCAAAGCTGCGGTTCTCCCAGAACCAGCCATGAATGCCAGTGAACGGTGCGTGATAAACGCCTGCTCCGCTAAGCGCATTGCCCTTGTCGAAACTCTCTACGCCTTCCTCGCCCTCCATACCCTCTGGGTCCGCATGCATGTCGAAGACCAACTCCCCTGTGGCCACCCACGAGAAGATCATGGTGCTATCTTCGCTAAGCTGATACTTGTATTCGACAGACTGGAAGGGCTCGAGGATAAATTCGGTACGGTCCACCTTGTGAACTTGCTCTACTTTCTCGTAGGGGCTTTCACTGGCATCGGCTAAGTCCATTAGTCCTAATGCGCGCCCGGTGCCGAGTGGGTCCACGCCGAACTCGGCGGGCAACACGGCGACGAGAAACACTATCGCTGCGAGTAAGACTGCGATGAGCGTTGCACCTAAGATGCGTGGCATCGAGGAGCTTTGCGCGTTTGGCGGTGTGCTGTTCATAGTAAAGCTTCCTGTTCTATTAGACCTTACCGCTGAAAAAGGCGGTTAACTGATAGGCGGTGAGGATGAAACCGCCGCCCATTAAGAGTGTGTTGCTCACCAGCGCGTAGCGTGTGTAGCTGGCTCTAGTACGCCATAGGCTTAGCAACAATAGAATCGCCGATAGGGCTAAAAGCTGGCCAAGTTCGACGCCTATATTGAAACTAATGATATTGGTCACTAAGCCATTGGGGCTGAGTTCGAAGGCCTGCAACTTGGTGGCGAGCCCAAGGCCATGGAAGAGACCGAAGATGAAGACCGCTGCTTTCGGATTGGGGCGCATATTGCCGAGCTTGTCGAAGCCCCCGATGTTCTCGAATGCCTTATAAACGATCGAGAAACCGATGATCGCATCGATCAGATAGGCATTGACCTGTAAGTTCGCTAGGACACCGGTAAGGAGGGTGATGCTATGGCCGAGGGCAAACAGCGAGACATACTGCAGGACATGGATGGGGCGATAAAGGAAGAAGACTACGCCTAGCAAATACAATAAGTGGTCGTAGCCCGTCACCATATGCTTGGCGCCAAGATAGATGAAAGGGGCGATGGCAGGCCCATCGATCCCCTGCACGTAATTGGCGTCATTGCCGGTGATAGTGTGGGCTATGGCCGCGTTGCCAAGCAGCAACGCGAGTGCGCCAATGACGGTCATTGCCCCAGATCTATGGCCAAGCTTGGGGCTATCATGAAGCAGCATTAGATGCTCGCCTTCAATTACTGGCGAATCTGGAGATCTCAGGGTTATAGCCCTGATGGCAGGCGGTGCACACGCTGTAGATTTGTGCGCCCGCCTGGAAGAAGTCTTCCCGGTTCTGCGTTTGCGCAGAATCGTAAGCGAAGGCCGCTGCCGTGCTCAGCGCATTGGAGTAAGTGATCCAGGCATCGTTGTCCACGGCGCGCCCTGGTAGCGCGAGGGCATTACCCGCTTCGATCAGCTGTGCCGCTTTTTGCTTTACCAGCAGCCATTCTTCGTCGTTCTTAGGGTAAAGGTCTTCGTAGCCTGTGTTGATGTCGTCAACCCAGCCGGCGTAGTCCCAGAGTACGTCCGAGACTGGCTCTAATACGTTGTTCATGAAATCTTGCATATCGAGCCTAAGGTCGTAAGAGCTGTCGGCGGGAGCTGCACTCGGACTGACGGTGTTACTAGCACTTGGAGCACCTTGCTCGCTGCAGCTGATGCAAAGACCTGCGGCGAATATGATTAGGGCGCTGCGCACTAGGGTTCTCGAGGCTGTATTCATCTTATTATGTCTCCGCGTACGAAAAGGATACGACTTGTCTCGTGGCCTTTGCGCTATGGCAAGGCACGAATAGGGGTTTATTTTACAGCAATGTGGGGCAGAAAGAATCGTTTACGCATTGTCATCTATCGGCGCTAAAGCGACGTTGAGCGCGGGGCTGGTTTGGCACGGATTCTCCGCATTGTAGTGGTATGGCCTCCTTAAAGTTTTAGCCAAAGATGTTAGAGTGTGTTTTGTGCGCAGCACACCACCCAACTTAAAGAGGAAGTTTAGACGCCCGACTCGCCTGTGTGGGCTCGTCTGATTGTTAAAATGCGAAGAATGTTACTACCCGTCGCGGCGCTGCTGTTCTCAGATGCGTTGTTACTTATTGGTCACGGACTACAACTTACACTGCTGCCAGTCAGCGCTGAGCTGCTAGGCTTTAGTGCTGGACAGATCGGACTGATGGGGTCGACCTACTATGTCGGCTTCGTGACAGGCTGCCTGCTTACGCCGTTTCTAGTGAGGCGGGTAGGGCATATTCGTACCTTCGCCATCCTAACCTCCACTTACTCTGCCTTGGTGCTGCTGTTCTATTCGCTGCCCTATGCCATCGTGTGGCTGATTCTGCGCTTCACCGTCGGCTTCGCCATCTCGGGCCTGTATATGACCATAGAGAGCTGGCTCAGCGAGCGCTCCAACTCTCAGACTCGCGGCACCATTCTCTCGGTATATGTCGTGATCAATATGAGCATGACCATGGTGGGGCAGCAGTTGCTGAATCTTGCCGATCCCCTTGGGCAGACACTGTTCATCGTTGTGGCGATTTTACTCTCCCTCGCCCTCATTCCCGTTTGCCTCACTACGGCGATGGCACCGGGGCCCATCAGTAACGTGCAGATCGACCTGCGCAAGGTGCTAAGTTTGTCTCCGGCAGGCGTGGCGGGAGCGGTGGCTACGGGCTTGGTCACCGGTGCGTTCTGGTCGCTAGGTCCTCTCTATGCCCGTGGCATTGGCATGGACACGCAGTCCCTAACCCTATTTCTGAGTGTTGTAGTGCTTGGTGGCGCAGTCTTCCAGCTGCCCCTGGGGCGCCTCTCGGACCACTACGACCGGCGTATCGTCTTGCTCTATACCGCGGTTGCGGGCGCGCTCATCTCTGCCTTGCTGGTGGTCTTAGGCGACTTGCCTAGCTGGGCCCTAGCCCTGCTGGCCTTCCTCTGGGGTGGATGCGTAATGACGCAGTACGCGATAAGTCTCGCCCACGCCAATGACAGGGCCGCGCCCGAGGACTTTGTAATGGTCGGCAGCGTCATGCTGCTGTCAATGGGCCTGTTCTCCGCAGTTGGCTCCTTTATCGCCTCCGCCTTTATGCAGTGGTTTGGGCCCAACGGACTGTTCGTATTCAGTGCAATCTGTCTATCAGGCTTTGTCGCGGTACTTGCGGCGCGCAGACGTATTCATGTGTTACCAGTGCTCGACGAGACCGAACCCTTCCGTGCCGTTGCCCCAACTACGACGCCGATGTCCTTCGAGCTAGATCCTCGCACGGAAGAGCATCCAGACTTCCCCTACGAGGCCGAGGAGGGCGCACCCTGAGTGCGCCTCTGGGCTGCCTCGTCAGCATGTAACTAATGCGGACTCCGATTGTAAAGCTAAATAAGATGTATTATCATTTGGGCTACAGAAGGGCCAGAATATTTCATGCCCGCAAGCGAAGTTTTTAGGAGTACAGCACCATGCGAAGAGTCCTCACAACCATTGCCACCGTGCTCTGTGCAAGCCTTGTACAAGCAGACGAAGTGAACATCTATTCGGCTCGAGAAGAGAATCTGATCAAGCCCATTCTCGACATCTATTCAAAGGAAACCGGAGTCACAGTGAATCTCGTGACTGGCGGTGCAGACGAGCTCATCCAACGCCTTTCTCTAGAGGGGGCTAACTCTCCCGCGGACCTGCTACTTACCGTGGATGTTGGCCGACTTTATCGAGCCAAAGAGGCTGGAGTATTGCAGAGCGTGCAGTCACCGCTTCTGGATGCGGAAGTTCCGGCAAACTATCGCGATAACGAAGGTTATTGGTATGCCTTGTCATTGCGCTCACGCGTAATCGTGTACGACAAAGAGCGTGTGAATCCTGCCGATTTATCTACGTATGCTGGTCTTGCGGACCCGAAATGGAAGGGCAAGATATGTGTGCGTTCGTCCTCAAATATTTACAATCAGTCGATGGTGGCGTCGATGGTTAGCCGCAATGGTGTTGCGCAAACCGAAGAATGGGCCGAAGGCCTAGTTGCGAATTTCGCGCGTAGCCCACAGGGTGGAGACCGAGAGCAGATCAGTGCGATTGCCGCTGGTCAGTGTCAGGTCGCCCTCGTTAACACCTATTATCTTGCTGGCCTACTGAACTCTTCAAACCCAGCCGATCGTGCCAATGGCGAGGCGGTGGCAGTGTTCTGGCCAGACCAGAATAGCAACGGTGCGCACATTAATATCAGTGGCGCGGCAGTGACCAAGGCGGCCAAGAACAAGGACGCAGCGGTGAAGCTGATGGAGTATCTTGTAGGCGACGAAGCCCAACATTGGTATGCGGAAACTAACAATGAATTCCCAGTACGTGATGATGTGCAAAGCAGTGAGTTGCTCAAGTCATGGGGCGAATTCAAGGCAGATGACATTGCTCTAGATCAATTAGGCATTCACAATGCCGAAGCTGTGCGCCTTATGGATCGCGCGGGATGGAAATAAACGCTACACAGAATAAGACTCGCGTTAGATGTCGCAATTAACTACTGTCACAAATGAGGCCCCGCGAGGGGCCTTGTCGTCTTTGAGAACCCGGCTCAGTGGGCGGTGGCTCACGCTCGGAATTTTTGCGCTCTGTATCCTCCTCAGTGTTCCTACCATTACCGTATTCTCCTCTATTTTTGGAGACAGTGAGGGCGTTTGGTCTCATCTAGCTTCCACCGTGCTTGGCGACTATGTTTCGCAGTCCGCTATGCTCATGGTGGGAGTTGGTCTAGCGGTGTTGGTGCTTGGCATTGGCCCGGCTTGGCTGGTGACCATGACGCGCTTCCCGGGTAGTCGTCACTTGGAGTGGGCCTTGGTGCTACCACTGGCAATGCCGGCCTATATTATCGCCTACACCTATACCGGCATGCTGGATGTCGGTGGCCCGCTGCAGAGCTGGATTAGGACAACCTTCGAGGTACGCTACGGCGACTATTGGTTTCCGCAGATACGCTCCATCGGTGGCGCTATCACCATGCTCTCCTTGGTACTCTACCCCTATGTCTATTTGCTAACTCGCACCGCTTTCATCGAGCAGTCCGTGTGCGTGCTAGAGGTGTCGCGTACCCTCGGCGCAAGCCCTTTTAAGGCCTTCAGTCGTGTCGCGCTCCCGCTGGCACGCCCCGCTATCATGGCGGCGCTCTCCTTGGTGTTGATGGAGACTCTGGCTGACTATGGCACCGTGCAATACTTCGGTGTGTCAGCATTTACTACCGGCATTTACCGCACCTGGTTTGGCTTGGGCAGTCCAATCGCGGCTGCGCAGTTAGCCGCCGTACTAATGGTCTTTATCTTGGGTCTCGTGCTGGCGGAGCACTGGTCTCGCTCGAAGGCGCGCTATCACCACACCAGCAATAAATATACTCGGCTGCCGCGCATCGAACTACACGGCTGGAAACGAGCTGCGGCAATGTTCTACTGCTTCTTCCCTGTGGTGTTTGGTTTTTTGATTCCATTCATTCAGCTCTCTCTATGGGCAATGGATACCTGGGAACTGTTGGATCGTTCCAATTTTCTGGGCCTGTTCGGCAATAGTCTTAAGCTTGCCTCTATCACCGCGGTGATCGCCCTGTTCCTTTCCCTGTTCATTACCTATAGCAAGCGCCTGCGTCCGGGTATCTTTCTGCGGGGCATCGTAAGAGTGCTCGGCCTTGGTTACGCGATACCTGGCACCGTAGTCGCGGTAGGCGTGTTGATTCCTTTCGCGTGGTTCGACAATACCCTAGACGCCTGGATGCGTGAGCAATTCGATATTTCCACCGGACTGCTGTTTAGCGGCACTCTGGTGGCAGTAGTGTTCGCCTATCTGGTGCGCTTCCTGCCTGTGTCCATGAATACGCTCGATGCGGGGCTAGGGAAGATCAAACCGACAATGGATGACGTGGGGCGCTCCCTAGGTCTCAAGCCATTGCAAATTTTGCGGCGCGTGCATATTCCAGTGATGAAGGGCAGCCTGCTCACGGCGAGTCTGTTGGTGTTCGTGGATGTGCTCAAGGAGCTACCCGCCACGCTGATCCTGCGCCCCTTCAATTTCAATACCCTCGCCATTCGAACTTACGAGCTGGCGAATCAAGAGCGCCTCGCCGAGGCTTCCAGCACCGCCCTGATGATTGTGTTGGCAGGGATTATCCCTGTTATTATCCTCAGCCAAACTATTTCCAAGTCGCGACCAGGTTATGAACCCAGTACTCGAACTCAATAATGTTGCCGTCGCCCTAGAGGGCACTGTGATAGTCCGTGATATCTCTCTGCAACTGCGTGAGGGCATGATCGGCTGCCTGCTAGGTCCTAGTGGCTGCGGCAAGACCACGCTGCTGCGCGCCATCGCAGGTTTCGAGAAGGCCTTGGAGGGAGAGATTCGCATTGCCGGTGCTGCGGTTAGTAATCAGGCGCTTTGCCTGCCCGTCGAGAAGCGTCAGGTTGGCATGGTATTTCAAGACTATGCGTTGTTTCCCCATCTTAGTGTTGCAGAGAATATTGCCTTCGGTCTCTCTGGCAAGAGTAGTAGTGAGAAGACGGCGCGGGTGCAGGAGCTAGCGCAGATGTTGAAAATAAGTGAGTACCTGCATACCTATCCCCATCGGCTATCCGGGGGGCAACAGCAGCGCGTGGCCGTCGCACGCGCCATGGCGCCTAAGCCGCGCATCCTGTTACTAGACGAGCCTTTCGCAAGCCTGGATGTGGAGCTGCGCGAGGAGCTCGCTAGGGAGATTCGCTATGTGCTCAAGAAAGACGGCATCACGGCAATCCTCGTAAGTCACAATCAGTACGAGGCCTTTGCAATGGCCGATGAGATAGGGGTGATGCGTGCGGGGGAATTAATGCAGTGGAGCTCGCCCTTCGAGCTTTACCACAAGCCCAGCTGTCCCTATGTGGCTGACTTCGTGGGGGAGGGAGTGTTTCTCAATGGGACGGTAAGCGATGCTTACTCCGTACAGACAGCCTTAGGGGTATTGTCCGAGGCAGAACCCCACGGCTATGAGCTCGGCAACACGGTGATGGTGTTGATTCGGCCCGACGATGTAATTCACGACGATGACAGCACGACCACGGCAAAGGTGATCGACAAGGCATTTAGGGGGTCGCAGTATTTATACACGCTGGAGTTGGCGGATGGGACTCATGTCTTGAGCCTCGTACCAAGCCACCATCGTCATGCGCAGGGAGAGATGATTGGCATCCACATCGAAATGGATCACCTAGTCGCGTTCAATCTAGCCCAGTGACCTAATCGCCTAAGGCTTATCTTGATCGACTAGAAAGGTCTCTAGGCTCTCGCCCGTTAGTTTTTTAATCTGTGAGAACACAAACCAGATCGCCAACATCAGAATGACCATGCTTGGCAGGGCGATGACAGGGTAGCTAAGCGCTGTCATCTTTCCCAACTCTTCACTGAACTCTGTGGTGCCCGGTGGGCTGACGAGGATGATCTTCGCCAGCACATAGTTGAGTACAGAGGAGACAAAGAAAGAGCCCGCCACGATGAACGAGGCCTGTCCCATGCGTCTCTCAAACATCGCCGTCTTACCCTTCTGGGCAAGCGCTTCATAGAGCGCTTCAACCCGCACTAATTGTGCATTCAAAATGAGTGTCTTCACCAAAGGAAAGCGAGTGCGCTGCGTAAATAGTACTGCGATACCGATAATCGCGGGGATAGCGGCTTCTTTGATCGCGATGTATTTCGGGTCGAGCTCCAGAAGGCTGATGCCCCCTGTGAGGAACACGCTGACCACCCCCAGAACAGAGAACGGATTGATCTTGCCGGATTGGCGTAGATCCCAAAGGCCATAGCCAATCGGGAAAATTAACGCGAATACGATGCTCAGCGATGGGCCGAGGCTGTCATCACCGCTGAGCTTGCTCAGGATAAAGACGGGCAGGACTATATTGAACGCTAAATTCGCAAGAAAGCTGCCCTTAGGAGGCTGGCTCTGCGCGGCGCTGCTAGGCGTTTCTGTAGTTTTCTCTTCGCTCATTGCGTAACTCGACAAGGGCATTGTGTTGGTGCGGGCCAGTGAGTATACGAAATTTCACCGCGCTGTCCCACGCTTAGTTTGCCGGAGCGCAGGTGACTGGCAACTTGTCCCCGGCACCCCATTCGGACCATGACCCGTCATACACGCTGATGTCTCTATAGCCTACTAGGTAGGCGGCAAAAGCAATGACACAGGAGGTGACGCCGGAGCCGCAGGTCGCGATAAGGCGATGTACGTCTTTATGTAGCAAAGACTGTAGCGCCGCTTGTAACTCCTGCGCCGGGCGCATATGGCCATCGACTATCAAACGGTCGAAGGGCAGGCTAAGCGCCCCAGGCATGTGACCGCCGCGAAGCCCAGCACGGGGCTCTGGAGCGCGTCCATAGAAGCGGTCGGCCGAGCGAGCGTCGAGGATGCGGGTATTCTCGGAGCTCGTCGCGAGTAGTACTTCGCGCCAATCGCAGAACATGGAGGCGTGGAAATTGGCGGTAAAATTCCCATTAAAGGACTTCTCGCTCGGCTCCTCGATGTCGATGTCGAAGCCCGCAGCCTGCCACGCTGGTAAGCCGCCATCGAGCACTGCGCATTGCTCTAAGCCCATGGATTTGAGCATCCACCAAGCACGTGGACTCGTCTGTATGCCAAGGCTGTCGTAGATCACGACGACACTGTCTTTATCGATGCCGAGGCGCTGCATCTCCGAGGTGAACACAGAGGCGTCTGGCATCATATGCGGCAGCGTTGCGTCGTGGTCGCAAATACGGCGATCGAAATCGAAGAAACGCGAACCGGGGATACGCACTTGACGCCATTCCGCCTCACCATCGCGCTGCGCCGCAGGCATATGCCAGCTAGCATCGAGGACGATAAGCTCGCTGGGCTTATTGGCAAGGGCGTCGGCTAGCCATTGCACGGTCACGAGTGAAGATGGGAGTTCTAAGTTGGGCATCGGGGGCTCCATTGTGTTCTAAAGACTGCTCGCATTGTAGCAGGCCTCGTGTGCTTTGCTGTGTTGTCACAGGCAATTTTGAGATTGCCGTGGACAGGCATACAATTACGAACAGGGTTAAAGGGAGATAGACAATGAAGATATTGTTCTGGAGTGCCGGCATCTTAATCGGACTTTTCTTGTTGGGCTTGGGTGTCGTGCAAGTAGCCTCGGAACGAGTCGAGGTAGTCGAGATGCATACGCTCGACGATCAGGGTGAGCCCATGGTCACTCGTCTGTGGGTGGTCGACGACGAAGGACAACAATATCTACGTAGTGGCAATGGCACCTCGCTGTGGTTCGAACGCATTCAAGAGAACGGTAACTTCGAGGTCACTCGCAACGGGAAGACTGCGGTCTATACTGGCGTTCTGCGGCGCGACAAACGAGATCATATCAATGCCCTGATGCACCAGAAATACACCTGGGGCGATTCCTTGATTAGCGCTGTAACTGGAGCTAGCGATAAGGCAATTCCAGTAGAGCTACACCCCTCCCTGTAGCTTGCTCTCGTCCTTTGCCTGCATCTGCTCCACGATCTCCCCGAGGCGACGCACGGCGGTGATGGACTCAGTCGGATCTAGGTTCTCCGCGTCGTTGTTGAAGTCGCCTTCTGCCTGCGCCTGTACCAGCATGCCGTCGCGGCGGGGGTAGACGGATACGTGGCGGCTATTGAAGTAGAAGCCATAGTCCACCTCCGGCTGGGGCATAAGTTTGGCGGTTTGTCCGCGCACGGGGATGATCGAGTCATCGGCCAGCAACGCTCTTGCCCCATAGCCTGTGCAATTGATGATGGTCCGTTCATCTATAGCAGCAAAATCACTCTTATCCTGCATTGAAAAAGTTTCCATCACGCCGCCATTGGCTAGGAAGTCCGCTATAAGCAAGCGCGTGTACTCTGCGATGTTAAACAGCATGGTCGAGCGTCTCTGCACATGGGAGACAGGAAAGGGGTGAGCGTTGATGGGGACTGCTTGGGGGGTGATGTCCCGGATTAGTTCGGCCTCGAAATGAGGGTAGGCAGGTTCACCGGACTCTGCGCTAGGCTGCGGCCTACCAAACGGAATATCTGACAGGCTATACATGTCGCGCCACTCTATGGGGTTGCCTGCAACGCCAAGCAAGGATTGGTAACGGCGGAACGAATAACGCGCCATGGTTTCCCATTGCTTAGCGAAATTAGGCGCAAATTGCGCGCTGCAGATGCGCGAGTCGGGAGTCCATGCCCCAGTCGCGCGGTGCGAGCGCACATAGGGCGGGCGCTCCTTCGCGTAGATGGTGACCTTCAACCCTGCCTGTTGTGCAACTAGCGCCGTGGTTAGACCAATCGCGCCGCAACCGATGACCGCGATCTCTTTACGACCAGTTGCCCTAGCCATCTCCACGGCGATTTGCCCGCTACCCCAGGACAGAGACCAGCCACTGCCGCCATGCCCGTAATTGTGCACCACACTCTTGCGCCCAATACGTTCGGATTCGATGCGTGGCCCCTGCGCTCTAAACGGGCGGGTGCAGACATTCATCTCGATAATTCGATCCGGAGTGGCAATGATTGGGGCGAGTTGCTTGGCGCCGTCCAGCATCTGTGCAGTGTTTGTAGATGCTGAGTTCGCAAGCCTAGTTGCGGGTTCTGCAGCGAGAGCGGCATTGATTGGGAGTGCGCTTAGAAGTGCGGCAGAGCCTTTGAGGAAATTGCGGCGTTGCATGGGGTAAGCTCCAGTTGTTCGGTGCAACAGGCAGTATGCCATGGACTATAGGAGGATTATAGATAGATAAAAACTATCGAAAACCATTAAAAAACAAGTTTAAACTATCGCGCATCCTTGCTGTATAGTCGATATTAGTTTCACACATCCACCCGATTACGATTGGAGAGAGAGCTATGTCCGATAACAATGGCAACACAGCAGGCAAGTGCCCAGTAATGCACGGGTCGCGCACAAAAATGGGCGATAAAGGCACCGCTAACCACGATTGGTGGCCCAATCAACTCAATCTGAAAATTTTGCATCAGAATTCGCCTCAGAGTAGCCCAATGGGGGCTGACTTTAATTATGCCGAGGAATTCAAGAAGCTCGACTACAAGGCGTTGAAGAACGATCTTCTGGCCTTAATGACCGATTCTCAAGACTGGTGGCCAGCAGACTACGGGCACTACGGTCCCTTCTTTATCCGCATGGCCTGGCACAGTGCAGGCACCTATCGTATTGGCGATGGTAGAGGCGGCGCAGGAACTGGAGCACAACGCTTCGCGCCCGTGAACAGCTGGCCGGATAACGGCAACCTCGATAAGGCTCGCAGACTGCTTTGGCCAATCAAGCAGAAGTATGGCAATAAGATCTCTTGGGCGGACTTGATGGTACTTACCGGAAACGTCGCGCTGGAATCGATGGGTTTCAAAACCTTCGGCTTCGCCGGCGGCCGTGCAGACATCTGGGAGCCAGAGGAAGATATCTATTGGGGTGCTGAGAAGGAATGGCTGGGTGACGAGCGCTACACGGGCGATCGCGACTTAGAGAACCCGCTCGCAGCGGTACAGATGGGTTTGATCTACGTAAATCCAGAAGGCCCGAATGGTGTGCCTGATCCGCTAGGATCGGCTCGAGACGTGCGTGAAACATTTGCCCGCATGGCGATGAATGACTACGAGACAGTTGCGTTAACCGCTGGTGGCCACACCTTTGGTAAGACTCACGGAGCAGGCGATCCCGCCAATGTAGGCGTAGAGCCAGAAGGGGGTCTTCTAGAGGCGCAGGGCTTCGGCTGGCTGAACAGCATGGGCACTGGCAAGGGCGAAGACACGATCACTAGCGGCCTAGAGGGCGCATGGACCAACACGCCCACGCAATGGGATAACAGCTACTTCGATATCCTGTTCGGCTTCGAGTGGGAGCTGACCAAGAGCCCGGCCGGCGCCAATCAGTGGACGCCTAAGGATGCGAAGGCGAAGGACATGGTGCCCGACGCGCACAATCCGAACAAACGCCACGCGCCGATGATGTCGACTGCAGATATGGCAATGCGCGAGGACCCGGAGTACCGCAAGATATCCAAGCACTTCCACGAGAATCCAGCGGAGTTTGCGGATGCCTTCGCCCGTGCTTGGTATAAGCTGACTCACCGCGATATGGGACCAGTCACGCGCTACCTTGGACCGGAAGTTCCCAGCGAAGAGCTGATCTGGCAAGACCCTGTGCCGGCAGCGGATTTCGAGTTGATCGATGACGATGACATTGCCACTCTAAAAACGACTCTCTTAGGTTCTGGCCTATCCGTCACAGAATTGGTATCGACTGCCTGGGCTTCAGCGTCGACCTTCCGTGGCTCGGACATGCGTGGTGGCGCAAATGGCGCGCGCATTCGCCTCGCGCCGCAGAAGGATTGGGCGGTTAACCAACCAGCGAAGCTCGCCAAGATATTGCAAACACTCGAGGGTGTGCAGAGTGAGTTTAACTCCGCGCAGTCAGGGGGCAAGAAGGTGTCCTTGGCCGACGTAATTGTGCTGGGAGGCTGTGCAGCTGTTGAGAAGGCGGCGCAAGATGCAGGCTATCAGCTAGACGTGCCGTTCTCGCCGGGGCGCACCGATGCCACGCAGGAGCAGACCGATGCGGAGGCATTCGAACCGCTAGAGCCAGGTGCCGATGGTTTCCGCAACTATCTGAAGACTCAGTACACCGTGCCTGCAGAAGAGTTGTTGATCGATAAGGCGCAACTGCTGAAGCTAACAGCGCCAGAGATGACGGTGTTGGTAGGTGGTATGAGGGCACTAGGCGCGAACTACGATGGCTCTAAGCATGGAGTATTTACCAAGCGGCCCGGGACCTTGAGCAATGACTTCTTCGTGAACTTGCTCGCGCATGGGACAACTTGGAAGCCGGTTGGTGCTGATGCCGGTGTGTTCGAAGGGCGTGACAGTAAGACAGGTAGCGTGAAGTGGACTGGCACTAGAGTAGATCTGGTGTTCGGGTCAAATTCACAGCTGCGCGCGCTTGCCGAGGTCTATGCAAGCGAAGATAGCAAAGAGGTTTTTGTAAGAGACTTCATTGCAGCTTGGAACAAGGTGATGAACGCGGATCGCTTCGATCTGGCCTAAACCTTTGACCTTAGACAAACGAGCGCAGCCTATCTAGACCGCGCTCGTTTGTTTCTAGGCACGCTAAACGCTAACGGTTTTTCGGTAGAGATGCCAAGTGGCATGTCCGAGTATTGGAACGACCACGGCGAGCCCTAGGAATAGAGGTAAGGACCCTAGCAAGACCATCGCGACGACTATGCAGTACCAAGTCGCCATCGCGCGCCAATTGTGTTGAACAACCCGCACAGACGTGAGTACCGCTTTGCCGAGTCCAATTTTGTGATGCAGCATCATCGGCAATGACACCACGGTCGCGGCATAGACAACGGCACTATAGACAAAGCCTATTGCAGAACCAGCGATCAATAAGCTCCAGCCAGCACTCGTCGAGAACACCTGCTCCCACATCAAGATCAAAGTATCGGGATGCTCGCCTGTAAAAAATGCGTTATAGAGCAATTGCGCCGTCACTAGCCAAGCCACGAAAAGAACCGCCAGTATTAGGCCCATTGCGGCTATTCCCCAGCGCGAAGGCGCATGGATAACGTCGAAGACGTGGTGCCAAGAATAGTCTAGGCCTTGTTCGCGTCGCCGGCTTAGCTCATACAAGCCGCTGGCCGCGAGAGGCCCGATAATCGCCGTACCCGCTAGAAGCGGAAACAGCAGGGGTAGGAAATTCTCACCTAAGCCCACTAGCGCCGTAAACAGGGCGATCAGGCCGTAAATCAAGGTGATGAACACCCCGTGGGTAGGTTTAGCTTCGAAGTCGGCTGCGCCTAGTTTTAGAACGCCGAGTAGGTCAGCCGCATGTACGGGGTGTATGACGGGGTTAAGATTTTCTTCTACGTCTGTTGATACATCGGTTCGCGCACTCATTGGCATTCTCCTCAGATCACAGCTATGGGTTTTCTTGTACACGGCCAGTGTAGAACAACACCCACGTAAAAGGCTATTTTTTGAGCCAAGGAGATGCTGTAGCGAAAGTCGACACATAGAGGGCTTCTACTTTCGTTCTGGCCCATTGGGTCTTGCGCAGAAACTTTAGTGAGGATTTTACGCTGGGGTCGCTCTTGAAGCAGTTGACGTCGATGCGCTGCGCCAAGCCATCCCAACCATAGTGCTCTTCTAGCCGGGTAACGATAGTCTCGAGGGTCAGTCCGTGCAGTGGGTTGTTAGCTTGCTCTGTACTCATAATCTGTATCCATGCTCTTCGAGCATCGTTTTGTTAAGTTTCGCTGTTCTGCTGCTTCATGCGCAGGCGATTGTTGATGTCACGATTATTGACTATGTGTTCTTGGCAGTTATGCGCCGCTGGCGACTTGGCTAGCCTGTCATAAAGCAGGACATTGACCGTGGCGGCGAGATTCATGCAGCCGATAGTCGGTATATAGACGACGTGGTCGGCCCTATCGATGAGCTCTTGAGGGACAGACCCATCCTCTGGCCCGAATATATAGATCGCCTGCTCCGGGTGTACAAATTCGGGCAGCGGCGAGGCACCTTCCACTAGTTCTACACACACTATCTTAGTTGCAGGGGGCAGGCCATCTAGGAGAGATTCGACGTTGAGTAGTGGAATTCGCCCGAAAATATCCTTCGTGTCCGTATGATACTTCACGGCATAGCCAAAACGCTCGCCGGTATAGCGCACACACGCTACCTGATAACAGCCCGCGGCTCTCATGATCGCCCCCATATTGGTCGGCGTCTTAGGGTTTACAAGTCCGATGGTCGTACTATTCGAATTTGCCATAAGCTTCTTAGACTGACACGCCAAAAAGTGTTCCTACGCCCGCCGTTGCCAGCATCGCCAATGCTCCCCAAAAGGTCACTCTTCTTGCAGCTAATAGCATAGGCGCCCCGCCGGCTCGGGCAGATAAGGCGCCGAGTAGGCCTAGAAATAGGAGTGAGCTAAGCGACACGGAAAGCATCATACGCGACATGGGGACGAGTACGGATACCAGTATCGGCAGTGCTGCTCCTACTGTGAAGCTGAGTGCCGATGCGAGAGCGGCCTGGATGGGGCGAGCAGTGGTCGAATCAGAAATACCTAGTTCGTCGCGTGCGTGGGCGCCAAGAGCGTCATGGGCGGTCAACTGGACTGCCACCTGTTTTGCGAGGTCCTTATCTAGGCCGCGCTGTTCGTAGATGGCGCTTAATTCGGCAAGCTCCTGCTTTGGGGTTTCCTCTAGTTCTTGCTTCTCGCGTGCTAGGTCTGCCCGTTCCGTGTCGGCCTGTGAGCTGACTGATACGTATTCTCCTGCCGCCATGGACATCGCCCCAGCGACCAAGCCCGCTATGCCCGCGACAAGTATCGCGGCACTACTGGCACCCGATGCCGCGACACCGAGAATCAGGCTCGCGGTAGAGACAATGCCGTCGTTGGCTCCCAGCACCGCGGCGCGCAGCCAGCCAACGCGATGAGTTAAATGTCCTTCTCGATGCTTCATGATCTCTGGTCCTGTGCGAACTTGCCTGCGGCCTGTGCTAACTCGAAATCTTCTGGCAATGTTAAGGCTTTCTCCGCTCGTTTAAGCGCTAAGCGACTGTGCCTCTGCGCGGCTTCGCGCATGTCGTCGTCTCCCAACAGCGCTAAGGAGTGTAGTGCCTTTTGTAGGCGCACGGACACCTCGATGACCCCCGCGCCATCGCGCGCGATGGCGGTAAAGGCATCGTCGAATAGATCGCTAGTCGATATTTCGGGCACCTCAATGCGCGGGCATTTCTTTGCGGCACTATCACTTTCCCCGGCGGGCTCCTGCCAATGAACCATGAGGCGCACCACCGTGCCGATGATGTCGATGGCGGTGCCATGATCATTCATAGCGGGGGATAAGGCGCGCGCAGCTATCTCCGACAGAACAGCGAACCCGAAGCGTGGATCGTCATCGAATAAGCGGTCTGGTCCTATTTGAAAGGCATCCTCTACGCGGTGGCAATCTTCGTCGCTTCTAGCCTCGCTGCCCGCAACAATATAGGCGATTGCTTCACTCGGTGTTACGAAGGTGCCTGGTAGCGCATTTACTATGATTCTCGCTTCATTCTGTTGCGCCCAGTTCTCTAGATCATCCATATCGATCTGTTGCACATAGCCCACGGTGTTACTGTACACGGCCTTAGCACCCTCCTTCCTAGAGCTAATGGGCAGTCCGCGTAAATTCGGCGCATCGCGACGTCGTCTTAATGCCTTTGTAGTGGCATTCTCAATTTTTTCTATAGTTGAGCCCATGCGACCGAGGCGAGCGATACTGTCCACCCAGCGAACAAATGTGATGATGACAGAGCCGAATACGAAACCCGTTAATAAGAAGAGTACGAATAGACCGGCAGTTTCGAAGTAGTGGTTATTGAGCGCGGTGAGCGCCACGATGCTGAAGATGAACGCGCCTACGAAAGTTGAAAGCGCATTCTGCGAGGCGTCATCGGCCACTACTACCGAGAAGGAGCGTGGGGTTACAGTATTGCTTGCTGAGGCATAGGCAGAGACCATAGATCCGACGGAGAAGGTGGCAATCACCAGCATGCTAGAGGCCATCACGGTCAATAGGGCGTCTAGTGACTCGGGGGAGAGCTCGGGGGCATACTGTGCTAAGGACGTGCCATCGGCATATTCGGCTAGGAATACCGCGCCAATAGATAACAGGCAGAGGAATAAGGGGCGAACCCATAATCGTTCCTGGATGCGGTTGATGATAAACCGTACGCGGTCTGCCGAGAGAAGGGACTTCATTTCTTACTCCTTTGAGCCATTACTCGCTATCTTATGGCGCTATATGCCTATTGGGCACTCTCAAAGGATTTTATTCAACTCGCTTTAGCCTATTGCTAAGTAAATTCCAAACTCATCACTTGCGCATCCGCTCCGTAACTCGCGCTGGCCCTAGGGCCCGAAACTTGCGCGAAGCCAAACTTCTGCCAGAAAGGCACGGAGTTCTGCACGGCAACTAACAGGGCGCCACGAAAGCCTCGCGCTTCGGCATTCTCAAGTAAGTGTTTTACCATCTGTTTGCCAACGCCCATGCCTGCAGCTCGATTGGAGACAGCAAGATCGTGAATGAACAGCACATCGCCTAGTGGCGCGGCAGGCGCGGGCACATAGAGTTTCGGAGGCGAGTTGCTATGCCAGGCATGGGCCAGCAAGTATGCGCACACGCCTTGCTCGGTAGTGCATAGGAAACAGCATTGCGGGGAGTTGTGCCATTTACTTCTGAGCGTCTCCACAGACTCGGGTTCGATATCGGCATAGACCTCGGCTTGAATCCGCACAATATGCGGCCAAGAGTCTTCGTCAATTGCCGTGATCGTAAAAGTAGACATAAGTCAGATTGTCGTTTGCACGGGGCTAGGAAAGCATTCTAGACGGCAATCGGCCACATGGGGGCTTTGCCATCGGGATCTTCCGGTTCGGACTTGCTGGCGAGGTAGGCGAGGATGGCATCCTTGAGGATGTGCCCACCGCCAAGTCCCTGATTACCGAACAGGCGGTTGAATTCCAACACATAGGGGTGGGAGCCGACAAGTGCTATGTCGAACCCCGCATGGTCTACACCAAGCTCGCTAGCCAGTTTAAGCGCTAAATCTGTGACCACCGCAGGCACTGGACTATAGTCAATCCCGCCGCCCTGGGCCACGTTGTTGTAGAAGCCGCGCTCGGACTGCGTGCGCCAATAGGCGGTGACAACTTTGTCGCCGACGATCACCACGCGTACATCGCGATCGATCGGTAAGTACTCTTGTACATAGAGCACCGAACTCTTCGCGCAGTAGCGATGCCAGTCCTGCCTATTCTCGATCAGCCACACGCCCTGGCCCATGCTAGCCTTGGGCAGTTTTGCCACGAAGGGCAGTGCCATTTGTTCCCACACCTGCTGCGCGGACTCTGGAGTGTTCGGCTCTATAAGGGTCAATGGAATGTGGGCTGGTGCCACCATTTCAAAGGCACGGGTCATCTCAACTTTGTCGTGACCAATACGGTAGCTGGCCTCGCTGGGAAATACCCGACAATTCAAGCCATAGACTAAGGCGTTGAGCTGCCAATACTCTGGAAACAGAACCCAGTCGGCCTCGCGCAGCAGCTCCTTATGACGCAACGTATGTTCAGGCTTAAGGATTGTGGTTTCAGGGAAGCCAAGGGTGCGGAAAACATCAAATGAGACAAGCTGCATAATCGATATCGCGCTGGAAAAAGTGTGCGCATTCTATGCTAATTTTTGCTTTCGGCAAGAGAAGTTTCACTGCCCCTCTTGGGCCTATTGCTAGTTCTAATATAGGCCGAGAATGAATGCTCAGTTTTCTCAGCGTTCACCGAGGTGCTTCTGCTCGATCTAGGCTGAAGACCTCATCGAATCCTATAGCATCGGCCAGTGCGTTGCTGTGTGTCACCATGACGATGGTGCCGGAATATGCACGCAGTGTGTCGGCCAGCAGGTTTTGGCTCTCCAAGTCTAGATGATTGTCTGGTTCGTCTAGCAGTAATAGATCGGCAGCTTGTGGTCCCATGGTGAGTATTGCCAGCGCGACTTTCAGTCGCTCGCCACCACTAAGCGAAGCCATCGGTAGTAATGCCCTTTCGCGTCTTAGCCTGATCTGGGCCAGCTTGTCGCGATAGGCTTGCTCTGTCCAACCCGAGTTAAGACTTTGAAAGTTTTCTAGAGCGCTGCGCTCATTCTCCAGTAGGGACAGGTGTTGGTCTAGTAGTGCGATGTGCCCCTTAAGATTGTACTGGCCAGCAACAGGCTTTAATTCTCCTGCCAATATTCTTAACAAGAGACTCTTGCCACTGCCGTTGGGGCCGTAAATGCGCCAGCGTTGTCCTGCGCGGATCTGCATGCGAATGGCTTTATTTTGAACATAAGGTAAGAAAACCCCGTTGAGCTGCACAACTGTGCCGCTGTGGATTGCGGGCTTAGTAAGCGAGAAATGCAGAGGGTCGATTTTCTCGAGCCTTGTAGTTGCGCTTCGTGCGCGCTCCTGCTCGTGAAGCAATGCGTCCTGGTGCTTGTCATGTATCTTACCCGTGGTGCCCTCACTTCGGGCTTTCATAGCTCCCAATAGAATTTTTGGCACGCCTCCTTTTGCGGCTCTGGCGCTGCCTTGACTGCTCCTGCGCGCCTGCCGCTCCTTCTCCTGCTGGCATTGATCTCGCTCTTTGCGCATGGTGAGTCTTGCATGCTTTAGCTCGGCTTTTGCGCTCGCAATCTCGTTCGTGCGTTGCGTTTCATAATCAGTCAGGCCGCCTCCATAGGAGAAGAGTGAGCCGCCGCGTAGTTCGAAAATGTGCTGATACTGGCGCAGTAGATCTTGGTCGTGGGTAATGCACAGGGAGCCGCCAGGATGGGCGAAAAGCCAATCTCGCAGCCAGTGTCGACTGGCTTGGTCCAGGTGATTGCTCGGCTCATCTAAGAGCAGGAAACTGTTTGCACTTGGCGCTAAACGTAACAGAGCGAGCCTGCTGCGCTGCCCTCCGCTTAGTGTCGTGAGATTACGTTGCAGGCAATCGGTAGGAAGTGAGAACTCGACGAAGCGCTTAGTTAGGGACTCCCTTAGAAGCCACTGTTCGCCAACAGTCTCGACGTCGCTGGCACTGCCTTGGCCGGCGTCAAGACGCTCTAGTGCCGCCACCACTTTGTCGATCTCTAGGTATTGCGCCACAGTTATTCCTGATGGCACATCCGCGGCGAGTTGTGGGAGGCAGCAAACAGCTTTGTGGCGTTCTACTTTACCCATAAGTGGCGCACGGACACCGGCAAGCACGCTCAATAAGAGCGACTTACCAGCGCCATTACGCCCCAATAGGGCATAGTGCGAGGCATCTAGATGCAATGACACATTAGCAAAAATAGGAGGATGGCCAGGAAAAGCAAAACTCAGCCCTTGGGCTGATAAAACTGGGTTCGACATGAGTGCACTCTCAATGGCCCGACTGCAGGAGCACGGAGTGTGCCTAGGCAGTGGGGCGGTTCATCCAAAATAGTTTGGTGACAATGGGAGAGTGCTTACTTCATTGGCCTGACTCGATTGAAATGTTTAGAAGGAGGGCTGCAATGTTAACTATTTTCTATCGGCTTGAAAAGGCCAGCGAAGTCAGCGATTAGTCTGCGTTAGATCAACATATAGAGTTCCTCGCATTGAATTGCAGCGACTATGCGCTCAGTATTTAAGATAACTTGAATTCAGATCTACTCACTAAGTAAGGAAACTCTCGATATGAATAGCGCTACTCTAAAAATTCTGTGCCGTTCGACCCTAGCTCTTATCGCACTTGCTGCAGTTGCAGCCTGTAGCAGTGGTAGCGGCGGCTTCCCTCAGATTGCCAATCCTCCCCCCTTCGATTTTGTCGACGGTGCGCAGCTACGTTCGCGCATGCACCAGCTCGCATTCGAGGTGCAGCGCTTGGATGTTGCTTTGTTGGCAGGGGAGGAGAATGACAGCTATATGCAATCGGCGATCGTTGATTCCTTGCGCAATATAGAGCGGCTCGCGGATGTCATTCGCGAGGACGAATTGAGCGTTCGCCATACATTCCTACAAGATGACATGGCGAGATTCATCTCTACAGTGAGCAGGGCGCGCATGAGTGCCGAGGGTAGTTCGCCTCGCTATGCGGAGGCCGCTCGTGTTACCGGCGCCTGCGTTAACTGCCATCAAGTAAACTCTTGAGTAATTTGGCAAAGCGCGTGTCATGATTTGTCAAAAATGGCAGAGCCTGTAAGCAAAGGGCTCTGCCATTTTCTGTTGTAGCTATGCAAAACTTTAATTATCAGTCACTTACCCCTATCTTTCGAAGCTGGCATAGCATGTGCAATATCATGCTAGTAGGGTAGGCTAGGCATGTGGATTTAGCGCCTCCTTCCTAAATTCTAGGAGCTCAATCATGACTCATATTCGATACATGTTCGCGATGATGTTGGTGCCGCTAGTGACTGCATTGCTTTGCTGGGCGGTTTGGTTTTACTTATTGTAGGAATTCGCAGCCATAGGCGAAGCGGCCTTGGCGACTTAAGGAGTGAGCTATGCGACTAATGACTCTCAGTGACACGTTAACCGTGTCTGCCCAAGTGCAGCCTTTGGATTTAGAGCAACTACGCATCAAGGGTGTGACCATTCTAGTGTGTAATCGCCCCGACGCAGAGTCTCAAGACCAGCCTACGGTCGAGGAGCTCGCGTTAACAGCGCAGCGGTTAGGTATCGATATCGTCTCCATCCCGTTTCGATCCGGCGAACAGACGGCTGAGCAGGTGACAGAGTTCGCCGAACTTCTCAACAGCGCTCAGGCCGCGGGTAAAAAAGTGCACGCCTATTGCCGCACAGGAAATCGCTCAACCTGCCTATGGGCCGCGGCCAGTGTTAGCAACGGCGTCCCCGTTGAGCAGGTGGTGGCGAAGGCGAAAGAGTGTGGCTTCGATGTTGCCGAGTCAATCAAACCCTATAGTGGAGATTTTCCCTTGAATGCGACTGTAAAAACGATAGTAGATAGTGCAAAGCCAAGCTACGACATAGTGATTGTCGGCGCGGGCTCCGGTGGTATTGCAGTTGCCTCCAGTTTGCTAAAGCGTCAGCGTGGCTTGCGTATCGCGCTCGTCGATCCTGCTCAGGAGCACTACTATCAACCGGGCTGGACAATGGTTGGCGGCGGCGTGTTTAGCGCTGCACAGACGCAACGTAATATGCGCGATCTAATTCCTCAGGGAGTCTCTTGGATCCAGCAATCAGTTGTGGGTTTTATGCCGCAAGAAAATACGGTGCAGCTGGATAACGGACAGTCTCTGCACTATCAACAGCTGATAGTAGCGCCAGGGCTTGTGCTGGACTGGGATGGCGTAAAGGGACTGAAAGAGAGTCTTGGAAAAAATGGTGTCACATCTAACTACTCTTATAAACATGCGCCCTATACCTGGGAGTTGGTGAAAGGTCTGAAGAAAGGCCGCGCGATTTTCACGCAGCCGGCGATGCCTATAAAGTGTGCTGGTGCGCCTCAGAAGGCACTCTATCTCTCGGCCGATCATTGGTATCGAAGTGGTGCTTTGCAAAATATTAACATCGACTTCTACAACGCCGGGGCCGTCCTGTTTGGGGTTGCCGCCTACGTGCCGGCCTTGCAGAGTTATATCGATAAGTATCGCGCCAAGCTCCATTTCAAGTACACGCTAGTGGAGGTGGATGGCGAGAACCAGCGCGCGTATTTTAAGTCGAGCGATCCTGCGAGTGAGGGAGAGGTAATCTGTGAAGAGTTCGACATGCTCCACGTTTGTCCGCCGCAGAAGGCGCCCGATTTCGTGGCAAAGAGTGTATTGGCCGACGCGGCCGGCTGGCTCGATGTTGATCAATTCACCTTGCAGCAGAAGCAATTCGCGAATGTGTGGGGCCTTGGGGATGTAAGCAACGCGCCTAATGCGAAGACGATGGCGGCGGTGCGAAAGCAGGCACCTGTAGTCGCGGAGAATGTGATTAGTGCGATGCAACAGCGTACGCTCGAGGCAGGGTATGATGGCTATGGCTCATGTCCACTAACGGTGGAGCGAGGCAAGATCGTGCTCGCTGAGTTCGGCTACGGAGGTAAATTGCTCCCGTCTTTTCCTGTATCGTTGCTCAATGGAGCGAAGGCTACACGCGCGGCGTGGATACTGAAGAAAGACATACTGCCGGGGGTATACTGGCATGCCATGTTGAAGGGGCGCGAATGGCTAGCGAAACCGAAGTCGTTGAAGTCACTGCGCCCCTAATGCGGGCACACATTGGAGTAGGATTATTGAGTAATAGGACGAGGCGGCAAGGCTTAGGCCGAAGGGACAGCAATTGATGAGTAGAGGTGAGAAACTGCTACCTGCACTACGCTGGATGCGGCGCTACGACAGTGCTGCCTTCGGTAGCGATGCGATCGCCGCCACCATCGTGACGATCATGCTCATCCCGCAATCCCTCGCCTATGCCCTTCTCGCTGGGCTGCCTGCGGAAGTTGGCCTGTATGCGAGCATTCTACCTTTGGCCGTATATAGCTTGTTTGGAAGTAGCAGCACTTTGTCTGTCGGGCCTGTTGCGATCGCTGCGCTCATGACGGCTGCTGCTGTAGGGGAGGTCACCGCAAGCGGGGATGTCAGTGCCACCTCCGCGGCGATTACACTGGCAGCCCTTTCGGGCGCTATGTTGATGCTTTTCGGTTTCCTGCGCTTAGGCTTCCTCGCGAACTTTCTTTCCCACACGGTAGTCTCCGCCTTCATCACTGCGTCGGCGATTATAATCGCGCTAAGCCAGTTTCGACATTTGCTCGGCATTCAGGCCGGTGGCGACACGCTCGGTGAATTATTACGCTCCCTCTGGGAGCATCTACCGCAGACCAATTACCTAACCTTATTGCTCGGTAGCAGCGTCCTTGCCCTGTTGTATTTCGTGCGGCTCAAAGGCGTGAACGTGCTGACGGGTTTCGGCGTGAGCCGGCGCCGCGCTGCGTTGGCGACGAAAGTCACGCCCGTTATCGCCGTCATTCTCACCATAGTTTCGGTCAAACTCTTCTCCTTAGAAGCGCAGGGGGTTGCCGTGGTTGGTGCGATCCCGAAAGGGCTTCCTCCCCTGCAGATGCCAGACTTCTCTGTTGATCTTGTCAATGCGCTTTGGCTACCGGCATTGTTGATCTCTATCATCGGTTATGTGGAATCGGTTTCAGTAGGCAGAACCCTTGGTGCTAAGAGGCAAGAGCGTATCGATGCCGACCAAGAGTTGATTGGTCTCGGCGCCGCCAACCTCGCCTCTGCATTCTCTAGCGGCCTGCCTGTCACTGGTGGTTTCTCGCGCTCAGTCGTGAACTTCGATGCCGGCGCGGTAAGCCAAGCGGCCAGCCTGATGACGGCAGCCATGATCGCCTTGGTCTCGCTCTTTCTTACGCCACTGCTGTACTCGCTTCCAACGGCCACACTGGCCGCCACCATCATCGTAGCGGTCATGGCGTTGGTGGATTTCTCGGTAATCCGTAAGACTTGGAAAATCTCGAAAGGAGACTCCTTCGCGATACTCGTCACCATGCTGCTAACGCTGAGCTTCGGCGTCGAGGCTGGCGTCTCTGCCGGCATATTGGTGTCGATCAGCTTGCATCTATACCGCACCTCGAAGCCCCATATAGCCGAGGTAGGGCTAATACCTGGTAGCGAGCACTTCCGCAACGTGCGCCGCTACGAAGTCGAGCGTGATCCGCAGATTCTTACTCTTCGTCTAGACGAGAGCCTGTTCTTCGCCAATGCGTCCTTCCTAGAAGAGTATGTGCAGGTAGCGACCTTCAAGAACGGCGAGATCGCCCACGTCATCCTCATGTGTACTGCCATGAACGAGATCGATTACACGGCGCTGGAGACTCTCGAGGCGATCAATCTGCAACTCAAGCAACAGGGCATCACGCTTAATCTTTCTGAGATCAAGGGACCTGTGATGGACATGCTCGTCAAATCCGATTTCCTGACACATCTTAGCGGTCAGGTCTATCTGAGCCAGTTCGACGCATTCAATGACGTGAAGGCGAAGCTGGGCCTCGCCTAGTTTTACTCACACATGGCACGGCCAGTGCCCACTCATTCGCCTCTCGGGCAATGCCAACTGAATCTCCAGGAGTTATTGTCATGACGAAAGAAAGCGCCTACGTAATGCAGTTCGCGGCAACGCGCAACACCGACGTCGGCCGTGTGGGTGGCAAGAACGCCTCGCTCGGCGAAATGATCAGCCAGCTAAAGAAACAAGGCATTCGTGTTCCCGACGGCTTCGCTATCACTGCTCAGGCCTACTGGGCATTCTTAGAACACAATGCTCTGAAGGAGAAGATCGAGAAGGCGCTGGCAAAGCTCAAGCAAGATAAGAGCAATTTGGGGGCAGTGGGCAAGGCGATAAGGGACTTGTTCAAGGCAACTGAATTTCCAGCGCAGATCCGACAAGAGTTGTTCGCGGCATATCGTGCGCTGGGCAAGGGCAAGCGGAATGTTGCAGTGGCGGTGCGCAGTAGCGCCACCGCCGAGGACCTTCCGGATGCTAGCTTCGCCGGTCAGCAAGAGAGCTTCCTGAATATCACTGGCGAGACCTCCCTAATCGAAGCCTGTAGGCGTTGCTACGCCTCTTTGTTCACCGATCGTGCTATCGCCTATCGCGAGAACAATGGCTTTAAACATATGGATGTCGCATTGTCAGTGGGTGTGCAGACGATGGTGCGTTCGGATAAGGCAGGGGCAGGTGTCATGTTTTCCATCGATACCGAAACCGGCTTCCCGGATGCGGTGCTGATCAATGCGGCTTGGGGCTTGGGCGAGGCGGTAGTACAGGGCACGGTCGATCCCGATGAGTACATGGTATACAAACCCTTTCTCGCGAATAAGCGTCGCGTGCCAATCATCGAGAAGAGCTGCGGCAAAAAAGCGGAGAAGGTCGTTTACTCAAAGGGCAGCGCGAGCCCTATTGCGACTCGGCGAACGACTAAGAAAGAACAGACCAGTTTTGTATTGGACGACAAAGACATTCTGCAGCTAGCACGCTGGGCATGCAGTATTGAGAAGCACTATGGTCGCGCTATGGATATGGAGTGGGCGAAGGATGGCATCTCTGGCGAGCTATTCATCGTGCAGGCGCGCCCAGAGACCGTGCAGTCCCGCAAAGAGGCCAGTGGCTTGCAACGCTTTAGTCTCAAGAGCAAAGGTAAGTTGCTGGCGCAGGGTTACAGCGTTGGCGATGCCATCGCGGTAGGAAAGGTATTCCGGCTTGATAGCCCCGACGAGATAGAGCGCTTTCCCAAAGGCGCGATTCTAGTGACGAGTAATACCGACCCGGACTGGGTGCCCTTGATGAAGCGTGCCGCTGCTATTATTACCGACCACGGTGGCAGGACATCCCACGCAGCGATCGTGAGTCGTGAGCTCGGCCTGCCCGCAATAGTCGGTTGCAGCGACGCCACGCAAGTGTTGAAAACAGGGCAAGAGATTACCGTGTCCTGCGCCGAGGGGGAGGAGGGCTTCGTCTACAGTGGTATAGGGGAGTTCTCGGTCGCCTCAATCGACGCGCAGAAGATTCCGCAGACTCGTACTAAGGTCATGCTCAACCTCGCCAACCCTGCGGCGGCTTTGCGCTGGTGGCGATTGCCCGCCGACGGCATTGGACTCGCGCGCATGGAGTTCATGATCAACAACATCATTAAGATTCATCCACTGGCATTGACTAGGGCCGCAGAGGTCAGCAGTGCGGAAGTGCGCAAGCAGATCGCAGACTTGACTGCGTCCTATGCCGATAAAGAGCAGTATTTTGTCGATACGCTGGCCCATGGTGTGGCTAAGATCGCCGCTGCCTTTTATCCGCACCCTGTGATCCTGCGGATGAGTGACTTCAAGAGTAATGAGTATGCCAACCTCATTGGCGGGCAGCAGTTTGAGCCGCAGGAAGCGAACCCCATGATCGGCTGGCGCG
>TARA_R110002167_G_scaffold1360_7_pt1 | contig 40621 bp, 49 predicted proteins | sample TARA_R110002167 | Tara Oceans TARA_R110002167 (sample SAMEA4398238) | marine metagenome | biome: Polar Biome; feature: [MES] marine water layer (ENVO:01000295) within the mesopelagic zone...; material: water (ENVO:00002006), including particulate matter (ENVO:01000060) such as......
ACTGTTAGCTGCCAGAAACAAAAACTTTTTTTATTTTTTCAGCTCTATCTAAAACATACATAGTGCTAACATAAGGTTTACCGTGACCAAGAAGAGCTTTTAGCTCTATAATTAGATTTTCTATTTCGCGGTAAGTTTCTCGCGGTTTATTTCTTTCAAACTCACTCACATTCATCGTCTTCAAGAGCTACTGATTTGGGCATTTCGCTTTCAATTTCTTGTGTCGTCGCTAGTCTCAACTTGGTGTAGCCTATTTTTTTACTGTCTGACAAAATTGGCCTCCAAACCCACCAATAGTTGTCGGCCATAGAATATTGTATAAATTCGCCTGTGTTCATTTTTTTTGTTAACATATCTATTTACACTGATCACGTTAACTATGCTTGTCTAAATACTCTTTCGTCTCTTGATCTAGTCCATCTGGATATTTGTTGTAAAAATAATATGCGCTATTACCATAAGATCTGTCAATATCTTCGCTGGTCAAGGTATCAAGAAGCACTTTTATTTTTGGCACCTTATTTTTGTCGTACGGAACGATAAAGTCAGGATTGTGCCATCTCAGAAGATTATTGGGTTGGAGGGAAAAATTGCCGTCATCCAAAAGTATCAAGTGATAACACTTTCCGTCTTGATCATTACTATAACCAAGATTCAACTCGTTCAAGTCTCCTTCGTAGTCGTCAATTGTAGTCAAGTATTTGCCGCTTCTCCACTTGCCGTCTCTACAATGCACATCGACCCTTTTGTGTTGAAGAAAAGCAAACGTAGTGACCGCTATATTATTTGACTCACAATCCCAAGTTTCCAGTAACGCCAACCTCTTTTCTTCGTCATTAGATAAAATGTCATACTCTTCTTTGTGAGTAAACGCGCAAATTGGCATGTTCCAAAATATAGCTCCGAATTCTGCTTGGAAGTGGAAGTGCATGGGTCTATTTAGCATAGACTTGCATCCAAATATGTAGCCTCCGGTTAAACCTGTTTCATCTGGACCTTTGATGTATTTGTCTCTAGCGAAACACTCGATGTACGGTAAGTTTGCGTTTAATTGTGCCATTTTTTAAAATATTTAAAGAAAATCAATCAACTCTTTTTTTATTACAGTTGGACAAATGCGGATTCTAGCAATAAGCTCTGCTTGCTTTAGTATATTAATTTTACCCAAACTAGTATTCGCTAAACCATGCTTAGTAAGATAATCGCTATTGAATATTTGTTCTCCGTGGTTTGGAGTCGGCTTGGTATATAAGACTTTACCAAGATAAATCGCTTCGCTTGTGGTTTCAAATCCGCTGCTACAAGTTACGGAACGACAACGAATAAGGTCTTCTTTAAATTCGCTGGAAACAGGAAGATATTCAACCTTACACTTGAAATCTTGAAACTTTTGTACCGATTTTGTTTCGTAGTTAGAATATATTTTTATATTTGCTGGAAATTTTAAACCAGCATAACCAGAGTGATCATTTACAGAGTAAACTAAATCAAAGTCTTCAGTGGTAGGGGCTGCTTCTAAGATTTTCTTCTGTAGTAGCGGCGGAAATATTTTGTAATTTTTGGGAACGTTCACATCATCAAAATAGTTCAACGCCCAAACTTGGTCGCTACCTCTTGCCGTCCACTTGATGAACATATTTGCCCAAAAACCACTAGCAGCAAAAGGTAGATAATATTGCCTACCCACGCTGAGAACCTTTGCGTCTGGACATATCTTTTTTATATTTAAAAATGGAGTTGTAGTTTCAAAGAAATTAATAACCAAATCAGGCTTTATTTCTTTGATTTTATTTTTGACATTTTTGATTGATTCTCTAATCGACTTTAAGTTCTTGAGATTGTGCCAAAAAGAACTTCGCTTGCATAGTGTATTACCTTTGTATTTGAATTCAAAAGTATCGTAATCGTAGAGATTCTCATACTCTTGTTTTAGATATGGAGGCGAACCTCTGTGATTATTGGCGACAAAAGCGTGGATCTGACTGTTCGGATAACAGTCTTCGATAACTTCTTTTAAGGCGATAGATTGGGCAATGTGTCCTCGTCCTTCTCCTTGAACTAAAAATACAATTTTTTTCATATTAAAAGATTGGATTTCGATATTAGCTATAAATTTTGTATATTTTCATTTCGCTCTATGCTCATAGCCCAAAAGCAGCAATGGTATGTTCAAAGGGACTGTAATGAACCGGACGACTTACGCCATTTTCGAGAACATACTTTAAACATTTGATATCTTTTACCAAGTCGAGCATCGTCTGAGCAATCTCGCGAATCTCTTTCTGGGCATCCGGTTTGTTTCGCAGACTCTGAAAGTGATAAAAACTTCTCCAGTTGAACATCACATCTGCTGTGATCTTGCTGTTGTAGGCCTTAAAGAATCGAGCGGATTCTTTTGCACGTGTTCGACCCAGAACTGGCTCAAGATCCTTCACACAACCATGATAAAACGAGTTCCCAAGTTCCGTGTATCGCTGAAGAATCTCAGTCCAATCATCACCAGCATTTGAAATTGAAGTGTGGTAATCGAATGTGGATTCAACACCATCCCAATCATCCGGCACGATATACTTGTCTTCTTTCAGTTCCTTGTATCGGGCAGATTCAGCATTGATTGAGACCCCCACACGATGTTTAAGCAGGTGAATATGAGAAGCAATGTCAGTATCAACCAAAAAATGCAATGAGGATTTTTCGAAAGGTGTGTGATGACCCGCTTTAGCAAGGAAGGTGAGCAGTTTCGGTATCCTGTTTCGTTTTTCATCTGTAATCTCTCGACTGGTTGAAGTCCATGCGCTACAGGCATGAATCTCGTCGCTGCCATAGTGTCCGATCAACTCTACTGTATTATTATTCATTAATGATTCTCGCCTTCCCTGCGCCAGTAAAACTCAGGTGCGTCTGGATACAACTCCCAGAGTATGCCGTTCTTTTTGAGTTGGCTAAACTCTTTTTGCGTCAAAGAATGGAGTGGACGCTCTGAGTTTAGGAAAACGTTGGTCTGTCTTCCAATGTTGCTGTGTTCTATTTTTGGTTTTTTGTCAAACCACGTTTCAATGTTCTTTCCGTAAACTCTTTTCATGGAAGGAAGAAGGCATCTCTGTTTGACAATGGTGAGAGTGTTATCTGTGGGATTCATAGTCCAATCAATTCGATCATTAAAAGAGTGGAGCCAGTTGTCAGAGTCGAACTGACGACCTCCTGTTTACAAAACAGAGGCTCTACCAACTGAGCTAAACTGGCTTAAACTGTATTTGTAATATACGCTTGATTTTGAAGCCGGTCAAGTCAAAATATCTTTTAATATATTCCCACCTTTTACTATTTCAATGGGTCTCTTGTCCGCCGTCATTAATCTCTTTTCTGGATTTATTCCAAGCAGATGATAAATTGTCGCGCCGAAATCTTGCGGAGAGACAGGGTCTTCTTCTACCTCTGATCCAGTAGCGTCAGGGGAGCCATAATAAGTTCCTTGTTTGATTCCGCCGCCAGCCATCACGGTTCCAAACAACTTAGGCCAATGATCTCTTCCACCAGTTCTATTTATTTTGGGAGTTCTTCCAAATTCAGAGGTAACAACAACCAAAGTCTCATCAAGCAAGCCTCTTTGGTCCAAGTCTTCTATCAAAGCAGAAAAGGCCACATCAAAACTTGGTAATTGAGATTTTATTTTATTTTGAATTCCATCGTGATGGTCCCAACTTCCATATGTGACAGTAACAAATCTTACTCCACCTTCAATTAATCTTCTGGCTAAAAGAAATCTTTGGCCAGCAGCGTTGCGCCCATATCTATCTCTAACTTTAGCGTTTTCTTTGGAGATATCAAAAGCTTCTCTTGCTTTTTCGCTGCTTATCAATGAATAAGCTTGTTGATAAAATTTGTCCATAGCAGACATGCTATCTGCTTTTTCAATTGCAGAAAATTGCGCTTCTACTATTTGCTTGAGAGTTTTTCTTTTTTCAAATCTAGAAAGACTTATTTTATCGTGCAAGTCTAAATCTTTAACTTTGAAGTCTGAGTTTTCTGGATTACTTCCAAGATTAAACGGGCTATAAGAAGAGGGTAAATATCCAACTCCAGCATACTCATGAGCTTTATTCGGGATAGCTACGTAAGGTGGTAAATTGTTTTGATCGCCCAATTCGTGAGCTACAACAGACCCAAAACTCGGATATACCAAGGCTGGAGAAGGTTGGTAGGCGGTCAACATACTGTGACTGCCTCTTTCATGGGCAGCTTCATTGTGATTCATTGACCTAATCACTGTAATTTTGTCAGCGATTTTTGCGGTATTTTTTAAATTTTCAGAAAATAATAAACCGGGAACCTTTGTTTTTATAGCGGACAGTGGACCTCGATACTCAATTGGGGCATCAGGAACGGGAATCCAGCTTTCTTGATGAGCCATTCCGCCGGGAAGGTAAACAAATATTACATTTTTTGCCTTGGAAATAGACTCTTCAGACGCTTGAGCTTTTAGAATAGAACCCAAAGAAAGCCCCATTATTCCACCGTTTACTAAAAAACCTCTTCTGTTCATACGGATTATTACACAAAAGATGGCAGTTGGGGAGGGATTCGAACCCTCGATAGCCTTTCGACTATAACACCTTAGCAGGGTGCCGCTTTAAACCACTCAGCCACCCAACTATTTTCCACTAGAACCAAACCCACCCATACCACGATGAGTCTCGTTAAAAAACTCTTTTACTTCTTCAAGTTTAAATTCATCAACACGCTCAAAGATGATCTGAGCAATGCGATCCCCTTTGGCAATTGAGAATTGAAGGTCACAGTGAAGGTTGACAAGTACGACGCCAAGTTCGTTTCGGTAACCGGCATCTACAACACCAGCAAGAACATCAATGCCATTCTTCACCGCCAGCCCAGAACGAGGAGCAATACGTCCATAGTATCCACGGGGAATCGCCAAGGCAATACCTGTTTTGATTACCTCTCGGTAACCGGGGTAAATGACGGTATTTACGTTAGAATACAAATCCCATCCAGCATCATCTTTGTGAGCTTTGGTGGGGATAAATGCGTCCATATCCAACTTCTTTACTGATATACTCTTCATTTCGTGTCGCTAGCAAGTTGAGGTAGGTTTATAATTTTTGTTGCGCATTCTTTTACGGATAGCTCGCTTGTGTTTAAAGCTAAATCTGGGTTTTGGGGGACTTCAAAGTTTTTTGCAAAATGCTCCTCTCTACTTCTTCTGTCGGAAGTTAGATAAATAAATTTTAAAGAACTAGCATTTAACTGTTTTAATTCTTTTCTTAATTCTTCATAAGGATTCACTAATGACATAACCACATCGCACCCTTCGTGGTTTAAGTAAGTAGCAATCGTATTTGCTCTTTTTATATTATCGCGTCTACCGGCGTAAGTATAATTTTTATTTGGAAGAATTTTTCTTAATTGGTCACCATCAATATGAAAGACTACCACTTCAAAGTTAGAATGTAGGATTTCACAAATCTCTTTCCCAAGAGTCGTTTTGCCGGATTCAGGTTGCCCAAATAATACATAGATCATAGCCAATTCGGATAGTTTTTTTCAAGAAGGGACAAGTCCCATAATCCTACTCCAAACTCTTTGGCTACATCAAAAGAAGTTTGTCTGGGGTAATTTTCTGGATAATAGTTAAAGTAGACTGTTTTAATTTTTTTAATCGCAATTGTTTTGAGACAATCTGGGCATGGCATGTGAGTCACTACTAAAAAATCTACCTCTCCCGGCTTACAGAAATTTAAAACATTAGCTTCAGCGTGGACAACTTTTGCCCTTCGTTCGTCCCTGTCTTCCCAATTTATATTTATACCCGCTGGTGCGCCGTTATACCCTACAGAAAGGCTTCCGTCATGCTTTACCGCTACTGCTCCGACTTGCACATACGGATCTTCAGAACGGTCTTTGGCTATATTTAAAGCCAGATTCATGGCGGCTCGTTGCCATGTTTTTCTTTTTCTAGGTTTCATTTATTAATTTTTCTGTAACCTGCTTTCCAGAGTTCTTTCATCATTTTGGTTCCTATAGTAGCCACGTCTTCTTCCTTTAGCTCTGGAAAATGGTGATGAAGCATTTCGTGGATAAAAGTATCTAGGTACTCTTTGCTGCTGAGTCTAGGGTCTATCTCAATGTTTCCATCGTCGTAACATAAGCCTACTGCTCCGCTTCTACCTAGCTTTTTTTCACTTGAACGAGGAGAGCTTATTACCACTGGAAAATCGGTATACTCATTTTTACTTTTTCTAGGCATTTTTAGGAAAATTTAGAATGTGATCAAAATTTTCTCCTATAACCTCTATTTGGTAACACTCTTTACCAGAGTTTTGGACTAGAATGCGTCCATATAAAAGCAAGCAAGAATGACAAGAGACACCTATTACTTCTGCATAAAAAAACGCTAGTTTATTTAAATCAGCGAGTATTTTGTAATGGTCATAAGAGTACTGTATATCGCAAGTATCACAAGTTATCAAACGATTGCCGTCGTACAAATTTGTTGGGATAAACTCTACGGTCACATCTTTTATTACACATTTTAAAAAGCAAGGTCTTCTTCTAGGGAAATAGAGTCAATTTTCTCCTCCTGACTTTCCTCGATGGTTTCTTGAACTCCGTTTTCATGCTGATTGGACTTTTGCTCTCCCAATTCAATTTTCCAAGCATTGAGATTGGTATAGTAGTTGCCTTTCCATTCCTTACCTTTGATGTGAAAATGGATTTTAGCAAACTGCCCCGACCTTATGCCTGAAGCCAAATCGGTTTTGTCGTTTAGCAGTTGAAATTGCAGTTTTTGAGGGTATTGGTCTTGGGTCTCCAAAACAAACTTCGCAGTTTTGAAAGCTTCCGTGTGGTTGACGACCTGACCTACTTCGTGGATTTTTCCGAATACGTTCACGTAGACAATATACGAAGGATTTTGAAAGGTGTCAACAACAATTTATGACAAATTGGTCACCATCGATAATTTTTTCGAAATTGTGCTTGTCGGCAAACTCATCAACAGCTTTTTGGGGTCCAATTGGGCAGTCTTGGTCTGTCCACCCGTAATCGTCTCCACAAATAAGCCCATTTTTTTTCATAAAGGGCAGGAAATGCTCCAAATCTTTTTTTACGTGCCTGTAGGAATGATTGCCGTCAACGTAAATCCAGTCGAAATAATTTTTTTTAAAATTTACATCTTCTGAATATTCTCTGTGTATTTCTACTTCCTTGCAAGTATGGTAATGTTTTTTGATACAATCGAAAATTTCATCCATTTTCGTTTGGTCGATGCTGTATAACCTGTTTTGATAATGAGGCTGAGAATCCCAAGGATCAATCAAATGAAGTTTTCTCGGTTGTTTGGATAATATTTGAGAAGAAAAGTCTCCTCGCCAAACGCCGATTTCGGCACAAACAAAGTCTTTTTGTATCAGGTCTAAAGTACTATGCTTTTTCAACATACAAATACTCTAATTCTTGCAAAAGTTCTTCTGTGATCTCTCCTTCGACAAATTGCCATTGAGACTGAACGTTAAGACCTTTCTCTATAGCTTGCTGAGAGGGGTACATTTTGCCTTTAGAAACAATTATCCTGTTGCTCTTGTATTTTATTTTAGTGCCAACAGGCAACTCTTTGGGGGCGACTTGTTTTTTATAAAGAATTTTACCAACGTCTATAAAATCCAATTTTATGTCATTAATTTGATCTTCTGGATATTTAGATAAGATAATTAATTTTATCCCCAAGCACTCTACTTGTCTACACCACTTTGCAAAGTCTGGATGGTAATGGTCTTTATTGATCATAAAAACCACTTCTTTGATTTTTTCTTTCTTAGTTTGTATTTGAAAAGGTCGATCAGTAACAATGCACAATTTGGAAACTTGCAATTGCTTTTCGATATACTTTATGTCTTGATGGAGATCGTATCGGCAAATTACAGCATCTATTTTCAAAGCATTGGTATCAACCACGCAATCAGGCAACCACTCAAAAGTCCTTTTTGTATAAGTCTCGCCTATATAAAGCGTTTCTCGATTGATGGTTTGATCTACGCCCAATAGATCAAGTACAGCTTGAGCTATTACCTCTGGCTTGATCGAATTGATTGTTTTTGGATTTTCTTCTGTCGCAAAACTTGGCTTCTTAGTGCCGAAGTCTGGAGTCAACAAAACCATATCTTCTTTATTGGTCCAGTAGGGACTAGCATTTTCAGCATAGTTAGAAGAATACATGCAAACAATTTTTTTGCCAAACCCCGAAGCTATATGGGCGGCAAAGCTGTCAACGCCGACATGCATCATGCCGTTCTTGATTACGCTTGAACACTGAGGAATGTTGGTTTGGCCTTGAACGTTTACGCAGCCTTGAATAGAAGCTTCTTTGGGTCCACCTATTTGTACGATTTTGATTTCTTGTTTGTCTAAGATAGGCTTCATCAACTCTACAACGTCATCCCAATAATCATAACATTTAGATGAGTATTTGGAAAAGGGCTGTAAAGTAATATATTTTTTTATAGGCAACGGGAAGTATTTATCATAAATATAAGGCTTTCCAATTTTAGCCCCGCAACCTAAAGCGTATCTCTCTAGTATGTGCATAAATCAAATTGAATTTTATCTTTACCGTTGTGTTGGTAATCAAAGAATTTTTGTGTTCCTATATGCGGAAGATAGGCGACTTCAAAAAATCCTTCATGGTCTCCTTGTCCTTCTAGCCAAAGTAAATTGTTCATTTGTTCTATAAAAGATAACGTCTTGTAAACATGAGGGTTCCCAGCTAGTATCTCATGATACTGTGGTTTGGTTGCTACGTACAAATTGTGATCTGGATAAAGTTCTTTTATATTTTCAAACAGTGCTGTAGAAAGATAAATATCTCCAATGCTCTCGGGCATCACATATAAGATTCTTTTTCCTTTGTCGTCTTTTCCAAGTAGGTCTTCGAAATTTACTTTTTTATCTTTGTCTATATCTTTTTGCGCTGCTTGTCTGAAAAAGCTTACGATAGATTTTCTATCTGTGCTTCTCGCTAGTTGCGCCATCCAGTGCTTGTGTCCATCATCATTTTGATCGACATTCATATTGAGGATGTCTTTATACAAATAGATTAACCACTCTGAATCATCTTTTACTTCTCTGACTTTTGCGTCTGGATTTTTACCAGAGCTTTGATCAAAATTAAAATCATACTCGATTTTGGGGCAATCATCTAAAAACTGTTCAAACTTTTTGCCCACTTTCTCAATAGAAAAATTTTCTAAAGCCCAATTTCTAGCTTTAGCTCCTTTGTCTATCCTTTTTATTTCTGACATTTTATATACTTTTGTCAGTTGCTTGCGTATAGACTCTGGATACGTAGAAGCTTTAATAAACTGAGTGTTATGCTCTGTATATTTACTCCAGTCCAAAACCAAAGACTCGGAACCCTCCTCGCACATCTCTTCTCCACAAGAGTAATCTGTTACAAGGGTAATTAACTCACACATTTTAGCTTCTTGAATTGGAATTTCTTGACCACCGCTTGTAAACGGGTGACAATACACATCCATCAGGTTATAAACATCGGCGAGTTGAGTTTCAGTAACTCCGTTCTGAGTATTTGTAGTGTTTAGCCCCTTTTCGTTTTTACACATGGGACACTGTTTGTCCTGACCAACAAACGGATTAACGAAGTAGTTTTTGCAATCCTTACAGATGTAAGTCGTTAATACATCGCTGGCATCAATTGAGTATTGCTCCATCAAACGAGGAATGTCCCAGCCTTCCCCAAAATGGGTATGCAGGAGCAGTTTAGCTTTGGAGTAAGTTCTTTTTTTAAATAAAGAAAAACCTTCTAACAGGTTTGGTACAGACTTTCTCAATTGATTCCTAAATACAAAACCAATGATAAAATCATCTTCACTTAAATTAAATCTTTTTCTAAGCTCAAGTTTTTTTTCTTGCGGGTATTTAAAAAAAGGATCGGACTCAATCGGCCCGTGAGTCGTTTTGACTTTATTGTAACCAAGAGAGTGCAGCTCTTTTTCTGCAAAACTACTCCAAACCCAAAAATTATCGATTCTCTTCGCCGCCTCTATCGCAGAAGGCAAAATCGGGAGAGAATCCAACGTTGTCCACAGAACGCTTGTTATTTTTTTAAACCAAGGTTTGTCAATGCAATAATCTATCCCCCAAATGTCTTGAGTCCCAATATACACATCAGGCTTTATTTCTTTGATTGTCTTGTCAATCAAATGGGAACCGTAACTAGCTTGTCTTGCAACTTGCGGGTCTTTATTTAATTCATTTACTTCTTTTTGATTGTTAGGTAAAACTCCAAGGCTTTTCCAAGGAGTTCGAATTAAATCTGGGTGACCTTCATGCGTTCCACAGCAATAATGGTAGATATCATATTTGCCAGTTTTGTACAAATAAGTAAGAAGGGCTTTGGAGACTCTTCCAAAACCCGTCTTTGCTAGTGAGTTGTCGCTATGATATAGGACTTTTAATTTACTCATATTAGAAGTCGATTTCAATCTCTTCTTCCTCTTCTTGAGGAGACTGCTCTTGCTTGACCGGCTCTTCTCTTTTTGGCTTAGAATTTACATTGAGTTGCTGGGACTTCTCAATCTGTCCTGCAAAAACTGTTTGCAGGGCAGTTTTGAGGTACTCTCTAACTTGAACCGCTTCTCCAAAATTAAAACCAATCAAATACCCTTTGCTTTCTCCAGATTCGCCTTTTCTATTAACTGAAAAAGTGTAACCAATTTGCTCTTCGTTCCTAACGTAAGGGCCAAACTTCATCGACAAGGTTTGCTTGGCTGATTTGTGAAAAGCAGAAAACTCTCTATTGGAATCAATCGAGTCAATGATCGAGCAGACTTCAGTTACACTGAGTTTGCCGTTAATAGTGTTGGATCTATCCTTCGATTTAAAAGACCCAGTTTTCGAAGATTCGCCAGTCTGCTTTGCAAAACTGAAGTAAAAATTACCATCTTTAGCATACTGAAACGAACAGGCGTGTCCTGTCTTCTTACTGTTCGGCTTATAGAAGTTAATCATAATATATATTATTATATTTGTATTTGCAGCTTTTGTCAAGCATTATTTTTTAATTCTGACAGTTTTGTATATATCTTATTGCTTTGCGCTACGACTAATTCTGCAAAGATCGTATCTTCTTGTTTCTCTCCTTTGATAACACAGATAGAGTCTTTTTTGGGGATGCCTCCATTCATCTCTATGCAGTCATCCATCTTCTTTCCTCTCTTGCTGTTGAACAGCATAACTACTTGATCTCCGGTTTCATCTGAAACATCCAACCAAAGATATTTATTGTTCTTCTTGGAAATCCTTGCCTTTCCTTCTTTAACTCTAGCTACAAGAAATACCGTGCTTTTATTTGGCAGGTCTTGTAACTCTCTGATGTTTAGCAAGTCCTTGTTCTTGTGTAGAAAAATGTCCTTGAGTCTTTTGCCATAACAGTATCCAAGAAGCATCGTTTCATAATACCAATTTGTAAAATCTTCGTTCTTGCGGTTCTGTTCAAAAATTTGCTTATATCCTTCCGCTTTGGTTTTGATTGTGTGAACTCTAGATTCTCTTAACTGAAGTTTTCCTTTTTCGTTTTTGAGTCCTTGAAGCTTTTTGTAAGTTTTGACCATATGATAGTCAGCCTCCTCTCCGATGTGCATCATCAAAGCTTTTTCTCTGTCTGTAAAAATATTCCAGAGTTGAGCTTCGTAACAAAGATAGCTTCTTGAAGCTACATAACCATCAAGCGCACCGGCTTGGATCAAGCTAGATAAAACACCTATATTAATCCCACACTCTCTAGCGGCTTCAAAGACCTGAAACTTGTTGTTTTTTTCAGATTTAAAATCATTGATCTTCTGCATTGACTTGTCTGAAACGCCCTTGATCGACAACAACCCAAACCTTATGTCGTCTCCTTCAATCTTAAAGTCAAGGTCAGACTTGACAATATGAGGCTTGAGAAGCTCGATTCCAAAAAACTCAAGATCGCGATTGATTTTATTGATTTCATCAATCGGATCAGGCTCATGGCGAGTCATTTTAAGCAAAGCTAGAAAGAACTGTTTTGGGTGTTTAAATTTTAAATAAATAGTAGATGCAGCAAGAGCAGCGTATCCAAGCGAGTGAGACTTGTTGAAAGAGTAGTTAGCAGAGTCCTCAAGAACTTTCCAGACTACATCTCCGATTTCAGACTCCAAGTTGTTTTCCTTGACCTTGCAAACAATCTTTTGTTTCCACTCTGCGACTTCATCAACCTTTTTCTTGCCAACAATTCGGCGCAAGATTTCTGCTTCATCGAGGGTAAAGCCAATCTTGTGAGCCATTTTCATCATCTGCTCTTGATACAGACAAACGCCACCAGTGCATTCCAAGATGTCATCAAAGAACGGGTGAATGGACTCGTAAGTGCCGGTATTGACGTAAGAGGCGTATGTGTCAACGTAATCCAAAGCACCGGGACGAGCAAGAGCTAGTACCGCACTGAGTTGCTCGATGTTGCGAGGCTTTACTTTTCTGCAAACTTTATAGTTTGTGTCCGCCTCAATCTGGAACAAACCGTGAGGAGCGCGAAGCTCCTGTAAGTTTTGATAAATCTCTGCATTAGTGAAGTCAATATCTGCTGGAGTTATTCCAATCTGTTTACAGGCTTCATTGACCACAGAAACGCTTCTCAAGCCCAACAGGTCGAGCTTCACGTTAATAAGTGAAACCCAATTCATGTCATACGAAGATACAATCGCCTTGCACGAATCTAACTCTGTAGGACACTGGTTTACTAATTTATCATAAGATACGAGCATCCCAGAAGCGTGAACGCCGCGATTTTTATTTAAACCTTTTAATTTTTTAGCAACATTAAAAGTGCGAGGATTCTTTTCGCACCAATCTGCAAACTCTTCTACTTCCTCACAGGCTTCATTAATATCTTTTACCTTACCAAAAACTTTCGGAATCAAAGACGTTACATGGTTCATCTCCGACTCTTCTTTTTCGTCTACAATCTTACCACACTCTTTCATCAAGAGCTTTCCTGATAGCGTATTGAGAGTCAGGATTTTGCTAGTATTGCCTTCAAACTTTATATTGATATACTCAAGAACTCTTGGTCTATTATAGTAACAGATATCCAAATCAACATCCACCATCAACGACCCATCAAGATAAGTGACTCCATCGATCACTCGTTTTTTGGCTCTTGTCTTTGAAATGAACCGCTCGAAAAACAAGTCGTATTTGACCGGATCAATTCCAGTTACCCCAATAGAATAAAGAGTCAGGCTTCCGGCGGCACTTCCACGGCCAAGACCGACAGGGATATCCTCGTCTTTACAAAAATTGACTACGTCCCAAACCAATAAGATGTAATCAGTAAAACTCAATTCATGCAGAGTCTTGAGTTCGGACCTTAACCTATCTAAATATTTTTCATCTTTCTCAAGTCCTTTTTGCTTGAGTCCTTTTAGGCAAAGTTTTTGCAGAAAAGAAAAGTTGGAAATCCCTTCTTCGCACCCAACTTTATCTAAATACTTTTTTTCTAAGTTAAAAGAAGGAAGCCTAACGCCATTGATTGGAAGGTTCACTCCCCCGAAACTGTCTCTAAATTCTTTAATCATACCTCAATCAAATATTTTATCTTGTTCCACACTTTGAGATTTAGCTCAAGATCAGCAAGAGCATCATGTAGTTTATCGGCATCATGGTCAATACTAAATTCTTTGCCTAATGTACCGAGAGCGCACTTGAGTCTACTCTTGATTGTGTGTATTTGTTTGTATTGATAAGCAAGAAGGTCTGACCCTGCTTTGTATTTCGACTCAAGCCTAACGCCTTTCATCAAAGCAAAAGTATCCAGTATTTTAGGCATGATAAATTTCCAATCAAGCCCAAACTTCTTGAAAGCTATTCTAAGCAAGTAAACATCAAAACCCAGCAAGTTATGTCCAACGATGTAATCAGAATTTTTTAAAACCTCATGGGTTTTACGAATACACTCTTCAGCAGGAAGCTTTTTGGCAGCAAACTTTACGTCGTCAAACTTTGTGATTCTTTTTGCTTCTTTGGAGATCCGTAGTTCTGTATCCCAACCAACATAAAAATCATGCTTGTTTACAATTTTCTCTGCGCCCAAAGTTTCTATAATGGCGATCTGCCAAGGTAGATTGTTGAACTCATTTAAGCACAAGTTAAAAGTTTCACAATCAATAAAGGTGAACTTTTTGTCTTTGGCGAATCTTAATAGATGATCATCCATTTGCTTCCTCCCAGCTTTCAAAACAAAACTCATCACTGCTCATATGGTCGATATTTGGCTTGCTCAAAGTAGTTCTTTTGTTGATGCAGCGGAACGTTAAGTAGGCTGGAAAATCCTTTCTAGTGGAATAATAAATAGACTTACTTTTTAATACGTTCACGTTCAACGTATTTAACTTTTGTGAGACTAAATGATCAAATGGTAAGTCATTATCTTCCTCGAAATAAAACGCCTCTGTAAAAAGATCTGGGCAGCAGACCTTGTTTGTTAACAGGTTGTTAAAAATGTAAGAGTCGTAAAAAGGGAATGCCATAAGCAAATCGTTATCACTCCATATTTTTTTTAATCTTTTCCAATCAGTCCTTGCCTCATAGTAAAACCCATTGACGCTAGCATTTGTGTAAAGTTTTACGAGTCTTTTGTAGCCTCTGAGATTTTTGGCAAAAACAATAACTTTGCTATTGGTTATTCGGCTTTCTTCATTTTTCTCCTGATTGTCGTCGCAAACAGTGAGCCTAAGTCCATAATTTAATTTGATTTTAAGATCAGCACAATTTTTGTTGGCTTGCAAAAAGCCGGAAAAATGATCATCGACCAAATACAGCTCTTTTAGGTCTGCTTTTTTAAGAAGAGGAAAAATAGAGTCCGCAAAATTATCTGAGTTCTCCTTTTTATTTTCTAAAGTCAAGATGCTTCTTCCAAAAGAGAAGTGACTTTTGAACAAAGGGATACAATTCATATCCAATTATCCTGTCAATCCAGAAACTCGTCAAGGGATTTTTCTTCTTTCTTTTCTGTTTTGAACTTAGGGCATCCTTTGTATTCGAATACTCCTACATCATAATTATCTGGCAAATCTTTTACTTGCTGTAAATCAAGGTAAGTTTTTATAGGCTCGCCTTTTTCGTTTTTAACCGCATAGTATTCAAACGGAAACTTGAAAGCACAATGCCACATCACGGACCCATCTTTCTTCAGTTGACCGGGGCGTGCTGCTCTGCCACATTGGAGATTTTTGCAGAAGCCCTCGCCTTTTCGGGGATACCCTTGATCAGCAGCGAAATTAGCTGTAGCTTCTTGATAGTGAAAATTATTTATTTCCTTATGAAAATGCGGCAGCGTATTTTCAAATTCGTTCAATTCATCCTCAGAAAATTCCATAACTATTTCTGGATCATCTGGAAATTTTAAAAATAAAAATCTAACCTTGACGTTTTTCAACTTGGGCCAAACCTTTTTTGCTGCTAGTGCATAAGACTTAGCTTGAACATTATTATCTAAGTCTTCTCCTTCAAACTTTCTTTTGCTGGTTTTATAATCTGTAATTACCGCCTGTGTGCCTCGTTTGTAAAACACAACCTTATCAATAAAGCCTCTAATGCTGTAATCATCATTTTCTAGTTTAAAATCTGTTTCGGCTATCGGATAACTGCCGCTTTTGCCCAGAAAGTCTTCGTTCAGCCCAACCAGAATCATTCGGTCGCACAGTTCAAAGTGATCTTCTTCTGGGTCGTCTAGCAGCTTAAATTTTCTCAAGTATGTTTTAACCATTCTAGTGACCGCTTTGGAGCAAGTAATAGTCTGGTTTTTTATGATATGGCGCAAGTGTTTGGAATGTTTTTTATTTACCAAGCATTCTAATACGGCGTGGCAGGTCGTTCCCCTGTCTGCTCCAGAGTTACCGGCATCTGGTAGTTTTAAAACATAAGAACAGTAGTATTTCCAACTACAACCCTTGAGAGTTTTTATTCTTGAGGCTGATAAATGTTTTTTTGGAGTATCCATTGTGATATTTCTTGCTGGTCCATAACTCCGAAATCATTTTTTGTTGGCAACGCTACCGTCACTTGATTTTTATCAAAAAACTTTAGGAGCTTGGTATTTAACTTTTTAGCCGCATTGTTTCCTGCGTTGTTTTTGTCTTCGTCGTTGTTTAAGGAAATGTAGATTTTATTTAAATCAAGCCTGATCAACAAATTGAGTAAAGAGTTGTTTATGTCTAAACCGAATATAACAGCAGTATTTTTTACGCCGCTTTGCCACAGCGAAAGCATGTCTCCTATGCTTTCCACCAAAATTATCTCTTTGCTACGAACCACATACTTGCTGTTGAAGTAAAGCGGGTAAACCCACTTGGATTTGTCCCCCAGATGCTTCCATTTGGCTTTTTTGGTGCCAGTAAGGTCTCGGCCAGTAAAACCCACTATCTGTTTCTTGGAATTGAAAATAGGAAGAACGTAACGGTCTTTCATTCGCCCGTTTCTCGCGATGCCTCCTTGGAGCATTGCCACAGTCTCCTCTTTAATGTTGCGAGAGAGCCAATACGAGTGATCTTTCTCTAACTTGTCTAGAAGTTCACTTGGAAAAATTTTGAGTTCTTGCAGCTTTTCTTTCTCAATTCCAGAAGATTCTTGTTGCCAGTTTTTATTTTTTAAAAAAACGCCAACTTTAACATCATCTATTTTTAAGGTCAGTTTGACCAGCTTGTCGAATGATCCATGCTCACATGTTTTAAAATCATACCAATACCCTGTATCCTTCTTGATACTCAGTACGTTGTCGCTGTCTGAGTCCCTGTACAGAGGCTTTGTCCTGTATTCTCTGCCCATGTCCCTCAGTCTATAGCCAAGAGAGTCTAGGATGTCTTTTACGTCGCTCATACCGTCATCTCATCATCGTTGAGTGTTTGAGAAATATCAAAGTTAGAATTTTCCTCTTCTGCGATATCTCTCAGCGAGCCTTTTTCAGATACCTTGAAGTTATTTATTTCAAAGTTTAGAAAATTCAAGCACCACCTGTCAACCAAGGTAGGTTCCCCTCGGACCATTTCTTCAACTCGTCTTCTCACCAAGTCTTGATGCCCTGCTGCGTCTTTTCCTTGGAATCTAGTTTTGGTTGGGATCAGTTTATGTGTTCCAAAATGAGATCCGTCTGTGGCTACTTCGTCCAGAGTCTTCCTTCTGAAGATGGCGACAAAACTAGCGAACCACTGAAGTCGATCAGAAAGAGCGATAGCGGAACTGTCATCTACAATGTCAGATCCTTTTCTGTTTTGGTTTTCGCCACTCCTGTTTAATTGTATAGCAGTGAAAAGCGGAGCTTCTATTTCCTCTGATATTTTTTTAAGTTTATCAATCTTATGACCAATAGCCTGATGTTCAGCCCAATTTTGACCAACCTTCTCTCCTGTCATTTTAACGTAGTCATAGATGATCATACATTTGCCTCCTTTTTTGACTTTAGACAAGTGCCATCTTCTGATTACAGAAATTACTTCATCGACGTTTTTGTTTCCTACTTCAAAATGATAAAACTTAGAGTGATTAAACTTGGAGTAAACTTGCTCAACCTTTTCTTTGTATTCGTTATTGTTGGCCCAGTTGCCTGTTTCCAAATACCACAACGGAACGTCACACATTGAGGCTGCGATTCTAAATTTTTGCTCAACACTGCTCATTTCAGTATCCAAATACAAGACATGACAATCGTTTTGTATAGATACTTCTAAGCCTAAGCTCATAAGAAAACTTGATTTGCCTTGTCCCGGTCTTGAGGCTATTGCATACAGGTTACCTTTGCGTAATCCCCCATACATTCTGTTGAACTCTTGAAATGGAGTCAAAAGTCCAGTGTCGTTGATAGGGTTCTCGGCTCTGTCAACGAGTTGGTCTTTTAGATCTTCTAGAAGGTTTTGCGGAGCATCGTTTAATTCAAATTTAAGAGCAGTTGAATTGTAGATAGCGTCAGCTTCTGAAATGATCTGATCTAAATCTTTTTCAGGCTTGGAGACTACTTTTTTGGCTTGCTCTAGCGTATCATACAACTGCCTCTGAATCGAAAGCTTTTTGATTTCTCCAGCAGCTTCAATAGTAGCTTTGGCGGAAACTTTAATCAAACATGCGCTATCAATGTATCCTGAGATGTCACTGATCTCTCCAAAGCTGATTCCTAATTTATCAATCTTTTCAGATAGAATGACCGTATCTACTTGTTCACCTTTGATCAGCTTGTTGCGAGCTAATTTGTAGACAGTCTCATGGATTTTAAAGTAAAAATCCTTGCAAGAAATTACCTGATCTACATCAGGGAAAGATTCTGGATTACCGATAATACCGGCCAATACATGTCTTTCAAGTTTTTTTGAATATAAACCTGACATCGACTTAGTATTGTGGGGTTTTTGGGATTAGTCAAGAAGATTGTTCATCTTCTCCAGAATTTGGCAAGGCTTCCGAAATCGCATTTTGATAATTTACGTTTTGAAAAGTCTTACTGCAAATGTCAACGTAGCTTTGCAAAGCTAACGCCGACATTGAATCATCGAAATTTATATATATCTGAGGATTCTTTTGGTCATCAAAATTAAAAAGAATAAATCCTCCATTGGAGCATTCATTAACTTGATGTAGCAAAGAATTAGGAAACTTAAATCCCACAGTTTATATTACACAAATCAAAGAATTGTGCCAAACTTATCTTCGAACCACTCTTTGGATAATTTGGGAATATCTTTTTGATAAATCTCAATTACTTGAAAATTGTTTTGTTCAAGCCACTCATGTTTTTGCATGTCTCTAGAAATAGAATCCAAATATTTTTCTCTAGAGTTAGAATGAAAAAATTTATTAAACTTGATATGCTGATCACCTTGGACTTCTACGGCTTGCATTCTTGAAGCGTTGAGGATGTCAACTTTGAGTCTTGTGCCGTAAACCGGAAACTCTTCGTAGACAACGCAGCCGCGCCAATATTCAACCAGAAAGTCTTTTGTAGCTTTTTGGATCTTGGAACGAGACTTGGCTTCCCAGTCTACTAAATACTTACTTACATTTTTAGAGACCAGTCTACCTTTGACATTGTAAAGCCTCATATGAAAGTACTCTTAAAATGCTCGTAATAATATTCAACAATATCTTTCCGAGAAGATAGATAATCCAGAGTCTTAGTTTCTCCTTGGAATTGTTTCTGGACATCTTTAATGCCAGAAGCCTCTAGTTGAGAAAGAGCGTCTTCTTCAAACTTAAACCAAGGTCCAGCCTTTTTCAAGAATCCGAACTGCTGTAGAATTTGCAATACCTCGTATTCTACCCAAATAGTATTGCCGTCTTTGGTTCCGTATCTTACGGGATAGCTGACAATCTTGTTGGTTTTTTCATTTGGAGTTTTCCTGAAGCTGATTCTGCAAAAGTGTCCAATAATTTCACCTTTAGGATCTGCGTCAGCAGAGTCTGCTTTTGCACCTCTGATTCTACAGCTTTCAATGTTTTTGTCCATGAACTCAAAAATCCAATCTGAGTAATGCAAGCCAGCGTTGCCGCCAGAACTTTGAGTAATATTATTCGAATCTCTCTTTTCGTATTGATTGAGTTGAATCTTGCTTCTATTTTGGTGAATCAAGATGCATACATGACCAAGCTTACCAAGCTTCAGAGTCATACGCTTCAAAAACTCAGAAGTAAGCAAAGCTCCTCCAGCTACTTTTACAGCTTCTTGGGTAGCTTTTTCAAGGTCTTCTTTTCTGATGCATCCATCTACGCTATCAATAATAAAAAAGTATCTGACTCCTTCTGGGTTGTTGTTTACAAGCTCGCGCATTGTGTCAATCACAACCTCGTAAACATTTGATTCAACCACATACAATTTTTCTGGATCTAACCCATGTCTCTCAAGCATCTTTTTGCTGAGTCGCCCTTCAGCTTTGAAATAGACGACAAATCCATCTTTAGTTGTTTCTTGATGCTTTTTCGCAAAAGTCAAAGCGCAAGAAGTTTTGCCCGATTCTGTGCCGCCTGAAAATCTAGCCAAACCGGGACTAAGTCCGCCTTCCATCTCAATGTCCAACTTCAAGCTTCCGCTTGATACTTTATAATCAACTTCCTTTACAAAATTATAGACATGATCCTTCTTGTCTTTTTGCTTGAGAATACTGTCCAGTTTTTCTTTTACCTTGTTCATAATTCGTACTTCTTTATGTGCCTTTCTAAGAACCTTATCCCCGACTCTTTGGAAAAATAGTTAAAAGATTTTAATTTAAATTCTGGATTGTCTGCGATGATCTGGCTCCAGAAATTTTCTTGCGGATATTTCACAAGTAACTTTTTCGCATACAAAAGCTCCGCTTCTGACTCTTGGATGTCGAACATTTTTAGCAAACTTTTGCATCTGTTGGAAAATTGTTTGGAAAATTTACGAGGCCTCACTTGACTCACCGGCAAACTGTTCAAGCCGAGTTTAAGTATTTGACACATTGCTATGTTCTTTTCTATTTCAAAGAAGGATTTAGCAACAACTTCTTCCATCAAGCCCGTTTCTTCGTCAAAATACAAGTCATTTTGTAGAATTTTGTCTTTTTGAACAGACAATGAGCTTTCTACACTGAAAAGCAGATGATTTGTTTGAACCGTAGCTTCGCCCTTGACATGAGCTAAGAATTTAGCGGCCTGTTGTCTGGTAACGATTTGATAACTGGACATGAACTTACTCAGTATGTCTTTTACTTTGACATTCGTCAAGCCTAATAAGAGTGAACTCCATACCTGCCTAACTCTTGAAAGAGAGTTTTGGTTGTGTGAACCAAGGGTTTTAAATTATTTTTTAATAAAAGATAATTCCACAAAGGCTGATCTCTGTACGTTATGTCTTCTTTTGTGTATATATCCCAGAATTCACTGGTAATTTGTCTGAATTTTTCATCTTGGAAATCGTACATGAACCTATTGTTCTCGAAATACTGAGGGTAGTCTAACCTAACAGATGAATCATACTGTTGAAAAAATTGTATCGTTTTTTCAACTCTTTCTTTTGAGTCTTTTCTGTGTTTGACTATTTCTTGAGTTTCTTTTAAAATTCCTCCCTTCAAAACATCTTTGTTGTGATGGATAGACTGTAGAAAACCGAAATCATACGCTTGAATTTTATCGGTTATCTCGGACCAGTTTTGGAAAACGGGAGCCATGTGTCCATCACAGTAACCGACAAAGTCGTAAGTTTTACCAAGAGACTCTAGAAGCTCCCAAGACATGAACTTTGGGTATCTAGATTTTCTTACAGCAGCATTAGGGACTGAATCCAGCTCTTTGATTCTTGGGTGATCTTTTATGTTGACTATTTGCCAATCAGTGTTGAAACGACTGGCGTCTATATCCGTAAACAAAAAATAGTCATGATCTGGGTTTCTAAAAAATGAAGGAGCTGGCGTATCGCAAATATCTCCAAAAATAGAAGTGATAAAGCAGATTTTCATTTTAGTCTAGTCCATCCAAACCTAAGAAAAGTGGCAGACCATGAGTTATTAAGCCTTTTCTCTTGAAAGAGTCTAAAATTATGAGCAGTGTCTCTGTTTATGTCTGCCTCGCCATCTGGGATATAATCTAAGAACAGTTCTCTTTGCTCATGGACTTCTAGTTTACCTTTAGCTCTATACCAAAAAATAGGATCAGTTTGACCGTAATGTCCGACAAGGTCTTCTTCGCATCCTCCTACGTTCCAGTAGTCGCTTTTTCTCAAAAGACAAACGGCTGGATGAGTTTGATTGTTTTTTTCGTGAGATGAATCAGAGGGAACTCTTCTGTTGAACTTAAAGCAGTTACCTTCTCCTATGTTGACCAAGTTTAGCATTTGTTTTGCTAAGTCTTCGGATATTGATGTATCCATGTCCAATATAACCATCCAATCGGTGTCGCAAACTGTGGTGGCAAGATTTCTGACTCCTGCGATATTACAATCTAAATCTTCAGTAACTCTGTAAATTTTTACATCGATATCGCTAAGATCAATATCAGAGAGAACTTCATCTGCTGGAGTTGCGCTACAATCGTCCACAATGCAGAAAGAAAACTGGTCTTTTGTCTCTTGCGAATAGCTTTTCCAGAGCAAAACGTGTTGTTTGAGTACTTCGTTTTGATTATAAAACGATAAATTCACCGTGATCTTTTTCATTTTAATTTTTTTGATCCAATCAATACTTTATACTTTAGCTATATTTCATAGCTGTCTGTTGACATTGAGAGACATTCAACTGGAGAAACCATCTTATGGTATTTTAAATTACAATTATCCCACATTTGTTTGTATGTGGAATTGTGCCAACACGGTTCCCAAACCATCGGAAGAGTCACTCCCTCCTCAAAATATCCGCCATGTAACGCTATAATATTACTCTTATAGAGATCATATAGTGGAAGAGGAAATGTCTTAATATCATGCATCTTGAACATCAAAGATAGTATAGACTGATCGTTCTGATGTTTGATAAAATGTTCATTTTCTTTAGCAGTTGACGGAGAATAGTCCATCAATCTAATTATACTCCATGTATCAAATAATTGTTGAAAAAATTTAACGGTATACTCACTCTTTTTAACTAAAAAGGCACCGCCATATGCCTGATTGGTGTTCCAGTATAATGAATCGACGATATTAAAGTGATCATACAGATCTCTTTTAGTAAAAACTCTCTCTAGCCAAAAGTCACTATGAAATCCTACGATGCCTTTTTCTGAATTATTAACAAGATTAAAAAGATTTTCAACACCCTCTTGTTTTAAATCTCTAATGTCACTGTCAATCCAAAGGATTACGTCGCCATTGTCACAATCTTGAAGACCTTTAAACATTAAGTATGCCTTTGCCGCCCAAGGAAAAACAAGGGGATCATCAAACAATGATTGATGGTCCTTAATGTAGCCTGAGTCAACGTCAGAAAGATTGAACACCTTCACTTCATCAATGATAGGATATTTTTCAACTCTTTCCTTGAACGCTTTCATATTAGCTTCTCTTTGCCTGTGCCTATCAGCAAAGGTAAAGATCTTATACTTGCCATCTTTTGTCGATGGCCTCATTTCGTTACCGCCAGAAAGAATTTTTTCCCTATTAAGAGGATTTCTATAGTAATAATTTGTAGTTACATCAAATAAGTGCGGAAGATATTTTTTTACAGAATCAAAAGATTTTGACATTTTTTAAATTAGGATTGTAAGATGCTAAAGTGTATATTGAAAATTCTATTCTACCATAAAACTTAAACAATAATGAGCAATCATCCTTGATTGATTGACATTGTTTTTTTTCAATCTCGTAGTCATGTTTCTGTTGAACTAGATATTCTTTCTCATAAAAGTCAAGACCAAAGATGTTTATCTTATCTGCATTATAATAATTAATAGCAAGCATGATACTCCATGCTAGCGAGCCTCTTACGCACCCCAACGGCCACACACCGGGAAAACTATCTTTCTGCTTGAGTTTACCACTTAGATGGGCATATTTGTAATCCTCTATGCACTCTGAAGGGAAGCAGCTCCAATCACCATTGGCTGAACGATCTCTGTCTGTACCAGAACCGGGAGGAAAAACTGTATTGTATTTATTTTTAACATTATGATCAGACTGAATACCTTTAATCAGAGGCTCTAAATCTGTAAGGCAAGGTGTACAAACAAGAGTTATCTGCTTTCCAGTAATAAACTTAGAAATCTCAGGCACTTTGTAGTAGTCGCAAGGATTTCTGGGTGATTTCCAATGCTCATTAACTAAAATTACATCAGTACAGTCTGATTTAAATTTGTCAAGTTTTTTGAGAGATTCGCCTCTACCTAAAATAGTTACTTCTTTATTAGTTTTCATTTATTGCATATTGAAGAAATTACGTTATATATATCACTCTTGCTCATTGATGGAGTGAGTGGCAAGCAAACATGTGGAGTCCAAGAGCGAGTTTCTCCCACAAAAGTATATGGATAGCCGTTCTCATCAAGAATTGAGCTGATTTGATTAGCGTGGTCGTAAACAGGTGAAGTTTTTATAGAAGAATCCGAGACAAAACAGATATACTTGTAATAAGACGGCGAAACATCAGATTTAGTATAATTAATGTTTTCAAAAGAATAGTCACTTAACTTTGAGTCATATATCTTTGCTAACTCTTTCTTGTGCTGAATAATTGATTTATAATTATCAATAATAACATTGGCGATTGTTGCAGAGAAGTCGTTCATCCTAGCATTTGGGAGTGCTGGTAATGAATGATGCAGTTTCCCATTAAATGTATACTTGCCATAATCGCGTAAACGACGGGCTTGCTCTGCTTTTTCATGATCTTTAAGAATGACAACTCCTCCTTCACCAGCAGGAATAGGTTTAGTAGGGAAGAAAGATAGGATTGCTGCATCTCCAAAAGTACCAACGTATTGATCATCTATGCTGACGAAAGGTGAATGAGCGCAATCTTCAATAAGAATAACTCCCTTTTGCTTACATAAATTTGATATCTCAAGAATATCAGGATTAGGGTATCCGCCAATGTGGGTAAGAATAATAGCGTCAGGCTGATGGTTTAGAGCGTCTTTGATAATGCTTATATCAGGCATCAAAAGATTCTGACTAGATCCAAGAAGGATAATTTCTTTATTAGAAGTTACCCACGGTAAACAACTAGCAAAATATGTATTTGTTTGGACTGCTATTCTTTTAATTTCAGGAAATAGCAAGCTCAATGTCTGCAATGCAGTTCCACCGCTGGAAGTAGTAATGCACGGGCGTTTATATCTTTGCGAAAGAGTGTCCTCAAGCAGTTTTGACTGTGGGCCAGTAGACCAAAATCCAGAACGTAATACTTCAACCAATGATTTTTCAAGTTGATCATTAATTGATTGACTAAAATCTAAAAATTTATAACCCATCGTTACCCCTCCAATAATTAGACCATCTGGGATCAAGATACTCACTAGAAGATGCAAAACGTAAGTCACATGATAATCTAGGAACAATATTATGAGTGTCAAAAGATGCATGTACGTTGTTCAAACAATGAAACACAACGTCTCCTTTAGAGAGAGTCGGTATATGCCAAGTGGTTTTAAAATGATCGGCTAAGCCCTGTAGGTCACTGGTAATTGTTTTCTTATCCTTGGCTAATTGTGATATCTTTGAAATATTTTGCTGAGAATCTTTCAGGTAAACAAGTTGACCGTAATGAATGTCAGTGGGTCCAAGTGGTATCCAAGCAGTAAGAGCTTTACTGTTGTCTGTTGTACGAAAATAATCTCTATCACGATGTGCTAAAGTGCGTACCGAACTTAAATGAGAGAAGCTTCTTGTAATAGCGCGTGGGCATAAAACGGCTTTATCTGAATTCAATAAAAGTGCCGCTAGCTTTTTTAAGACTTTAGATTCAATAAAATCACAAAATGATTTTGAACGCACAAATGCATTAGCAGGGTGGATGCCTACCCCATGTGATAATTTTGAACGTTTAACATGTGTCCATTCGCTACCATCGTATTCATAATCCTCTTTAAACCTAGAAAAATATTCAGACCTTAAAGAGTTGATGATATCAGGCGAAAAAACATTCTTAACAACCAAAAACCCCTCCAAATTGTTCATAGGCCTGCTACTAAGAAGATCATCTAGTTCAATATAGCATTCTGAAGGAGGAGTGATTGCCTCAAAAGGCTTTTCAGAAGACTTTAGGTTATACTTTTTCATATCTGTAAATTTTATAGTATCAAATTATCGTTTTTTTTTCAATAAGTACTCTCTCATAATTAAGGAGCATAATTTAAAATCATCAATAGAATCTATGTCAAAAGACTTCCATCGGTCCATTTTTACAATTCCTATGTTTCCATACATTCTGTTGTTGAACTGTTCAATAGAATCTGGTTTAAAGATGTAAAATGACCCATTTTCAATGTATTGAATATCATTATCCTGTCGTCTTTTTCTATTTTTATAATCATACCCAATACTCTCTAATTGATCCTTGTTCCTTTTCCATAAAGGACACTGATCGGTTTGGTGGGCAGAGAATAAAGAGTCATATTCACCGCTCTCAGCCATCCGTAATCCATTTTTAATATCCGAGGATTCCCTTATTGGCGATGTAACTTGTGGGGCAAAGATCCAATCATAATTAAACCCCCTTTTTTTTAAATAGTTTATGGAGTAAATCCAAGAGAGTTCAGAGGTGGCATTATTACCGGAAACTTCAGGGGTTCTCAGGATACTGCCCACCCCGTATTCCTTTCCAATTTCTAAAATACTTTGGGAATCCGAACTAACGAAAATATTATCTTTATCAATCCCGCTTTCAATGCATTGCTCTATTGTCCATGAAACCAAAGGTTTTCCGCAAAAATCTAATTTGTTCTTATTCGGAACCCCTTGCGACCCTCCTCTAGCTAAAATAATAGAAGCAAATTTCATTTTATTAAGGGGGTATTTATAAATTAAAGTTAGACTCTAGTATGCGCAGTGCCTTATGTGAAGCAGCACCGTTATGTACGTGTCCGCTCCATATTTCGGTTACCCATGAAAAGTCATAGTCTTTAGCTATGTTCAAAACCCCCGTGAAGTCGAGATCACCTTCAAAAATTTGAACTCCTTCCCCGCTTATGCCCGTAGCATCGGAAATATGCATATGGGAAACATAAGGCATTACGTTGGAAGTATAATCCAAGAGGGAAGATCCCTCCATTTCACACTGAAGATGAGCGTGACAAATGTCATAGGTCATTTTTAGACCACTCTCCTTGCAGAATTTTACCATGTCCGAATAGGGGGCAAAACCATATTGATACCACTGACCACCTAAATACCACGGGCGCGGAGGCAAGTTCTCGGGAATAATGTCAATATCATCAGGGGAGAATTTTAATTTTTTAAAATTATGTAAAGCTATATCCATCATCTTGTTGTGAGTGGAAAGCTGGTTTAAACCATAAGAGCTTTTCTTGAGAAGATTGAGCGACATTCCTCCTAGGTGGACCACCATTTTTGGCTTGGATTTAGGCCACGAACGGGAAATTTGAAGTGTTTTATCTATAGATTTTTGTAGAATAGCAAGAGATTTTTTAACCACCCTTTCATTTGTAGAGCAAAGATCCACAAGCTCTCTGTCAACCATTTCGGGAGCATGAATGATTAATTCAGAATCGTGGTTTTCTTCCGTAAAATTAATATCGAGATCGGTTTGGGAGCAGTGAAATTCTATGACGGGAGATTTTAGAGTCTTGTAAGCTTCGTAATCATGAAAACGGCATTTGACTCCCCATTTTTTAGAAAAAGCAAAAGGTTTCCATTTGGGAATCGGGATTGACTCTTCGAAATCTGAAGAGGAAATGTAGTCTCCTTTATTGAGGGGGCTTTTAACCTCTCTACCATAAAAACGATTTATTTCGTGAGGGAAAATGCCTTTGCCGGGAGCTTTAAAATCTACCATAGACTCCTTTAGTGTATCGCCGGGAATGAGAGCTGAACGCGCTACAGCGGATTTCGCAAACAGCTCCCGGCTTAACTTTTCTTGTTGGTTTACGATCTTTTCGCCGCCCAACGATAGCTCTAGTGCGCGTATATCCTTCACCATTTGAGTGAATTCGGAGGGCAAGAGAGAGGCTTTGTGATCAGGACCGGGCTGACTCCGGTTTAAAGTAATGTGCTTTTCTATGATCGTGGCACCTAATGCTACTGCGGCCACGGGAATAAAAATACCTCGCTCATGCCCTGAGTATCCCACCTTCGGAGCTAGCTTCTTAAGTTGGGAGATGAATTTTAAGCCAATTGCCTCATAGGGCGTAGGATAGGTAGAATTAGCCACTAAAAGAGAAAAATTTAAATTGTTGTCCTTATAGAAATCCACGCATTTTTTAATATCTTGGTATTCCCACATCCCTGTCGAAATAATAAGGGGTAGCTTAAAAGATCCGCACTTCTTAATAAGCGGAAGATTTGTCATGTCGGCTGAGGAAATTTTAATCGCGCTAACCCCAAGACGCCCGACAAAAGCCGCAGATGCTTCATCCATTGGGGTTATTATAAGATCTAGATTCAGCTCCTCGCAGGTTTTTTTAATGATTTGGTAATCATCTTCTGATAGTTCTAATTTTTCCAACTGAGGCAAAAGATAATCAAAATTCCACTCAGCCGAATTGGAGTCTTTTAGGAGTGATTCCGAATAGATGTCGGGGAGACTTCTCTTCTGGAACTTAACTGCGTCAACCTCGGCCTCTGCCGACTTATATATTAATTTTAAGGCTGTATCCAAACACCCATTATGGTTAATTCCGATTTCCGATATAACGTATGTCATGGTATGTATTTTTCAATAATATTTAAAGTTTTTTGTGAGCGATGAGTCCATGTTTGAGAGTTAACAAAATGATCATAAGCTTGGTTTACTATTTTCATTCGCTCGTCTTCGTGTTCGATATAGTATTTAGCTTTTTCAAAAAAATCATCAACATCAGAAAACATGACACAGTTGAAACCGTCTACCATTATGTCTGAATAAACGTCTTTAGACATTGAATTGCACAGAACTAAACTTTTATTGCCAGCCATAACTTCAAAATATCTGACCCCAACAATGTCTGCCGGTCCAGTAGTGACAAAACACACTTTAGAACGAGCAAGTAGTTTAGCATACTCTTCTGGAGAGTAAATTTTACCTACGTAATTATTTTTATGAGACCTAATATTAAGTTTGAGATTGTATTCGGAAAGCCTATCTGTTTGTGATAGAATTTTTTCTCTAAAGTTTTGATTTTGCTCTGGTCGAGTTACGCCAGAAAAGAAAAGATCATGGTCATACCCAGAACCATAAGAGTGATAGATATCTGTGTCAGCGGACCACATTATCCGATGAAACGGAACACCTGTTGCTTTTTGAAATTCTGCAACTTGATGCACTACTGTCAATCCGGCAGTAGCGTTCATAGATTTGATCCATCGTAGTTTAGAATCTAACGAAGAATACTCTTTGTTTAGTATAGGGAATAACGGTGTCGATGTATCTTGGATTATATCCTGTGGAGAATTACCGTCTCCTACGTCTGTATGACCGAACCCTAAAATGATTGCGTCCCACTGTGTTCCTAATTCACTGATTTTTTTAGGAGCTTTAGAAACAAAAGTCACATCATGATTTTTTTCCAAAGCATAAAAAATTTCACCGTAGTAAGAACAATAACCTTTTTCCTGCAAAGGTTTTCTCGGGTGTTCGCAAAAAAGAATTTTCATCAGTATCCGTTACTTGCGCCCTTTGAGATTTGATCATAGATCCAAGCGTAAGTCTTTTGTAGTCCTTCTTCTAAAGAAATACTTGGAGACCATCCTAGAACCTGTTTGATCATAGTGTTGTCGCTATTTCTACCCCTGACTCCTTGTGGAGCATCTAGCTTATATTTTCTTTCCAATTTGATACCAGCGATATTTTCAACTATGTCAACAAGCTGATTGATAGATACCATTCTGTCAGAACCAAGATTCAGGGGTCTAGCGTCGCCTTTCTCCCACATCAGGTTCATGCCGGTTATGCAGTCGTCAATGAACATGAAAGATCTTGTTTGCTCACCGTCTCCCCAAATTTCAATTTCGTGATTGCCACTTATTTTAGACTCAATAACTTTGCGGCAGATGGCGGCAGGAGCTTTCTCCCTTCCTCCGCGCCATGTTCCAAGTGGACCGTATACATTATGGTACCTACAAACTCTTGAATCAATATTAAAATCTTCTCCGTAGTAGTGAGTTATCAGTTCGCTAAACAACTTTTCCCAACCATACCCGTCATCAGGATTTGCTGGAAATACGTCTGACTCTTTCAACGCTTGAGAAGACTCGTCTTTGATTTCGCTTTGGATTGCAGCGGGGTAGACGCAAGCAGTAGAGCTATATAGAACCTCTTTAACTTGGTTGTCTCTTGCCGCCATCATCATGTGAGTTTGGATTAATGCATTTTCCATGCACAAAGCTTTATTGTTCTCAATAAAACCCATGCCTCCCATGTTGCAAGCTAGATTGTAAATTCTATCTACCCCTTTCGTAAGTGTGTAACATGGGTGTTTTTCTTGCAAATTGCAATAATCGTAACTTTCTGCGTTATCGAATTTTTGATACCATTCATCAAGGGGCTTGATGTCGGCAGCAACGACTTCGTGTCCTTGCTGTAACAAATCTTTGACCAAGTGACCACCTATAAAACCTCCTGCTCCCGCAATTAATACTCTCATTTTTTTCTCCAAGTTAAATTTACTTTTTCTTGTTTTGGGCTCTTGTTTCTGAAAAACGTTAGACCGTATCCATATGGCACGGTACACATCTCTAATTGTTTACCCATAGCAAAGCTCTCTACTGCATTTTTCATTCCTTGCCCTAGATCGTGATGCCTAGTGTCGTGCGTAATTAAAATACCATCATGTTTCAGATACGGGTAGCAGTTTTCTAAATCAAGCTGCACTTCTTGCTCTACGTGAGAGCCATCGTGTAGAATTAAATCATACTGCTCATGTTTCATTTGATTAAAAGTAACATTACTATTTCCGTAATGGAACTGCCACTGCTTGTTGTTTTTAGTAAACTCAGTTACATTTGGGTTGTCGTTGTAATGGGTAACGTCGCAACTTTTTAGACTGCCCCCGGTTTTAGCAAGAGAGTTTAAAATGACATGAGTAGAAAATCCTGTTCCAAACTCAAATACATTTTTACTTTCCAAACCTAATACCAATGAGTATAGCATGGGATAGTGGAGGGCGAACCCCGTATCCGACTTGTCTACTTTTTGGTATATCTCTTCTAGAATGTTCACGTTAGATGTTTAGCCACTTGTCATTTTCCAAAGTCCATTTTATAGTCTTTTGCAGAGAGTCTTCGAATGCAATGGGATGAATCCAGCCAATAGATTTCATTTTTTCTCCATCTAAAGCGTATCTTAGATCATGCCCCGGCCTTTGACTATGAAAGTCTACCATTTCATATTTGAGTTCTTTACCTAAAGCGTCAGCAATCATTTGAGCTAGCTGTAGGTTGTCAGTTTCTTTTTCTCCAACTATGTTGAATCTGCCAATAGAGGAGTCGTAGTTATGTAGCGTCTCGTCACAATTATCTAAAATGTGGAGAAGTGCGTCTGCTATGTTTCTAGCGTGAATGTAGAATCTACTGCCAGCTTTAGTTTTGTCTTTATTACTGTGAATGGTAACAGTCTCGCCTTCTAAGACTTTTCTAATAACTTTGGGAACATATTTTTCTGGATGCTGCCTTTCTCCAATCACGTTCATCGTATTCGTGATTACAATTGGCAGCTTGTATGTATTTGCATACGATTGACAAATGCACTCTGCTGCGCCTTTAGAAGCTGAATAGGGGTTGCCGCAATTGAACCTCTCTCCTTCTTTATAATTCTTACCCACTGGAGCGGAGCCATACACTTCATCTGTAGAAAAGTAAATGAACTTTTTAAGAGACGAAAGTTTGCGAGCATACTCTAGAATGTGCAAAGTAGAGTTGACATTGTTCTGAACAAATGGAACAGGGTCTAAAATAGAATTATCAACGTGGGAATCAGCAGCTACATGGAAAATATATTCGATTTCTCCTAGCTCTTTGATCAGACCTTCTTGAAAGGGAAGACTCAGGTCCATTGGGAAGATGTGAGTCCTTTTATTATCAAAGGCATTGATATCTCTGATCCTATCGTGACCAGCACTAGCGTAACCAAGCTTGTCAAGACAGTAGATATCCCAGTCAGTGTTTTTGAGAAAATGCTCTAAAATGTGATGGCCAACGAAGCCATTTGCGCCTGTTAATATTACTTTTTTCATATTTCAAAAAATGGAGCTAAATTATCTTTATCTGGAGACAGGTGAGTTGATTTAGAGGGAATTGGAGTAGCCAACGTTCTACCTTTTTTATTTAACCCCATAAACATATCGAAATCTCTAGGTATACTCATATTAGCGAATTTCTCTATAAAATCTATGTCTTTTTTCAAAACATCGTATTTTGTAGCAAAAGTCATCGTGGTGGAGTTTGTAAGCTTCCAGTGGGAGCTGTCTGTTCTAAATAGCTCAGTTCGCTCCCCTAGTCCTCTCAACAAAGGGTTTGGGTTACTACAGTAGTTTTTGTATTTGTCGCCGTGATCGTAAAGAGAGCAGTAGTCTACATGCTCCAAGGCTTCTTCAAGCAAATTTGGAAGAAACCCTCCTTCGTGAATATAATCGTCTTCACAGAAATAGTAATTTTGTTCTGGGAAATATTTTAAAGCATACCTATAAGTAAAAATAGCATTTTTAGAATTTCCTAAATTGGTTTCTACAACGGATACATCAAACATTTTAAAAGCGTCAGATTTAAAAAAATCCAAAGACTTTTGCTCACAGTTGTCGCACATAACAACTATTTTTTGTTTTGAAAAAGAATTTAAGAAACTATACCAACAGTCCTTTTTTGTTGTGTTGTAGTTATAGTCTGCCGGATCTTTGCCTTTATCGCTGTACCTGTAAAAAAATATCATAGAACATCAAAAAATAATTTTTTAAACAAAATTCTAAACGGATCTTTTTCAAGACCTTTCTGAAATACTCCGTGAAATCCAAAGCTACTCAGAGGGTGAAAAGAAGGATCATTATCAATGGGGGCTTCATAAGAGAATCTTTTAGCTAATTCTACTGGAGCAAATTTTATTTCTTCCTTGATAGCTTTATGATAATAAGATCTGCATATAAGGTGATCTTCTGGAGTGCATTTAGAGTTGACGTTTGTCCCGATATCATCCAAATACTTTAACTTTGAAGAAAACTCAAGTAGTTTTTTAGATCTTAAAGAGAACCCGCCATTTCCAACCTTAGAATTGGTGGAGTCGGGCCAAGGCGCACCTACCCAATCGTAATTTAAAAAATCATCTGTCCATGCTTCTGGATTGAGGATAAATCCATCAGTTTGAAAAGTAAGAACGTGACCGGTATCAACATGATCATTTAGACTGTTCAGCATAAAAACACTATATTCTCTCATGTCAAACCCATCGAAAAATTCTACTTCTACATCTTGGTCAAACTTAGCGTCTTTTTGGGCGCATAATACCTTTATTTTCCCAAACTTTATCTTTGAACACGACGCATTGATGATCCTATTTACAATAGAGTAATTGTTATTGAAAGTAGGTTTTTGATTACCTATGACCGTAAACAGAGTGACTGTAGACAGATCTATCATATTTTTATTAAATTTTTAAAGTCAAAATCTTGTTCGAAATCTACCTTGTCTAACTTGTAATGCCTGTATGCATCGTTGAGATATTTTTCAAAATTGATTGCGTCCCTTGTTGTTTGATCAATATCATCTGAAATAATATAACTCAGCACCTGATCTGTATCAGTAGGGTCTATTTCTTTTTGTATAAGATTGCTTCTAAACAAATCCCTGACTTGCATCCTTTGCTGGAAAAAGTCTTGGTTTTTTTCGCACCCAAGCAAACAGTGAATGCTACCTTTGGTTAAATAATATCTTAAAGCTTGCTTTACAAAGGTAAACTTTTGTCTTTTTTCTTTTCTTAGGTTTACTCTGATTGGCTGCTCGTCAAAAGGCATTGCGCCTTTCAAGTCTATGGGCTTTTGGACTCCTTCAAGAGTTTCATGAATAGAGTTTCTCCAAAACATCCACTCGTTTAATTTGAAAGCTAAAAACTTACCTTCGTAATAAAGGCCATCTATCTGGTTTGCCTCAAAGGTTTTGGCGAACTCTTTGAAGTTCTCCATGAAATGTGGAGAAAGTCTTTCTTCGGAATCTATATTGAAGAACCAATCGCCTTCTTTTATGGTATTGCTAAAAAGGTAATGGTTTCTAGCAAAGTCGTATCTACCAACCCAGTCGGTATAAATGATCTTCCCGTCACCTTTTACTGACTCAAGGTAATCTATCCCTTCGTCTTGAGGCTTATGAAAAGTCCAAACCAACCCGTCAAAACAATGCAAGACAGGCTGGATAAGTTCTCTTAGATTGTGAGAATTACCAGAGCTAGTTATACCACATAACCAAATTTTTGCCACATACTATTATGTGTCATCAGTGAGGAAATGTCAACATCATCTATCTAATTTTTTGGCTCTTTCAAGATTTTTTTCCTGCTGAGTAAGTTCTTTTTTAACTTTCGGCTTCTCGGCAGCTTTTTGAGGGGCTTTGGCGGAAATTTTTGCAGGAGCAGTTTTTTGTTTCTTGTTAAAAAAACTAGTTTCTTTTTCGTTTTCGTTTTTCATAACTATTTGATGATGCTTGTTACAGACCTTCCGGCTTCCCACATTCTACAGGACCAGTATTTAGCCTTATACTTGGGACCGGGACTTGTGTCGCATTGATGCCTAGCGCGAAAGTTCTTTCTTCTTGCAGGGTCGTCTCTTTTGATCTCCATCTTGGGGTCTCCAAAATTGACTTTTACGACATTGCCTTTTTCATTTTTAACGTATACAGAAAATTTCTTTGGTCCTTCAGCAGTTCTAAAGGGCTTATTTAGCTTTACTTTTTTTTTGGTTTTAGCGGCAACTACTTCATATTCCTCACTTTTTTCACCAAAATCGACATAATCAGCCTCCTTTGGCACAAAGATATCGTTAGCAGAGACTTCTTCTTCAAATCCCGCTTCTGAACTCATGTCTATTTCTACTTTTACAAACTGCATTTTATTTTTATTACACTAAAAAAACCTAATCACAAGCCTTACTAGGACAAAAGTTGAGTGTTTCCTGCGCTATGCAGTGATACTCCTTGTTGCTTTCAGCTATATGTGTTTACACTTTTTTAAGCAACCACCGAAACAAAAAAAGAAGGGATACTTAGTCTGTGTAACCAAGCACCCCTTCAGTTGTTATGAACGCACTTACCTAATTGGACAAGTTCCTCCTTCACACTCAATCCCTTCGATCATTTCATTCGATGTTTGGATTGCTATGATAGGCTTGACTTTTTTGAGGGATTTGTGATAATCCTCTTCACTAATCTCTTCGTAAGGAGCCTGAATAAATCCATGATCAGAGTGAAGCAAAAACGAAACGCTTTTTATGTGATTTCTAAAGTTTTTAGAAAGCCATTTTTTAATTCCAGACAACTCTTCTTTGTGATAATAGACAGTGCATGAAACTGCGTTGTCAGACCAATCAGACTGAATAGTTTTAATTAATTCAAGTTGATCGATTGCTCCCATGTCTTTTACGACAGTGGCGTCTTTTCCGAACTCGCAAGGAAACTCTATCACAACTGTATCATGATTTTCTGTGCCATCAAAATTCTTTGCGAACTCTGTATGGTAGCCGAGGTCTTTACAGGTTTCAACCAACGAATCACTTGCAGACATGCGGACTCTGCGTATAAAGTAACGAGAAAAGGCAGGGTGAACACCGGGAGTGCAGCCAGCGAGGATACTCAGAGTCCCACTAGGCTTAACGGTTGTCAACTTAATGGATGGATTGTAACCATTTTTCGCAGAGTGCTTTTTGTCGTATTCGCGAAGCTTCTTATACGTATAGTCCAGCCAGCTCATTTTGTGCTGACTCTGGCAAACGCCGGTCACCCCAACTCCGATCCGCATGTTTTTGTGGACAATCTCGTTGGTTTCTTCATGAATAAACGGAAGGGCGCAGATCGCTTTTTGGGTTTTGTAAAGTAGTTTGGCGCACTCAAACATCTCCTCTTTTGATTCAATGTTATTGAGATACAACTCGCTAAGATTGCAGCACTCATAGTTACCCAGAGAGATTTCTCCGCATGGATTAGTTCCAACAACATTATCCTTATTTTCTGGATAAAGATCTGTCTTCTTCATGTTTCCGTCAGAGATACGGCCATACCTTTCTGACAGAGGAAGATTAAACAGTCCGTAAGGCTCACCATTGCCGCTGTAGCCTTCCCAGAGAGCATCGCTGGTATGATCGTAGTCATCACAGTAGATAGTGTTGTTAGACATCGCACGGTGATTGGGGACTCCTCCTAGATCCCAGCGTTTTGCTCTAAGAAACAGATAGTCGTCTGGATCACCGATAGCAATTTCAGCACTACGTCGAACATTACCAGCAACAACGACGCTTCCGATGATGTTACAGATGTCAAGAACGTCTATCGAACGAAGTTTTTTGCCTTCGCGGGATTGAAACACTTTACAGATCTTATTGATCCCATCGATCAAGATGGTAGGTCCAGACGCACTGCCGCCAAATCCGCGAATCAGTTCTCCTGCTCCACGTACAAGGATCGTTGAGTAAGTAAAACTGCTTCCAGTTTCAAAAAAACTATCGAGTACTTTTCTAAGAAGATAAACCCAGCCTTCTCTGCTATCAGGAACAATAAAGTCTGCGTCGTTAGTCGGCTTACCATCTACTTCATCATGAGTAATTTGAACTTCAGCTTTTACCTTTGGTAGCTCATGCACATCTTCACGGCGGACGCTAAAGCCAACGCCGCCGCCTAACATCAAATTCTCAAACAGAAAAGTAAAAGACTTCTTTTTGTTCATCTGCGTGAACCAGCAGTTCAACAGACTGTTGGCTCCAAATCGATCAACGGTTGGCGTACCAAGTTGCCAGAGCATTCGTCCAGCGAAATTACATTTTAAATTAAAAACATAATCAAAAAGCTTTTCAGCTTCTTCTTTTGAATATCCTGATCCAATTTTTTGCGCTCCGTTGATGCATCTTTGGATTGTTTCCGGCCACTCTTCTGAGGAACCATCTTCTTTGAGCCTTGCATAAGTGCGCTTGTAAACTATATACCCCAAGCCGTTAAATCCCCATTTCGGATGCTTGCCTTGATATTGTTTTATGAATTCGTCAGAAATGATCTCGGGCATATTTTATAATACAAACTTAAAGTCTCGTTGTCAAATTTTTCATCAAGAAAGCAAAAAAAATCAGGCAGTAGATTTATTGTGCATCTCCTGTGTCTTTGTAGTGCTTTAAGCCTTTTCTTTTTCCCGAGTATTCTTTAAAAAACTTTTTTTGAACAGGATCGTGTCCGTACAATTGTTTTCTTTTTTCCGCCGCTTCTTTCGAGGCGTCAATCGTATCCCCCAAGGTTCCTTTTTTATTGTTTAGGTGGGCTTTGAAGTTTGACTCTGAGCCATCAATTTTAGCGTCGATACTAGCGTTGGGTATCAGGAAAATTCTTTCGTAGTCAACTCCGTTTTCGCTATAATTGTGATGGTCTTTCATTGACTGAAAAACTTCAACTTCTTCTCCCGTTTGGGGGTTTTTGAATCTATAGAGAGGCATACAAAGATCTTATGTTTTCGTAGAATTTATCTACAGAAAAATTTTGTTGAAGCTCTAAACCTTTTGTGTTTTCTTTTTGACTTTTGACTCTTTCAATTGCTTTTTCGCAAGCGTCAATAAAGTCATCAGCATTGAAATCAAAAATGTTTCCTTGGTTAACGTCTTGTCCTTCCTTGAAAAACATATTGTCGTAAGCTGGAATTTTACCACTAGGGTTAAACAGACAAGCGTTTTCTTCGTTAGCCCAATCTTGGTAAGAATGAGCGTTCATCAAAACGGCATGTTTACCAATAGCTACGCTTTGAAACTCAGGTAGACCCCAGCCCTCTGCACCAGAAGCTCCAATGACAATGTCTCCTGAATTAAGAAAGTCGTTGTAAACGTCATTTTGCTGCATTCTTCCAATGAACTGGATATTAAAATATTTTTTTCCCTCTGGAATTTGGTTTACTAATTTTTTATTATCTTCTTCGCTTAGATGTGAATTGTGAATAGCGCACTGCAAGAAATAGTCTTTGTTGTTACCGTATTTTTTGAGCCAAGCCCTGATAGCTTTTACGTGGTGTTTTCTGTGTTCAAACTTTCCACAAATATTGAAAACGATTCTGTCTGGATGATACTCTTTGTCTGATATTGAAAAATTAGTTTTATCAAAAAACAAAGGAATGTATTCTACATTTGACAGGCCGAAAGTTTCAAAAGTATCTTTCGTGTACCGAGAAGAAACGCAGACTTTTTTGTTGTTGTTTAGAATGTTTAATTCTAATTCTGTTGGTTGATCCAGTTCGTAAAAAGTAAATAAACTTTGATTGTTGCTAAAAGACTCAAGCGATTGAGCTATGTGCCAGAATTTAAATATAGGAGTTTCTCTGGAATGTTTTTTGCTGGCCTTATTGGCGCATTCTTGAATCCACTTGATAAATTCCTGATCTTGCTTTTGCGAAGACAGGTCAACTTTACCAATGGTAAACAAATTAGGGAACAACCCCTCTTCGTAAAACTTACGAAGAAGGGCCGTCGAAACCTGCCCGAAACTTACTGGGTTTACGGGCAAATGGACAGACTCAAACATTAAACTAGTTCTTCTTGAGCAGAAACTTCAGGTTTGGACTGCTTGTCTGCCGAAAGGTAAAGACGGTAATCTGGTTGATTGTCTTTCTCCTTGAATCTGTTGGAGAAAAGAACTACTTCCAACTTTTTGCCTTCAATTTCGATTTTTCCAGAAAGAAACTTTTGGTTAGGGCTTTCTCGTTTCCAAAAAGCTCCAATTTCTCTTTCTTTCCACTCACTTTTATTGGTAGTATCACTCATACTTTATTATACTATCGACTTATTTGATATCTGTCAAATTTTTTCTCAAAAAAGTTAGTCCCCTCTTGTGGATATTCAGTGCCGTCTGATTGCTAACTCCTATGTGCTTGGCTATGTTCTTCCATTTTTTGTCGGAAGGCTTGTTATTAAAATACCTCAACTGGAATACTTTAAAAACTCTAGGGTCATCCATTTTTTCGAGTTTAGATAAAGCTCTTTCTGCTCGTTCATCCGTTTGAAGCTTGTTTAAAAAACTTTCTTGAAACTGATTGGTTTCACCTTCTTTTTGTTTGGGCATCTTGTTTGCCTTGGTGATGTAATTCAAGCAAAAAAACTTCATTTGATTAAAAAGCCAAGTGGGGAATTTACTGCCTTTGTCCGAAGAAAATGAGCGTATTGATTTCAATAAGACAATGTCTTTGTCTGAGTCAATGTCTCCTTCGACATATTCTAAGTTTAACATGACTTTAGAGTATTTGGAAAAAACGCCATAGCAAATACCAGAATGTCTACCGGCTAATTCTGAGAAAGACTCAGAGCAACCTTTTTCGCTAACGTTGTGAATCAAATCTTCGTCCTTGAGGGTATTAAAGCTCATTTTAATTGTATTCGCTTTCTATCAATCAGCCACTGAACAAACTTTTCCACGTATGGAAGGCATTTTTGCTCGTAGTTTTCGTCAAACGTAGGCCAATTAAAACTAAAATCCGCAGCATCTCTGACTTTTGGGTCATTGCTTCGTTCATGATCGTTTGCTGGCTCAATAAAAGTCCTTTTGTTCAAGCCTTTCATTTCTCCTTCTTTGTTTTCTTCTACTACGGCAAAGTCAAACCTAGATACATGAGTTAGAACTCCGTTCATTTTCTCTTTGAGCCAAAAAACTTCGTCTTCTTCGAACTCGTCGAATCGGATATCGGTAACTATTACTATGTCAGAAAAACAAGCGTCAATCTTACTTTCTGCCAATCGTGTAAAATACTTCCCTTCAGAGATTTTTCTTTTTCCGCTTCCAAACCCCACCATCAAGTCGCGAATAATATGTTTCTCTTCCGTTTTGTCTGTGAATGCTGAAATTCCAAAATTGTTCCAGCAAAAATCATCTACATCCTGCTTCAGGGGTTCAGCTAAGGCAAGAAATTTACAAGAATACTTCAGAGATCTTAACTCAGACTCCAGAAGTTTTGCAAAAGTGTCCTTTCCTGACCTTGCTACGCCGCCAATTCCGATAATTAGTTTTTTCATTTATCTAAAACTGTATTTAAATATAATATATGTATATATATTAAAGTATTTTTAAATTGTATACTGTACAAGTATACTGTAATAATGTATTAGTTATTATATGTAGACCTCTGGCGAGTTTGTCAAGTTTTTTTTTCATGAAATTTGAAATTTTAGAGGAACACGACCAAGTTTTGGCTTTCTGGCATCAGGTTTTCAAGGAACATGGCCAACTTTCAGTATTGCATATCGACTCTCATTCTGACTTGGGGATCAAAGAGCCTCACGAAGAAATTGAGATTGGAAACTTTGTGATAGAGGCTTTTAAATTTGGCTGGGTGAAGGAATTCATCTGGCTGAAACCAGAACAATCTCTTGAAATACAGACAGGAAAAGAGGAATTTGAGTGCGGCTTCCTAGGAGATTCTGAGGTTGTAAAATGCACAAGCTCTTTGCCTATTTTTGCCTCAGACAAATGTGACGAAAACTTTTTACTTGACAATTTTCCTGTCCATTTGCAAGTTGTAGATAACGCAGAGCAAATCGATCTTACCGGAAAGAGTAATATTGTCATCGACATAGATTTGGATTATTTCTGTTGCCTTAATCCGAGTAAAGAAGCTTTTGCAAAAAAACATGGCTTGGAACGTTTTCAGGAACTAAAAGAAAAAGTGTTATCGATCAAAACGTCCAAAGATGTTTTTGAGTTTGAAAAGCAGATGCTTTTGCAAGACCCTGAGTTGGCAAAGTCTTTTTTGGTTTACGAAATAGGGTATCCATCCTTTATTTT
>TARA_R110002167_G_scaffold364954_3_pt1 | contig 40509 bp, 34 predicted proteins | sample TARA_R110002167 | Tara Oceans TARA_R110002167 (sample SAMEA4398238) | marine metagenome | biome: Polar Biome; feature: [MES] marine water layer (ENVO:01000295) within the mesopelagic zone...; material: water (ENVO:00002006), including particulate matter (ENVO:01000060) such...
GGACGGTCAAAAATCCAAAGCCAGATGGAGTTCTGTAGGTTTTTCTACATCCTCAACGCCTTACACACGGGCCGAAGTGGAGCGCCAGCGGAACGGAGGTCCGAGCCGCGTTAGCGGCGCTTTGCGTGATGCAATTTGTTATGTGTTTACTCTTCATTGATTTTTGCCAAAATCTCGCCAGTGGAAGCGCGAATGTATTTTGCTTTTGTATTGCCACTGATTTCTATTTCGATACTTTCTGATGGATCGATCACCGACAATTTTTCTACGAGCTCTCTGGTGGCTGCTTTCACAGAATTAGCAGGATCAGTGATGCCTTCCTCTTGCATCTTAAGTCTTGTCTTCATTGTTTCGAATAGTTCACCAGCATTCGCAGTCATGATTGATTCTCTACTGACACATAACAGTTTTGTTATAAGGCATTACTAAAGGCATGTGAAGGAGAAGGTCAAACGACAGTTTATGGAACGAAGGACTTCATTTACCACCGCTGGAGCCTCCCAAATTTCAGTGTCATTTTCAGTAGTTAATGATAAGAAAATATCGCAATCCTCTGCGGCCTGATTGTGGTGGCCATAAAACTCTATGAGTGGGCCTATTATTTCCTTTCGCAGCTCTACCACCCCGACACTGTACGAACTATATTTTTTCTTCCGGCATTCAGCGCCAGAAATTTTGCTTGTCAGTTCAGCTACCTGCAAACTCGTCAGCCTTAGAAATCTAAAAGAAACAGATTCTGTAAACTCGTAGCTCCTATGCTCGGCCATCGTTCTGCCTTATAACGCTCGCATAATTGGCTGGACACGCGAAGCGTGGCCAGTCCGGTGAAAGCCACGCAGTGGCTGGAACGAAATTCATGCGCTTGTTATGCGAATTTCTCCAAATCAATGCCTTGCTCAATACCTTGGGCAGCTAGCCAATCTACAAAACCTATTAACGGGTTTTCCGTGATTTCATTAAATGGATTGTTTACATAATCACAATATTGCTGCGCCTTAGTACTATATTTTTCATCTGCCATAAAGTCGACACCATGAGCCTTGAGTAAGGGAAAAACACCATCACTATATGGATCTGGAATCTTCTCGTCTTTGAACAGTTGATACAACAGTATCCAGTACTGATCTTTTTCATATTCAGATGCACACAGTAGGCTCAGCGCGAATTCAATTATATGCTGATCACTTGCACCATTTTCATAAAGACAAAGTAAAGGCATACAATCCTTGGTTTTGAACACCTCTGAAAATACTTCTACCGTAACGTTTAAGCTATATTTATTCAGAAAGAATAATGACCAACACATGCCATCAGTGCGATTCTTTTTCGCACTTTCTAGAGTAAGTGCATTAATCTGAGACTCATAATCCTCGGCCACAATCCCATCAAATGCCAACATTTTCTCAAGCAAAGGTATAAGAACTGGGTAGTGCCAAGCGAGAAGCAAGCTATAATCTAACAATTGCTTAATGCTGTATTGATCAACAGATCTCAATAAAGTGCTAACAGCATACTTAACTACGCTACCATCAGGTGTAGCCTTATTTAATCTCACAGCAGTGTCCAAGAATGAGACAACTTCATTACTTGAAAATTTTCTGATACCATCATCGTTTAAGTACCCGACCGGTTGAGAAGAAGCCAAGTCTGAAACCCACTGATCACTGATTGGTTCGGGTAGCTCTGATATACAAGTCTTATGTAGATTTATATCTAGTTTGTATTTCCTCAGGGCAACTCCCAACACCTGAATAAAATGCTGTGCCTTTTCGTATGTTTCGCAATGACAAATATAGTCATCAATATATCGATGAAATTGAAAGCCCTTATTTTCCAAAACTTTGTCTACAGCGCCAAGTACAAGTTCTACGATGATTGTTGAGGTTCCCGGCCCTATCGCAATACCTTGAGTTTCATTTCGTTTAGCCTTCCTTTGAAAGGTATCTAAAGTATCAGACCAGTGTTTTGGTCCTCTCTTCCCAAGAGCCTCTTTTGCCTCGTCAAATCCTTGAATTGCCCAAGGTATTGAGTGCGTATAGATGCTGTGAAAACAGCTTGAAATATCAGTATGCACTACGAACCGCATTCCGAACCCAAAAGCTAAATCTCTGTCAGTCTTATCACACACAGCCTCATAGTTCATGACGAGCATTCGCCCATCTACGTGCTGATTCGGTTTAATAACGCTTCTTTCATTGTTGGAGATATGGCTAATGCTATCCCAATTTTCATGGATGGCATTTGAAAGCAATGCATAGGCCTTCGGATGTGGTATAGCAAGCATTCTAGGTACGTTGTTATGCCTAGTTAAAGAGTACTCAACTTGATCATATCCGAGTTTTCGACGATTTACGGAATGATCATTTTTTGGTTCTTTAATCTCACAAAGCAGTTTTACAACCTCAGGGGTGAAACTTAAAGTCGAGAAGCATGGTGGCAGTTCTCTAGCACCCTCTTTTTGGTTAGGAAAATAGTTGTGACGTGTTAAAGCTTCAAATAGATGACGCTTGCTATTTTCGGGTTTAAATATCACAAATATTCCTTTTAGATTGTACCGAATTTAATAAACTGAATATCAAGGCCGAGCCGGCATCGCATAACAGTTTTATTCAGACGACTCAGGCCATATATCATTTTGGCCCCCTTATCACGGAAGTGGCTTTTACGTTGATTGGAAAATCGTTGGGAATTCAATGAGATGTCGACCTCGCTATTAGCGAGCGCCCGACAAACGAAGACTAGTTCCCTTTATTTCTGCCAAACATTCCTTTCCCTTGATCATATCGCGTTTTTTATAAATTTCAATCGGTTAAGTGATTCACCAAGGTGTTAATGGGAAGAACTCTCTTGTTCACTTGTTTCGACTACGCGAAAACTGCGACTGACCGCTAATGTGACGCTTGAGCCAAACACTCCCAGTAACTAAGCGACATTTCCTGACTTGGTAAAAAGCGAAGGGTAAAAATACAAATTTGGATGGGATTCGGTGAGGTTTTCTACAACTTCGACGCTTCACATCGTCGGCAGCAAAAAACTGAGAGAATTACCGCATGAGTGCCGTTTTTTGCTGCCCGTTTACACGCGATTGTTAGGTGCTCATACTTAATTCAATGCAGCTAGAATTGCAGCCAGTTGCTAGGTACCGCAAGGTCCCATCGTGCTATACAGCATTGTAGAACCTTCCCCTCTACAAATATTGTTACCAGATACATTAAACAATACCTTGGAGCCTGTCCGTCCCTAACCAAATTACTCCCCCTCTCGGCGCTAAGAATCACGCGCAAATGCGAGGCAATCCTCCTGGGCCGAAATGTGGTAGGTGAGGCAATCCAGCTCGCGAAGACGTTGGTTTTCTCGTTCTTCGCTCTCTTTTCTGAACGCCCATCGAAATACTAGCCAGACACCATGAAAGATGGCAAACCCCGTTGAAACAATAGCCTGCATCATAACAGACAAATCTGAACCACGGATAATCGCCTCCAACTGTTCATACCCGTACATTAGCAGAAACTGCGAGCTGACTTGGCAATACGTTCACTGCGGCCATCGCCGCCACTATACCAAGCCCGAGTATGCTCCGTTTTCGATATATTCATAAACCTGTCACCCCGCTGGATTGATGCAGATCTAGACTTGACGATTGAAAACAATTCCTCGCTAGCGATGACTTGCGCGCTATGCACACTTGCGAAACTTACCCCGCTCTAAGCTGCCTGCGCACCCAAGTAACAGCAGCCACGGCGCCTTCTTGGTACTTAGAATAATTTATTGAAATAAAGTCAATAGAACAAACTAATTTGTTACTAAGATTCCTGATATATAGCCGCAAAAATCTTAAATATTGCCACTAAGATCGGGAAGCTAGGTTACCTCGCCCGCTAATGAGTCAAATTCAATAGACAATAAAAAAATCGCATGTTATCGTCCATCTATTGACATATAACTCAATAATTAAGACAAGAGAGATTCTATCTAAATGAACGCCGACGTACTGTACAGCGTAGCGCAAAACGGGCTTGCCACGGTCACAATGAACCGGCCAAGCACCCACAACGCCTTCAACAATGAAGTTATTCAATTGCTTCAGGACGCTTTTGAACGCGCAGCCAACGACAATTCCGTTCGCGCGCTGCTACTACAAGCTCAGGGCAGCAGTTTTTGCGCTGGCGGCGACATGAACTGGATGAAGCAGATGGCGAATTACAGCTATGAGGAAAACCTCGCTGACTCCAAAAAAATCGCGGCCATGCTAAACACCCTAAATTGCCTACCCATGCCCACCATCGCAAGAGTACAGGGCGCCGCGTACGGCGGTGGCGTCGGCCTTGTGGCCTGCTGCGATATTGCTGTAGCCAGCACAAATGCAAAATTCTGCCTAAGCGAAGTTAAAGTCGGCATGATCCCCGCGACCATTAGCCCCTATGTCATTGCCGCTATTGGTCAACGCGCCGCGCGCCGCTATTTCACGACCGCCGAGGTAATTACCGCCCCCAAAGCCCTACAACTTGGACTTATTAGCGAATGCCGCACAACGGAAGCCGACGCAGATCAAGTTATCAGCGCCTTAATAAAGGCTTTGCTGAAAAACGGTCCGCGCGCCGTCACCGAAGCCAAGAAGCTGGCACTTGATCTTAGCAATCGCCCAATCGACGCCGAGCTTATCGATGAAAGCAGCCGCAGGATTGCACTGACACGTGAATCCAACGAAGGCAAAGAAGGCCTCAGCGCCTTCTTAGAGAAACGAAAGCCGAACTGGATCCAATAAGTTAATTATTAATATGCAACGCAGGTTAATTTTATGAACACAGACAAAAAAGTACTCATTGCCAACGGCCAGGGATTTTGGGGCGACAGCCTTTTAGGACCACTGCGATTGGTAAAAGAAGGACCACTGAATTACCTAACCCTAGACTATCTTGCCGAAGTCACCATGAGCATCATGCAGCGTCAAAAAGAGCGTAACCCAAATGCGGGCTACGCCACCGATTTCGTGGACATGCTCCGTGAAATTCTACCCACCTGCAAAGAAAAAGGCATAAAAGTCATCGCCAATGCCGGCGGCGTAAACCCCAAGGGTTGCCGCGACGCAATTCAAGCCGTGGTCAAAGAACTTGGCCTCACCGGCATTAAAGTAGGTATCGTTGAAGGCGATGACATTCTTGAGCAGCTGCCCGAGCTAATTAAATCTGGCGAGAGCTTTAAAAACCTCGACAACGGCGACGCCCTAGACACCGTGCTCAACCGCTTATCCAGCGCCAACGTTTATATCGGCGCCAAGCCTATTGCCGACGCCCTCGGTCAAGGCGCAGATATTGTGATTACTGGTCGCGCCACCGACCCTTCACTGGTCTTAGCCCCGCTCATTCATGAGTTTGGCTGGTCAATGGAAGACTACGACAAACTGGCGGCAGGCACGATCATGGGCCACATTCTTGAGTGCGGCCCCCAGTGCACGGGAGGCAACTACAACGACTGGCGCAATGTCCCCAACTTTGCCCGCATTGGCTACCCCATCGCCGAAGCCAGCGCCGACGGCAGCTTTGTAATCACCAAACATGACGGTACCGGCGGACTGGTTAACGTAGACACGGTCACCTCACAGCTACTGTATGAACTGGGGGACCCGAAAAATTACCTCGGACCAGACTGTACTTCCGATTTCACCAGCATTCAATTGTCCGACGACGGCAAGGATCGCGTGCGCGTTAGCGGCATAAAAGGTTCAGCGCCGACGCCAACCTACAAAGTGTCTATGTCATATGCCAATGGCTACAAGATTGTCGGCCAGCTGACCTACACCGGCCCAGACGCAATCGAAAAAGCCCAACTTGGCGCTGAGATCCTATTTGAACGCGTAGGTATGTACGGCAAAGCTATCCCAGAACAAGACCGCTTCGTGGAATTATTCGGCACCAATGTTTGCTACAAGGGCATCGTAAAACAAAGCGAAGAACCCGCCGAAGTCATGCTACGCGTTGGCGCAAAAAGTGACGACAAAGCCCTACTTAATATTCTCGGCCGCGAACTCGCACCCCTTATTACCAGCGGACCCGTCGGCGTTACCGGTTTTGCTGCCGGACGTCCGCGCCCCGCCGAAATTGTTGGCTATTGGCCGGCCCTAATCGACAAAAACAAAGTTAACACCACCGTATTGGTAGAAGAGGTATAACATGGCTCAAGTTAAATTAATGGACGTTGCCATAGCCCGCTCCGGCGACAAAGGTGACGGCAGCAACGTCGGTATAAAAGCGAGCACCCCGGAGATCTATCAGTTTCTGGTAGAGAACCTCACCATTGCACGCGTAAAACAGCATTTTTCTGAAATTTGCTTCGGCGACATTCAACGCTATGAACTGCCAAACCTGCAAGCGCTCAACTTTATCCTGGAAGATTCCCTGGGTGGTGGCGGCACCGAAACTCTCATCATGGACGCTCAGGGAAAGGTTCACGGTTTAGCCCTGCTCCATATGGTCATGGACATTCCAGACAAGCTGCTCGCTGGCATTAGCAAGTAAAAATGCCGTGAGCAGTATCCTAGAACAACTGCGCGAACGCGCCCATCAACACGTTCTCGCCGGAAAGCCGGCGAGAATTCTTTTACCGGAAACCAATGATGAACGCGTCATTCACGCCGCAAACACCCTGTATGAACTCGGCCTCCTTACTCCAATTTGCCTGAGTGCCAACAACGACCTCAATCCACAAATTGAAGTCTTCGACACTCATCCAGACTGCGAGCAGTGGCGCGCCAAGGCCATCGCGGAGCTAGTGCGGTTGCGTGTAAACAAAGGTATGACCGAAGTCAAAGCGCAAGCCGCAATTGCCAATCCACTGTTACTAGCGACGCTGCTCATTGGTTGCGGCTATGCAGACGGCGGCATAGCCGGCTCCATAGCGACAACCGCTGACGTGCTGCGCGCGGGCATTCAGGGCCTAGGCTTAGCGCCAAACGCGAATATTGTGTCGAGCTATTTCCTCATGGAGTTGCAGGACAAGCGGCTCATCACTTACGCGGACTGTAGCGTTATCCCAGACCCAAATAGCGATGAACTCGCCCATATTGCTATCGACAGCGCAGCGGGACACCAACGCTTAACCGGGGAGATCCCAAATGTTGCCCTGCTCTCGTTTTCAAGCAAAGGCTCTGCAGAACACCCCAACATCACCAAAGTAAGAGATGCCTACAGTATTGCAAAGTGTCTTGCCCCCGCGTTGAATATTGACGGTGAATTGCAATTTGACGCGGCAATACTGAACAGCATCGCACAAAGTAAAGCGCCGAACTCCAGCGTTGCCGGCCGCGCCAATGTCTTTGTTTTCCCCAATTTAGATGCAGCCAATATCGCCTACAAAATAACCGAACGACTTGCTGGAGCCACCGCATTAGGCCCAATTCTACAAGGCCTAAGCAAACCCTGGATGGATTTGTCGCGTGGCTGTAAAGCTAGCGATATTGTTGATTTGGCAGTGATAACGGCAACGCTCATAAGCAAGTAGATTGGGATCAGACCAGAAACCCGAATAGCTTTTATTCTGCCCCAATCGCAACGCCAAATACTGTGCAGAAAACACTTCTCGGAGGTTCTCCTAGATTTTTTTCACCGTCACAGGGCGACATACTTCTTTTTACGAAAACCGGAGGATAGCGTCTAACAAAAATAATCGGGCTTACCCGCCATCCACAAATCACCCCAAAGCTGGCCGCCACCATCCACGGTGAGCACTTCGCCAGCAACAAAGCCAGCAGCATCAGAAGCCAAAAATGCGCAAGACTGGGCGATTTCCCATGGCGTGCCGAAACGTTTCATTGGGTTGGAACGATCAAAGGCGCTGCGGGCTTCATCGGAATAAACTCCCATGCCTTCAGAGTAGATAACACCAGGGGCAACACAGTTAACCCGAATACCATATTCAGCCCATTCGACGGCAACCGTTTTAGATAAGTGAATAACGCCCGCGCGGGCTGCACAAGTGTGCGCCCCACCAGCCATACCCCGCGACACCACCGCCACCACATTCACAATCACGGCCTGCTGGGTGCGCTCGCGCCACTGGCGAGCCGCGTGCTGCATCATATACCAGCTGCCGTTAAGATTATTACCAACGACGGCGTCAAACCCGTTCTTAGAAAAATCGATAGCAGGCTGAGGAAACTGGCCACCAGCATTATTTATTAAGACGTCTAGGTGGCCGTATTTTTTAAATACCCCTGTGAACATCGCCTCAATGCCGTCGTAATCGCGAATATCCTGCACATGATATTCAGCACTATAGCCAGCTGCGGTAATTGCGTCGCAACACGCCGCTAATTTAGCTTCGGTACGCCCAATAATAATTACCTTAGCGCCCAGTCGCGCCATTAGCCAAGCAGTCGCCTTACCAATACCGCTCCCGCCGCCGCTGACCAAAACCACCTTATCGCCAAAACTGCCCTCGCCAAATAGGGTTTTAGCCTCGGCAAAATCTTGGTCGCTCATTACCAGGTTGGCGTCGGTCATATCGGTCAAACGTCCCTAGTTGGCGAGTAACTCGCCGGCAATAATTAATTTTCGAACCTCAGTGGTGCCTGCGCCAATCTCTAACAATTTAGTAGCGCGGAACAAGCGGTTCATTTCAGATTCCCAGATATATCCGCTACCACCGTGAATTTGCACGCCGTTATCCAGCACCGTATTTAAACTATTTGCGGCATACATAATTGCCGCGGCTGTTAATTTGTGTATCTCACCCCGCCCGGCTTCGCCGTGACCTACCGACTGACATGCGCTCAACGCCTTGTAGGTCATCAGCTTCATACATTCAATCAGCGTGTACATATCGGCTAAACGCGATTGCACCATTTGGAAACTGGCGATGGGCTTCCCAAATTGCTCACGGGTTTTGGCGTAATCAATCGCCAATTCCAAAGCACGCTCAGCAATACCAACACAAATCGGATTAATCATGGCGCGCTCTAAATCCAAGCCGCTCATTACCACTTTATGACCTTGATCCAGTTCGCCAACAATATTTTCGACGGGTACACGGCAATCCTCAAACACCAATTCCGCAGTTTGACTGCCCCTAAAACCCATCTTTATTAACTTTTGCGCAACCTTAAATCCGGGTGTAGTGGTTTCCAATAAAAAGGCGGTTATACCTTTAGAGCCAGCATTTTTATTGGTCTTGGCGTAAACCAATACCACGTCAGCAATCGGCCCGTTCGTAATATAAATCTTGGCCCCATTCAACACATAGTGATCGCCATCTTTTACGGCAGTCGTACGCATAGAACCGAGCGCATCGGAACCCGCACCGGGTTCAGTTAAACCCAGAGCGCCGACTTTTTTCCCAGAACAAACGTCGGGCAGATATTTTTCTTTGAGATACTCACTGCCGTTAGCATAAACATTATTGGCAAATAAATTATCGTGCACCACCCAGGCCAAACCTGCCGCGTGATTCCAGCGTGAAAACGCCTGCGCAATCATGCCGCAAGACATAAAGTCTAAGCCAGCGCCGCCGTACTTAGGATCAACGGTTACACCCAGAAGACCTAGCTCGCCAAGCTGGGGAAACAGCTCATCGGGCCACCACTCCTCATCGTCCATTTTTTGCGCCAAGGGGTGAAGCACCTCACGGCCTATACGATCGCAGTGATCCAACAGTTCGCGATGCTCGTCGGCAAGCTCAAAAGCATTTGACATAATTACCTCTAAAAATTCTATAGGTGCACCGCGCTATACGCGGAAAACACCGTAATGTGGATCTTCAATTGGGGCATTTAGTGATGTGGCAATTGCCATGCCCAGCGCATTGCGCGTATCCGCCGGATCGAGAATACCGTCGTCCCACATCAACGATGAGGTATAGTAAGCACTGCTCTTGTGGTTGTAGTCGGCGATAATTTCTTCTTCAATGCGAGCCTTCTCTTCGCCAGCCAAATCCTTGCCTTCGCGCAATAATTGATTGGTTTTAATCGTTGTTAATGTTTTCGCCGCCTGCTCCGCACCCATTACCGAGATTTCGCTATTGGGCCAACTAAACAAGAAACGAGCATCATAGGCGCGGCCACACATGCCGTAATTACCGGCGCCGTATGAGCCATTGGTCATTACCGTAAACTTGGGCACGTCCACACCGGCCTGCGCCATAATCATCTTGGCGCCATCTTTAGTAATGCCCTCACGCTCGTAGGCCTTACCGACCATATAGCCAGTTATATTTTGCAAAAAGACCAAAGGCGTTTTGTTCTGATTACAGAGCTGTATAAAGTGCGCAGCTTTTTTCGAACTGTCGTTAAACAAAATACCGTTATTGGCAACAATCCCGACCTTATACCCCCATATATGGGCGTAGCCGCAGAGCATGGTCTTGCCGTAGTTAGGCTGGTATTCGTGGAAACGGCTGCCGTCCACAATACGGGCAATCACTTCCATCATGTCGAACTGAGTTTTGATATTCGCAGGAATAATGCCGTACAGTTCTTTAGGGTCGTAATAAGGGTCTTCCGGTTCTTGCTGCTGAGCATCCCACTTTTTGGGCGTACTCCACTGCGCAACGATTTCCCGACCTATTGCAATCGCTTCTTCTTCGTTTTCCGCGGGATAATCGCAAGTACCGGATACTGAAGTATGCATGTCAGCGCCACCTAAATCCTCAACGCTCACCTCCTCTCCAGTTGCCGCTTTGACCAGCGGCGGCCCACCTAGAAACACTGCACCTGTGCCGCGAACAATAACATTGTAGTCGCTCATAGCCGGAACGTAGGCACCGCCAGCAGTACAGTGACCAAACACCAGTGCCAGCTGTTTTACACCCATTTTTGACAGTATGGCCTGATTACGAAATATACGACCCGCAAAATATTTATCACCAAAAAGCTCGGACTGCAGAGGCAAAAAGCCGCCAGCGCTGTCGCAAAGGTGAATTACCGGCAGACGGTTTTCGACTGCAATATCCATGGCGCGAACGATTTTCTTAATCGTCATTGGATACCAAGCACCACCTTTGACGGTACTGTCGTTGGCGTGAATAACCACTTCCCGACCAGACACAATACCAATACCGGTAATACAACCGGCAGACGGCGCGTCGCCATCATAGAGTTCTCCAGCGGCTAGCGACGACAGCTCAAGAAACGGCGTACCGGGATCTAATAGTAATTCTAAGCGCTGACGCGGTAGCATTTTGCCTTGCCGCTCAAGTCGATCTAAATCACGCTGAGGACGACTATGTCGTGCGGCATCCTGACGACGGCGAAATTCTGACAAACGAGCTTCGTTTGCTTTTAGGTTTTCTTGGTATTCGGATGAATTAGTATTGATCCGACTTTTAATTCTGCGCATGGCGATAGTCCAGCCGTATTAATCTGATTTTGATCGACGTTATTCGCCGTCGATCTCCACAAGTACATCGTCTTTATTAAACTCGGATCCCGCTGCAACACTTATACGTTTAACGACACCGTCGCGTGCTGCTTTCACCGTAGACTGCAATTTCATACTTTCGATTGTCATTAGCTTATCTCCGGCGACGACCTCGTCGCCCTCAGCTACCAACACGTCGACAACAACACCCGGCATTGGCGCGCGAATGCTGCCTTCACCCTCGGCTGCAGCAGCCACTAGGGATCGGGGATCAAAAGCCGTCACTTTAAAATAGCGACCTTCGATTTTTATAAAAATATCGTCGCCATCGCGGGCCACCCAACTTTGGTAATTGCGGTCGTCGAGCTTTAATTGACACGCACCGTCGCGGCCATGGTCAAACACCAACTTACATTCACGCTCACCAATCGCCAGAACCAGCTCATCGGCAAGACTCCGCGGTGCGACCTGCACCATTTCATCGGCTAATTTAAAGGTATATCTCACCTCAGTTTCTCCACTCTTTCATTAGACGATACGGACTTGGAATTGCGTCCATCATTGCCACAAACTGACGATCACTAAGTGCCGCAGTGGCCAGTAATGCTGTTTTGAGATCATCGCTTACCGCCAATGGCAGTAAGTCTTCCTCATGATGACGAATAAACCCGGTATCGGTTTTCCCTTCACCAAACGCCGGGTGACGCAAAACCCGTGCGACGTAATCGGCATTGGTTTCCACACCCAACAAGACAAACTCATCTAGTGCCACCAAACATTTCGCGATAGCAGCATCGCGGTCCTCAGCGTGCACTACGAGCTTAGCGATCATCGAGTCAAAGGCGGTACCGACCTTCTGACCCTCGTAACACGCACTATCAAAGCGCACGCCATTGCCAAGCGGCGGACGCAGCAGCAGCACTTTTCCCGCCGACGGCGCAAAATCATCATCCGGAATTTCTGCGCAAATTCGGCATTCAATTGCATGGCCACGCTGCACAATATCTGGCTGCGCGACGCTGAGCTTTTCACCCATCGCCACACGAATTTGCTCAGCAACCAAATCAACTCCAGTCACCATTTCGGTAATAGGATGCTCAACCTGGATACGTGTATTCATTTCTAGGAAATAAAACTCGCCGTCTGGCGCGTAAATAAATTCAATGGTGCCCGCGCTGGTGTAGTTCACAGATTGAGCAATGCCCACTGCCACGTCACAAATTGACTGGCGCTGTACCTGGCTCAATGCGGGTGATGGGGTTTCTTCAATTACCTTTTGAAAACGGCGCTGAATCGAGCACTCACGCTCCCATAAATGGACGCAATTGCCGTGTTCATCACCAAGCACCTGAACCTCAATATGGCGAGGATTTTCAATATAGCGCTCAGCATAAATTCGTGGATCGCCAAAGTAACGCTGGGCCTCAACTTTGGCCGTCGCCACAATATCGTCTAAGCCATTGGCATCGCGAACAATCTGCATACCCTTGCCACCCCCTCCCGCTGAGGCCTTAATAACCAAGGGAAAACCGATTTCCTTAATCCGTGCGATAAATTGTTCGGCGTCACCGTTATCAAGCACCGACGGGGCTACTGGAAACCCGCGCTCCTGCACAAAATTGCGCGAGCCAATTTTGTCACCCATTAGGGTCATGACCTCAGGTCGCGGGCCAATAAACTGAATACCCGCTGCATCCAGCGCCTCAACAAATTTGGCATTCTCCGCCAAAAAACCATAACCAGGGTGCACTGCATCGACGTTGTTTTCACGACAGATTTTGACAATATTCTCAATATCTAAGAATGCCGCCACCGGCGTGTCTCCAGTGACCTCATATATTTCATCGGCCATTTTTAAGGATGGGCTATCGGCCTCTACGCGGTGATACAGCAATACCGAAGTAAGCCCCATGCCGTTAATACTGCGCAGAATTCGCACAGCAATTTCGCCGCGATTGGCCACCAGTATTTTGTTTATTTGTCGCTTAGCAGACATAAGTCAGTATCCAACTCTAGGTTTACGCTTATCTAACGCTGCAGCCCACTCCCGGGCACTGCAAAATTTCTCGTAGCTCAGCTCAGTTATTTAGCCACTATTGAGCCAAACTATAATTGGCACTTATTGACACATAAATCAATTAGTTGTGTCAAGCTTTTGAGTCTCAATAAATAGAAAAACCTATAATATCCACAACAATCTTCAACTGTAACTTATTGTATTAAAAAGCTTTATGTCACGCCAATCTCAAAACCCAATTTAAATGACTTTTTAGTCAATAAGTTTAATTGAGCTTAACTCAACATTGCGCTAAGCTAGCATCACAACCGTATTAATGACGAGGTCGACAAAGTGTTTAAAGAGGACGTATTAAAGGGCAAAACGGCCTATATATCCGGCGGCACGAGCGGTATTAACCTTGGCATCGCAGTATCGCTAGCGCGCCATGGTGCCAATATCGCCATTATTGGACGGGATTTAGAGAAAGCTGAACGCGCCGCCGAGACAATTCGCGGCGCGGCGCCAGCCGTTAAAGTACTGTGCTTTAGCGCTGATGTTCGCGATTACGACGCCATCGACGAAACCATGAAACACACTTGCGAGCAGTTAGGTCCCCTCGATATCGTCATCGCTGGCGCGGCTGGCAACTTCTTTGCGCCCGCGATTAGCATTAGCGCAAAGGGTTTTAAAACCGTCGTTGATATCGACCTAATGGGTACTTTCCACGTATTTCGGGCCGGTTTCGACTACTGCACCAAGGCCAGCGCCTCCTTCATTGCCATCACCGCACCTCAAGCTGTAAACCCCACGCCATTGCAAGCCCATGTATGTGCCGCCAAGGCGGGCGTAAACGCACTGCTTAAAACTTTGGCCATGGAATGGGGGCCCGCTGGCATTCGCGTTAATGGCATTGCGCCCGGACTCACTGGTGACACTGAAGGCCTGAAGCGTTTATTTGCCAGCGACCCTCAAGGCGGGCAAAAAATGATCGACGCCCTAGCTATTCGCCGACTCGGCTCAGTGGACGACATTGGCGCTGCCGCGATCTACCTTAGCTCGTCATTAGGCGGCTATATTAATGGCACCATTCTCGACGTAGACGGCGGCTACCAGATCGGCGACGCCAGTCTCGACTGCTTAAGCCCAAGCCGATAAAAGGATAATAAAATGATCTGCACTGCACACAGTAATCACGTTAGAACGATATACCTCGATGATCCCTCATCATTTAACGGCATCAGCGAAGTTCTTGTCGCTGCCGTTACCGAGGCATTAACCGCCGCCCTACAAGACGATGATGTGCGCGCGATTGTATTAAGCGGCAAAGGGAAGCTGTTTAGCGCTGGCGGCAATCTTAAGAATTTTATGGCACAGACCACGCCCATGGACGAATACGTAGCTGACGCCATGGCAAACGTCTACAACCCTTTTGGCGTTTTCTTGCGCAGCCTCAGCAAGCCATTGGTGTGCGCAATAAACGGACCAGCCATTGGCGCCGGTGTCGGCATTGCCCTAAGCGGCGATATTACTGTAGCAGCACGCTCGGCGTATTTCTCACTACCCTTTGTACCCAAACTTGGCGTAGTACCTGATATGGGTTCATCCTGGCTGCTGAGCCGCGCATTGAATTATAATCAGGCATTGGCGATGACCCTCACCGGTGAACCTATGTCGGCAGAAGAGGCCGCCGTCGCCGGCATGATTTGGCGCTGCGTAGACGACGAACAACTGGCCGACACCGCGCAACAACTGGCGGAGAAGCTCGCCCAGTGTTCCCCAGCAGCAATTAGACGCAGCAAGCAGCTACTCGCCGCCGCCGCCGATAACAGCTATGCTCAACAACTTGAATTGGAACGCGAGCTGCAAACGGTTAGCTTTGGCGGCAAAGCTTTTAAAGAAGGTCTCCAATCTTTTGCAGAGCGTAGACCGGCAGATTTCATTAGCTGCGGCGATGATTAAATAGCTACTAAGGGACACTCAGTTTGGCCAAGATTAAAAGCACCAGCACAAGAACTCGACTTTCTCCTGAGCAGCGACAGCTCGAGATAGTTCAAGCCGCCAGACAGGTATTTGAATCTCAGGGCTACGAAGCATCAACCATCGCCGATATTGCAAAATGCGTCGGCGTTGTTGAAGGGACGGTTCTACATTATTTCAAAACAAAACGCGCTTTAATGACGAAAGTGATCGAAGAGTTTTACTCCGACATCACTGGCGCGATGGAAGATGGTGTAGCCGGCATTAACGGCATTCGCAATAAAATACGCTATGTGATCCACACCCACATGTCGGTGTTACATGACAACGCCAATCTCTGCACCGTCATCCTTAACGAGTCACGCAGCAGCCAAAACGAACTGCTAGAGAAAGTCCACGAACTTAACCGTCGCTACAGCAACATCATCATCAGTATTGTTCGCGAGGGTAAAGAGAGCGGCGAAATTGCCGATTTCGCCTCACCGATACTAGTACGCAATGTGGTGTTTGGCGGTATCGAACACTATCTCTGGGACATTGTCTCTGGTGGCCGCAGACCCGATATCGACAAAATAGCCGACCAACTCACCCAGCTTGTCTACTCTGGCATAATGAACCGCCAAGACGACGTCAGCGGCGAAGTGAATCAGCTAATCGTCAAACTGAACAATATGATCAAATAACACCCATCCCGCCATTCAGTGTGGCGGCCGCCTTCCTAACTCAAAATAAAATAGGCCTAACGATGAGCAGCATTATTGTTCACCAGCTCGAAATTTCACCTTTCTGCGATAAAGTTCGCCGCGCCCTGCACTTTAAAGGCCTAGACTTCAGCGTGGTCAATATACCTATGGCCGAGCTAAGCAAACTTAAGAAAAAATCCTCCATTGGCAAAGTACCTGTAATGGAAATAGATGGCGAGTTGATCGCTGACTCCAGCACCATCTGTCGCGAGCTGGATCGCCGCTTCCCCGACAAACCACTGCTACCCAGCGACCCTGCGCAATTGGCATTAGCCAACATACTCGAAGACTGGGCTGATGAAAGCCTGTACTTCTTTGAAATGACCATGCGCTTCACCTGGACTTACGATCGCGCCCGCTGGGTGAGCGAAATATTAAAATACGACAACGCCGTCATGCAGCGCCTCGCCCGGCCACTCGTACCCTACCTCACACGTAAACAAGGCAGCTTACAAGGCCTTGCTAAGCGCAGCGAAGCTGACATACTCACCGAACTCACTCGCCACATCACTAGCCTTGAAAACATGCTCAATAACAACGGCGACTACTTAGTTGGCGAAAGCCTTAGCCTCGCCGACATAAGCGTATTAGCGCAAATAGAATGCCTGGCCGGCTCATCTAAGGGCCTCCCCATTATCAACAAGGCCCCAAAGTTAAACGCATGGATGGAACGAATTGAAAATCTGACAGGGGGACCCGCTGCTCGCTAATTTAACGTCAATCTTTTGATGAAGACCCATCGCATAAACTAGGCATGGCTCGAAATCGGGCCAGAGCAAAAACAATGTAGCTTTTCACCAATCTCGTCTCGCAGAGGCTAAGCAAAGCTCACTCGGTCTGTAATTTTCGCGTTAATCACTTCACTGTATTTTGCAATCAAGCTTTTGCGCTTGAGCTTCATAGTCGGCGTCAGCAAGCCGTTCATTATCGTCCACTCTTCCGGGGTAATGATAATGGCCGCTATGCGCTCATAGGGTGGTAGCTTAGTATTGATGTGCTCTAGTGTTTCACTGAGTTTTGTCGCCAAGGCTTGGTCATCGAGATCGGCAGCCAGCTCGGACCGCGTAGCGAGCATTACCGGCTGATCTAGGCCATGACCACAAATACAGACTTGACCTAATTCCAATACTGCGCCGAACTTATCTTCTAATTTTATCGGACTAATAAATTTACCCTTGGTGGTTTTAAACACTTCACTCATTCTGCCTGTAATCCACAGATTGCCGTTTTCATCTAATTTACCGGTGTCGCCGCTGTGGTACCAACCATCGATCAAAACTTCCGATGTTTTCTCAGGATTTTTATAATAGCCCGTCATTAGACCGCTGCTGCGAAAACACACTTCTTCGTCTGCGGTGAGCTTTATTTCCACCCCTGGCAACGGCTTGCCAACACAGCCTGCAGGCGGCCGACTGGCCTCGCTCCAGAAGGTGCCGTCGCAAAAGTTCTCGGTCATCGAGTAGCCTTCACGCAACATCACGCCCATATCGATAAACCAGTTTTGAACATCTTTAGGGCAGGGAGCTGAGCCAGTAAGTATGACTTTGGCCTGATCCAACCCCAACTGTTTGCGCACTACCTGACGCTGTTCATCGTTAAATTTGGCCTGCACCTCTAAGGGGATTTTCGCGTCGACAGCGGCTTTGAACTTGACCCACAAGCGCGGTACGGAAAAGAAAAAGCTTGGCGATACCGAGCGCAATTCTTCAGCAAAGAATTCCAAACTTTCAGAGAATGAGATTACGCCGTTGCAATACAATGCGTTCATTTCAACAATACAGCGCTCGGCGGCATGTGACAGCGGCAAGTACGACATAAAGCGCTCGCGCTCCTCGCCACGGCCAATGCCCCAGGTTTCCTGAAAACGCGGCAATACACTGCCCGGAGTCCCATGCACATGCATAACACCCTTCGGGTTGCCAGTGGTACCCGACGTGTAAAGAATGGTCATGAGGCTTTGCGGATCCGGCTCAGGTGAAGCCGAGTAAGGCGCGTAACGAGCAATAATATTATTCAGCGAGTCGTCTACTCTTAGGCTACAACCTTGAATACCCACCCGCTTCATGTCAACAGGGAGAATCTCGTCTGCCACTGCGGCGATATCGAAGCTACCAAGAAAGATCAACTGGCTTTCGCTGTGCGCAAGAATATATTGACTGGATTCTGCATCCTGTCCCGGATAGAGCGGCACGCTAACATGACCAGCCAACATTATCGCAAAGTCGACAACCACCCAGTCCGCGCAATTTTTGGCAAACATCGCAATCCGGCTACCCGGCTCGAAATCCTGCTCGATGATATACGCAGCCACACGCCGAGCGCGATCAGCAACCTCTGCCCAAGTATATTCGCTCCACTGCAGATTGGCAGGTTGGCGTAAAAACACTTGATTGGCCGCCTCTTTTTCCCAGCGGTAGAACATTGCCAAGGGCGTTTTCACAGCTTCACGCATTTCCGACTTCCTCTTTTATCATTATTTCAATACTGCCACTCGAACTTCAAACCAAAACCGAGGCACAACACCTTACAATACGGCTCTAGGTGGCATTATTTGCGTATTCTTATCAATAAATCGCGACCAACCACAATTGACCAAGACTCAGTAGCGATAAAAATTAACACCCATATCGCCATGAGTCCAGATATATTGACTTTTAGATCAATTGAAGTTTGCGCCCACTGCAATTTTGTCAGCGACAATAGCCGGCGCGCGAAAGCGCTCACCGTAGGCCGCCGCTAGTTCAGCGCAACGCTCGGTAAACGCTGGCAGACCGTAGGTGTTTACAAACTGTAAATAGCCCCCTGTCCAGCTTGGCGCACCAATACCCATAAGTGACCCAATGTTGCCATCTGCCACACTACGCAGCACGCCGTCTTGTAGGCACACTAAGCTTTCTATGACCGGGCGAAATAACAACCGGTCACGGATATCTTCATCACTTACAGCGGCATCTACCTCGGCATTAAAAAATAATTCGCTTAATTGCGGCCACAGCGATTTTCTCCCGTCGGCGTACTGGTAATAACCACCACCATGAGCACGACCACCACGACCATACTCAGTCAATAAGCTACGCATTAACGCCGTACCCTGCGGGGTCGGGTCATCTTCTGGCTGGCGCAACCCCATAGCGATTTGTGCTTCGATAATATCCAAGGATAATTTTTGGCTTACCTCGTCTTGCAGCGCCAAGGGCCCGACCGGCCAGCCCACCGATTTACCAACATTCTCTATGCGCGCTGCGTCAACACCCTCGGCAATCAACTGTGCAGCTTCTTGAATCGGTGTGCTAATGGTCCGTGAAGTGTAAAAGCCTGGCGCGTCGTTCACTACAATCGGCACTTTTCGCAATTGCTTGGCAAGATCAAATGCCTTGGCCAATGTCTCTTCGCTGGTTTGTTCACCACAAATAATCTCTAACAGAGGCATGCGATCTACCGGCGAGAAAAAGTGCATTCCAATGAAATTCTCTGGCCTAGTACTCGCCGTTGCAATACGGGTTATTGGCAAAGTTGATGTATTGGACGCCCAAACCCCGCCGCCGGCCAGCATCGTTTCAGCCTCACGTACCAAGGCGTGCTTGAGTTCGATATTTTCAAACACGGCCTCGATAATAAAATCACTGCCCTGTAAATCTGACACATCAACTGTTGGTTTTATCAATGCCAATGCCGCCATAGCCGCCTCGGCGCTCATTCGAGCTTTTGCGACAAGCTTGGCGAAGCCTTTTTCTGCATAGGCCTTAGCCTTTGTGGCCGACTCAATACTGACATCTTTAATAACCACCTCAATTCCCGCCTGCGCAGCGACCATGGCGATGCCTTGACCCATCATGCCGCCGCCGAGTACACCGAGTTTTTTCACAATGTATTTTTCTGCAGTTTTAGGTCGACTCTTGCCGCCACTGACCTGATTCATTTGGAAGAAAAAGGCATTGATCATATTTTTGGCTTCGGGCCGAGTAACCAGTTGCGAGAATTGGCGACTTTCAATAGTCAACGCGGTATCGAAATCCACCCGCAACACCTCGACCATGGTATTGAGAATAAACTCAGGAGCAGGCAATAGGCCCCTTGTTTTTTTATAGAGCGCGGCAGAGCCCATGGCAATGTGCTGGCGAATATGGGGATTACTTTCGTTGCCTCCGGGAATAAAAAAGCCTTTCCGGTCCCAGGGCTGGATTGCGGACTCACTGCCTGCGGCATTGCTTTTGATCCAATTTTTTGCGGCCGCTAACAATTCACTATGGTCCACTACTAAAGCGTGGATAAAGCCTTCGTCTAACGCCTTTTCAGCGCTGAGCTTTTTCCCTTCTACTAGGCAGGGCAAGGCTTTTTGAAATCCGACCAATGATGTTAAACGCACAATACCGCCGCCGCCAGGCAACAAGCCCAAGCCAACCTCAGGCAAGCCCAGCTGCACGCTGCGGTGGTTAACAGCAATACGATAATTACAGGCCAAAGCCAGTTCCAAACCGCCGCCAAGCGCCGCGCCATTGATCGCGGCAACAGACGGTGCAGCCAGTTTCTCTATCCGTCGAAACAGTGACTTAATATTTTGTGTGCGTGTAAATACGCCTTCTTCTTCACCTGGCTGCGCGGCAATTAATTCGTTTAAATCACCACCGGCGACAAAGGTTTTTTTGGCCGAGGCAATAACCACACCAGCAAGATCCGGCTCACTCTCCAATCGCGTGAGGGTTTCAGTTAAAGCGGAAATAAAAGCATCGTTGATTGCGTTTACTGGACCGCTCATATCCATGGTAACGGTAACAATATTGCTAGTATCTTTGTGGTAAATAAATTCGGTGTTCATAGTTATACCCAGTATTCGATTGTATTAATGCAAAGAGCTTGCCCGGCAGGTGAATTACACACGCTCAATTATGGTGGCGATGCCCATGCCGCCGCCCACGCACAAGGCGACTAAGCCGCGCTGTAAATTCCGGCGCTCCAATTCATCGAGAATGATGCCAATGAGCATGCCGCCCGTTGCGCCCAACGGATGCCCCATGGCTATGGCGCCGCCATTTACATTGGTGATGCTGTCGTCGATCCCCATGTCGGCCATAAAGCGCAGCATTACGGAGGCAAACGCTTCATTGATCTCCCACAAATCAATATCGTCGACACTTAAGCCTGCCTTTTTTAGGCACTTGTGCGCAGCTGGACCGGGACCAGTGAGCATAATAACGGGATCGGTCGCGGTCACCGCGGTCGCCGTTATTCGCGCCCGAGCTTTAAGACCAAGGCTTGCCCCAACTTTGGCACTACCGATTAGCACCGCGCTGGCGCCGTCGACAATGCCAGATGAGTTCGCAGGGGTGTGGACGTGCTCAATTTTTTCTATGCGCCGGTATTGAGACAAAGCGAGGTCATCCATCCCCATGTCACCCATAACTTGAAACGAGGGCTTGAGCGTGGAGAGACTGTCGAGAGTGCTGCCGGGCTTAATGAAATCATCTTGCCCCAGTATCACTGCACCGCAGTTGTCGCGCACCGGAACAAGGGATGTAAACCAATCATTGGCGCGAGCATGGGCCGCACGTTGCTGTGAGGTTACTGCAACTTGGTCGACGTCTTGACGACTCCAGCCGCCGAGGTTGGCAATTAAATCGGCTCCAATGCCCTGAGACACTGCCTTTTGCCCGAGGATAAACTCGGGATCAGAAAACATCGCGCCACCATTGCTACCCATTTTAACGCGCGACATGCACTCGACACCGCCGGCAACGATAAGGTCTTCCCAGCCCGAGGCAATTTTTTGGGCGGCGGTGTTAACCGCCTCCAAGCCTGAGGCGCAAAACCGATCTAGCTGAAACCCGGGTACACTTTCATCCCAGCCTGCGTACTGCACCGCGGCCTTGGCAATACAACTGCCCTGTTCACCAACTGGCGTAACACAACCTAGTATCACGTCGTCTACGGCACTGGTGTCTAAATCATTGCGCTGTTGTAACTCGCGAAGCAAACCACCAGCCAGCGCCATTGGCTTAACCTCATGCAATGAACCACCAGCTTTGCCTTTACTACGCGGCGTTCTTATCGCGTCAAAAATATATGCACCTGTAGTCACACCAGCCTCCACAATTACTGCCAACGCGATATCGCCAGTCGAAATCGCAAGTGGACCTAGTGTGAGAGACAGGAATAAGCAGAACAATGATGAAAAAAGCGGAATAAATTGACCAAAAGTTGCGATAATGAATTATATTTGCCGTCTATGGGCAATTTATCGACCTTAAGTATTTCAATGGCCACCGTGGCGCGCAGCCTCACCGGTGCGCGCCTGCACGGCATTAACTGCAACCAACTGTTGCGCAGCTGCGGCATTGACCCCGCATTACAAAACTCGCCACAAACCCGCATTCCGGCAAAGCAATTTATCGAACTATGCCGCCGCACCAGCGGGCGACTAGATGACGAGCAATACGGATTATTGGAACGCAAGCAACGCATTGGTAGCTACCAATCCATTGCAACCAACGCGGTTCACGGCAAGACCCTAGGTGAAGCCATGAATCGCTTTACCTCGGTGAGTAATTTGTTTGATAACAGCTTGCACTTGCACTGTGTACACAAAGGCCAGAAAGCCAGTATCCGAATTATGCGACGCACCGGTATGCAGCTGCGCGACAGCTTCGCGATTGACATCACACTAATGATATTGCACCGCTTTGCTAGCTGGTTGATCAATGAGCGCATTGCTCTGCAACTGGTAAAACTCGACTATCAAGCGCCGCAACTACATGAGCACGAATACTTGTTTTACGGGGCCAGCGTTGTCAACGGTGCCGAATACAGCGGCATAGAATTTGACACCGCTTACCTCGACCGCCCCGTGGTGCAAACTGAACTCACCCTCGCCGACTATTTCCACGACGCCCCAGCCAATCTTTACCTACCCTTTGAAGAGAGCGGCCAGTATACCCAGCACATTCGCCGGTATTTCGACAAGTTGCCCGAAGATGAATTTGCACAGAGCAGTTTAAGCGCCTATTGCGCAACACTTGGGATGAGTAGCGACAGTCTGCGTCGCCGCCTTAAACAAGAAGGCAGCAGTTGGCAGGGAATTCGCAACAGCGTGCGCCGTGAGCACGCCATAAAATTGCTGGCTAGTAGCGATAATAGCGTGGAGAAAATCGCGTTTTTAACAGGCTACACCGAGGCCGCCCCCTTTATTCGCGCCTTTCGAAAATGGACCGGCACTACTCCCCTGCAATTCAGAAAATCTCTACAACGCCAACCCAATCGTTATTGACCACAAGATCAATAGGTGCCAGTATAGAACTCAATTATTGACCTAAAAATCGGATTCAATACGACAAATTAAAATTAGGTTAATGATTTTTATAACTATTTAAATAGCTTCCTCTATTCATATCAATACAAATAACGAAGCACGCAGCGGAGTTGGCAGCGATGATTAATAATGAAAACCGGGTGGTTACACCAATATCTTCTGTCGACGTCAATGCCGAGAGCATTGCCGCCACGTTAAAGGCTCAACGCCAAAATTTTATTAATGACGGTTACCCCTCACTCAAAACCCGCATCGACCGGCTCGACCGCTTAATCGATTTACTGCGCACAAACAAACAGCGTTTCTCTGATGCGCTGCGCGCTGATTACCGTGCTCGTTCGCACTTCGATAGCGTAGTATTTGATGTTTTGGTGCCTATTGAAAGTTTAAAATATTTGCGTAAAAGCACCGCCAGCTGGATGAAGAACGAGCATCGTGGCGCAAAGTTTCCGCTAAATTTACTTGGCGCCGACGCCCATATTTTTTATCAACCATTAGGCGTGGTCGGCATTGTGTCACCATGGAACTTCCCGGTTCAGCTTACTTTCTCGCCACTTGGCAATGCTATCTCTGCGGGCAATCGCGCCATGATAAAACCATCAGAGCTGACCCCGGAAACATCGGCGTTGATTGCAGAATTAATCCATCACTCCTTCGATAGCGAGGAAATCGCTGTTGTTAACGGAGGTCCAGAAGTAGCCAGCGCATTTTGCAGCCAAGCCTTCGACCATCTAGTTTTTACCGGCGCGCCATCTGTTGCTAAACACGTAATGCGCGCTGCCGCAGAAAACCTCGTGCCACTAACGCTCGAACTAGGCGGAAAATGCCCCGTCATCATTGGCGAAGGCGCCGATTTAAAAGCTGCCGTTGAACGCACCTTCACCTTTAAGACAATGAATGCTGGCCAAATCTGCTTGGCGCCGGATTATACCTACGTTAAGGCATCTCAGCTCGAAGAGTTTATTCGCCTTGCACGGGAATTTGTGGAAACGAATTTTGGCTCACTCAATAACAATCCAGACTACGGTTCGGTAATCAATCCACGCCACCGCGGCCGGATTGCCGCTTATATACAAGAAGCCCACGACCGCGGTTACCGTGTAGAAGCCCTAGCCGACGACATCGGTCTCGCTCAACCCGCAGACCACAACAAGCTCGCACCCACCCTGGTAATAAACCCAGATGACGATGCCAAAATAATGTGCGACGAAATTTTCGGACCCGCTATGGCCGTTAAGACCTACGACAATATCAACAATGTCTGTGGAGCGATTAATGCCGGAGAACGGCCGCTGGCGTTGTATTACTTTGGCTCTTCTCGCGCCGAAATCAATCAGATCAAAATGAACACCATCTCCGGTGGCATGGTGGTAAACGATATTGCCGCGCATGTACTACAAGACACCATGCCCCTAGGCGGCGTTGGCCATAGCGGTATGGGCAGCTATCACGGTTTTGATGGCTTTCGTCAACTCAGTCACGCCAAGGCGTATTACAAGCAGGGACTTGTCAGTTTAACGCCATATTTTAAAGCGCCACACACGGACAAAATGCTCAAATTACTCGAAAAATTAATGGGCTAAAGCCCGCCCCACTCACGGTGAAAAAATAAGATGAAAATCGACGCCTTTACAATCGACATCCCCCAGGCACAGCTGGATGAACTCAGCCAGAGACTGAGTACTAGTCGCCTGCCGCAGGATTTTGGCAACGACCAGTGGGCCTACGGCAGCAACGGCGACTACATGGCCGAGCTATTACACCACTGGCAGCACAACTACGACTGGCGTAAGCATGAAGCCGCTATGAATCAATTTCCGCACTTTCGCTGCGTTATTGACGACATGCCAATTCACTTCATACACATAAAGGGAAATGGTCCGGAATGTAAGCCCTTACTACTGCTACACGGCTGGCCCTGGAGCTTTTGGGACTATCAAAAGATGCTCGGTCCACTAAGCGATCCGGCTGCCCACGGCGGCGATCCGGCAGACGCCTTTGACTTGATTATTCCGTCCCTGCCCGGCTACGGCTTTTCGTCGCCACTGGCCAAGACCGGTATCAACTTTTGGCGGACCGCTGACACGTTCGTCGAGCTTATGCACGGTCTCGGCTACGACAAGTTCGCCGTGCACGGCCACGACTGGGGCGCAATTATTGCTGCGCAACTTGGCCATAAGCACGCAGACAAATTGATCGGCAGCCACTTCACCACGCTATTGCCGCTGGATATTTTCACCGGCGGTATCGTTGACCCAAGCCTATTCACTGCAGAAGAACAAGCGCTAGCTGAACGCAATGCGCTGTTTTTCAGTGACGGCGGCGGTTACTTCGCGATTCAAACGACACGACCACAAACCGTAGCCTACGGTTTGAATGATTCACCGACCGGCTTGCTCGCCTGGATACTAGAGAAACGGCGCAGCTGGAGTGACTGCAATGGTGACGTAGAGAGCGTATTTTCGAAGGACGATTTAATTACCACCACTATGATCTACTGGCTAACCGAAACCATTGGCAGCTCAATGCGCTTTTACTACGAAGCAGCCCATCAGCCATGGTCACCGTCACACGAACGCCTACCAGTGGTCGAGGCACCCTGCGGGATCGCGGTATTTCCTAAGGAGGTTGTACTCCAACCCAAGGCGTGGATTGAGCAGTATTACAATGTGCATCAGCTCAGCCATTTAAGCCATGGCGGCCACTTTGCGGCAATGGAAGAGCCCGAAACACTGCTTAAAGATATTCAGAGCTTCTTTGCCACCCTTCGTTAACTCCCACGAGCGCCACATAGACGATTACATTTATGTGGCGAAGTCCGCACTAAGCCGCTGGAAATCGTGAGACTAACCATTCACATATATCGCTGTAAACCCGTGCGCGATCTGGTTCAAGCTCATTGAGAACCTCATGGTATAGCGCTGGATAAATATGCAGGGTTTTATCTTTTGAAGAAATAGTATCATGCAAGTCACTGCTAGATTTCGCCGGAATAAGCTGATCTTCTTCGCCATGCAAGATCAACATTGGCAGGTGCAAGGTATTAAATCGTCCGGGCATTGACACAATGGTACTAACCATTTCTGAAATCGTTTTTACTGGCACGGAACCATGCAGATTCAACTGATCATTTACGTATAACGATACCTGTTCAGGGTCGCGACTCACCAAGCTGGGGTCGATCTTAATCACCGGCAGCCGGGGCGCCAACGCCCCGAGGAATTTACAGACGAGTTTCATTGCGCCCGGCACCAAATCACTGTTTAACGCTGCGCCAGACAAGATAAGTGCCGCCAAACGATCCTGATGCTGCAAGGCATATGCCGTCGCAATTGCACCACCCATACTATGACCAAACAAGATAATGGGGCACTTCTGCGGTACGACGATCGTACTCATCAGCTGATCTAGATCCTCCACACAATACTGGAAATTCGTAATCAAGCCTCTTGGCGCGCCAGACTGACCGTGTCCGCGATGATCGATAGCGTAAACACTAAACCCCAAGTCGACCAAGGCGCTTGCGAAGGGTGCATAGCGGCCACCGTGCTCACCGAGCCCGTGACTAATCACCACACAAGCCCGGGGGCTTTGCGCGACCCAGGACTGCCAAAAAATTGCGGTATTGCCCGCACCTTTAAACGTACTTTTTTCAGCCAATGTCTAACTCCACATCCAAGGTATCTGTATAGAAGTATCTACGATGACGGCGCAACATCAAAGTGAGCGCACAACGCGGCATACTCTTCTTGCAAGCAGCTTAACAATAATTTGGGTTCACGTATGGCGGCGGGGTCATAATTGATGGCGATACCGGCAACATCTTGATGGCTAATCATGGCAAACATGCAGGCACATCCGGGTCGCGGCGGTAACACATAGTGCGATTCGACGAGGGCACCCGCCAAATAAGTTTGATCACGCATTCCCGGTATATTACTGACCTGCACGTCTAAGTGCGACGCATACTGCGCAATGAGCTTCGCGGTTAATTTAGTTGGCAATAGTGTTGCCACCGGCAGTAACTGGTTCATGAAATCCAAGGCCGGCTCGGCTCGGGCGCGGCGCACAAAATCTTGAATGACGCGAATCCGCGCCGAAGGTTCAACAATGTTCAGCGGCGAAGCATACGTTACAGCAGTAAACTTATTGCCGCCCACTGCATCACCGGACTTGCGTAAGCTCACCGGAAATGCCAGTGGAAGACACGCCTCATCTGTTACGCCGAAGGCCGCATGATAACGCTGAAAGGCGCCAATGATCAGCGCAAGGTAGACATCATTCAGCGACGCCAGCGCAGCTTTTGCGATTAGCTTCATAGTACCCAGTGATAGATCTACAAATTGATACGCATTTGTTGTGCTGCGCTGCTGCAATAGCCGTGAGCCATTACTGGCCTGCCCAGCGTTTAGGTTCTGAATCGATTTTAGGTATCTTTGCGCTGACGCAAGCGAATACCCCTCTAGGTGGCGCTTCTGCCATGTTTTAGCACCCGCCCTAATCAGCGCCAATGGGGCGGCGGCAAAGCCAAACCGAGATTGTTTTTCGCAAGCTGGCGCTGACAATGCGAGTTCACTACCCCGCAATTGCTCGCCTGCCCGTCCGGACAGAGCCGCAGAAAAAAGCTGAATTAAACCGCCACCGTCCGTCATGCAATGCTGAATTTTCAAGGCAAATACACTTTTCCCTCCCGCCAACCCGTCCACAAAGAGCACCTCCCAAGGCGGCCGCCGCAAACCAATGGGCTTGTTCGCAAAGTCGGTAACAAGCGCCATTAGCGCCGCCGTCGAGGCGCCTTTCGCCCGACCGTGCTTGGCCAACGTCACTCGGTGCAGATGCTTATTTAACTGAAAATTGAGATCGTCTCGCCACACGGGCAACTGGGCGGCGACAGGGAATTCCTGCACTCGCTGCCTCAGACGTGGGACAGCTTTACTCAAACCATCGACAAAGTCGCAGACATCACTCCAGTCCGGCGTCGATGCGAGAAAGTGCATAGAGGTGCCAGTCGAACTCGCTGAGGGAAACGGCTCCATGCGCCACATAATCGTCTCTGCTGCAGAGAGCCGATTGCTGCCACCCCAAGCAGATAAAAGCTGCAATTTTTGCACTGGAAAACTTGAGCCAGGCACCTTTATCGAGGCAACGAGCGTGTCATCACCACTACGCTCAACGTGCATTGTAGCCTCTGCGCGTGACGCTCTTAGGCAAAGGCTTTTCTATAGCACGCACAGGTGAATCAGGCCAATTAGCTAGGGTATCGATAAACTGTTGCCGAACCTTGGCCACATTTTCAGTAAGACTATCTTCTGGCCATGCACTCACATTAATCGCATCCAACACACAGATATCAACCGTTCCCGCTCGCATCGCGTGATCCTCACGCCACATCAGTTCGCCCGCATTACGAATCACGACGGGGATAACCGGCACGCCAGCCTGCTTCGCGATATGGAAAGCACCCTTTTTAAACTCACCAACACGCGGCGTATAAGATCGCGTGCCCTCTGGCGAGATAGCAACCGACAAGCCGCGACGAAGGCGATCAACAGCTGGCTTCAGAGCTTCTATTGCGAGTTTACTATTGCTGCGATCCAAAAATGACATTTCCGCCATTTTCAAAAATGGTCCAATAATAGGAACGTTTTCGGCTTCCTTTTTAACAACACCAGTTAGCTCGCGACGAATAATATTGTAAAACAAAAAGAAATCGAGCTTACTTTGGTGGTTGAGAATAAACACCGCAGGGCGATGCTCCCAAAGCTTATGCTCGTTAATGACATTGACCTTTATGCCTGCGATTGCAAGGCCAAGTTCAGTACCGATACTGCCCACCATGTCTGCTGTGCGGCGCGGCTCCTGATACAATTTATTGTAGGCCATCCCGGCAAACATCGTTGCAGTCATCGCCGAATAGGCGCCGACAGTTCCCGCAATCGCTTTCAACGACGCACGTTTTCGCGGCGCAAACTGCAACTCAGGCCAGGTGTTCGCGTTACCGTGTCGACGTAAATCAGTGTGTGGATTAATCATATGTGGCTTGCCAGTAACCGAGAGAAATTCAATATCCTCGCGGCCGTTCGCGTAACCGTAGCTTTGACCCAAGTCAATTTTTTGAACCTTAGCAAATCGTGTTACCGCCGTAGCCTTATTGCGACCCCACAACGGCTGCCCGCATACATTGCCATTTAATACACCGCGCCTAACCTCTAGCTCGGTTGCCAGTATATGCACGATGCTGTACTCCTCAGCCAATGCCTCGATCTGATATTTACTGGCTGAAGACGCAATCGCCACCGTGTGACCCGCGTGCAAATGCGCCCTTACTAGCTCATAGCCTTCAAAAAACATCGAGCGAGCAATACTGCTGTGGAATAATTCAAACCATAACGCCCGAACATCTTCCTCGGCATGCCCCGCCAATGTTTTCGCAAACTCCGAAAATAACTCGGCAAAGACCGATTCGTCTACATCTTGGCGAAACGGCGTGCGCAGCGTATTGAATAGTTCCGCAATCCCCATATCACCTTCGCGAAGGCGCCTTTTAAGATAAACGAGTGCCGAATAGCCCTCTATTAACGTACCATCAAAATCGAAGAATGCACCGATCTGCGGACCTTGCGGTCCGCACTTAATTGCGTCTAGTACCGCCACGACATTAGTCATTTACATCACCCTCCTGATTCTTGTCGCCACGCTCTAGGTCTAGGTGTTCTACGTTAACGAGTGCCGCCACCATGCTGTGCAAATAGTCTTTTAGGGCAATACGATCTTGTTGGACCCCCTCTCTCCGCCTAAGTAGATCGCGATTATTGGCAAGTTTGACTGCATTCTTAAACAGCTCCTGGGAAAGGCTCTCCGGGCTGCGAATTTTGTACTGCAACACCCATTGCCGACCAACAGTTAAACATTCGGCAACGAAACCTGCATCATCATCCATTGCATCATCACCCTTGGCAGCTAATAACTCCGCCACAATCACATAGGCTTCCAGGAACGGCATTAAGACACGGTGGGCAATAAGGAAGGGCGCCCTATAAAGCATATTACGCCGCTCTTTGGGACGTTGAACTTTGGAAAAAAAATCGGGCTCAAGTATCAATGCTTCTTCGCGCATTTCTTCTTTAAAGGTTTGCTTTTCACTGAAGAAGAATTCAAATTTAAGTACATCTCGTAAGGCGTGGGCGCCCGCCCATCCCTGGTCAAAAATATTCACGTCACCATTATCAATATGACTGGTATGAAGTAAGGTAACTTCAAGAATCGCGCGATTAACAAACCAATGAATGGCAGAGTTTCGGTAGAACGCAGCTATATTGTGACTGCCTGCGCGAATATTATAAACGGGTTCTGGACCGAGACTGTAACAGTCAATTACATTAGCCTTGGCGAGGCTGCTCAAGGCATTGTCTATGCCCGAGTGATTATCGAGTTCGTCAACAACTTCCGTTGGCAAATTGCGCCGGCGAGCATAGTCCAATAATGGCGATACCAAATGAGTGATCTCTGGCAGAGTTAATGCCCGATTTCGCACCGCAAGCAACGCCAGTGTCGCCAAAGCAGGGCCGGTAACCGGAGTTACTTTGTTGATCCGCTGAAAAACCTCGATGGCCACTTTTTCGATGGTTGAAGGATTTTTTGACTCGGGATGCATTGCCTCGGTTAACGACATCAATTCGCCAAACCTAACATAGGCAGTACCGATCCACTTGCTTTGCATTCTCGCATAATTGGCCAGCCAGGGCAGACCTTCTTTGGCCTTTTTAGCTTTACCGGTTTCTTCAGCTGCCATACCCCATATTTCATGCAACTGGTCGTAAGTAATCGCAACCGGCACCAATATCACAGATTTACTGCTCTCGACACTCAGTGCTTGACCAAGGTAACGCAACAAACCATACATGGGCGGCCGCAACTTACCGGTTCTCGAGCGGCCGCCTTCCATATACCACTCAAGATTGCCACCACTACGCGCGAGGTAGGCCAGATACTCTTTAATCATCAACTTATAGACGCGGTCGTCACCAAAGCTGCGGCGTATCAGAATAGCACCACTACGGCGTACCACTGAACCCATTGGCCAAAAGCCGATATTGTCACCACCGAGAATATAGTTCCGGGGCAAAGCCGAAGACGAAATAAGCTGGGTGAGAATAAAGGGGTCGGCATAGGAGCGGTGCGTCGGCAAAAAAACCAACATATTGTCACGACTCAAGGCCTCTAATCGCCGCAACGCAGCTTGATCAACATCCAAGCTCCAGGCATTGGTGTGCATGGGCGCCAAGACTTTGTCGAATAAGGTAGTAAACAACGTTTTTTGCACAGCGACGAGGCTATGAAGACTGCGCCTAGCCCGATTGAGCGCCGCAGTATCCGAGAGTCCCTCTTTTGCAGCCAACACCGATAACGCTTCTTTCAGGCGCGGCGCAGCGAGGATTTTGTCGACTATGGCTTTTCGACCTAACGATCTAGAAGTATCGTTAGCTTCACCGGAAAGCTTAGCGATTTCTGGTCTTTGTAACTCTTCGTTAGAATGCGCGTCAGTACTGGTGGAACCTACTATGTGTGCGGTGTCACGACTGCGCTTGGAATCTGAATTATCTTGCTGCTTCAAAGGTGTCACCTGTACTTTTTCATTATTGCGGCGTCAGTACAAATGCGCTGCGGCACTGAAATGGCATCAACTCACAATTATCTATAATGACTAAATAGTCAATATATAGGATGCGCAGGCAGTACGCAATTATCTCAGTTAACGATATAACGACAACTTTGTTTGGCTCCGTTTACCAGAAAGCAGAAGGGCTAATCTCCTGATGCATTAACACGTCCACAAATTATCTGTGCCCTAGTTAAGTTCTAAAAAATATAATTTTTTACACGCGAGTAAAGTTCGAAAAGTTCGTACAGACCATCTGGAATTTATAGATCCAGATCGGCATATCCGCATCGAATGTGCGGATGCCTTACAGGGCGCCCAGTTTACTAAGCGCCATTTTTCTCTCAAGGATAAGTCAATGCCAGCTTATAGCACCAATTTTTTATCGGCAGTAGGTGGCTCTGGTAAAAACAACGCCGCACCTTTCACCGCAACCACACACAATGCTATTGTCAGCAAAGTACCTGCCCACACTAACTCATTACTGTAATCCGACTCGGGTAAATGCAAGGCAACAATAATCGGACCACCCAATCCACCGTTGGCGCCCAACATCGTCATAGGGAACAGTACTAGTAAGCCAAGTAGACCTGAGTGACTTGAAACCCGTCGCCATAACTGCACAGCTAACACGGTGAAAATAATTACTTGGGTACCTTCAAGCACACCAATAACCAAAGGGTAATTCCACAAACGCAATACATAGGGGCCATAGTAAGTGTAGACACCCACACCAGTACCTATCATCTCGAATGCGCATGATGCCGCTATTTCTGCTAGCCATACCACAAATAATAGCTTTGCAGTCATCCGACCTTCATAGATCATTTTGCCTGCGTAAAGACAAGCCATAGAATAGAGGATTATATAACCACTATGAGACCAGTTAGGCTGCACTACACCAAAAGCTGTAAAATGCGAGAACATTGCGCCAGGCTCGCCATTGTGAACATCGTAGAACCAGAGATCGAATGCCACATCGTAGAGCGGCTCAATAAACGCACCGATGCCCGCAGCTAAACAAGCAAGCAAGTAAAAAGGCGTTTTTTGCTTAAGTCCCATCCTACCGGCAATAATAACCATTACCAAGACAACAGCCCAACTCGCCCATGTGAAAACGTTTTGCCACATAAGATTGAGTTCGCCTGCCATCACTTCAGTCGACATACCGCCCATAAAATACCTCTAGCCAATCATTATAATTAATATATTCACACACTTTAATTGATTTAAAGATCAATATAAAGAGGAAAATAAGCCCTTTCGCCGTTATTGACTGCAAAGTCAATTTAGTTAAAACTGAGGCTAGGGAATATAACCTAACTATGGGGCCCAGCCCCACTAGCTCACTACAATTATAAAATGAGGTATGCCATGCATTTAGGATTCTTAGAAACTGATACAAACGAAATGCCTGACGAAGAAAAACGAAATTCTCGTCGGAAATTCATGAAAACAGCCGGCGCAATGATTAGCGTTGCGGGACTCGCGCCGGGGGTTGCTTTTGCCGGCAAAGACAAGGCACCCGGCTTCAATGGCAGCGGACGCATGGGCATGTCATCGGGAGAAGACTGGATCGATACTTTCTACACTGGCGGTGCTGAAGCGATTATTCATTACTACGCCGACGATTTTGTCTTTGAAGATATTACCTTATTCCAAACCATACAAGACAAGGACGAACTCTACCGCGCTTTTCTACCCTTTGGCAAAGGTTCGCCAGCAGGCGAACACCAATTCGATGTACTGCGCTACGACGGCGGCCTCGCAGGCGATAGAACCGCACAACTACGCACAGAAAATCCCGGCGGTTATAGCGACGCTGACTGGCAGCACTGGACCAAGGACACCTTTTTAGGCGCCGACCACTCCTACGATGAATGGTGTGTAATGCAATGGGTTTGGCGAGGAAAACACAATGTCGATTTCCTCGGCCTGCCTGCTATAGGCAAAACAACCACCACCAGAGGAATGACCTTTCATTGCTATAAAGATCGCAAGATTGTCCGCGAATCAACCTACTGGAACTTCCGAGACGTGGCCATTCAATTGGGTGTGGTTGAGCCCCCGTATAAATTCTGGCTGAAAAAGTAAGCCTCTACTTGGGCAGCGGTGGTAGTGATAACGAAACATATTCGTGCACTACCACTCGCGCCGAACTACAGCGATAGAAATTCTCCTTTGTAGAAAAAGGGTACTGCAACACAACCTACGCTTGATAGCGCCCATTCCAGGCGTGATTCGCACCTCAAGAAAACACAAATGATCGAACAATGACTCAAAAGTTATTCTAGTCTAATAGTTCAGATCCTGACTAATCAGTAACTCTGTGCAACTTTAAAACCAGACTCTTCGGCGAAGTTGCATGAAATGTACTAAAAAGTGACTTGCTCGAGAGAGCGAGGCGCAAACCCGCGCCTCACCGAGAACAAAAATTATATGGATACATCGATATCTCTAAACCGTTTCACGGGCCCGCGATGCCATCACATTCAAATCTAGTGTTTCTGAAGCGACTTTCAGTACCGCTTCACATCCTTTAGGCTCTTTGAGATTTTTAGGGTTGTACCAAGGACTAAAAGCACGTAACAAGCGTGGCGTGATAAAGAAGAACATGCCTGAGTATGATTTAAATTTTCGAACAAACCCGGTCAGCCCGGCATTAACGCGGCCCGCTTCTATGTCCTGTTTTAGCATGTACTCACTTAACGGGACAGCAAATCCAATCAAGTGGGACGTTGCTTTAATTATCCCACCAAGACGCCCCCAGTATGTCCCATAAAGCGCCTCCACCACGTTAAAAGCGCAGCTCCGATGCTCAAATTCTTCTGACAAGTGCCACCGCCACAAAGACAACGTGATTAGATCAACATTTTGATCTTTAAGGCGCTTATTAGCCTGCACTAAAAAGTAAGCTGCAAATATGGGGCCCGCGGTTTCAAAACCTTCGGCGTATAACATGGCATGGCGTAGACCATAATTCTTATCAAATCGATCATAATCTGCCTTGAGCCGATCGGTATATTTATCCATTTCCGGATAAAATCCACTCGCCCGCACCATATCATTATACTTCATATGAGTTTTAGAATGATTGGCCTCTTGCTGGCAAAACAGTTCGCAATCCGCATAAAGCGCATGACTACCTTCCGGCAGCATTTTCTTAGCTTTGGCGAGAGCACGAATTAAATAACCTTCGAGTAACGGTAGACCAATACTCACTGCGTTCCAAAACTGTGCCAGCTCTGGATCATTTGGAATCCAGTCGATTTTGGCTTGGGAGAAATCAACGTTGATCTTGCGCGCTTCAGGTTTGATATTCATTGGGCACCTATTAATTTTATGTCGCTGTTGCGGCTCGATTTAACAATTTACACCCTATTGACTAAAAGATCAATATAGTTGCTAATTGCGATCGACAATTTACAACGACCAGGCTTATAAAGATTAACGTCGTCTGTACTACCAAGATGACTCTAAGCAAAATGCACGCGCCTCATCGCACCATCGGCATTGGATGACTATCGCTCAATTCTAAGAATGCAGGACCGAGTCAAATTTATATGCAAAAAAACCCGCAATTAAGCGGGTAAAGTTACAGCAAAAGCACAATCTAATGGAAAATCAGTATTCCCACTCTAGACCTATGCCATACATACGAGGCCTAGCGTAGGATTCGCCAACACCAAAGTCCTGACGGAATCGCTGCATATGACTAACTTCATTAGTCAGGTTTGATCCCCAGCCATAGAGTTTTATATTCGATTTCGAGTCTCTAATACTGAACCTAGCATTAACTTTCGCATACTCCTCTTCAGGTACATTGTTCGTTGGATCAAACCAAAAACCAGAATTATAGTAAGCGCCCAGACCTACCTCATTTTCAAAACGGCCCAGATCAAACCGGTAACTTGCGTCTACCACGCCAGCAAAATCTGCTGTTCGAATAGTAGTATTTCCGGAGCAATCATAAGTCCCTTCTAATCCAGTTTCAGGATCGAAGTTAGTGCACTCATATTCGTCGTAAGCACCGTCAAGCCATGTGCCGGAAAAATTCACCACAAGACCATCAATAGGCGTGTTATATGTTAGTTCAAGCTCAGCACCATCAATCGTGTATTCCGCAGCATTCTCTAAACGCGTTACACCACCACTAGTTAACGACAGGATTTGTGCGTGGCCATTTTCAACGGTGGTCGTAAAGACCGCCGCATTCAGCCTAAGGCTACCGTCAAACCAGTCAGATTTTATACCGATCTCATGCGATTCGGCTTCTTCCGGTTCAATTCTAGACGGGGCCGCATTAATGTTAAGCGCATTAAAGTTCCCGCTTTTAAATGCAGTGGTGTAGCTGTAATAAATCATGGCTTCTTCAGATAAGTCGAAGTCTATTCCAAAGCTAGGCGTAAAATCGGTCCAGCTTGCACTGTCTTCTTCGTAGTCAAACGCCCTCACCCAATCAGTCGTTCCGACTAAAGGTAAATTCTGCACACGCGCATCGACCGTAGAAACGGGAATAACTCGAGTTTCATCAGAATAACGACCACCAAACTTTATCGATATATAGTCGGTAATATCGATATCAAATTCCGCGAATGCGGCTTTCGCGTCAGTTTCCACACCACCATATAGCAGCAAGTTAATTGGATTCTGCGGCAACCCTGTTATACCTAAAGCGCTTAGACCCAAGGATCCAACCAGATTGTTAAGCAGATTGGGATCCAGCCCTACCAACTGCTGCGCCAGTGTGGCGCCGTCAATGTAAATTGGCGTTGTTTGGTCTTTATAGGTATCTTCAATATAGATACCACCAATCCAACTCATCCAAGATGGCCCCCAGTCTGAACTACTAAACACAATATCGATTGAATCGGTTTCAGCTGTATTGGGTATAGCCTCGATAACCAACACTTTCTCGTAAGCCATATCATAGTCCCAGTAGACACCGCTTGTAGCCTCCGAGTGACCGAAAATTGCTTTGGTATTAAAGTACTGATTCGAAATATCAAATTCCAACTTTGACGCCTGAGACTCCATCTCAGTAAAAACCTCAGTCCCCACACCCGTCTCCCACGGCTCAGGATTAGCAGTTAATACGGAGGAGAACAAAGGCGATGGTTCGGCATTTGTTAGCGGCGCAGAATCGCCTGAACTGTGACGAATATTATAATGACTGGCATTTATTTCTAACCAATCTGTAGGTGCCCAGCGCGCCTCAGCCTTAACACCCCGATCATCATAATCTAAATGCTTTTGGGATGGATCTGGCGTGTATATCATATACGTTTCGCGATTGGTGTATAAACCCGAAAGGCCTAGCGCAAAATTATCGCCTACTGGCCCAGAAAAATGCGCCTTTCCCTTTAGCAAGCTATAGTTTCCACCTTCGACAGTCACATTAGCTTGAACTTCGTCAAAACTGGGCTTTTTCGTTTCTACAACGATAGCTCCGCCAACCGCATTACGTCCGTAGAGCGTACCTTGCGGCCCCTTTAGAACAGTTACTGACTGCACATTACCTAAAGACTGGGCCTGATTCGAGGTCAAGGTGATGTATAGACCATCAATGTACGTAGCAACGCTAGAATCAATGGGCCCCTGAAATGAGTCCGAGCCGACACCACGGATAAATATCAAACTATACGCTGCCATCTCAGTCACTGTTAGCGCTGGCGTAACATTCATCAGATCCTTAATATCTGCAACCCCCATGGCATCGAGTGCAGCACCCGTATGTGCTGTAAGGCTGGCAGAAATATCTTGAATATTTTCAGTTTGCTTCCGGGCCGTAACCACCACTTCCTCTAACTGCCGATTTCTCTTTTTTTGATCGATACCGGAATTAACGTCCTCTTGGGCTTCGGCAACGCCCCCTCCAAATAATATAACCGTCGACAGTAGCGTTTTTATGTAGTTGTCTTTCATTTTCGAAAATCCCCAACCTTAACTAGATTGTTATATTTGGTTATCGCAAGAGCTTTGTATAGATAAAGAATCCTTGCCCATGCCTGCTTTAATAATATGGCACGAGCCAAATAAAAACACGTATTGAGTTATGGATCAATAGTGGTTTTAACTAAAACGCTAATTAAAAACCTATTACAGGTAAAATTCAGCACACAACAAACACGAAAAAATATAATTATTGGTTTAATAACAATAAGTTAGATCAATAACACCTAGCATACCACTGAGCCAACAGGACATTTCAACTCTATTGAGTTCAGCACAAGAAGAATTATAAAGCGTGCGCCCCATCACACAAAAACACTATTGACTTAAAGGTCAGTTATTCGGCACACTAGGATCAAATAAAACTTTCGGAGTAAATTTAATGCAGAAGAATAAATTATTTAAACGCATTACGGCATCAGCTCTTCTTTGCGGGGCAGCAGCCATGACAAGCGCTCAAGAGCTGCCTATTATCGGCGGCCTACTAAGTGGAGGTATGTCTAGCGGTTCAATCCCACTTATCGGAGACCTGCCCGTTCTTGGTACATTTTTACCGTTCGCACTTGGAGAACTACCTGCAAGCTTAGCGGAAATTGATCTGCCTACAGACCAAACACTGGGAGGCCTGACTCAAATCGCAGGATTAGCCGGACCAATTTCCGGGAACCCAGAGTCACTAATAAGGCCAATCCAGAAACTAGCTCTTCCTGTTTTTTTTGATGTCGTTCCTGCTGCTGATGTACTACTTAGCAACCCGGCGGGTTTGATGGATTTTTTTACAAATGGCGGAACGCTACTTATGCCGGATATAGCATTAATCCCTCGCATTCCTCTAGTTAACCAACCATTATAAAACGCTAAGTTAGTTAACTTAGAAATATTTCGTTAACTAACTTAGCGTTACGATGGAAATACAAGTTTTAATATCGCGGGATTTAAAAGCGAGGTACTTTGCTGGCTCGAGCACCTGACGCTACATTTTGACCTCAGTGAAAAACAGATGTTCTAATAAGCTCACGCTGGCGCTATATAAATAGATACCAGAGAGTGCACCGTCTTTTTCATGGTCTTCGCTGAACTGCCAGAAAAGTGCATATGGGCGAGTGCGTGCGCCATACTCAATACCACACGCGCACCATCGCTCGCGTCGATTCGCTCAGATATTGAATTATCCTTTCTGCCTTCAAGAATCAAACTTCTTAAGGCTTTTACGGTATCGCGATAAAATTCGAGGTACATTTCCCAAAGAAAGCCTCTCGTTAAGCCACTCCACTCCAACCAAATTGTGATGTATTCAGGATTACTGGTAATTGAGTTAGCAAATGAACTCAACATATCCTCAATACGGTCTGACGCAGATGCATTGATATGCGCGCGCGACAACACAAATCCATCCAGCAAAAACCGGCGCACCTCACGGATGACCTCTTCCTGTAGTTTTTCAATTGTGGGGTAGTAGTGAAAGACGGTAGGGTTGGCAACTGCTGCAAATTTAGCGACATCTGCGTGAGTTGCATTGAGGATGCCTTTTTCAGAAAACACAATCACTGCACTCTCGAGCAATTGCACACGCCGACGCTCAGGAGACATTCTAACCGCACGCACTCTTTTTACACCTCCGTCATCTATCGACGCCGATTCTTCTACTTTTCTCTTTGCCATGTCCCCTACCAATACCAACTATTAAAACGGTGATTTTAGCACCCTTATTAACGATTTACTCAATTCAAAGCGAGGTATTCATGTGATCCGCATAAGACGAAACTTGCAACATAACCTATTAATGTTGATCTGCATTGAAATTTTAACCAATTATCGTCAAAATTTGGAGGGCTTCCGGTTTCACCACCTGCGCCGCGAAGATACCATCTGCGTGTTTGATCCCCCCCATGTTTGGGCAAAGAATTACCGGCCACAAAACCATCAGCATACTGCCAGGTAGACGCGCCTCGGCACTGACCAGCTGATCGTAGGAATGAAACTCTGACTCAGGGCAGAATCCCGGGCAAGCTGTCGGGGGCCGCCTATTTGGACTGCGCCTTTCCCGACAAGTGAGCCGCCACTCACAAACCTCACACCTAAGCCAAATTCGCTGTCGCTTAGATATCATGGGAAATAACTGGTAAGGCCCGTTACGTGCAATGCGATTAGTTAAGCTCTGCAGCGTTATGCGCAAAATTTCTGCAATTTCCTCGCCGTTCAAACAGTTAGCCATAGCCAAATACTCCGACCAAGTGGCTAAGCTCAATTAACAGTGGGCGAAGGGAATACGATTTTGTGAGGCTACACGCTACAGCAGCGACGTAGCCGGTATCGTGGCGAGTTAATGCCCGAATGCAAGCTAGGTGTACGCTGGGTATGCATTGTATTCGCGCATCTCAAATTACAATCGGCAGAGACTTCTACAGGCCCGGCCGGTACTATTGATAAAGCGTCGCTCTATAATCATTACAATCGGCGGCACATTATTAATAACCGGCCGTTCACAAACCTGCTAATTCAGGTAGAGAAAGAGACACCATCATGAC
>TARA_R110002167_G_scaffold305579_2_pt1 | contig 40299 bp, 33 predicted proteins | sample TARA_R110002167 | Tara Oceans TARA_R110002167 (sample SAMEA4398238) | marine metagenome | biome: Polar Biome; feature: [MES] marine water layer (ENVO:01000295) within the mesopelagic zone...; material: water (ENVO:00002006), including particulate matter (ENVO:01000060) such...
TGAGATTGGTATAAGCAATTCGAACTCTATTTTTGAAAAAGACAACAATTTGTCATTGGTGCTGTGCTTGCTGATTCGGTGTTGTTCTTATTATTAAGAGTCGACTTAATGCGTTTAATGACATCGCCACATTGAATATAAGGGACATTCATGGGAATTAAAGATTGGCCACAAGGAGAAGGGCCGCGAGAAAAGTTATTGCTCAAAGGTGCAGGACATCTTTCGGATGCAGAATTGCTCGCGGTGATATTACGTAATGGTTTGGCAGGGCAAAATGCAGTGGATTTAGCCCGAAACATGATTAATCAGTTTGGTGGTTTGCGCAGTTTACTGAGTGCCTCTAAAAGCCAAGTATGTAAATTAGCCGGTGTTGGGCCGGTAAAATATGCTCAATTACAGGCTGCAGCGGAAATTTCTAAGCGAATTGCCCATGAAAATCTACAAAGAGGGCAAATTTTGACAAATCCTGATTTAACTCGGGACTATTTAATGAGACAATTGGCAGACCGATCCTATGAAGTGTTCGCCTTACTATTGTTGGATACCCAACATAGAGTCATTCAATTTGTAGAATTATTTCGTGGCACTATCGATTCTGCTTCTGTTTATCCTCGCGAGGTTGTAAGCCTTGTTTTGGAGAAAAAAGCGGCAGCGGTAATTGTGTGTCACAATCACCCGTCTGGCATTGCAGAGCCAAGTCAGGCTGATCGGCGAATAACTGAGCGAATAAAAAATGCATTGGCAACCATCGATGTTTCTTTGTTAGATCATATGGTTGTAGGTGATCAGGAGATAGTCTCCTTTGCCGAGCGTGGGTGGATTGTATAAACACTGCTTGATCTTCTATGGTCAATCGTGTATAAAATGCGCCCTCTTTGTGCCTCGGGCGACGGCCATACGAGGCACATTAATGCTCGAGCGTTAAAAATTTGTTTTGGAGAAGATTGACATGTCAAGAGTATGCCAAGTAACTGGCAAGAAGCCAATGGTTGGTAACAACCGTTCGCACGCAAAAAATTCGACTCGTCGTCGTTTTTTACCTAACCTACAAAACCACCGTTTTTGGTTAGAAGAAGAAAAGCGTTTCGTGCAATTACGTGTATCTACTAAAGGTATCCGTATTATCGACAAGAAAGGTATTGAAGTGATTGTTAAAGAACTTCGTGCCCGTGGCGAGAAGGTATAATAGAAAATGGCTAAATCTAAAGGTAATCGTGAGAAGATCAAATTAGTATCTAGTGCTAAAACTGGTCACTTCTACACTACTGAAAAGAACAAGCGTAACATGCCTGAAAAAATGGAAATCAAGAAATTTGATCCAGTCATTCGTCAGCACGTTATGTACAAAGAAGCTAAAATCAAGTAATTGATTTTTGATTCTTAAAAAAGCCCCTTCATTGGGGCTTTTTTTATGCCTGTTTGAAAATAGTCTATACTGAATCGAACGATTAACGGATGAGTTATGACGTGTATTCAATTGCTGAATTTAGGTTATGCAGTAGCTGTTTACGTCATGAAGTACATCGCTAGTGTGATGATATTTTATTGAGGTCCCTACATTGTTATAGCGCAATTATGTTGAAATTTTGCTAAACAGATGTAATGCAAATATCATAATTAAATGCGTAAAGTATTATTAACAGCTAAAACAAGCTAACTTTTTGGCTGTAATGCTTTTTTCATAAAATATTGAGACACTGTGTTTTACTTAAAGTGAAATAAAATGCTTTAAAAGTGAATTAAAATGCAATACCATTCTTTTTTGATACAGCAAACTGTTATGTGGCATTTATTGTCATCGTCATTAATGAACATCAAACTTATACCGAGGTGAATTTGCCCGTGAGAACCACTGAATTAGTTGATGGATTTCGTCATTCTGCGCCCTATGTTAATGCTCATAGAGGTAAAACTTTTGTCGTTATGTTGGGTGGAGAAGCATTAGCGCACCCACAATTCCGCGGTATTTTAAATGATGTGGCTTTGTTGCACTCACTTGGGATTGAGGTGGTGTTAGTTTATGGAGCAAGACCACAGATTGATGCTGGTCTAAAAGCGGCTGGAATTGAACCGGCATATCACAATGGTATTCGTATTACCGATGATGAAACCCTGAAAATTATCAAGCAGGTTGCCGGTGCTACTCAATTTGATATTACTGCTAGGTTGTCGATGAGCTTAGGCAATACGCCGATGCAAAACGCGCAAATAAACTTGGTGAGTGGTAATTTTGTTATTGCACAACCATTAGGTGTAGATGACGGTGTCGATTTTTGTTTAAGTGGCAAGGTGCGCCGTATTGATGCGCAAGGCTTACGTCGTCAATTAGATAATAACGGTATTGTATTAATGGGGCCCATTGCCGCTTCAGTTACAGGTGAAAGCTTTAACCTGACCGCTGAAGAAGTTGCGACCCAAGTAGCGATAAAGCTAAAGGCCGATAAGATTATTGGTTTTAGCGATACTAACGGCCTTATCGGTAAAAATGGTGAAGTCATTGCCGAGTTGATGCCGGACGACATCGAAGAAATGCTTAAGACAATGGCTGTTGACGACCATACTTCAGTTGGGACCGTTGCTTTCTTAAAAGCCAGTATTGAAGCATGCCGCCGAGGTGTGCCTCGTTGTCACTTAGTCAGTTATTTAGAAGACGGTGCATTGCTGCAAGAGTTATTCTCACGCGAAGGGATTGGTACCCAAATTGTTACCCAAAGCGCCGAACGTTTACGTAGAGCAACCATTAGCGATATAGGCGGTATTTTAAACCTTATTCGCCCATTGGAAGAACAAGGCATTTTGGTGCGTCGCTCACGCGAACAACTGGAGATGGAAATTGAACAGTTTATGTTGGTTGAGCGCGACAACTTAGTGATTGGTTGTGCAGCTTTGTATCCGTTTGAAGAAGACAATGCGGGTGAGTTTGCGTGTTTAGTGGTTCATCCGGATTATCGCGATGCAGATCGTGGCAGCATTTTGCTTAATAACATTATTGGCCAAGCTCGCGTGCGGGGTTATTCACGTCTATTTGCGTTAACGACCCGAAGTATCCATTGGTTTTTAGAACATGGGTTTAATATTGTTGATGTTGAAGAACTGCCGAATAAGAAAAAACAGCTGTATAACTACCAGCGCCGCTCAAAAATTCTTGCGTTAGATTTGTAGCAATAACAAGACAGTTAATACATAAAAAAAGCCGGGTGAGTATAAAATCATCCGGCTTTTTTTGTGGGTGAAGCATCAGTGCTTTAAGTGACTTCATCTTCCCATTGTAGAGTTCATTATGCTGACGCTTTGGCTAAGGCGTTCCGTCGTTGGCGTTGCAATGTCATGTCGCCAACAAAGATAACTAACGCGCCCCAAATAAATCCAAAGGTAATGCCTTTTTCGATATCAAACGGCTCATTAAACAGTTTTACCGCTAAGATGAACATGATGCTAGGGCCAATGTATTGGAAAAAACCTAAAATCGAAAAGGGAATTCTGACCGCAGAACCTGCAAAACACAGTAACGGGATTGTTGTGACAATACCGGCAGCGACTAACAGTAAATTGAGGTCGAGAGTGTTGGTCAGCATGCTCGTTGTCGAACTGTCTAAGGTGATGAATAAATAACCCAGAGCGATAGGTAACAAGATTGCTGTTTCGACTAATAAACCTGATTTTGCATCAATATTGACTTTTTTGCGCAGTAAACCATAAAAACCAAAGCTGGCGGCCAACGCTAATGATACTAGCGGAATAGAACCAAAAGAGATCAACTGCACTAGTACTCCTATACTGGCCAACGCCACCGCAACCCATTGTAATTTTCGCAAGCGCTCACCCAGAAATACCATTCCAAGTAACACGTTAAACAGCGGATTGATAAAATAGCCTAGGCTAGCATCGAGCATGTGGTCGTTGTTGACAGCCCAGATAAAAAGTAACCAGTTAGCGGCAATTAATACAGAAGTGATCAGTAATATTAGTAGTTGCTTAGGCTGTTTTAAAATAAGACGTAAACGACTAAATCCACCAATGAATTGCATCAAAATAACCATGAATATAAATGACCAAATGACACGGTGCATTAATATTTCGGTGGCAGGCACATGATGTAATAATTTGAAATAAAGCGGGGCAACACCCCAGATGGTGTAGGCGCAAATGGCGAGAAGCACCCCTTTACGGTATTCTAAATCAGGCATAGTGAGTCAACAGTGGGAAGATCTAAAAGAGAGGGCGATTGTAGGTCGCCCCCCTGCATGACACAAGTGCTTAAGCGATTTCTTTTATCGCCAGAGTGTCAGTTATTATTGCGATAATGGAACTTAGCCCACCATATAAGTGCCAGTACCAAATGCGATATGAACACCTTGCTCATTATGTAACTCCATCCGGCAAACGGATACACGATTACCGGAGCGGATAACTGTGCCAGTGCCTGTGAAGATTTCACCACGGCCTGGACGTAAAAAATCGACCCGCATATCGATAGTGCCTAAGGTGGTTAAACGTTGTTGTAGTTCTTCAAGGGTCCAATCTTCTCTACTGGCAACTAGCCCTGCAAATACCGTGAGTCCGCCGACAACATCAAGTAATGTGGCAGTAACACCACCATGAAGAATGTTTTGATGAATATTGCCGATAAGCTCGGGTTTCATTTTTATTACCACTTCAACTCCATTGATGTCGTAGTGTTTGATGTCTAAACCGAGCAGATTATGGAATGGAACATGCTGATCAAAAATATTAGCAACTTGCTGTAAAGCTTGGGTTTGAATAGATGTGGTCATGAGCAATCCTTGTCGTTTTATTATTATTATCGTTGTTGTATATAGGTCGGGCTTACTGGCATAGAGTATTTAATCTAACCCTAAAGTGGCTTCGACTCAATCTTCTATCTTGGCTGAAAATATAGCAAAGGCGTTTTGGTTCAAGACATCTGTGGCTCAGTGCTTTAAAATGAATGCCCTTTGAATGATGATGTAGTGTTAATGGATACTCCGATTTCGACCAATATTGCGTCCTCAGATGTGTTGACGACAGAGCAAGATGTACTTGCCGCGAGCCTGCAGCAAGTTTTTGGTTATCGCGCCTTTCGTGAAGGGCAGCGAGAAGTCATTGAGCAAAGTTTACAGGGCCAAGATACCTTAGTGATTATGCCTACCGGTGGCGGCAAAAGTATGTGCTATCAATTGCCTGCTATTGTGTTGCCTGGTGTGACCGTGGTGGTGTCGCCATTAATTTCGTTAATGAAAGACCAAGTCGACAGTTTACTGCAAAGTGGTGTGTCAGCTGCTTATCTCAATTCATCTTTACCGCGTGAGCAAAGTGCAGAGGTGTTACGCAAATTACATTCTGGTGAGATTAAATTGTTGTATGTCTCTCCTGAAAGACTTCTGCGTCCTGATTTTATTGAGCGCCTGCAATCAGTTGATATTTCGATGTTTGCCGTTGATGAAGCGCATTGTATTAGTCAATGGGGTCATGATTTTAGACCTGAATATGCGGCTTTGGGTCAGTTAAAAGAATATTTCCCTTACTTACCTTTAATGGCCTTAACTGCGACTGCAGACCACGCCACGCGTTTAAGCATTTGCGAACGCTTAGGGGTGACCCCTTATACTTTATTGTCCAGTTTTGACCGACCAAATATTCGGTATACCGTGGCTGAAAAGCTTAATGCGGCTAATCAATTGCGTCAGTTTTTAACTATCCAAAATGGCACCAGTGGTATTGTGTATTGCAGCAGTCGTCGACGAGTTGATGAGGTGGCTGAGCGTTTACGTTTACAAGGATTTAATGCTCAAGCATATCATGCCGGTTTGAGCCAGGAAGATCGTGGTAACGTTCAAGATAAATTTCTAAAAGATCAAGTTGATATTGTGGTGGCTACGGTGGCCTTTGGAATGGGGATTAACAAATCTAACGTACGCTTTGTGGTGCATTACGATATTCCTAAAAGCATTGAAGCTTATTACCAAGAAACAGGCCGTGCAGGCCGCGACGGTTTAGATGCTGAAGCTTATATGTTGTTTGACCCTGCCGATATAGGCCGGGTTAGGCATTTGATTGAGCAATCTGAACCTGGGCCCCAACAACAAGTCGAATTTCATAAATTGCATACCATGGCAGCATTCGCTGAAGCGCAAACTTGTCGTCGACAAGTGTTGTTAAACTACTTTGATGAAGTGGCTTCAAAACCTTGTGGTAACTGTGATATCTGCCTTGACCCACCTAAGCGATATGATGGTACTGAAGATGCTCAAAAAGTGCTGTCTTGTATTTATCGTTTACAGCAACGTTTCGGTATCCACCATGTAATTGAAGTATTACGTGGTTCAAAAGCGGCCAACATCGTAGATAGAGGCCATGATAAGTTATCGACATGGGGCATTGGTAAAGATAAATCAACTGAGTTTTGGCTCAGTGTTATCCGCCAATTAATTCATTTAGGTTTGATGAGTCAGGATATTACCCGCGGCTCTGCAATTAAGCTTAACCCTGCCGCAAGACCAATCCTTAAAGCAGAATTGTCGCTAATGTTAGCGGAACCTCGGATTCAATTGATTGATGTGAAGCGCAAACCCAATGGGCGTGCGCCGCAACAGTATGATCGTAAGTTGTTTGCTCGGTTAAAATTACTGCGTCGCGAACTGGCGGAAAAAAATGACATTCCACCCTATTTAGTCTTTAACGATGCAACGCTCGCTGAGATGTGTGCGATGTTGCCCACAAGCCCTGGCGAGATGCTCGCAGTAAATGGTGTCGGGCAGATTAAGCTTGACCGATTTGGTGGCGAATTTTTAGATGAAATTTCTGATTATCTGACCAAAGGTTGATGGTTTAGTTTTCATCAGGAGAATTACTCTTTTCTTGAGATTTTATTTTATTCAATTGATTCAGAACCGCTTTTTTTACGAGCACTTCAAAAGTGTCAAGTTGTTGTAAACTCGCCATACCAATATTTACTTTGATCTCTGATTTCCATTCGCCAAGTACTTGCTCTATTTGGGTTATGACTCTTGCCGCCCCCACTGACGATGCGTGTGGCAAGATAATAATGAGCTCATTGGTATTATGCCGAAACAATTGGTCTTGCTCTCTAAGTGTGTTTTTGAGCCGCGGAATGATAAAGGGTATATCCGCAATATTATTATGATTGATATTAATCAACAGCATGCTTAGTTGATAGTGTCCTTGTTTGGCATTATCTAGCATATTATCGATACGTTGCTGCTGGTCTTCTTCTTGAGCATTCACACTATTGAGGCGTTGTGGTTTGCGGGCCAAAAATAGGACTAATCCAACGGACAATAACAAAATAATTAAGGCGGTAATGGTTAAGTTTTGATTGATGTTACTGACAGGTTTCTCTGGTGGTGTACTGGCTTCACTTTGTGCTGTTATTCTGGCCTTATACTGCATAAAGTGAGCATTGTTTAACTTGGCTGCGGCTTGCTTAGCGGCATCAAAACGCTGCACCTGAAATTGATAAGCCGATTCAAATTGATTTTGTTCGGCGTAGTATTGGCTGATTATCTGGTTAAACTCTTCTAAATCTGAAAATTGTTCAAGTTCAGTGGCTTGCTCAATAATTTCATTCAGCAATGACAATGCCTGGTTGTCTTTGTTTTGTGCAAAATACACTTTAGCTAATGTACGTTTGATGCGCATGACATAAATAGGCTCTTGGTATTTAGTAAACAGTTCTATGCTTGATAATGCGAGTTTTTCGGCGATGTTGTAATCACCAACATACAAATGAATTATCGCAAGCAAAGCATATTGGTTGGCCGAATCTCTTTCAGAGTCTATATTTGCACTGACATTTTCTGCCTTATTTAAAAAATATAGTACTTTGGCTTTATCATTTAGCGCTATGTTTATAAGTGCTAAATTGAGAGTTACTGTAGATTTTATTTTTCCAAAAAAAGAAATATCTTTATAGGCTAATTCGGAAAAATGTAATGCTTCTTCATACTCTCCCATGGAGAAAAAAACATTTGAAATTTCCGATTGGATGTATGAGATAGGTAGCAAATACCAATGCTGAAATTGGTTTTGTGCTTCACCATAAATATCTAACGCAAAACGCAAGTCTTCAATGGCCGAATTATAATTTTCTAGGCTAGTATTTTGCCTACTTCTGGCATAAAGGCTGTTTACAATAGCTTGTGTTTCAGAGTAACGCTTGGCTAAACGTAGCGCTTCTTCGGTGAGTTGTTGTTCTTGTAATGTGTTGCCAAGACTCTGATGTGCAATTGCTTGGCATTGTATGAAGTAAGGGCGAGCTGTGTCATATTTAAACTGTCTTGCATTACTCTCACCTTGCTTTGCCAAGACAATAGCTTGATTAAACTCACCAAACTCCAATAAATTAAAACAATGTAACAATGTTAAGCGCAGAGCATCGATATTGGCTAATGGTTGTTTAGCGTGTTGTTGTTCGAGTGAATCAATGAGTGTTTTGGCGTCTGCAGATCTTTGAGTATTAATATTACTGATCACATCGAGTTGTTTTCGTGCGCTCAGCTGTTGAGTTTCGGTAATGATATCGCCGGAGAGTAATAAGCGTTGGGATGGCTGAGCGAAAACAGCCGTAGTCGCTAAATATAGCGTGAGGCCAAAGATTAAAGCAAAAATGCGACTAAAGTTATATTCAATACTCTTTTTCGACAACATCATCGTCATATATCTACTTAACATGGGGTAATAGCAGTATACGATTATTTATATCCGTATACATAAAAATATAATCGATGCAGCAACTTAGGTTGATGTTTATTTGCACTTTGAGAGGTAAGTTCATTAATTGAAAGTTAATCAATATTGGTTGAGTTCGTCGTTGGTTAACTGTAATGAAGCACTAGTACGCTATCATCTTTTTCACGTTGACCAAATTAGGGTTGACACAGAAGGCTGGTCGCGTTACATATTAGGTACAGACATATTTTGTATGTCGAACATTTAGCATAATTAGTTATTAAAAGTGAATATTAACATCATGAACACACAATCAGTTTTACTCGGACTCCTTCTCCTCTCACGCATATCCTGCGCGGAGTCCTTTGTGTTACATGCAAAATAATTCATTAAGCATACACAAACCCCGCGCTAATAGTCGCGGGGTTTTTTTTAGCCCTTTTGAAATGAACCAGCTGTGTACCTCGCAGCTAATTCAAATAAACATGATGATCGATGGAGAAATTCGATGTCCAATAGAGTCATAATTTTTGATACTACCTTACGTGATGGTGAGCAAGCATTAGCAGCCAGTTTAACCGTTAAAGAAAAGTTACAAATTGCCCTAGCACTTGAGCGTTTAGGCGTGGATGTCATGGAAGTTGGGTTTCCTGTTTCTTCTCCGGGCGATTTTAAATCGGTGCAGACGATTGCTAAAACCATTAAAAACAGCCGTGTGTGTGCGCTATCTCGTGCACTTGAAAAAGACATTGATGCTGCAGCCCAAGCTTTGTCGGTAGCCGATCAGTTTCGAATTCATACCTTTATTTCTACCTCGACCATTCACGTTGAAAGTAAATTAAAGCGCTCTTTTGATGATGTATTAGAAATGGCCGTTAATGCGGTTAAATACGCCAGACGATTTACGGACGATGTTGAGTTTTCATGTGAAGATGCTGGTCGTACACCAATAGACAATTTGTGTCGTATGGTTGAAGAGGCCATTAAAGCTGGTGCTCGTACCATTAATATTCCTGATACCGTTGGTTATACAGTACCAAGTGAGTTTGGTGGGATTATTCAAACCTTATTTAATCGAGTTCCGAATATCGATCAAGCAGTGATCTCGGTTCATTGTCATGACGATTTAGGTTTGTCGGTCGCTAATTCCATCGCAGCAGTTGAAATGGGCGCTCGCCAAGTTGAATGTACTATTAATGGTATTGGTGAACGTGCCGGTAACTGCTCGTTAGAAGAAATCGCCATGATCCTTGCTACCCGTAAAGGTTTGCTTGATTTGGATTGTGGAATTAACGCCAAAGAAATCCACCGCACCTCATCGCTAGTCAGTCAGTTATGTAACATGCCGATCCAAGCCAATAAGGCGATTGTGGGTACCAATGCATTTTCTCATTCGTCAGGCATTCACCAAGACGGTATGCTTAAAGCAAAAAATACTTACGAGATTATGACACCGGAAAGTATTGGCTTAAACCGTAATAACTTGAACATGACTTCACGCTCTGGTCGCCATGTGATTAAACACCGCATGGAAGAAATGGGCTACAAACCAACTGACTATGACATGGACAGCCTTTACGAGCAGTTTTTAACCCTAGCGGATAAAAAAGGCCAAGTGTTCGATTACGATTTAGAAGCATTGGTATTTATGGAGTCGCAAGCGCAAGACGACGATAAGTACCAGCTTCAGCACATGATGGTGCATTCAGATTCGACTGAAGGTGTAGCGACTGCCACGGTACGCATTGCTGTAGATGGTAAAGATATTACTGAGGCTGCCACAGGAAATGGTCCTGTGGATGCGGCATATAATGCCATTGCTCGAGCAACAGATCGCAAAATCAATATTACTAATTACAAGTTGAGTGCAAAAGGCGAAGGTCAAAATGCGCTTGGACAAGTTGATATTACCGCAAAATATAATGAACAAATGTTCCACGGCGTAGGCTTAGCAACAGACGTCGTTGAAGCATCAGCTCAAGCGTTAGTGCATGTGATGAACTTAGTGTACCGCGCAGATAAAGTGGCTGACTTTAAACAACAGATCCATAAAGAAAGGGAGTTAGGTGGCGTATGAGTTATCAAATAGCAGTTTTGTCGGGTGATGGTATTGGTCCTGAAGTGATGGCTGAAGCGCGTAAAGTGCTTAATGCTGTAGAAACACGATTTGGACTGGATATTCAATACACCGAATTTGATGTCGGCGGTATTGCCATTGATAACCATGGTTGTCCTTTACCTGACGCGACCTTAAAAGGCTGCGAAGCAGCTGATGCGATTTTATTTGGTAGTGTGGGTGGCCCTAAGTGGGAAAATTTACCACCAAACGATCAACCTGAACGCGGCGCATTATTGCCATTGCGTGGACACTTTGAGCTATTTTGTAATTTACGCCCAGCAAAATTACATGACGGCTTAGAACATATGTCACCACTTCGCAGTGATATTTCCGCCCGTGGTTTTGACGTATTGTGTGTGCGTGAGCTAACCGGTGGTATTTACTTTGGTAAGCCGAAAGGACGTCAAGGTGAAGGCGACGATGAAGAAGCCTTTGATACCATGCGTTATAGTCGCCGTGAGATTAGCCGTATTGCTCGTATCGCTTTTGAAGCGGCGCGTGGACGTAAAAATAAGGTCACCTCAGTAGACAAGGCCAACGTATTAGCCTGTTCAGTATTATGGCGCCAAGTGGTTGAAGAAGTCGCAAAAGACTTTCCGGATGTCACTTTAGAACACATCTATATTGATAATGCGACTATGCAGTTACTACGCCGCCCTGATGAGTTTGATGTAATGTTATGTTCAAACTTATTCGGTGATATTTTATCAGACGAAATTGCCATGTTAACTGGCTCTATGGGGTTATTATCGTCGGCAAGTATGAACAGCACCGGTTTTGGTTTATTTGAACCCGCCGGTGGCAGTGCACCAGATATTGCTGGCCAAGGTATCGCTAATCCGGTGGCACAAATTTTATCTGCTGCATTAATGTTACGCCACAGCCTAAAGCAAGAAGAGGCGGCAAGTGCTATTGAACGTGCAGTGACAAAAGCATTGGCAAGTGGTTATCTAACCGGTGAATTATTGGCTGCAGACAAACGCAGCGAAGCTAAGTCTACTGCGCAAATGGGTGATTTTATCGCTCAGGTAATAAAGGAAGGTGTGTAATGGCCCAAGTGACAGGTAAAACCTTATACGAGAAAGTGTGGGACTCACACATTGTTGCCAGCCCAGAAGGCGAAGCGCCAGTTGTGTATGTTGATCGCCATTTAGTCCATGAAGTTACCTCGCCGCAGGCATTTAGTGGTTTAAAAGTGGCAGGTCGTAAGCTACGCGCACCGCAAAAAACCTTTGCCACCATGGATCACAATACCTCAACGCGCAGCGCCAGTTTAGATGCGTTAAGCCCAATGGCACGTACTCAAGTTGAAACACTGGCACAGAATTGTAAAGAATTTGGCGTGCGCTTATACGATATTCACCATCCTAATCAAGGTATTGTTCACGTAATGGGGCCTGAACTGGGTATTACCTTACCCGGTACTGTGATTGTGTGTGGTGATTCTCATACCGCGACCCATGGTGCGTTTGGTGCGTTAGCATTTGGTATTGGCACATCTGAAGTTGAGCATGTGTTGGCAACCCAGACACTACGTCAGTTAAAAGCCAAGAATATGAAAGTTGAAGTGCGTGGCAAAGTAACAGATGGCGTGACGGCTAAAGATATCGTGTTAGCGATTATCGGTAAGCTAGGCATGGATGGTGGTACAGGATACGTGGTTGAGTTTTGTGGTGAAGCCATTGAAGCATTAACCATGGAAGGCCGTATGACCTTATGTAATATGGCCATTGAAATGGGCGCTAAAGCTGGCATGGTTGCGCCTGATGAAACCACATTTAACTATCTTAAAGGTCGTGAATTTGCGCCTAAAGATGCAATGTGGGAACAAGCTGTTGCAGCATGGTCTGAGCTTAAATCTGACGCAGATGCAGTGTTTGATGTCGAAGTGGTATTAGATGCCAACGATATTGCACCGCAGCTAACCTGGGGTACTAACCCTGGTCAAGTCGTTGCGATTGATGGTGTAGTACCTAATCCAGAAACTGAAACCAACAGTACCAATCGCACCAGTATGATTAAAGCATTAGAGTATATCGGCCTGACGCCGGGCACTAAGATGACTGACATTAGCATTAATAAAGTGTTTATTGGTTCTTGTACTAACTCGCGTATTGAAGATTTACGATCCGCTGCTGTGCACGCTAAAAACCGTAAAGTTGCAGAGGGTGTTGTGGCGATTGTAGTACCCGGTTCTGGCCAAGTGAAGTTACAGGCAGAGGCAGAAGGTTTAGATAAAATCTTTATTGAAGCTGGATTTGAATGGCGTTTACCAGGTTGCTCGATGTGTTTAGCGATGAATGATGACCGTTTAGACGCTGGCGATCGTTGTGCATCAACCAGTAATCGTAACTTCGAAGGCCGTCAAGGTCGGGGTAGTCGAACCCATTTGGTCAGCCCTGCTATGGCTGCTGCCGCCGCTGTAGCTGGTCACTTTGTCGATATTCGTAAACCTTACTAAACCGAGATAGGAGATAAACATGCAAGCATTTACTGCCCATACCGGTTTAGCGGTCGCTATTGATAGCGCTAATGTCGATACCGATCAGATTATTCCTAAGCAATTTTTGTCTAAAGTCACCCGTGACGGTTTTGGGGTACATTTATTCCATGACTGGCGTTACTTAGATGATGCAGGCGATAAACCTAATCCTGATTTTGAACTTAATCAGCCACGTTATAAAGGCGCATCTATTTTACTAGCCCAAGAAAACTTTGGTTGTGGATCGTCGCGTGAGCATGCGCCATGGGCACTAGCTGATTTTGGCTTTAGAGTGATCATCGCGCCGACCTTTGCCGATATTTTTTACGGTAATTCGATTAATAACGGTTTGTTACCCGTTAAATTAACATCGGTACAAGTGCAACAATTAATGGATGAAGTGGCAGCAAAAGAGGGGGCGCAAATTACAGTCGATTTACAAGCTCTCACTGTTACGTCACCTTCAGGAAGCGTGTTTGATTTCACAATAGTGGAGTCTGCTCGACATAAGTTATTGAATGGTCTTGATGCTATTGGTTTGACGTTGTCATTTGAACAGCAAATCAGCGATTATGAAACACACATACCAGCTTGGTTCGCATAAACGACACTCTCAAAATGTTTGAAAGTGTCGTTTATTTAGCGTGAACAATAAATTAAAAACCTCTTGATGATGTCATTAAGAGGTTTTTTTGTTTTTAATTGTAAAAATTTTTATGTAACTATTTTGTATATCAGTACTGGGCAGTACTGTTTTAGATGAATGTCGTTAATCATTTAAGCTCACTGTTGTGCCATGCTTATTTATTTAATGTCTTGTTTTTAAATAATAAAAAATAACTTTTTCTCACGTTAGGTTAAATCGGTTTACAGCTATACCGCTTTTGGTTTCTTTTTTATAGCAGAAAACTAAAAGTTTGATCATGATCACAATTTAGAATTCAATCACTCACTTCTTGTTCAGTCCTTTTGCGCAGTTGCAAAGCTTTTTTGGATCAGTACACTGACGGCTTCATTTAAATCGAGTTTTTGCTCTATAAAAATCGATTTATGCAGTTTGAATATAAACACCGAGAATCATAATGAAAAAAACAGTGTTAACACTGGCGATTAGCGCCATTGTATTTGGGGCAACAACTCAAGTGAACGCGGCAGGTTTCCAACTTGCAGAATACTCAGCGACAGGTTTGGGCCGTGCATTTGCTGGTGAAGCAGCTATTGCAGACAATGCGTCAACTCAAGCGCGTAATCCAGCCATGCTAGCTTATCTAGAAGGCCGCCAAGTATCAGCGGGTGGCATTTATGTTATGCCAAATGTTGATGTGGTTGGTGATGTCGGTATTTCTTCACCGTTATTAGGCTCAGAGCCATTAGTGATTGGTGCTGACGCATACGATGTTGCTGACAATGCATTTGTGCCAAACTTTTATTATTCAAACCAGTTGAATGATCAATGGACTTGGGGTCTAGCGGTTAATTCAAATTATGGTTTAGCAACTGATATTCCGGTAGCGGATGCAGCGGCTATTTTTGGCAGTAAAACCTCAATTACCACTGTCGAGTTTAATCCCAATGTTGCTTTCCGTGTTGATGACTCATTCACTGTAGGTGCAGGCTTACGTGTTGTGTACGGTGAAGGTGAAGTTAGTGCAACCGCTCCAGGTTGGATTGATGCGATTAAAGCTAATCCTAACTTACCTGCAAGCATTAATGCACGTTTACCTTCAGGTGGTACCAATCTAAAGTCAATGGAAGGTGATGATGTTGGCTATGGTTGGAAAGCGGGCGCGAGCTGGCAAATTAACTCAGCAAACCGCATCGGTTTGGCTTATCACAGTAGTGTCGATCTTAAATTAGACGGTCATGTGTCTGGCGTGGCTTATAACGGTGGTCAAAATATTGAAATTGAGGGCTACTTACCTATTGAGTTACCTGCATTTGCGGAACTGGCTTCTTACCATCAGTTAACTGAAAACTGGGCAATGCATGCAAGTGTTAATTGGACAGAATGGAGTGTGTTTGAACAACTAGTGGCGTACTTCCCTGGTGATGTTAAGCCTGTCGGTGGCCTAGAGTCAGACGTGGTAAAAGAAGAGAACTTTAAAGATAACTGGCGTTATGCGCTTGGTACCACCTATACACTTAATGACCAGTGGACATTACGTGCTGGTATGGCGCTAGATAAAACCGCGGTTGATGACCAACACCGCACCACCACCATTCCAGATTCTGATCGTTTATGGTTCAGTGTGGGTACCGGTTATCAAGTCTCTAAAAATCTGAATGTTGATGTTGGTGTGACTTACATTCGCACTCATGGTGATGCACCCATTACAGAGACTCAGAGCCTGCAAAATATTGCGTCGGTTAGCTTCACTGGTGAAGCAACGGGTGACGTATGGTTAACAGGCGTACAGTTAAGTTATAAGATGTAATCAGCTCTGCTGGTATAGATATTGAAGGCCTCGCAGTTGCGAGGCCTTTTTATTAATTGGCCTATTATAAAACAACGATTTCTCGATAAACAAAAGACAATTACTTGTATGTGTTTTAAATTTCGTTGTTATATTGGTTTGTTAAACAGATAAATCATATAAAAATAATCATGTCAAAATGATATAGGAAATCAGATGGTGGTTAAAAAATACATTGTCGCGTTAGACCAAGGCACTACAAGTTCTCGTGCCATTGTGTTTGATCATCAAGTGAATATTGTCGCTGTGGCGCAACGTGAATTTACTCAACATTATCCACAAGCGGGTTGGGTTGAGCATGATCCGATGGAGATATGGTCTTCGCAAAGTTCAGCGCTTGTGGAAGTGCTGACACGTGCTGGGATCAGCCGTCATGATGTCGCCGCAATTGGCATAACAAATCAGCGCGAGACCACGATAGTCTGGAACAAGCATACAGGTAAGCCGGTATGTAATGCGATTGTTTGGCAATGTCGTCGCAGCCAAGCTATTTGTTTGGATCTAAAAGCTCAAGGTGTTGAAGACTTAGTACGCCAAAAAACCGGATTAGTATTAGATCCGTATTTTTCTGCGTCAAAAATCAAATGGATTTTAGACAACGTGGAAGGCGCTCGTGAACAAGCCGAAGCTGGGGATTTATTGTTTGGCACAGTTGATACCTGGTTAGTGTGGAAACTCACGCAAGGTGAAGTCCATGTGACCGAACCAACCAACGCATCTCGGACAATGTTATTTAATATTCACACCCAAGAGTGGGACCAAGAGTTGCTTGATCTGTTCAATATACCGCGGGTAATGTTACCTGAAGTGAAACCGTCTTGCGCAATATACGGTTATACCGAACTGGCTGGTAATCACATTCCAGTAGCGGGTATGGCTGGCGATCAACAATCGGCGTTGTTTGGCCAGTTGTGTATTGAGCCCGGGATGGCAAAAAATACTTATGGTACCGGGTGTTTTTTATTAATGAACACGGGTGATAAAGCGGTAGAGTCAACCCATGGGTTATTAACAACCATTGCTATTGGTGCTGACACAAAGGTGAATTATGCCCTTGAAGGTTCGGTATTTATGGGCGGCGCGGTTATTCAATGGTTGCGTGATGAGTTAGGTCTTATTACCGATGCTTGTGACACCCAATATTTTGCCGATAAAGTGGACGACACCAATGGTGTTTACTTAGTGCCTGCATTTGTTGGTTTAGGTGCGCCTTACTGGGATGCTGATGCTCGAGGTGCCATTATTGGCTTAACCCGTGGAGCTAATCGGAATCATATTATTCGCGCGGCATTAGAAGCAATAGCTTACCAGTCTCGTGATGTGCTTGATGCTATGAGCAAAGATTCTAATGTACCGTTAACACAAATTCGAGTGGATGGTGGTGCGGTAGCAAATGACTTTTTAATGCAATTTCAAGCCGATATTACTGGGGTCACGGTTATTCGTCCGCAAGTAACAGAAACCACAGCAATGGGAGCAGCATTTCTAGCTGGCTTGGCCGTTGGCGTATGGAAATCGACGGATGAATTAAAAACCATGCTGTCTACCGAACGGGAGTTTACTTCAACAATGGATATAACGACACGTGCGACGCTGTACAAGGGCTGGCAGAAAGCCGTTTCTCAAGTAAGCCCTAATGGAGACGTTGGGTAAACCAAGTCAGTATTACACCTCAATATCAATAAGCTGACTGGCGGTTTCTCCACGAGTGGAGAATCGCTTATCCGTTTTCATTCGCCTCGTTCTGCTACCGAGAGTTTTTTTTTCATCAACGGTTCTTGGTTTGGCTCGTCTTTCTTGGCGCGGAGCTTCCTGCCGTTGAATTGGCATTTTATGGGTAATGCCGGGAGGTAATTGTGACTGAGGCGCCTCGTGACTGTCTGCACTTATAGCACTAACATGTTTGACTTGTTCAACAATTCTCTTACGCTCACTCACAGCCTGTACAGGTCTAGCTAGCATGGCATAAATGCTGTCGATACTCATGTTGCTCTCCTGTGGTGGTGAAATGAAGCTGAATGTTTATTCATCATAACTGTTTATCGGCTCAGTTTGATTAAATTTTAATCTTTTTTAAGTGATAGATAGTTTAGCGGTCACTTTCATACTCTTGATTGATAAAGTCACACTAGCTCCTAATTGGCATGGATATTATTAACTATGCTCATTTCATTATTTCTATCGGTTATTCAATGATGCACCAAGGGCAATTGGATAATGGTAACGTCGAGATGTTTACCCATATAAGACCTCCAACAACACATATATATACGTCAATAGATTATCTATTAATGCAAAGCCGGTAGTTGGACAACACTTGAAACAGCGACACTGCTGTCGTGTAGTCCTCTTGCGTGATAGCACCTCTTTATACCGTTTTATGATTAAGTCATCATCACCGTATGCCCTTGAGGCATTAAGAATAATTAACTGTGATTGCAAGGTGAATTGATAAAATGCTTGCCCTCAACATCGAAGGCTAATGATATAAACAGTGATGTTTGGTAATCGATTTTTGGTAGTCAATCCTTAGATATTGATGCTTAGTAATCGATATTTAACCGTTGATATATAGCAATTGATGTTTAGCAGTAATCTAATGAGCAAAAGTTGTTTTAGCGTGTATTTACTTAAGCAATTTACCTGAGCAATACGATACAACAAGGTGAATAGAGAGGTGTTTTGCCTCAATAATGCTGATATTGAAGATGCTCGACAGAAATAAACATAAAATAAAGAGCGTTTTTAAACGTAGAAAATCGACTCAGTCGACTATTTGTTGATTTTTAATGTGCTTAAAATTGAGCTGTTGAGCAATATTACGAGGTAAAGATGGAACATTCGAACGATTAAAGAACATTAATTAAAAAGATCGCGAGTCTATTTTAGCCGATAAAGTGACCGTTATGTCTCTGGTTTAACTCATTTACCCTGATTTTTAGCTGTTTTCCTCCAACAGCTCTGTCATTCATCCCGCTTGATATTAATTTGCTGCTAACCCGCTTGGGGTCTGGATTTAATATATCTGTCCATTGCTTGACAACACTTGCATAGAGTCCCTAAACTTAGCATTTGTGGGAAGAAGTGGATCATTGTGGATCAAATGACAACATTAAGGGCTAAATAACGTGTTTCGTGGTGCCAGTGCAATCAACATGGATGCTAAAGGGCGGATCGCTATTCCAGCGAGATACCGTGATGCGTTGCGTGTGGAACATGCCGGTACTGTGATTATGACCGTTGATATTGACGCTGCTTGTTTGTTGATTTATCCGTTACATGAATGGGAACAGATTGAAGCAAAGCTAAAATTGCTTTCTGATACCGATCCACTTGAGCGTTCCTTTAAACGAAAATTACTAGGTCACGCACAAGATTGTGAACTAGACAGCCACGGACGTATTGTTATTCCGCCGGCATTACGAAGTTTCGCCAGTTTAGAAAAGAAAACCATGCTGGTGGGCTTACTGAATAAATTTGAATTATGGGAAGAGAGTGCTTGGCAGCAACAAATGGATGATGGCAATGCGCTCATTCAAAGCCAAGATTTAGCCAGCAATGAACGCTTGGCACACTTTTCACTGTAATGACGAAAAAGGTTAGAAGAACCCAATGAGCCAAGAGTTTGCCCATTTATCAGTATTATTGAATGAGACCGTTGATGGTCTCAATATCCAAAGTGATGGCATCTACATTGATGGCACTTTTGGCCGAGGTGGGCATTCGCGTCATGTATTAAGTCATTTAGGCGAAAATGGTCGTTTAATTGCAATTGATCGTGATCCACAAGCTATTGAAGCGGCAAAACAGTTTGCTGATGATCCACGTTTTCAAATCGTACACGGTGGCTTTGGTCAATTAGCTGAGTATGTTGAGGAACTTGGGTTAACCGGCAAGATCAATGGCGTATTACTTGATCTTGGCGTGTCGTCACCACAATTAGACGATGCTGAACGTGGCTTTAGTTTTTTACGTGATGGCCCGCTCGATATGCGCATGGACAATAGCCAAGGTCAAACTGCGGCGCAGTGGATAGCACGTGCAGAAATTGAAGATATGGCATGGGTATTTAAAACCTACGGCGAAGAAAAAAATTCTCGCCACATTGCCCGTTGCATTGCTGCTGACCGTGAAAAAACACCTTTTTTACGCACTAAAGATTTAGCTGATTTAATCGCGCGTATTACTAAAAACAAAGAGCGCAATAAGCACCCTGCAACACGGGTTTTTCAGGCTATTCGTATTTATATTAACAGTGAATTAGAACAAATCGATCAAGCACTTGAAGGCGCATTAGCAGTGTTAGCACCACAAGGGCGTTTATCGGTGATCAGTTTCCATTCGTTGGAAGATCGTATGGTTAAGCGTTTTATTCGCCGCCATAGTCAAGGTGAAAGCGTGCCACATGGATTGCCTATCATGGAAGCAGAGCTTAATAAATCGCGTAAATTAAAGGCGGTTAGTAAGGCATTAAAGCCTTCTGATGCTGAATTAGAGCTTAATCCACGTGCGCGTAGCTCAGTATTACGAGTTGCCGAACGTCTAGATTATTAACCACTGAGGGTAATGTGAGCCAATCACCATTAAATTTGCCTCGGATTGTGTTACATGACATTTGGCACCATAAGTGGGTATTGCTACTGAGTTTACTGGTTGTTTTGAATGGTGTCGCCGTCGTTTATACCAGCCATGTAACACGTAAGTTGATTACTCAATGGGATCAACTTCTGCAAGAGCAAGATCGCTTAGATATTGAGTGGCGAAACTTATTATTAGAAGAACAATCGCAATCAGAGCACAGTCGTGTGACTCGGATGGCAACCAAAGAATTAAATATGTCTCGGCCGCTTCCTAAGGAGGAAGTTATCATTCGAGTCCAGTGAGCATAGGGAATATGGCTAGACAAGCAAAGCAAAAATTAGGTCACGAACTTATTCCATGGCGTTTATACGTTGTGGTGGGGTTCGTTTTGTTGTTATTTTGCAGTCTAGTTGCGCGAGCGGCCTATATTCAAATTATTGAGCCCGATAAACTGCGTCACGAAAGTGATATGCGCACACTGCGCACAACTAGTAATCAAGTTCAGCGAGGCTTAATCACCGATCGCAATGGCGATATGCTCGCGGTTAGTGTACCTGTGCGTGCTGTGTGGGCTGATCCTAAACATGCCCATGATCAAGATGCATTTAAAGACATGCGACGTTGGCAAGCCCTTGCAGATGTTCTGCAAGAACCTGTCGATGAATTGGTCAGAAAAGTCAAAAACAATCCTAAAAAACGCTTTGTATATCTTAAACGTCAAGTGACCTCTGCTGTTGCTGACTATATTGAGCAGCTTAAAATTGGTGGTATTTACCTTAAATCAGAATCCCGTCGTTACTATCCTGCTGGTGAAACGGCTGCACAGTTAATTGGTATCACTAATATCGATGATGTGGGCATTGAAGGCATTGAAAATACTTATAATACTTGGTTAACAGGAACGCCCTCAAAGCAAAAAGTACGTAAAGCTCGCGATGGCAGTGTGGTTGAACGTTTGGATATCGTGCAAGAAGGCGAAAGTTCTAACGATTTAGTGCTCAGTATTGATCAACGTATTCAGCAGTTGGCATATCGTGAATTGAAACGTGCGACAGAAGTATACCAAGCGACGTCTGGGTCTGTGGTGGTTATCGATGTGACTACGGGCGAAGTATTAGCAATGGTGAATACTCCTTCATACAATCCCAATGCCCGAGATAATTTACAGCCACATCGTATGCGCAACCGCGCCTTAACTGACACATTCGAACCAGGGTCTACGATTAAGCCTTTTGTTGTTGCTGCAGCCCTTGATGCCGGCACAGTGAAAGTGAATGAATTAATATCGACATCACCAGGGTGGATGCGGATTGGTGGGCGTCAAGTTCGCGATTCGAGTAACTATGGTGATATGACGTTAGCCAAAATTTTGGTTAAATCGAGTAACGTGGGAATTAGTAAGTTGTCCTTGTCTATGCCCGTTGAACAATTACTCGGTACATACCAATCCATGGGATTAGGCAATTATACGGGAATTAATTTAACCGGTGAAAGTGCGGGTTTGATCCATGACCGTAATCGTTGGTCTGACTTTGAACGTGCCACCTTGTCTTTTGGTTATGGCCTTACGGCTACACCGTTACAAATAGCACGTATGTACGCCACGTTAGGCAGTGGTGGAATACTCTATCCTGTGTCAATTTTAAAACTGAGACAGCCACCTAAAGGCGAGCAAGTCATTTCAAATAAAGTTGCCTATGACGTAATGGAAATGCTCGTTGGGGTAACTGAAACGGGAGGCACAGGAACCAAAGCACACATTGATGGCTACCCCGTTGCTGGTAAGTCAGGTACAAGTCGTAAAGCCATTGCCGGTGGTTATGGCGATGATTACGTTGCTTTATTTGCTGGGGTAGCTCCCGTTCATAATCCTCGCTTGGCTATTTCAGTTGTGATTAACGAACCCAAAGGCGACAAATATTACGGTGGTGATGTTTCCGGCCCGGCTTTTGCCAAAATTATGTCTGGTGCCTTGCAAATGCTTAATGTAGAACCAATTTCAGAGCAGGAGGCTGTTAATTTGGCCACTGCGCGAGGAGCGCAAAATAATGTTATTAAATGATTTATTAGCGCCGTGGTTCCATTACTCTGGTCGCGAATCCGTTAATGGATTAACGCTAGACAGCCGTGACGTTGAACGTGGCGGTTTATTTGTGGCATTACCAGGTCATAAAGTCGATGGTCGAGCATTTATTCCTCAAGCGATTGATGCTGGAGCAACGGCGATACTGATCCATACCGATAATCCAGATGAACATGGCATAGTCGATCGTCTTCAATATACTGTGCCATTAGTGTTTTTTTGCCAACTAGGCCGTCAATTATCGGCCGTAGCCGCACAGTTTTACTTATCCAATAGCCAATCGTTATCTTTAATTGGAATCACCGGTACCAATGGCAAAACATCTGTAAGCCAAATTATTGCTCAAATTGTCTATTTACTCGGACATCAAGCTGCTGTAATGGGCACATTAGGAAATGGTTTGTGGGGCCAACTTGTAGATAGCGGCAATACGACTGCTGATGCCATAACGGTCATGCGCCAACTTAGTGAGTTTGCAGCACAAGGTGCTGAACTGTGTGCTATGGAAGTGTCTAGCCATGGTTTAGTACAAGGGCGTGTTGAAGCTGCACCATTTGAGATTGCTGTGTTTACAAATTTAAGCCGCGATCATCTAGATTATCATGGTGATATGGATTCCTACGCCGCAGCTAAAAAACGCTTATTTAAATTTCCTAGCATAAAGCATGGTGTGATTAACATTGATGATGCTGTGGGTGCGAAATGGTTGACCGAATTGGCGAACGACAAGAATAAATCTTTCAGCATTAAAGGGAATTCTGCTGCCGACTTTTACTGTGATGCCATTGAATATCATGATGCAGGTGTCACCGCGACATTGCATTTTGTTGAAATTGATAGTGAAAAGTCAGTAAGTGTGCAGCTTAACTCGCCGCTATTAGGTGCATTTAACTTGTCTAACCTAGTGGCAGCAATAGCTGTTTTGTATTTACAGGGCAAGCCAATGGCATCTATTTTGGCTGTGCTGCCATTGTTGATTCCTGTTGCGGGTCGTATGGAGCGTTTTTCATCTGTTAACAACGCTACTTTGGTTGTTGATTATGCCCATACTCCAGATGCAATTGAGCAAGCATTAAAAGCATTAAGGTTGCACTGCAAAGGAACGCTATGGTGCGTATTTGGCTGCGGTGGCGATCGTGACAAAGGTAAACGTCCTTTGATGGCACAAGCCGCTGAGCGATATGCAGATAAAGTGATGATCACAAATGACAATGCGCGTAGTGAAGATCCACAAACAATTATCAACGATATTTTACAGGGTATTAGTCAACCTCAAAAGGTGCTTACCCAGGTAGACCGGATTGAAGCCATTACCCATGTTGTTTCATTAGCACAAGTTAACGATATTGTACTGCTTGCTGGTAAAGGTCATGAAACCTATCAAGAAGTGGCAGGTGAACGTATTGATTATGATGAACGCGCTTTGGCATTTAAGTTGTCTCAGGAGGCATCATGATTAGCGTCACTATGTCGGTATTAGCTCAGCATCTTAATGGCACCTTACATGGCCAAGATGGCGTAATTGCTAGTGTTAGTACTGACAGTCGTAACATTCCGGCTCAATGTTTATTTATTGCGTTAAAAGGCGAGCGTTTTGATGGCCATGATTTTGTCGATACTGCGATTAAAAATGGTGCCGTAGCACTGTTGGTCGATCATCTATTAGTCGACCATCCTTTTGCCGCCGATATTGCGCAAATTGTAGTGGCCAATACCCAAAAAACCATGGGCAAGATGGGCGCGTTTGTGCGCCAAACTGTTGCGCCTATTTGTGTCGCGTTAACCGGGTCAAACGGCAAAACCAGCGTTAAAGAAATGCTGGCCACTATTTTGTCTCAACATCACCAAGTGTTATTTACCGCAGGCAATTTTAACAACGAAATTGGTGTGCCGTTAACTTTGCTACGGTTAAGTGAAGGTGATGAATATGGGGTGTTTGAACTTGGCGCAAACCATCGTGGAGAGATCGATTACACCTCATCATTAGTGCAGCCTCAAGTCGCGTTAGTTAATAATGTTGGCAATGCTCATCTTGAAGGATTTGGTTCACTGGAAGGTGTTGCTCAGGCTAAATCTGAAATTTTTAATCATCTGACACCAGATGGCACCGCAATTATTAATGCTGACGATAAGTTTGCAGACTTTATGCTGCAACAGTCGCAGGGGCGCAAACATCTGCGTTTTAGCCGTGAAATGAATGTCGATGCAGATGTGACCGCAACAGACATAGTGGCAGATGCCAATGGTTGTTATCGGTTTACATTAACTTTTGATGGACAGCAAGAAGTGGTGCAATTGCCATTAGCGGGTCTGCATCAAGTGAGCAATGCTCTGGCTGCGGCATCTATGTGTATTGCCTTGGACATATCGCTTTACGACATCGCACAAGGCTTTGCATTGCTCAAACCTGTAAAGGGTCGTATGCAGCCCCATGATCTTGGCCGAGTGTTATTAATTGATGATAGTTATAACGCTAATCCAACGTCAGCCAGTGCGGCGATTAATTGGTTGCAACAACGTGATGGATATCGTTGTTTAGTGCTGGGAGATTTAGGCGAATTAGGCGACAATGCTGCCCCTTTGCACGCCAGCATTGGATTGCAGGTTAAAAATGCAGCCATAGAGTCGCTATTTTGTTGCGGCCAATTGTCGGCAAATACCAGTGAAGCATTTGGCAGCGAACACTTTTGTGCTCAAGAGCCATTAATAGTGGCATTGCAAAAACAGTTAGCAAGTACCACAGGTAATATTACAGTTTTAGTTAAAGGTTCCCGCAGCGCCGCTATGGAGCGAGTTGTGGACAGTTTATTAGATGCCTATGGGCGTGGGGAGTTAGTGTAGATGCTGGTTTATCTAGCCGAGTATTTAACCCAATTTTATAGCGGGTTTAACGTTTTTTCATATGTAACGTTCCGGGCTATTTTAGGCTTGTTAACTGCATTGGTGTTTAGTTTGTGGTGGGGGCCGATTTTAATTAAGCACCTGCAAACGCTGCAAATTGGTCAAGTCGTTCGTGATGACGGTCCAGAATCGCATTTCAGTAAGCGTGGAACACCGACAATGGGCGGTATTCTTATCCTTGCGGGCATTTTTATTAGTGTTCTGCTTTGGGGCGACTTATCTAATCGTTATGTGCTTGTCACTTTATTTGTACTCGCCAGTTTTGGTGTCATTGGTTTTATTGATGATTATCGTAAAGTGGTAAAGAAAGATTCTAAAGGCCTAATTGCACGCTGGAAATATGCGTTGCAGTCAATTGCCGCTTTAGTTGTTGCGGTGTATTTGTATAGCTCATCAACCATGGTTGGCGAAACACAGTTAGTTGTGCCGTTTTTTAAAGATATCATGCCGCAACTGGGCTTTATGTTTATTTTATTAGCTTACTTCACCATTGTAGGTGCCAGTAATGCAGTGAACTTAACCGACGGCTTAGATGGCTTAGCGATTATGCCAACCGTAATGGTTGCGGCTGCGTTTGCACTCATCGCTTACTTATCTGGTCATGCTCAATTTGCCAGTTATTTGCACCTGCCTCATTTACCGTTAGCCGGTGAATTAGTGATTGTGTGTACGGCTATGGTCGGTGCAGGTTTAGGTTTTTTATGGTTTAACACCTATCCAGCACAAGTGTTTATGGGCGATGTAGGCTCATTAGCGTTGGGTGCCGCATTAGGTGTGATTGCTATCCTGGTTCGCCAAGAAATTTTATTGGTGATCATGGGCGGCGTGTTTGTTATGGAAACGGTATCGGTGATCTTGCAGGTGGGCTCGTATAAGTTACGTGGTCAGCGAATTTTCCGTATGGCGCCTATTCATCATCACTATGAGTTAAAAGGGTGGCCAGAGCCGCGCGTTATTGTGCGCTTTTGGATTATCTCGTTGTTTTTAGTGTTACTGGGTCTAGCGACTCTAAAATTACGCTAAGTAATTAATCAAGGTCAGTATTATGCAAACTCAATATACGCACATTGTTTTAGGCTTAGGGGCAACAGGGCTCTCGGTCGTGCGTTTTTTAGCAACTAAAGGCATTAAGCCTTTAGTGATGGACAGCCGTCGTCATCCGCCTGGTGCAGATACGCTGGCACAAGAGTTTGCCGATATTGAATTATTGGCCGGTGGGTTTGATTGCCGTTATTTAGTTCAAGCCAACCAAATTATCATCAGTCCTGGTGTTCCAATCGATACGCCTGAAGTACGCGCTGCGTTGGACATGGGAATTGAAGTGATTGGTGATGTTGAGTTATTTGCTCGAGAAATCGCAGACAAGAAACCTTGCGTTGTAGGTATCACTGGATCAAACGGTAAATCTACGGTAACGACATTAGTGTACGAAATGTTGTTAGCTGCCGGAAAGTCGGTGGCGATTGGCGGTAACATTGGTACACCAGCGCTGGATTTATTACCTCAAGATGCAGACTTTTACGTACTTGAGCTATCGAGTTTTCAACTTGAAACCACTCATTCATTAAATTGTATTGCGGCAACGTGTCTCAATGTTAGCGAAGACCATATGGATCGCTATAGTGACTTGAATACTTACCGTGAAGCCAAATTACGCTTATACCCACAAAGCCGCTTTGTGATGTACAACCGTGACGACGAATTAACTTATCCGCTAGAGCCAATGAATCAAAATAATTTTGGTTTGGGCGTGCCTGAAGGTGATGCATGGGGATTAAGTGATGGCAAGATTTTCCATGGTGACAGTGAAATTATTAATTTAATTGATGTGACCTTAATTGGTAGCCATAACCATGCAAACTTATTAGCCGCAATGGCATTAGCCGATGCTTGTGGTGTGGGTAAAGAAGCCATGATTGAAGTGGCTAAATCCTTTGTTGGCTTAAGTCATCGTTGCGAATTGATTGCCGTTAAGCAAGGTGTGTCGTATATCAATGACTCTAAAGCAACCAATGTCGGCGCGACAGTTGCCGCACTAGAGGGACTTAATTCTCATTTAGGTGATTTGTACTTGATCGCCGGTGGCGATGGTAAAGGCAGTGATTTTCGTCCACTAACAGAACCGTTGAGTAATATTACCCAGCTTATTACCTTGGGGCGAGATGGCCGAAAAATTGCCAAATTAAAAGCAGGCACTATTGAAGTGGCAACGATGGCTGAAGCCGTTGCCAAAGCCGCTGAATTAGCATCGTCTGGTGACATAGTTTTATTGTCGCCAGCATGTGCCAGTTTAGATATGTATAAAAACTTTATGGCTCGCGGTGATGATTTTAGACAGTGTGTGGAGTCGTTAGCCGATGGCGAATAACGAGCAGCAACTTAGCTTGTTTAAACGGGGCCTTAATTGGACTTTGCCCTCGTTATTATCAGATGACCATACACCGGGTATGCCGTTATACGATCGTAGCTTTCTAGTCGCGATTGTCGGCTTAATGTGTTTTGGCTTTGTTATGGTGATGTCGGCTTCAATGCCTGAAGCGACCAAACTGACTGGCGACCCGTTTTATTTTATGTATCGCCATGTGCTTTACCTTGTTGGCTGCGTAGTGATTGCTTTCGTGGTACTTAAGTTCGAAGTCAGCTATTGGGAAAAAAACAGCGGCATGTTGATGCTAGCGGTATTGGTATTATTGATAGCAGTACTGTTTATCGGTACTTCGGTTAACGGTGCTCGTCGTTGGTTGTCTATCGGTCCTATTAGGATCCAAGTCGCCGAAATGGCCAAGTTTGTGTTTATTGTCTACATGGCAGGTTACCTAGTACGTCGTCATGGTGAGTTACGCGAAAACCGTAAAGGCTTCTATAAACCTATTGGGGTTTACGGTTTGTTTGCAGTATTGATTTTGTTACAGCCAGACCTCGGCACCGTGGTGGTGTTGTTTGTGTGTACGGTAAGCTTGTTGTTTTTGGCTGGCGCGCGCATTACAGATTTTATGGTATTGGTATTACTTGGCGTGGCGACCTTCGTATTGCTGGTGCTATTCGAGCCCTACCGTATGCGACGTGTGACCTCGTTTATGGATCCGTGGGAAGACCCATTTGGCAGTGGTTATCAGTTGACGCAATCCTTAATGGCTTATGGCAGAGGTGATTGGTTTGGTCAGGGGTTAGGCAACAGTATTCAGAAATTGGCTTATTTACCAGAGGCTCATACGGATTTTATCTTTGCTGTTATTGGTGAGGAGTTGGGGTTTACCGGTATTATTATAGTGTTATGCACGCTATTTTTTATTGCTATTCGCGCGATTAGATTGGGCAATTTATGTTTAAAAATGCAGCGTCCTTTTGAAAGTTATGTCGCCTATGGTGTCGGTATTTGGATTTGTTTTCAGACCGTAGTTAACGTGGGAGCCAGTATTGGTATGTTACCAACCAAAGGGTTAACCCTGCCGTTTATCAGCTATGGTGGCAGTAGCTTGTGGATTATGACTGCTGCGGTGATGTTGCTTGTTAGGATAGATCATGAACGTCGAGTTAGTTTGGTGCAAGCCGTACAAGGGAGAACCAGTTAATGAACAGTAATATTAGTAGTTCTCCTAAGATATTAATTATGGCTGGCGGCACTGGTGGCCATGTTTTTCCTGCACTTGCAGTGGCGAAGTATTTAGCTGAAAAAGGTTGGCAAATACGTTGGTTAGGTACCGCCGACCGGATGGAAGCCCGTTTAGTGCCTCAGCACGGATTTGATATTGAATTTATCGATATTAAAGGTGTGCGTGGTAATGGGCTTATGCGTAAGTTAGCGGCACCATTTAAAATTATCCGTTCAATTATTCAAGCCAAAGCGGTGATTGATGATTTTCAACCCGATGTGATTCTAGGCATGGGCGGATTTGCTAGCGGCCCGGGCGGCGTGGCCGGAAAATTATCAGGTATTCCTGTCGTGTTGCATGAGCAAAATGCGATTCCAGGATTAACCAATAAGTTGTTATCTAAGATTGCCAAAAAGGTATTGTGTGCATTCCCCAATACCTTTGCCAGTAACGTCGCTAATGTTGAAGTTGTGGGCAACCCTATTCGCCAAGAGCTGATTGAGTTAGGCGCACAAATTAAAACTCCGCAAGCCGATGCGTTAAGAGTACTGGTGGTCGGTGGCAGTTTAGGTGCCAAAGTATTGAATGATGTAATGCCTGCAGTAGTGGCTCATCTGAGCAAATATCATTCTCTGACAGTTTGGCATCAAGTGGGCAAAAATAATCAGGCAACAGTGAAAGCGAGTTATCAACAACTTGGTCAATCAGACAGTGTCAATGTTGCAGAATTTATTGATGACATGGAAGCCGCTTATCGTTGGGCTGATGTAGTGGTATGCCGCTCCGGTGCTCTTACTGTATCAGAGCTAGCAGCCGTGGGGTTACCGAGTATTTTAGTACCGTATCCTCATGCCGTGGATGATCATCAAACTGTAAATGCATCAGTACTTGTTGATGCTGGTGCAGGATTTTTATTACCACAAACCATTTTAAATGCAGATAACCTTGCTGAAAAATTGCAGTTATTTGCTGAAAATAGACAAGAACTAGCCCAAATGGGTCATAAGGCAAGAGGCGTAGCGGTATTAGATGCGACTCAACGAGTAGCAGATATTTGTGCCTCATTTGCGAGAAAGGGTTGAAATGACTAAGACAGAAAGATACGCACAGCTTCGTAGCATGATCCCCGAAATGAGACGGATTAAGCGCATTCATTTTGTTGGCATCGGTGGTGCCGGCATGGGTGGTATTGCGGAAGTGCTTGTGAACGAAGGCTATCAAATAAGCGGCTCAGATATCGCTATCAATAGCGTGACTGAACGTTTGGCGAGTCTTGGCGCAAAAATTATTATTGGCCATCAGGCCCAAAGTGTTGAGCAGGTAGATGTTGTTGTGGTTTCTACAGCCATTAACCCGCAAAATCCTGAGATTATTGCCGCTAAAGAATTACGTATTCCGATCGTGCGCCGTGCAGAGATGCTGGCTGAGTTAATGCGCTATCGTCATGGTGTTGCGATTGCCGGTACTCATGGTAAAACCACCACGACGAGCTTAATTGCCAGCGTATATGGTCAAGCCGACCGTGATCCAACATTTGTGATTGGTGGTTTACTTAATAGTGCAGGTACTAATGCTCGCTTAGGCACCAGCCGTTACCTTATTGCTGAAGCAGATGAAAGCGATGCAAGCTTTTTGCATTTGCAGCCGATGGTCAGTGTGATCACCAATATTGAAGCCGATCACATGGACACTTATGGTGGCGACTTTGAGAAATTGAAGACCACTTTCGTCGACTTTTTACATAATCTGCCATTTTATGGTGTGGCAGTGATGTGTATTGATGATGAAGTGATCCGCGAAATTATGCCACGTATTGGCCGCCAAGTTGTCACCTATGGTTTCAGTGAAGAGGCTGATGTTCAGGCAATTAATTTTGCACAAAATGGTCATCAGTCAAGCTTTACGGTTAAGCGTCATGGCAAAGATAATGTCGACATTGTGCTTAATTTGCCAGGTGAACATAACGTTCTTAACGCTTTAGCCGCAATTGCTGTCGCCAGTGAAGATGACATTGATGATAGTGCGATTGTACAAGCACTTGCAGAGTTTGAAGGTATAGGTCGTCGTTTCCAACATTTAGGTGAATTTGAAACACCTAATGGCAGTGTAATGCTCGTGGACGACTACGGTCATCATCCAAGTGAAGTATTAGCAACGATTAAAGCAGCGAGAGCAGGTTGGCCAGACAAGCGTTTAGTGATGGCATACCAACCGCATCGTTATAGCCGTACGCGTGACTTATATGAAGACTTTGTCGATGTATTGTCACAGGTCGATTGTTTATTATTATTAGATGTTTATGCCGCGGGTGAAGCTCCGATCCCGGGTGCTGATGGACGGGCTTTATGCCGTTCAATTAGATTACGAGGTCAAATAGACCCTATTTTTATCGCCAGTCCAGATCAACTAGCGGCAGTATTACCTGATGTGTTGCAGCATGGGGATTTATTTATGACTCAAGGTGCAGGCAATATTGGGGCTTTATCGAAAGAATTAGCCCAGAGTAATTTGGGTTGTAAAGTGCTTGTAGAAGAGCAATAAAGTGATTGATTTTTCACCAATTATTGTGTGTGAAAATCGAGCTTTAAACCTTATGAATTGGTCTATATAATGACCGATCTTTTGGAGTTAACTCCGGAACAACGTCAGAGGCGGATTTAAGGTGTCGTGGAGCGATAAAGGGCGGCAACTAAAACATAAATTAGCTCGTGTTAATTGGTATTTTTGCACTGGTGTAGTGTTTTTATCCTGTGTGCTTGGCACCGTAGTTTGGGGTTGTGTGCAACTACACGAGTTGTTAAATGATGCTGATGCATTACCTATTGAAGCGGTTGCTATCAAAGGTGAGCGAATTTATACCACCGATGACGAAATTAAAAATGCATTACAGTCATTAATGCAAAGTAGTTTTTTTAGCGCTGATGTGGTGGATGTACAAAAAGCATTAGAAGCATTGCCGTGGGTTTATCATGCATCAGTAAGACGAGAATGGCCGGCAAAGTTCAAGATCACCTTGCAAGAGCAACAAGCTGTAGCGCATTGGAACGAAGTGTCTTGGCTTAATATTAATGGTGAAGTTTTTGATGCGTTAGCGCATTCAGAGCATGATGCATTGCCTAAATTATTTGGCCCAGAAGGGACAGAAATAGAAGTATTGACCAGTTACCAGCAGTTAGATGATTTATTGACAATAAACGAGTTTAAGTTGGCCAGTTTACGCTTAAGTCCACGCCATGCATGGCATGCCGTACTGGCTAACGGAATTGAAATTGAGCTTGGACGAGAAGATAAAATGTCACGGATACAACGCTTTATTAATGTGTATCCAACTTTGAAGCAAAGTGAAAAACCAGTTGCGACCGTTGATTTACGTTACGATACCGGGTTCGCCGTAGGTTGGGATGATTCAAAAAAGAGAGTCGACAATAAATGACCAAAAATCAGGAAAGAAACCTCATCGTGGGGTTAGATATAGGGACATCCAAGGTCGCAGTGATCATTGGTGAAGTATTACCTGATGGTGAGATTAGTGTCATTGGTTTAGGTAATCATCCTTCTCGCGGCATGGATAAAGGCGGCGTGAATGATCTCGACTCTATAGTGCGGAGCGTGCAACGGGCGTTAGATCAAGCAGAGTTAATGGCTGATTGTCAGGTTTCATCGGTGTACTTAAGTATTTCGGGTAAACATATTGCCTGCCAAAATGAAAATGGCATGGTGTCGATTAACGACGAAGAAGTAACTCAAGAAGATGTTGATAATGTAATCCATACCGCTCGCTCGGTTAAAATCCCGACAGAGCGTCGTATCTTGCATGTATTACCGCAAGAGTATTCAATCGACGTTCAAGACGGGATTAAGAGCCCAATTGGTATGTCAGGTATGCGTATGGAAGCCAAGGCTCATATTGTTACCTGTGCCAATGATATGGCAAAAAATATCACAAAGAGCGTGGAGCGTTGTGGTTTAAAAGTTGATGACTTAGTGTTTTCAGGTATCGCTTCTGCAGACTCAGTGCTCACAAATGATGAGAAAGATTTAGGCGTGTGTATTGTTGATATTGGTGGTGGCACAACCGATATTGCTGTATATACCAACGGCGCATTACGTCATTGTGCAGTTATTCCGGTAGCGGGTAACCAAGTCACAAGTGACATCGCCAAGATATTCAGAACACCGTTAACGCATGCTGAACAAATAAAAGTGCAGTTTGCCAGTGCCAGAAGTTCAACGGTAAGCCGTGAAGACAGTATTGAAGTGCCATCCGTTGGTGGCCGTCCTTCACGCAGCATGTCACGCCATACTCTGGCAGAAGTGGTAGAGCCAAGATATCAAGAATTGTTTGAGCTTGTTCTCAAGCAGTTACAAGATAGCGGTCTAGAAGATCAAATTGCAGCAGGGATTGTGCTTACTGGAGGAACGTCCTCGATATCGGGTGCCGTTGAAATTGCTGAAGCAACCTTTGGTATGCCTGTTCGTGTCGCATCACCGCTACCAGTAAAAGGGTTATACGAATATGTGGATCAACCTATTTATTCAACAGGAATAGGGTTGCTTCATTATGGCGCAAGGCGAGTCATCGAACGCCAGTTCGAACGACCTGAGCGCCAAGGGGTTACCAGCTTTTTGAATCGGGTCAAAAGTTGGTTTAAGGGTGAATTTTAATAACGCAGACAAATGGAGATCAGACAATGTTTGAGATCATGGATACACATTCAGACGAAGCGGTGATTAAAGTCATCGGCGTCGGTGGCGGCGGCGGAAACGCGGTCGAACATATGGTAAAACACAGCATCGAAGGTGTTGAATTTATCGTTACCAATACAGATGCACAAGCACTACGTAAATCAAGTGCTGGTTCAACTATTCAACTTGGCCGCGACGTGACTAAAGGTCTCGGTGCGGGCGCAAACCCAGATGTGGGTCGTCAAGCCGCTGAAGAAGACCGCGAGAATATTCGTGCTGCAATTAAAGGGTCTGACATGATCTTTATCGCTGCCGGCATGGGTGGTGGTACCGGTACTGGTGCTGCTCCTGTCGTGGCAGAAATTGCCCGTGAAGAAGGTATTCTAACCGTTGCAGTTGTGACCAAGCCTTTTCCTTTTGAAGGTAAAAAGCGCATGGCCTATGCAGAACTTGGTATTGCCGAGTTAGCTAAACATGTGGATTCGTTAATTACGATCCCCAATGAAAAGCTATTAAAAGTATTGGGTCGTGGTACTTCATTGCTTGATGCTTTTGCTGCAGCTAACAATGTATTACTTGGTGCTGTTCAAGGTATTGCTGAGCTAATTACTCGTCCTGGTCTAATCAACGTCGATTTCGCCGATGTGAAAACTGTTATGTCTGAAATGGGTAATGCCATGATGGGTACCGGTGTTGCTCGTGGTGATGATCGTGCTGAAGAAGCTGCAGAGGCTGCTGTGGCTAGCCCATTACTTGAAGATATCGACTTAGCCGGTGCGCGCGGTGTGTTAGTTAACATCACAGCAGGTATGGATATCACTATCGAAGAGCTTGAAACTGTGGGTAACCACGTTAAAGCTTATGCATCAGACAATGCCACTGTTGTAGTTGGTGCTGTCATTGATCCAGAAATGAGTGATGAATTACGTGTAACTGTTGTTGCTACAGGTATCGGTGCAGAGAAAAAGCCAGACATTCAATTAGTGTCTAAGCCTGTTGCTCGTCCAGAACCCGTTGTAATAGAGCCGCGTCCAGAACCTGTTGAAGATGTTATGACACAACAAAGTTACGCAGCACCTAAAGGCAATGCTGTTCCGCAGCCTCAACCTGTACAACGTACTGATGCTGACTATCTTGATATTCCAGCATTCTTGCGTAAGCAGGCTGATTAATACACGAATAAAACGTTATGTTTTTGCGTGACTAATGAGCGAAGTGTGCGAAAAAGGTTATTTTGCAAGCTGGTTTATACATTTACTCTGTGTTTGGCGTTTTTTTTGTGAAAAACCAAATTTATGGTAGCATGTTGTACCAGTTATGCATGATAGCGTAGGGCTATTTTTGCAACTATTTGTTTAATATTGATATTTATGGGCGACTGAATGATTTTTCAAAGAACTGTTCAAAAAATGGTGAAGAGCACTGGAGTCGGATTGCATTCCGGCAACAAAGTGACTCTATGCATTATGCCCGCACCAGTGAATACAGGGATTGTACTAAAGCGTACCGACCTTAGCCCAGCTGTGTCTATTCCAGCAAAAGCTGATATGGTTCGTGAAACCACAATGTGTACTGCCCTTGTAAACGATGCTGGTATTAGGATATCAACAATTGAGCATTTGTTTGCGGCACTTGCCGGCTTAGGCATCGATAATGCAATTATCGAAGTTGACGCACCAGAAATCCCGATTATGGATGGCAGTGCAAGCCCATTTGTGTTCTTACTGCAAAGTGCAGGAATTAAAGAACAAGCGGCAGCTAAAAAATACCTAAAAATCATCAAACCTGTGCGTGTTGAAGATGGCGATAAATGGGCTGAGTTAAAGCCTTTTAAAGGGTTTAGAGTTGATTTTAGAATTGACTTTGATCATCCAGAAATTGCTCGTAGTCAACAACACGTGGTGATGGACTTTTCGACCTCAGCGTTTGTGAAAGACATTAGTCGTGCCAGAACATTTGGTTTTATGCGAGATATTGAATACCTACGTGCGAATAATCTAGCACTAGGTGGCAGCATGGAAAATGCCGTTGTACTTGACGAATATCGTGTATTAAACCCTGATGGTCTGCGTTATGAAGACGAATTCGTTAAGCATAAAATCCTCGATGCATTCGGTGACTTATATGTTGCTGGTCATGCAATCGTCGGCGAGTTTTCAGCTTATAAAACTGGTCATGCGTTGAACAATCAACTTGTACGTGCATTACTTGCTCAGCAAGATGCGTGGGAGTTGGTAAGCTTTGATAAAGAGGCTGATGTGCCTGTCAGTTTCATGGTTCCGGGTGCGTTAGCGCACGTTTAACCAGTTAAGATTGCCTATTACGGCTGGCTAATGCAGCCAGCCGTTTTAGTTTTTCACCTAAAGAACCATCAACATGTGCAGCTAATGCTTCAATATGTTGAGCTGCAGTGGTGCTGATCACATTTTGATTAGGTTGTGATTGTGGTTTTGCTAAGGCAAGTCCAGGATTGACTTTCACCTCAATAGCAGTAAGCATCGGAAGCGTGTCAGTTTGAAGCTGTTTTAATAGCTTCTGCTTTTGAAAGTTTATTCTCGCAGCCCATGCTGCAGATGTCGTTTCAATTACAAGAACACCCTGGCGGAGATTAGCGACTTTGAGCTGCTCTGCCACAGGACCATTTAACGTCTGTTTTACATAACTATTCAGATTATTAAGTAGTTCTGCTTTCTCGGCCAGTTCAGGCAGTCTCCCAGACAAATGAACTAAATTGCTGAGATCTTGAGGGGGCTTTTTCATATGATAATAAGATGGCTGAATTAGGCTATGAGTGTAACAGTTTTTATCCAAGGTCGAAATGGTGTAACGCGCTGGCAACCAAGTAAGCGTTGGTTACTCCTACCTATTATTCTGATGGCCACCGGCACAGGAATATATCAATATAGCACTGAGCGTTTTGCTAACCAACAAGCGAAAGTTGATGAAAATAAACAGCTTCGCCAACAGCAAAAGCAACAAGTGGTAGAACTCAAAACTGCAACAGAAACCCAGTTAGCAACTTTGGTTGCTCATGTGGCAAAAATGCAGGCCAAAATCACCCGACTTGAAGCCTTAGGGCAGCAAGTAGCGCAAAATAACCTCCTTGATGACCAATTTGATTTCTCAACAGAAGTCGGTATTGGCGGGTTAAGCGAAATCGGCAATGGTGTCGAATTAAGTCAGCTTATCGATGAAATGAATAAGTTGGCATCTAGAATTGATAATAATAATGTTCAGCTATCACTACTTGAAACAGTAGCATCTAATCTCCATATAGATGAAGAGCGTTATATATCAGGGCGGCCAATCGATAAAGGTTGGTTATCTTCGCCCTATGGTTTACGAAATGACCCTTTTAGTGGCCTACGAACAATGCATAAAGGTATTGATTTTGCCGGCAAAGAAGGGGCAGATGTTACAACTACTGCTGCAGGCGTTGTAACATGGTCAGGAAGCATGCTTGGATATGGTGAATTAGTCGAAATAGATCATGGTAATGGTCTTCGCACTCGCTATGGACATAATAAATCTCTGTCAGTAAACGTAGGTGACGTCGTTGCCAAAGGCGATAAAATTGCCAGTATGGGAAGCACAGGCCGTTCAACTGGCCCCCATGTGCATTACGAAGTGCTGCGTGGTAAACAACAAATAGATCCACAGAAATACGTTTACCGCAAAGCAAGTTAATAATATTAACGGTTAATGCGCTCAAATGAGCCAAACCTACAACAGATAAGTGATTAAGATGTTAGGCAAACTACTGACAAAAGTATTCGGAAGTCGCAACGACCGCACCCTGAAAAATCTTGGAAAAATTGTTATTCAAATTAATGCATTAGAAGCTGATTACGAAAAGCTTTCTGATGAAGAACTCAAAGCAAAAACGACAGAGTTCCGCACACGTTTAGAAAATGGCGAAACCTTAGATAACATCATGGCAGAAGCCTTTGCTGTTGTACGTGAAGCATCAAAGCGTGTATTTGAGATGCGTCCGTTTGATGTTCAATTACTCGGCGGTATGGTTTTAGACAGCAATCGTATTGCGGAAATGCGAACCGGTGAAGGTAAAACCCTAACGGCAACTTTGCCAGCGTACCTTAACGGCATAACGGGCAAAGGTGTTCACATCATTACTGTGAACGATTACTTAGCTACACGTGATGCTGAGAATAACCGTCCATTATTTGAGTTTTTAGGTTTAAGTGTCGGAATTAACATTGCTGGCTTAGGTTCATTCGAAAAGAAAGAAGCCTACAACGCAGATATTACCTACGGTACTAATAATGAATTTGGTTTTGACTACCTTCGCGACAACATGGCGTTTTCTCCACAAGAGCGCGTTCAGCGACCATTGCACTATGCCCTTATTGATGAAGTCGATTCAATTCTAATTGATGAAGCCCGTACACCATTGATTATTTCTGGTGCGGCAGAAGACAGCTCTGAATTATACGCCAAAATTAATTTATTGATCCCAAGTCTCATCGCTCAAGACAAAGAAGACACCGAAGACTATGTTGGTGAAGGTGACTATAGTATTGACGAAAAGGGTAAACAGGTTCATTTAACTGAACGTGGTCAAGAAAAAGTTGAACAGCTATTAATTGAAAAAGGCATGTTAGCCGAAGGTGACTCGCTCTATTCTGCGACGAACATTTCGTTATTGCATCATGTTCATGCGGCACTTCGCGCCCATACCTTGTTTGAAAAAGATATCGACTATATTGTACAAGACGATGAAGTGATTATTGTCGACGAACATACAGGACGTACTATGCCTGGTCGTCGATGGTCAGAAGGCTTGCATCAAGCTGTCGAAGCCAAAGAAGGCGCTAAAATCCAGAATGAAAACCAAACTCTGGCTTCTATTACTTTCCAAAATTATTTCAGACAGTATGAAAAGCTTGCCGGTATGACAGGTACAGCAGATACCGAAGCATTCGAATTCCAACATATCTATGGTTTAGATACGGTTGTTGTTCCTACAAATCGCCCAATGGTTCGTAAAGATATGGCCGACTTGGTCTATCTTACTGCGCCAGAAAAATACGCTGCGATTATTAAAGATATCGAAGGTTGTCGTGAACGTGGCCAACCGGTATTAGTGGGTACTGTCTCTATTGAGCAATCAGAGCTACTTAACTCATTATTGAAAAAAGCTAACATTCCGCATAGCGTGCTCAATGCTAAGTTCCATGAAAAAGAAGCTGAGATTGTTGCGCAAGCCGGTAGTTTAGGAGCAGTAACGATTGCCACTAACATGGCTGGCCGTGGTACAGATATCGTATTAGGCGGTAACTGGAACATGGAAATTGAAGCGCTAGAAAATCCAACGGCAGAACAGAAAGCTAAGATTAAAGCTGACTGGAAAATACGTCATGATGAAGTGCTTGCTGCAGGTGGTTTGCACATCCTAGGTACAGAACGTCACGAATCTCGTCGTATCGATAATCAGTTACGCGGTCGTGCCGGTCGTCAAGGTGATGCGGGTTCTTCACGTTTTTACTTATCGATGGAAGATAGCTTAATGCGTATCTTCGCTTCAGATCGAGTATCTGGCATGATGAAAAAGCTCGGTATGGAAGAAGGTGAGGCTATTGAGCATCCTTGGGTATCACGTGCTATTGAAAACGCTCAACGTAAAGTCGAAGCTCGTAACTTTGATATCCGTAAGCAATTGCTCGAATACGATGATGTCGCTAACGATCAACGCCAAGTTGTCTATGCACAGCGTAACGAGTTAATGGATGCGGAAAGCATTCAAGACACTATTCAGAATATAGAACAAGATGTGATAAGTGGAATTGTTGATCAATATATCCCACCGCAATCACTTGAAGAACTTTGGGATGTACCGGGGCTTGAACAACGCCTTGGTAATGAATTTGGCCTAAAGCTAACCATTCAAGAATGGTTAGATCAAGATGATAATCTGCATGAAGAAACGTTGCGCGAACGGATTCTAACGTCATGGAGTGAATTATATAAAGCTAAAGAAGAGATGGTCGGTGCACAAGTATTACGTCAATTTGAAAAAGCGGTAATGCTACAAACACTCGATGGACTCTGGAAAGAGCACTTAGCTGCCATGGATCATTTACGCCAAGGTATTCATTTACGTGGTTATGCACAAAAAAATCCAAAGCAAGAATATAAGCGTGAATCGTTTGAATTATTCCAGCAATTACTTGAAACACTGAAAAATGACGTGATAAGTGTGCTGTCTAAAGTACAAGTTCAAGCGCAGTCAGATGTTGACGAAATGGAGCAGCGTCGCCGTGATGAAGAAGCAAAGATTAAACTGGCTTATCAACACGCATCAGTAGAAGCATTAAGTGATGCTGGTGAGCAACAAATAGAAGCACCTAAAACAGTGATCCGTGAAGGTGAGAAGATAGGACGTAACGATCCATGTCCATGTGGTTCAGGTCAAAAGTACAAACAATGTCACGGTAAACTCAGTTAACCCTTAGTTTATTATTGATGTTACATAAGAAAGGTAGCGATTATTCGCTACCTTTCTTGTTTCTGGGATTATAGAACTTACTCCTAAATTAACCAATTGTGGATAACTTTGGGGGTAAATAGTGGGTATCATGTAGTTAAGTAGCCAAATGGATAAAAGATCATAAAAAGATCATTTTTTTGAACAAAAGCGCTTGCACTAAATCTTAAGCTGCCTATAATGCGCA
>TARA_R110002167_G_scaffold54498_1_pt1 | contig 40086 bp, 43 predicted proteins | sample TARA_R110002167 | Tara Oceans TARA_R110002167 (sample SAMEA4398238) | marine metagenome | biome: Polar Biome; feature: [MES] marine water layer (ENVO:01000295) within the mesopelagic zone...; material: water (ENVO:00002006), including particulate matter (ENVO:01000060) such as......
TGTCATTGTAATCAATTGTCGCAAATTAGATAATCAAACTAAAGCACTGGCCATATTTTTATTTATGATATACGAATACGATGCTACACAAGATAAATGTCCAGTTCCACTGGTTAATTTACGCTTGATACTAAGAAAATTAACCTCTTTTGATGGTTGTTTGATACGCATTTGCGATAATGGTTCTAAAAAAGATATTCCTAAATTGTTAATCAAACAAGGGTTTTATTTTGAACAACGTAACGTTGATGAGCATATTGTTGAATTAATAATAAGAATGGAAAAATAAATATTATGGTTTCACTATTTAGCGATTGGTACAAAAGAAATTTTTCAGATCCGAGTGCGGTAACCTTGTTGGTTATTTTAATTTGTACTTTTTTGTTTGTTTACTTTTTTAGTAATTTATTAATGCCGGTATTTGTTGCGGTGGCGATTGCATTTTTATTAGATTTACCGGTCAATAAACTCTCGCAGCTAGGATTATCCCGCGCCTTAGCGGTGATCATTGTGGTGACTGCCTTTGTGGGATTGTCACTAATAGGGGTTTTAGGGTTAATGCCGGTTATTTGGCAACAAAGTAGTAACTTATTACAAGAAGTACCGCAAATGGTTGGGCAAGGACACACTTATCTATTAGCCTTACCCGAACAGTATCCTGATTTGGTTAGTGCTGAGCAAATTGGTAATGTGATTACTTTAGTCAATGATAAGTTAATTGAATGGGGACAAGTAGCTTTGAAAGCGTCGCTTAACTCAATTTCTAATGTTGTTGCGCTGTTGATTTATCTTATTTTAGTGCCTTTGATGGTTTTTTTCTTTCTTAAAGATAAAAGTGTGTTATTTAATAGTTTACGACAGTTTTTGCCAAATGATCGTCGTATGGCAAAACAGGTGGGTAATGAAATGAATCAACAAATTATGAATTATATTCGTGGTAAGTTGATTGAAATTATTATTATCGGCGCTGCATCGACCATTTCATTTATAGCGCTAGGGCTTAACTATCCGGTATTACTTGGGGTATTAGTCGGTTTATCAGTACTTGTGCCTTATGTGGGTGCGACAATCGTAACCTTGCCGGTACTACTTGTGGCTTTATTTCAGTTTGGCACCAGTGCTGAATTTGGCTATGTCATGATTGCTTATGGCATTATTCAAGCTTTAGATGGTAATTTACTTGTGCCTTTGCTTTTTTCTGAAGCGGTAAACCTTCATCCGGTTACCATTATCATTGCAGTAATATTATTTGGTGGTTTGTGGGGCTTTTGGGGCGTATTTTTTGCTATTCCATTAGCAACACTGGTTAAAGCGGTACTCAATGCGTGGTCAACAACGACGCAGCATGAGATCAAAGCTGATTAGTTTAATATTAACAGATCAAAACAAATGCTTTGATCTGTTGCTAAATTTAAGCTCTGCTCAAATTAACTATTCATACTTGCCTTTATACAGCATAACTATATTCACAAAATGATCGTTGTTCTCAAAACGCTGGTAAGCGCTGAGTGGGGACAAACTTAATAGACTTAGTATAATACCTCTCTCTTTTTATTTTATTAATCATACTCACTATTCTTTTTAAATTCCTATAGCGACGTTAATCTAAATGCCCACTTTTGTTGACTATTGCTTTGCGATATACCGTCGACTTACTGGCTGTCTGCCCCTGATTTAATAAGCACTTACGATTTTATTATTCGTTGATCATGAACGTTTCAATATGGCTATTGTGTGATTTAAATCAAAGCAAAATATTATGTCTATGCCAATATTACCCAGAAATTTATGTGCTGATAAGGGCAAACAATGACAGCGTTTATACGAGGTTTAACGGCATTAGTAACTACGAGTATATTACTCAGTAGTCACTTTAGTGTGATGGCCGCTGAATTGACGATAACAAGGCAAAAACAACTTATCCATATGGTAAAACAAGATTGTGGATCTTGTCATGGTATGAGCCTAAAAGGAGGGTTAGGTCCTACACTCCTACCCAATACGATGAATAAACTACCGCTAGACGTAATACAACATACTATTCTATTTGGTCGACCTGGGACGGCAATGCCGCCATGGAAATCTCTTTTAACCGAGCAAGAAGCTTTGTGGATCAGTCAACAATTACAACAAGGTATAGAAAACCATGACTAATATAAATAAGGTGCTAGGGGTAATGTTTTTGTTTTTACTTACTAGTGCATGTACGCAATCAGTAACAAATCAACAAAATGAAATCCAGCCATCTGTCACAACACCATTAAGAGCCACTGGAGATCTAGGGGTTGTAATTGAAAGGGCAACATCGCAAGTACAGATTGTTAATCACAGTAGCAATACCATGTTAAGTGAAATAGATGGTTTAGGTGACTTATCTCATGCTTCTATTGTTTACTCTCGCGATCAGCGCTTTGCCTACGTTTTTGCCCGTGATGGCGGCTTAACTAAAATTGACATGTTAAAAGATAAAATAGCGAAGCGTATTATTCAATCTGGTAATAGTATTGGTGGCGCTATTAGCCAAGACGGCAAGCTTATTGCCGTATCAAATTATACCCCAGGTGGCGTTAAGGTTTTTAATAGTGAAACACTAGAGCTGGTTGCAACCATTGACAGTAGTGTGCTCGTTAATAAGCCTAAAAATGATGATGGTAGTCCAGTACGCTCTAAAGTTGTCGGTTTAGTCGATGCCCCCGGCCAAAAATTTGTCTTTAGTTTATTTGACAGCCATGAAATTTGGATTGCTGATTTTTCGCAAGATGAAATGAAATTAACTAAATTTGAAGCTATTGGTTTATATCCTTATGACGCTTTGATCAGCCCTGATGGTCGCTATTATATTGCTGGCTTATTTGGTGAAGATGGCTTGGCATTACTTGACTTGTGGCATACAGAACAAGGTGTTCGTCGTATTTTACCTGGCTATGGTAAAGGTGATGAAAAACTACCGGTGTATAAAATGCCGCACCTTGAAGGTTGGGCAATGGCTGGTGACTATGCTTTTTTACCTGCAGTAGGTAAGCACAGTGTTTTGGTGGTAGATACAAAAACATGGTTACAAGTTGCTGAAATACCAGCACATAGTCAGCCAATATTTGTAATGTCACAACCGGACAATCGCCAAATTTGGGTAAACTTTGCTTTTCCAGATAACAACACTATTCAAGTGTTTAACACTGAGACTTTTGATTTAGTGAAAACCTTAACCCCTGGGCCTGCTGTGCTGCATATGGAGTTTACTCCTCGAGGCGAAAATGTTTGGATTTCAGTGCGAGACAGTAATGAAGTGCACGTTTATGACACAGCAACACAAACACTAATCGACAAATTATCAGTAAAAAGCCCAAGCGGTATCTTCTTTACTAATCGTGCACATCAAATAGGGTTGTAATTATGGCAATGCTACTTAGCCAATTAGAGCAAGATATTATTAACCGATATCAGAAAGGTTTTCCGCTTTGTTCGCAACCTTACAGAGCTATTGCTGATGAACTTAATAGCTCTGAGGATGAAGTGATATCAGCAATCTTAACACTTGATAAGGCAGGCATGCTGTCGAGAATTGGTGCAGTATTCAACCATAAGCAAGCGGGTTCAAGTACACTAGCTGCTTTAGCTGTACCTGAATGTGACCTAGATGACATTGCTGAAATTATCAATCAATTCGAGCAAGTCAATCATAACTATGGCCGAGAGCATCACTATAATTTGTGGTTTGTTGTCACCGCTCATGATGATCAAGCGCTGACAGACGTTATAGCAAATATAGAACATCTTACCGGTTATCAAGTGTTAATTTTACCGATGGAAACGTCGTATCACATTGATTTAGCATTTAATATCGACTTTGCTAAATCGCAACTAAGTAGCCATTAATATGAGTCAATTATTGAGTAAAGAACAAGGTGAGAGAGTCCGTAATGTAGTGGGGAACACTCAATATAACGCAGTCGCTAAAGCGTTTAATACTGAACCCTTATCACCAGAGCAACAGCAAGCATTACGAGCGATATTAGAGTGTGGTTTACCACATGTCGCGCAACCTTACCTTGCTATTGCCAAGCAAATTTCGGCCACGCAAGCACAAGTCTTAGCCCAAATATCTTACTGGCAAGAAGATGGTTTAGTTAAACGTTTTGGCTTAGTGGTTAAACACCGCAAGCTAGGATTTAAAGCCAATGCTATGGTGGTGTGGAATATTGCTGATGATAAAGTTAATGAGGTTGCGGCCTTATTATCGAGTTGCCCTGAAGTGTCTTTATGCTATCGGCGCCCTCGTAGGCTACCCGATTGGCCTTATAATTTATTTTGTATGATCCATGGTACAGACCGAGCGATTGTTATTGCACAAATTACCGCCATGACTCAGCAGTTTGGCCTAGAAGATGTAGCAAAGGATATTTTATTTAGTTTTAAAGCCTATAAGCAACAAGGTGCTCGCTATGGAAAAAAAGGAGATGCAAATGGATAAGTTATCTCGCCATGCGCAGACTGAGTTAGCTGAACTGAGTTTATTCGATAAGCGACTCATCAACCTATTGCAGCGTGGTTTCCCTATTGTAGAACGACCATTTTTAGAGATTGCTGAACAGTTAGATTGCAGTGAAGATGAAGTGCTTGAACGCTTAAATCATTTAATGGCAAACAAGGTTTTGACTCGGTTTGGTCCAATGTTTGACGCGGTTTGCTTAGGCGGCGCGTTTACATTAGCGGCGTTAGCTGTACCAGAAGACAGGTTTGAAGAAGTGACTGAACAAGTGAACAGCTTTGAGCAAGTTGCGCACAACTATCGAAGAACGCATGACTTTAATATGTGGTTTGTGGTTGGTGCAGAATCTGAAACAGAAGTTAATCAAGTGATTAGTGACATTGAAGAGAAAACCTCACTATCGGTACTTAATACGCCAAAATTAGAAGAATTTTATGTCCAATTATACCTCCCAGCCTAACATACCGTTATCGGCTTTAGAGCGTCAGTTTGTGCTATTGACTCAGTCAGGGTTACCTATTGTTTCGCAACCATATCAACATGTTGCAGAACAATTACAAATATCAGTGGCAGAAGTCTTAGCCATGACTACTGATTTAAAAGAGCGCGGTATTATTCGTCGTATAGCGGCGGTGCCAAATCATTACAAATTAGGTTACCGATACAATGGTATGACCGTTTGGGATGTGAAAGATGAAGATGTTAGCGAGTTTGGTCAAGCGGTAGGGCGCTTGCCTTTTGTCAGTCACTGCTACTTACGTCCACGACATTTACCACAGTGGAACTACAACTTATTTGCCATGGTACATGGAAAAACAGTGGCAGAAGTCCAGCAATACCGAACCCAAATCAAAGATTTACTGATTAATGTTTTACAGGTCAGAAATGATGATTCAGATCATGGGGTAAAGTTTCAGACTAATGATATGTTGACTAGTACAGAGATACTGAAGAAAACGGGCTTGCGTTTAAAGCGCTAGCAACAATAAAAGCTTAATAATTGTTGAGTTCGATTGAATAACTTAGACGATTTTATATTTAGAAGGATCAACACAAATGTTTAGAATTTCCCAACTATTAAAAACATTTTATGATGATTTACCGGCTAACAAGGCCCAAAAAATGCCTGGTCCTGTGGTTATTTGGAACCTGATCCGACGTTGCAATTTACGTTGTAAGCATTGCTACTCAACGTCGCTTGATATGGATTTCAATGATGAACTCTCTACTGAACAAGTCAAAGCAACGATTGATGATTTGAAAGTAGCGCATGTGCCGGTGTTGATATTTTCGGGCGGCGAGCCATTATTACGTCCAGATATTTATGAAATAACTGCTTATGCTAAAGCCAAAGGTTTTTATGTTGCCTTATCAACCAATGGTACACTAATTAATGAAGATAATATTGAGCAAATAAAAGCGGCTGATTATCAATATGTTGGTATTAGTATTGATGGTTTAGAAGATTTTCATGATGACTTTCGTCGTCAAGAAGGCTGTTTTCAAGAATCAATGAAAGCGATTGATTTATGTAAAGAAGCCGGTATTAAAATTGGTATGCGGTTATGTTTAACACGCGATAATTTTGCCGATTTACCAAAAGTACTCGATTTAATGGAAGAGAAAAAAGTCGATAAATTTTATTTGTCACATTTAAACTATTCAGGCCGCGGTAAACGCAGTGCTGAAAATGATGCCATGTTTAAGATGACTAAAGACGCTATGATAATGCTTTATGAACGCGCTTGGTCCCATATTAACCAAGGCATCGAAACTGATTTTGTCACCGGTAATAATGATGCCGATGGGGCTTTTTTATTGCAATGGGTTGAAAGTAAATTTGCTGATCAATACCCAGAAAGAATAGCCAATTTAAAACAACGTTTAGTTAACTGGGGTGGCAACGCTAGTGGTGTTAATGTTGCTAATATCGATAATACTGGCACCATCCATCCTGATACTTATTGGTGGGGACATCCGATTGGTAATGTTAAAACTGAAAAGTTTTCTGAGGTTTGGAAAAACACTCAAGACCCATTAATGCTGGGGTTTCGGCAACAACCACGTCCAGTGAAAGGACGTTGTAGTGTATGTCAATATCTGGCGATTTGTGGTGGTAATACTCGTACACGAGCATTTGCACAAAGTGGTGATGTTTGGGCTGAAGACCCAGGTTGTTATTTAACGGATGCTGAAATAGGTGTCGAAAGCAAACATCAGCAATGTGACGATATTCCATTTTTAGCGGTTTAGAGCATTTAGCAGAACTTAGGTTAATTAACACTAAGATATTAAAATATAATTTTATAAGGTTAGCGATTTTTATTCTATAATCGAATAAAGATCGATAAGGTAATGTATACCATGACACAGTTATCTACAGAAAATTCATTGAGTAAAAATGTTTTGAATAACATAAATAGAAAGTCGACTTTACAACCCGGTGAAGTGGCACTGGTTGGCTCAGGGCCAGGAGATGCAGAGTTGTTAACTATTCGAGCACTGCGTTTTATTGAGCAGGCCGATGTTGCTATTTATGATCGCTTAGTTAGCGATGAAATTATGGCGCTTTTACCGCAAGATTGTGAGCGTTTTTATGTTGGTAAAGAGCAAGCAAAACATTGTGTGCCACAAGGTAAAATTAATGAAATGCTCGTGCAGTATGCACAACAAGGTCGAAAGGTCTTGCGTTTAAAAGGCGGCGATCCCTTTATATTTGGCCGTGGTGGTGAAGAAGCTGAATTTTTGTTAGAGAATGGTATCAGTTGTCATGTTTGTCCAGGTATTACTGCCGCATCTGGCTGTACCACTTACGCGGGTATTCCGTTAACACATCGTGGCGTTGCACAAGGCTGTACTTTTATTACCGGCCATATGCAAAACGATGGTCAACTAAACTTACCTTGGCAGAGCTTAAGCTGTAGCACACAAACCGTTGTATTTTATATGGGCATTAATACCTTACCCAGTATCACTGAGCAACTAATAAACCATGGCCGTGATGCTAACACACCTGCAGCGCTTATTCGTAAAGGTACGCAGCCTGATCAACAAATTTTTCGAGGTAATCTCTCAACGTTAGCTGACTTAGTTAAACAGCACAATATTACCCCGCCGACACTGATCGTGATTGGTGATGTGGTTAACCAACTGACAGATACCGCACTGGCAAAACCGGGTTTTTTAGATGCAAAAGACTACCAGGTTAAAATACCGCTAGTAGTAAAAGCCGGTTAAATTTTAGCAATTTAACGCATTTACTTATTCATTTATAACGTGTGAAGTCATTATGGAAAATAAATTTAAGCTATTAAAGCAATGCTCAGGTCTGGTGAAAGCTTTATTTTGCTCATCCTTATTGCTTGTTGCTGTGTCTGGTCATACACAAGAGACAAATAAACAAGAAAAAGGCGCTGAAGCGCTTTATCAAGAGCATTGTCAAAGTTGCCATGGTGTTGACAGAATGGGCAGTATGGGCCCGGCACTGTTCCCAGAAAACTTATCAAGATTACGTAAAAATAAAGCTATTGAAGTGATCCAACAGGGGCGTGTAGCGACACAAATGCCAGCGTTTGCTCAACAATTAAACGTTCAGCAAACTCAATTGTTAGTTGATTATATTTATACGAAGCCGACAACACAGCCACAGTGGACAATGGCGGATATTCAAGCAAGCAATGTACAGCATTTTGATCAGAATAAATTAGGTGACAAACCGCTGTTTGATGCTGATTTAATGAATTTATTTATTGTTGTCGAACTTGGTGATCACTCGGCAACCTTGTTAAATGGCGATACTTTTGAACCGATAACACGTTTTAAAACCCGCTTTGCTTTGCACGGAGGACCAAAATATTCTCCTGATGGCCGTTATGTATATTTTGCCTCTCGTGATGGTTGGATAAGTAAATACGATATTTATAATATGAAAATAGTCTCAGAAGTGCGCGCAGGTATTAATACCCGCAATTTAGCGATTTCTTCGGACGGCAAATACGCTATTGTCGGTAATTACTTACCACATAATGTCGTTATTCTTGATACTCAAGATTTATCGCCGATTAAAAGTATCGACGCTATTGATAGTGAAGGGGTAAGTTCACGTGTTAGTGCGGTATATAACGCACCTCCACGTCATAGCTTTATCGTCGCGTTAAAAGACGTCAAAGAAGTATGGGAAATTCCTTACAGTGATAAAGGTGGGGTTGAAGTTTATAAAGGTTGGGCACACGATTATCGCAAAGACGGCGGTGAGGGCAAAGTGGAGAATTGGCAAGTTTCTGATAACTTTCCTATTAGACGTATTAGAACCGCAGACTATCTAGATGACTTCTTTTTTGATCCACAATATATTAATTTAATTGGCGCATCCCGAGATAGCCATAACGGCCAAGTGATCAATCTTGATGCTAAGAAAAAAGTAGCAACTATTGCTATGGCGGGTATGCCACATCTAGGCTCTGGTATAACTTGGGATTATCAAGGTAAAACTGTTTTTGCATCACCCAATATCAAAGAAGGCCGAGTTTCTGTTATTGATATGGACAACTGGCAGGTGATTAAAGAAATTGAAACTCAAGGACCGGGATTTTTTATGCGCAGTCATAGTAACTCGCCTTACGCTTGGGTTGATGTGTTTTTTGGACCAAATAAAGATAAAGTACATGTCATTAATAAAAGTACGTTAGAGATTGTAAAAACCTTAACGCCTGTGCCGGGGAAAACTGCTGCCCATGTTGAGTTTACCAAAGATGGTAAATACGTTTTATTAAGTATTTGGGATAATGATGGCGCTTTAATTGTTTATGATGCCAATACACTGGAAGAAATTAAACGTTTACCGATGAAGAAACCATCAGGAAAATATAATGTTTTTAATAAAATTAATTATGAGAAGGGTACTAGTCACTAATTTACATTAAATTAGATAAGTGAACGATAATAAAAGCTTAACACTCAAGTGTTAAGCTTTTTTAGTTTTGGGATTTAGACCAATTTTACTAAGCTTTGAGTGGGAACAAACTTATTAGACTTGGTATTACTTATAAAATTAACATTAAAGCGTCTTTAAAAAATCTAATACGACTTGGTGATGATCTTTAGTTTTGAACTTATTGAATACATGTTCAATGTTACCATTTTCATCAATCAGGAAGCTTGTGCGAACAACCCCCATATTTTCCTTACCCATGAATTTTTTCAATTGCCATACATGGTACTTTTCACAAACAGCGTGGTCTTCATCAGCGAGTAAAGTAAAATTAAGCTCTTGCTTATTAATGAAGTTTGTTAGTTTTTTTGGTGTATCAGGACTAATACCAAGCACGACAACATTAAGTGTATCAAGCTCTACCTTAGAGTCACGTAGACCTTTAGCCTGTATAGTGCAGCCTGGTGTGCTTGCTCTAGGGTAAAAATAAAGTAGTGCCTTTTTCCCTTTTAGTTCAGATAAAGTAACAGGGTTACTGTCTTGATCTAAGAGTGTAAAGTCAGGTGCTACTTGGCCAACGTCGATTGCCATTTTATTTTCCTTATGATTATGATTATGAATACAGTGAGGCTTATGGCTGCTCTGCTTAGTATTTTTTGAATGCGTTATAATGTTAGAGATGTTAAACCATACTGTCTAGCGTAAACACTTCATAGAACAGCTTTATCTGAATTTACCATCAGTAAGATTGGCTGGTGTTAAATTGTAACGTTACATTCTCTTTAAAATAAGTTTGATTGAATTTTCTTGATACAACCTTGCACATCAAATTGTTCACACAATTGGACAAAATCACTTTCAAGTTGCTCGATACTGGTTTCTTCCATCAGTGCAATTAATAATGAAGCACTCATGTGATTATTTTTCTGATTAATTTCAGATTTTAATGACGAGACATCAATATTACGGGTGGCAAAGAAAGCGGTAACGGCTTTTAAAACACCGGGTTGATCGATACCGGCGTAATCAACTTGATAATGATGTACGAAATCTTGCTCCCGATAACCTGAGGTTCTTTTCATCATGGTAATAAGTTCAAGCTCATGAGCAACCGCGGGTAGTTTACTCTCTAATTGATAAATTGCTTTATTAGTACCAGTAAGCAGCATGATCAAGGTAAATTCTAAGCCAAATATCGCCATTCTGCTGTCAATAATATTACAACCACATTCACTAGCTAACTTAGTTAAATCGCTGACACTGCCGGTGCGATCGGGACCCATTGCCGTTAATACCAAATACTCACTCATCAATAAACCTAGCTGTTATGAAAAAACGCTATTGTAACGCATGTCAGGGTACTAAAGCTAACGAGGAGCTGAAAGCGCCGCACAATGTACAATAATTAACCTCTGGGCTCACCAGTTTATGGGTAAGCAATAAAATCACAAGAAGATACATTTAATATGCACTTATTGGTTGCTAGTTTGCCTTAAAACACATAAGATACTTTTAAAATGTATCTTATGTGTTTTTTATGAGTCACTGAATGAATTTTACAAGTAATGATAATAACTGGCAGGCGTTAGGCCCAAGTGAACAATTTGCAAAAGATTGGTCTAAAGTGCTGATAAAACAGCATATACAGATAAATCAAGAAATTAAAAATATCACCTTAATGTTGTCTCAATCGCTATATTGCGTACTTCAACTTGATGCTAAAATAAAACGTTTAATTCAAGCGGTAAAAGTTCATCTGCAGTTAGAGCAAACATTTTTAAATCCTGCGCTTAAGCATAAATATGAAAGTCAGCATCAAAAGCAGCGGCTTGATCAAAGTTACAGCATGCTCCATCAAGCTTGCTTTAAAATTAATGAGATCATCAGTGCATTGATGCTTTTCCCTCATAATACGGTGCTTAGAGCAAAGCATACGGATCATATCAAACAGTTTTTAAATGAAATGACGACTCGCCTCGCTGAGGAAGATATTTTTTATGCTCAACTTGAACATGTTGAGCATGCTTATGTTTGAGTTTCAATATCATGGCCAGCAGGCAAAATTAGCATGGTACGTACAAGATTTAGTTGTTGCTTCTTTAGACGCTATCTACGGTCAAGAATTACTAACGCGTGGTTCAATCAAAGGCACAAAAACAAAAATAACTACACAAGTCTTATTTGAGTATTTAAATAAAAATGCTGATTTATTATTGGCAATGACCTGTCAGCAATTAGACGATTTATTTATTAACCAAAAGCTCAAGTCGGCCATAAAAAACAGCATATGGATTAACATTTCAGGCAAGCTTTTAACCGATGATGCAATGTTTACTCATCTGTGGGAAACAACATTAAAGCATATAAGTCAGATGGATAAGCAAAAATTAGTGCTTGAAATTTGTGAGGATACTATTGCCATTAACGATAATATCGTCATTGAACGTATCAAAAACTTACAGCGCGAAGGCTTTAAAATCGCCATTGATGACTTTGGCTCAGGACATTCAAATTTAATTCGTTTAAGCCAAGTTAATTTTGACTTTATCAAATTAGACTTACAATTGATTAAAAATGTACCTGAAGATTTATGGGCCACAAGTTTATATAAAGGCATCATTGAATTATGTTCTTCAAAAGGTAGCTTGATTGTTGCTGAGGGAGTCGAAACTAAAGCGCAATCAGATTATATTCGCTGGGCAGGGGTAAACATAATTCAAGGTTTTCTGTACTCAAAACCTTATGCAATGATGTAAAAATTATAGCAAACACTTTTACTTTTCACACATTAATAACGAGATCACCAATGCGTTCATTATTTTTTAGAATGAGATTTATTCACTGGTTGGGTGCAATAGCATTATTTGTCAATGCGACACTTTTTACCCAAGCGCTATTTTCACAAATCACGCAACTTATTGTCGTTGTACTGTTAATTATTCATGATATTGATGAGAAGTTTTGGGGCGTTGACTCATTAAAAAGTGTCACTAATTATATGAAAAATTTTGAAAAGAAAGACCTTTCTGTACCTTGTGAAATTAATAGTCAATATAATAGTGAAATAAGCAAGGTATTAAATGTTATTAATGGCTTTAGACAGAATGTTCAAGGCGCTTTAGTCGATATTCAGCAGCAGGCAAGTAATTCTGATGAAATTTCCGAACGATTAAAAGCTAAAACCCAAAACATTGCGATTAGAATTAAAGAGCAAGACAGTCGAGTTGGGTTTTTGACGATTCAAGTTGAAAAATTAGATAAAACATCGATTACTTTACAAGCTAAAGCGGAAGAAACTCGTTCACAAGTGGAAGTCACACAACAAGGCTTACTTCGTTCCAATAGTACCATGGGCGTAATGGTTAAAGATTTAGGCTCATATATAGAAAATAATGATAGGCTGCAAAATAAGTTTCAAACCTTATCTGAGCAAACCAAGTCTATTGTCAATGTGGTCTCTGTTATTGACAACCTTGCCGACCAAACCAACTTATTAGCGTTAAATGCTGCGATTGAAGCGGCTCGAGCAGGTGAACATGGTCGAGGATTTGCTGTTGTTGCTGATGAAGTGAGGAATTTGGCCAAGTCTACGCAGGAGAGTTTGGATGAAATCAACCAGATTATATTAGGTATATCTGACGCTGTACTTGATGCTGAGCAGCAGATGAAATTACAATCGCTAGCGATCACCTCTTTATCCAAGCACACAACAGCGAGTCAAACAGAACTTGAGCTTGCCTGTGAAAATATCACTGGGATTTTAGCGCTGATTGGTCAGGAGAATAAAGATGATAGTGTTGATATTCAATATATTAATCAGCTGGTCAGTAACGTAGCCAAAGAAATTGAGCAGCTGAAAGCGCTTTCTAGTTCAAATTCAAATGACTGCTCTGAACTACAGCAGCAGGGACACTACCTGAGTGAAGTGACAGAAAAAATCGTTAATCAATTGGCAATGTTTAAAACGCGTTAAATTTTATTTCCTCTAACTGTAGCTTTGCTAAATACCGTGCGGATTATTTTTTAAGCCAATTTAAATATATACATCAACAGTAGTTGTTGAATTTTATGGCCTTCGCGGTTAATCTCTTAGTTTATTTATTATCATGATTGGATAATCACTCTCTCGTATGGAAGTACTTGATATTAAAACTTTAGTGTTTATTTTTTTAACACTGAATGTCTTAGGCTTTTTAGCGTATATTTATATGCGTTTTTCTATTTTACGTATTCCAGGTATGGGACTTTGGGCTGGAGCGCATCTTTCCATAGCTTTGTGCTTTTTGTTTGTCTTACTCTATATTAGCTCTGCAGAACCGCGTTTTTTATTACTTGTCATCGGTTTTATTATGTTGACCCATGTCATGTGGTTAAGCGCTTCTAGGTACTTTTTTAATAGAGATAGGCTATCGCCATTCTTCGTTTTTTTACCTGCTTTGATTGTTATTCTTGTTGCTATTTCTAGTAGAGCGGCTGTCGCCTTGCAGTGGATTGAAGATGGCGCTTTATTTCGTCTAAATTATACTATGATCTTTACAACCTGTGCATTTTATCAGCTGGCCATTGCTAAAGAGTTTATCAGTTATCGTTCACCACGATTAATCACATCCGTGTCCGTTGGTTATGCTTTTGCACTACTAGCGGTGTTATCTATTCTTAAAACGATCACTGTGCCAAATAGTTTGCCGCCACTTGTTGTAAGTTCAAGTGCTTATAGTATTACTACTTTTGTTATGATTGCTTTCATTCAAGTTATCTCCATGTTCGGTTTAGTGCTGATTTCTGCTGAGCGACTGCAGTATAAATTAAATGCGCTTGCTCAGAGCGACCCATTGACCGGGCTACTTAATCGCCGTGGTTTTCAATTACTGTCAGAACAAGCGTTCAAACGCAGAAGGCAAGGTAAAAATATTAGTATGCTGATGGCATTTGATCTAGATCATTTTAAAGCTATCAATGACACCTATGGTCATGCGACAGGTGATGAGACGTTAATCGCCTTTGCTAATTGTTTGACGGAAAACACCCGAGCAGAAGATATTGTCTCAAGGGTCGGTGGCGAGGAATTTGTCGTATTATGTCTTGATGTTGACCGTATTGATGCCGAGAATACCGCTAAGCGCGTCAGTGCATTTATGGCCGGCCTCACTATGGAGTCAAAGGCCGGGGAAAGTTTCTCTATTACGGTCAGTATTGGTCTTGTCATCATTGAAGAAGAAAGCCCAGATCTTAGTTGTTATTTAGCGGCAGCTGATGACGCTTTATATGATGCTAAAGCGAAAGGGAGAAATAAAGTGGTTATGGTCGATTCATCGTCAAACTTTAGCGTTGTAACATAACAACAGCATGCTGAGATAATAGTTTACCAAAGTAAGCTAGCCTTTTGATTTGAATTTAACGACTGGCTTTAATCTGCTTTTATTTTGTTATTTTTATGATAAATATGCTGCAGTATCTTGTGTTTGCATTTTCAGGCAAGTACCATGGTGCGCGGCTGTATTTGGCGCTATTGACAATAATTTACGTGTTTTAAATAAAAGAGATGATTCTGAGGGAACTTAGCTCAGATTCAGTAATCAAAACGACGTTATTGATGTATTGCTTGAACGTTAGACACACATTTCTTGGTGCTGTCATCATAACTAAAATGTTAATTATAAATAATCAACAAGCAAAATTAAATTTAGAAAGATTCAGATTTTTATCCTCGGGAGTGTTAATGAATCGCAAGATATTTTATTTTTCATTATTGAGTGTCGCTGTTGCTAGCTGCGGTACTGCAAATAATAAACAAGCGGTAGGCGATTTTGAATACGCGCACAAAAAAGAAGCAAAAGCGTTAAAAGTACCTGCGGGATTAGATAAACCGACCAATTTTGACACCTATTTTGTCAGTAATAAAATAAATCATCAGGGCCCTGTTGGCGTTGATGTTGATGTACGTGCACCGTCACTTGTGCTACCGATTGCCGCATCTACTCGAACAGAGGGCAACTCAGCAGCCTCAACCGTTTGGTTTGACCAAGTACTTGATGACAGTGATTTACAAGCTTTTGTGCTACAGGCATTAAAAGATCAGTTAGCGACAGCTGATGTTGAATTAAAGCAAGTTGATGATAGCGGTTTAGTGTTTGAATCTGATTGGTTCAACAATGAAACCGAAGACGGCTCTTGGCTCTTTAAGTCAATAGCAAGCTCTGAGAGTATTCGCTATCGCTATAGCTTTGAAAGCAAGCCTCATGGTCGAAGTGTTGCGTTAACTGTTGAGCTTATTGATTACCTTAAAACGGATAAAGCAGGTGGTAGCAAGCGCATAGATATTATTGATCAACAGCGTGCTGAAATGAACATGCTTAATGAAGTGATAGGACAAGTTGATTATCAATATCGGTTAAAACAGCAAGAAAATCGTTTAATGCGTGCCAATCAGAAGTTCGTTAGTTTAGGTGAAAATAGTGTCGGTGAAGCGGCATATGTTATTGAGATAGCTGTTGATTTATTATGGTCTAATTTGCCACTATTCTTTGAAGATCATGGTTTTATAATCACAGATCTGAATGAAACCACTAAAATTTATTATGTTGATTATCTCCAACCTGAATTTAGCCTTTGGGACCGAATTTGGGGAGATACTTTACCCGTTGTAGATCTACCTAATGGTAAGTACCAGTTTAAGTTAGAAGGCAAGGCTGAAAAATCTACCGTTACATTATATGATGAGCAAGGCACAGCACTATCTGCTCAAGCATTAGAGAAAACATTTAATGTCATGGAATCCGGTTTATCATTTAAAGACGCTTTCTAAAGCTCGTTAAGTTTGCTGTTAATAAAAAACTCCGTTAATCGGAGTTTTTTGCTTTATGGTTAGTATCAGAGGGGGTAGAAAAGCTTGGCATTTTATGTGCAGACTTTTGTGTTCGTGGCAAGGTTTCTTTTAAATCATTCAGACCCTTCTTACGTAAAGGGGTTTTAGCACTTTTTTGAAAGGTACTTAAGTTGCCAATCAAAATAACTAAAGCAATGATCACGATAGTTGGGGCAACCCAGCTTTCAGTTAGTATGCTGGTCATATATTATCGCTCCGATAAATGGTCTTCATATGTATTTCTCACCAAGTGATTAGGTGTTGGCTATATTAACAATATAACGCTGATAGAGTTCAGGTAATATTGCCATTAATTGTGTTTTACCTTGAATATCGCAATTGGCTAACGTTTTTGCCAATAGAGCTTGGCTATATGCCTGCTGATAGTGTTGAGATAAGGGCAAATATGAAAGGTGCCAAGGCTCTTGAGCTACACCACCGCGAAATTTATCATAAGGTAAAAAGAAACCAAAGCGTTGCGCATGTTTAGCTAACCAAAGAGTTAACGGATAAAAATGCCCCGATGCTTGGTATTCCCAAGGCTCTAATGCTAAAGATTGCCCTGTTGGTAGTAAATTTTTTGCATAAACGTCAATGTCACAACCCCAATGATGACGACTAGCGCCAGGCAGCGCAGAGAATAGCATAATAGCGTGTATCTTTTCATCGATACTCAGTTGTTCAAGAGCAACCGTTTGGTTACTGGCATCTTTTATTGGTGTTTGACCTGAAAACTTATTTTGCCAAATGGCTAATTGACGTTCAAAGCTACGAAAACCACTGGCAATCGTTAATTCTATGCCAGCAAGTTTTGCCTCAGCTTGCAGTTTACTAAAGCCAGCTACCATCTCATGATGAATACCAATATTTGCACTTAGCCAATGTATATGCTGTGCAGTTTGTCCGGTTAACATTAACTCGAGCTCGCTCATATTACCCATGATTGGCTAGCACATTAACCAAAGTGTGATAGTAAACATCGGTAAGTTTTATAAGATCAGGCACTGAAACAGACTCGTTCACTTGATGAATAGTGGCATTACATGGGCCAAGCTCAATAACTTGGGCCCCGGTTGGGGCAATAAAGCGTCCGTCCGAGGTGCCGCCACTAGTAGAAAGTTCAGGACTGATCTGACAACAGGTTTTAATCGCCTGTACAACCGAGTCAACCAGTGTGCTTGGCTCAGTAATAAAAGGTTGGCCGTTAAATACCCAGTTTATTTCAAAGTCTAATTGATGTTGAGTTAATAAAGCTTCTACTTTATCAACAATCATCTCTGCAGTTAATTCAGTACTATAACGTAAGTTAAATAAGGCTGTTAAATGGCCTGGTACAACATTGGTAGCACCGGTACCCGATTGAATATTTGACAGTTGAAAACTGGTCGGAGGAAAATACTCATTACCATTATCCCAATGCATTTGGCTTAATTCAGCTAAGACAGGCATAGCCAGATGAATGGGGTTGATCACGTGCTCAGGGTAAGCAACATGACCTTGTTTACCGTGAATGTGTAGCTCAGCAGATATTGAACCACGGCGACCATTTTTAACCACATCACCTAATTGCTTGCTACTTGATGGTTCACCAACAATACAATAAGTAATTTTTTCATTTCGCGCTTCAAGGGTATCAATAACCCGTGTGGTGCCATTAATAAAAGGGCCTTCTTCATCGCTGGTGATTAAAAATGCAATAGAGCCTTGGTGATCGGGGTGGTCAGTAATGAAACGTTCAGTGGCAACGATCATCGCTGCTAAACTGCCTTTCATATCTGCAGCCCCACGACCATAAAGCATATTATCGATAATAACGGGCTCAAAAGGTGGAGTATGCCAAAGCTCTAAATTGCCAGCGGGTACAACATCCGTATGACCAGCAAAGCAGAAAACCGGTCCTGATGCGCCTTTTCTTGACCATAAATTAGTGGTGTCTTCAAACAGCATACTCTCATTATTAAAGCCCAATTTAGCTAATCTTTCAGCCATTAACTGCTGACAGCCAAAATCTTCAGGGGTGACTGATGGGCGCTCAATAAGCGCTTGTGCTAATGAAACTGTGCTGTTGCTGTGCTTTTGCATAATGTCACTAACCTCTAAATAAATGCTTGTTGATATTGGCTATCTTTAAAACCAACTAAAAGTGCTTGGTTATGTTTTAGTAAAGGGCGTTTTATTAACGTCGGTTGCGCGAGAATAATCTCAGTTATAACCTCGTCAGTCAGGTTGCTTTTAATTTCATCTGATAAGTTTCTAAATGTCGTGCTGCGCTTATTTAACAGTGCGCTTAGGTCGGTAAAGGTCAGCAACTCTTGTAATAGTTCTGCATTGAAGCCATCGCTACGAAAGTCGTGAAATTGATAAGGGATATTTGCTTGTTCTAACCATTTTTTGGCTTTTTTTACGCTATCGCAATTTTTTATGCCATAAAGTATTGTCATGATATTTCCTGAATTAGATCACTTGATAGTTTTGTTTTATAAGGGCAGCTTTAGCCGCTTCAAATTTATCTGATTTTACGAGAATGTAGTCAGTATCGAAGGTTGAAATGGCAAAAATACTAATTTTTTCATTCGCCAAAACCGTTGATATATTTGACATGATGCCGGTTAAACTAAAATCCAATGGCCCGACAACTTCAAATGCCTGCCAACCAAGCTCAACTTCTTCACTGTCAATTTCAATATGCTCTGGAATGACGATTGAGATCTCATCATAAGTTTTTGCCAAGAAAAATATTGGCGCATTAAAAACAACATCGGGAATTGAGCTTTCACGGCGTAAACTATGAATAGCAAATGTTTCAGATAAGCGACGTAAAGTTAAATGACTCATAAATCAATTTTGTTTAGGTAGTTTGTTAATACTATAGCGGTTAATAGCAGGGAACTCTAGAGGCTATAGTATTGATGGTTTGATTTTTGTAATGAATTATTTTTATAAATAACACTGGTTAACCTGTGTTTAGTCGCTATTAGGGGAGTTATTGCTATGAAGTGAGTGTATTTGTAGTTCTATTGAGCTATATAAAGCCAATTTAAGCCACTAATTATAATATTAGCTTTAAATGATATCCACATAAGCTGTGGATATCATTGTGTGCAACTATTGTTTAACTACTCAATCCTATGTTTTATATAGATTAAATTAGTTGGTTAAAAAATATCAGGTAATCTTGTTAAGTTAAGATTTAAGATAAGTTAGCAAAATCTTGTACTAATGAATAAAGCAGCTAAAGATCTAGTTATTTCTACTATAGATCTTAGCTGCAAGCATTTTTTTTGTTATAAGACTACAATTGTGCTTGAATTGCAGTCAATGCAATGGTGTAAACAATATCATCAACTAAAGCGCCACGGGATAAATCGTTAACCGGTTTTCTCATTCCTTGTAACATTGGGCCAATACTGACTAAATCTGCTGAACGTTGTACGGCTTTATAAGTGGTATTACCGGTGTTAAGATCTGGAAAAATAAAGACATTAGCTTGGCCAGCAACCGGACTATTTGGGGCTTTTTTGCGAGCAACATTTTCCATAATAGCGGCATCATATTGCAGAGGTCCGTCAATAATGAGATCTGGACGTTTTTCTTGAGCAATTTTTGTAGCGGCAGCCACTTTTTCAACATCAGCACCAAAACCTGATGTACCTGTGCTATAGCTGATCATGGCCACCTTCGGTTTAATACCGAATTGTATTGCTGAATCAGCTGATTGAATGGCGATATCGGCCAATTGCTCAGCGTTCGGCTCTGGGTTGATAGCACAATCGCCATAGATAAGTACTTGGTCGGGGAGCAACATAAAGAAAATCGATGAAACCAGTGAGCTACCTTCGGCGGTTTTAATTAATTGTAATGCCGGTCGAATAGTATTGGCTGTGGTACTCACTGCACCAGATACTAAGCCGTCAACTTGACCAAGTTGTAACATCATGGTCGCTAGTACGACATTATCTTGTAATTCTTGTTTGGCAACTACTTCGGTCAAGCCTTTGGCCTTACGTAGCTCAACCATGGGCGCGATATAATTATCACGAATATTTTCAGGATCGGTAATTAATAAACCTGTTGGTAGATTAATCCCTTGCTGCTCCGCAATACGTAAAATGGTTTCCCTATCACCGATTAATTGACAGCGAGCAATATTACGCTCAACACAAATAGCAGCAGCTTTAATGGTACGTATATCTGTACCTTCTGGCAATACGATAAGCTTATTGGCGTGACGAGCTAGTTCGGTGAGTTTGTGTCTAAAGGCAGGTGGCGACATTTTATCGCTAATAGTGGCCTTGTTACTGAGTTGTGTTAACCAATCCTCAGCAAGATTATCGGCAACAAACTCTTTTACTTTTTCTTGTCGTTGTAAATCATCTTCAGGAATATCAGGGTTGAAATTCATTAAATATCGTGAGGTTTGCCAAGTATCCCAAGGTACTGAAAGCACCGGTAAGCCGGCATCAAGTGCTTGTTGGCATAGGCTAAGAATTTCTTTATTAGGCACATAGCCATTGGTCAGTACCAGTGCTGAAACTTTTGTACCATTGAGTGCCGACAGGCAGGTAGCAATAATGATATCGGTCCGATCGCCTGGCGTGACAATTAAACGACTGGGTTGTAAGTGGCTCATTAAATTATCGACACTACGGGCACAAAAACTGATACTGCGAATACGACGGTGCGCCATATCGCCACTATTAATAATGTCGGCGTTGAGGTAGCTGGCAACGTCGAGCACTCTTGGCGCGATCAGATCCATTTCCCACGGTACGGTACCTAATAATTCAAAGTGACGATTTTTAAATATCGACAAGTTAATTAATGGTGCAAGATCTAAGTGCTGGTTAAATTCATGCTCACGGGGCAATAAACCAAATTCGTCTTTATCAGGCGAGTTGATTTTATTGATGATACAGCCGATTAATTTCGAGTTTTTAATACCACCAAATGTTTCAGCACTCATTTCTATGCGATCTTCAAATTCTTCTACTGAGTCATTGTCTTGTGCGGCAACTAACACTATTTCAGCAGAAAGTGCTCGAGCAACATCGCGGTTAACTCTTCCGGCATAGGGCTGACGAGTTGTTGGGATCAAACCTTCAATAATCACCACATCATGCGCTTTGTCTATAGCATTAAATTTTTCAACAATTTGTTCTAATACAATGTCGTTACGTCCATCGCCCATTTGCTGTTCAACATAAGAAAGGGCAATGGAGCCTGATGCTTCAATGTCAACTAACTGACTGTTGTTTTTTGCTCTAGCGTTACGTGATGGTTGTGATATCGGTTTAAAGTGGCCAACATTAATACCTTGTTGTTGGCAGGCATGAATTAAGCCTAAAGTTACACTACTGAGCCCAACACCAAAACCGGCAGGTATTAACATAATACGATGTGCCATGATTAAGACTCCTGATTAAGTAATTGAAAAGTTTGTTCAGCAATAACCCATTCTTCATTGGTGGCGATGACCCATGCTGAACGAGAGCCTTCACTGCTGATAAGTCCTGATTTGCCAAAGCGCATGGCTAAGTTGGCCTCGTCATCGACTGTAAAGTTTAATAGACTCAATTGAGCGAGAATTTTTTCTCGGATAATATCAGAGTTTTCGCCAATACCGCCGGTGAAAATAATACCATCAAGTACAGTTAAACTGGCTGTGAATGAGGCGATAGCTTTGGCAATACGATAGCAAAACACCTCAAGTGCCAATGCTGCTTGTACGTTGTGATCTTCAATGTAAGCGGTTTCTATAGTACGACAATCGTTACTTATGCCTGACACACCAAGTAAGCCACTTTGTTTATTTAGCATATTATCAACATCTTGCACACTGTAATTCAATTGATTAATCAAATGAAAAATAATACCGGGGTCGATGTCGCCGCTACGTGTTCCCATCATAACGCCTTCTAAAGGTGTCATGCCTAAACTGGTATCAACACTTTTACCATCTTTGATTGCCGCTATGCTGCAACCATTGCCCAAATGGGCACTAATAAAGCTGCACTGCGCTAAGGGTTTGTTGAGAATGTTGGCGGCTTGTTGAGCAACAAAATAATGGCTGGTGCCATGAAAACCATAGCGTCGGATGCCATGTTGCTTATATAAAGCATAAGGAATGCCATAAATATAAGCTTTTTCTGGCATCGTTTGATGAAAAGCGGTATCGAATATAGCCACTTGTTTTAATGTTGGAAATGCAGCTTCAGCGGCAATGATACCAGTTAAATTAGCCGGGTTATGTAAAGGAGCTAAGCGTGCCAATTTCTCGATTGCTGTTTTGACATCATCATTAATTAGCGTCGGTTGGCAATAATTTTCTCCGCCATGAACCACACGGTGACCAATGGCAGTGATGCAATCGATTAAGTGCAATTGTTTGAGGTGTTCAACTAAGCACAATACGGCACTTTGATGATCAAAGGGAACGGGAATAAGATGTTGCTCTTTTTCGCCGTTGTATTTAATTTTGATGATAGCTTGTTCAGATAATAATCGCTCTGCTAATCCCGATAATAATGTTGCGCCATTTTTTGGGTTGATTAGGGAAAATTTTAACGATGAACTACCGCAATTTAAAACTAAAATAAAATTATTATACATAATTAACCAAGCGCCATTTCTACAATATTTTAATGAGGTTTATTATAGTGCCATAAATTATGAAAAATGTTGATGTTATACAATAAAATGTTATTAAACGAGTTTTTACCGTACTAAAGGCTACAACTTTGTACTATCTTTTAATGAAACCTTGTTGTAGTGTGTGCTCTATGAAGCTATCAGTATTAGAAATTATATCGCTTGGCCGAAAGTACATGAATTTATGGCCAGAACGCGCAGAACTCAATGAATATTTTGCTGAATATCGCGTGGTTAAATTTAGTCGCTTGGTATGTAAAGTTATTCCAGGGTTAGCGTTGTTCTGTCTGATTATGCAGCTCTACTTCGGCTCAATGCTTGTGTTGCCGCAAGCATTATTATACAGCTTGTTTTTATTAAGCTTTCCACTACAAGCGTTGATCTTTATGGGCATTAAAGCCGATAAATTTTTACCTCCAACATTGGCAAGTTGGTACAAAGAAAGTGTTGCCCGTGTTAATCAAAGTGGTGGTGATATTAAGTTATCAACCCAACGTCCACGTTACCTCGATCTAGCGCAGTTATTAAACTTAACCTTTAATAACCGTTACAGCTCTCAATAAACCGGCCCGATAAACTGATTCAGGCCGGCACTATTTCTGATAATGCTTGGGGTTTCTAAGCAATTATGTTCTAAAAGTGCGTGACTTTCTCTTACGGCGCCTTTTGATAAAGACGAATAAGAAAATCAGCCTGACAAGTAAAATCTTCCATGTTGAGTAAGGTTTTTTTGACTTGCTCTCCGGCTTTAAACGCGAAGGGGGTCATCGACAGTAAATTGAGCGTGTCTTGACCGGTTTTTAAATGCATTGGATAAGAGATGCTTTCTTGATGCACTAGTGTTAAATGCTCAACCGGTAGTTTTTCTTCGTCATGTTCTTTAGCTTCGTTATAAATATGCTGCTTTAATTGCATTAAATGTTGCTTTGCCGGTGTTACGGTCAACAAAAATCCGCCGTTTGATAATACTCGGGTAAACTCTTGCTCTAAAATTGGCGCATAAACAGAGACGATCCATGAAAACAAGTTATCTGCAAACGGTAATTTGGATAATGTTGCAACGCTAAAGTGACATTGTGGGTATTTCTTGCCTGCTTTTTTGATTGCTTCTTTTGCAATATCGACACCATAAACAGTATTTTCTGAAGTTTTATGTTGATGGGTATAAAAACCCTCACCACAACCCGCATCAAGGATCGGTGCGGTTTTATTTACTTCAAGTACGATTTTTTCGTGATATAAAGCCACTAATCGATCAACTAAGGGTTGATAATAGCCTTGCTGTAAAAATTCACGCCTTGCATTGACCATTGCTTTGTTATCACCAGGATTTTTTGAATGTTTAAATTGTACAGGTAATAAGTTTAAGTAGTTCTCTTTCGCACGATCAAAGCTATGGTTGTTTTCACAACGATAAAGCTTTTCTTGACCAACGAGTGGTAAATTACAAAGAGGGCAGGTGTAATGCAAAGCAGTCATAATATCAGTAATTTTATTGAGTTAAAGTGAAAAGGGCATAAGCCCTTTTTATGTACGCTTGAATAGGCATATTATTGACTAAATGTTGACCAAATCGGGGCGTGATCAGACGGCTTTTCGATGCCTCTGAGTTCATAATCTATATCGGATTCAAGGCAACGACCGGCAAATTTTTCTGTTGCTAATACCACATCAATACGTAAGCCTCGATTATCATCAAAGCCACGAGAGCGATAGTCAAACCATGAATATCTTTCTGCTCGGCTAGGGTGTAGTTCTCTAAAGGTATCTTTAAAGCCCCAATTCATTAAGGTAGCTAACCATTCACGCTCTTCAGGTTGGAAACTACATTTACCGGTTTTTAACCAACGCTTACGGTTTGGCTCACCAATGCCAATATCTAAATCTGTTGGTGAAATATTAATATCACCGATCACCACAATATTGTCTTCTGGTGTGTGATTTTCATTTAGGTATTGCATTAGATCTTTATAAAATTGACGTTTGTATGGGTACTTAGTTTCGTGAGCAATATTATCGCCTTGTGGAAAATAGCCATTTAATACCGTAACTTTTTCGCCATTTTCGTCGGTTGTTTGTACCATAATCATACGTTTTTGGGCTTCTTCATCATCAGAAGGAAAACCTTTAATGACCACGTCGGCAGGTTTTTTACAAAGCATGGCAACGCCATAATGAGCTTTTTGACCATGAAAATAAACTTGATAGCCCATCGCTTCAACATCAGCCAACGGAAAAGCATCGTTATGGACCTTGATTTCTTGTAGACCAATAATATCCGGTTGATGTTTATCTATGATTGCTTGTAGTTGATGCAAGCGAGCACGTAGGCCATTAATGTTAAAAGAGATGATTTTCATAATTGTAAATATACTTGTATAACAGTGGGTTAATTGATTTTGTTAATTTATCGGCATACTGATTTGCAATTTTTAGCATACAAAAGTTAATGTCTGGATGTGCAAGTACACTTTGATAAATTATTTTCTCATAACCGAAATTGAAGATTGGTAGTATTAGAAACTAATTGAGGCTTGATGGCAATAACGGTCTGAGTACTTACAGGTTATTATTCTTAGCATCATCTAATGCGGCGAATAATACATTTGCATTAGCACCAAGTTGTTTTAATTTGTATGGCTTCTTCGTATTGTACATAAACACGTGTACTTCAGGAATTCGACTGCCTTTTTCGAAGCTGTCTGTCATTTCTATGGCTTCAATATTGGCAAAAAGTAGTTTCTTATGCTTATGTGGATATGAGATGGTTATGTGTGAATCATCAATTAAAACCTTGAATGGAGTGAGAAAATACTCACCTATAACAACTAGCACAAGCACAGGCATCGCCACATAGCCGAGCAATACATTATCTTCACTTCCAACATACCAACCCAACGCCAAGAAACCAACAACAGCACAGACGTAAAACACATGGTATCCAACACCTTTTCCGAATACTCTGTTTGAATTGGTATCAGAAGCATGACTTGATTCGGCTTGGTTCTTAGACAGGTTATTGGTTAGTAAGCTCCTAAGGTGTTCGAAACCATTTAGTTGATATTCTATACGAATAAGCCTTTCACCATTTGAATTTAATACATCCAAACATTGCCTTGTTGCACGTTCCTTTAATGAAGCAACATCACCCCATGGAATTAACCCATTTTCTTTGTCCGTGTGTTTTAGCCATAAACCGTCATCATCAGCTACCACATCGACAAATGGTAAACCTTTTAGTGTATGCCATGTTAGATATGTGAAAGCACCGAATACAACTGTGCACATTACAGTTGTGCCAAACGTACCCTTGGAAGGGTCACCACCTTCATCGGGTAGGAAGGGTAATGAAAGACCAAGAAGTAAAAAACCAACAAATCCCACCAAGCACACCCTCATAAGGGTAATGTAACCTTTGTCTAGTTTGTACTCGTGCATGTAACATCCTTTTTTTGAAATCCAATTGATATTGGGTTGTTGCAAATACCCATAATTTAAATATGGTACAAGCTATGTCGGACAAGCACAATGGCGCTAAAGCTAATTGTTCGTTACGGAGCTTTATCTTTAATGAACTGTGAAAACCCATCAGATTGCTCTGTATAGTACCGCTCCACCCACATCATCAATAAATCTTCAATATTGGTGTTAGGATGCATCACTGCAACGCTCATCAATGCGATTTCAGTCTCTTTTTCAATTATATACATGTTAGATAAATCCTTGATGGAAGGCTTTCAATATTAACATCTTAGCCTTCTCGCTGGCGTGGCTATCTACACCCAAGCCACCAAATAGGTAACGGATTAGCCAATAAGCGCATACACGCCTAATTCGTTTGTTATCACCCTGACACGACAGAATGGCGTCAACCAACTGTCGCTTGTCGGAGGTCGTGTGATGTAACTTGCTGGTTTGATGTACTACTGGCATTGTGCAGCCCGTTCACGTTCGATTGTACGTAATGACTTTTCGGGGAGTTCAGTTGTCACATTAGGCATGGACTCAACATACCTCTTAAATTCTTTAAACCATGGTTGCTCTACCATATTTCCTTTGTTGTTACTGTTCATTTTTTACCTCTATTTGAATGTTGTTGTTGAATTGTATTCAAAATCTCACGTACGAATTTTGAACGGGTAATACCAAGTGACTTGGAGTTCGAGTTAATGAATTCCAATATCTTTGGCGTTAGCTGAAGTGTGAACCTGTTTTCGATTTTTTCGGTGCTCATCGTTAACCTCGTGTAGATACCAATATCATCTCAGCAACAATGTTGAGCTTCTTATTGGTGTTAGTCGTAGACATCAAATCATTATGCAAAGTCTTTAATGTCTGGTTATTGTTGCTGTCAGTCGATTCAGTCAAGTCGCGCCCTTGCTGAACGAGAATCGTACTTAGAAATCCTGCTAGTTTCATAATTTAGCCCCCATCATCACCAAATTAATATCCATCAAGCCATTAGCATTTAGTGGGGTGAGGAAATCATGACCATTTTGATTATGTGTTGATGTTTTTGTTATGTATTCGTAAAGTTCAGATTTACTATAAATTCGCTGCACATCAATTCCCTTGCGATTGAATAGTGGTGTATCGGTATCACACGCTATAGTTAAGATTCGATTATGTAATTTTCTATCTGATACCGAGTTAATCCCTTTTTTGGGTGAACCAAGCATAAAATGTAGGTGTGGCACATAATGACCACACCTGAGCTTTTGGTGCTCAATTGCCACATATCCAACCAAAGGGGCGCAGTTTGGGTGTAGTGTACCCATCAGCATCGTTAGCAATGCATTGCCGTCTTCAATTAATTTACGCACTCCATCATTTGGGTTGTACGGAGTTAATGTCAAAAATAGCTTGTACCGTATGGCTGCTGATTTGTTGACGGAGACTCCTTCATCAGCAACCATACTTTTCCATGCATCAGCAAAGTCTTTTCTATGCTTTTTCGTTTTCTTATCTTCTGCTGTAGGCTGTACTTCTTCGTTCATTGTTAATCTACCTGTTATTGTTATTGTTATTGTTATGTATCTATAGATATTACTTCTCTATTAAGCGGAATTACTGAGACCGCCCCCGTACCCCAACAACACACCAATAATACGTAACATCCACCTATTAACGTAACGGTGAATGTATTGTGATAAGCAGTACGACCAGACTTAAAACAGTGACGACAATGTGTGTATACGAGTTGCCATTCGCATTCATCATCGGGATGGGAATTCACCGGTGATACTGCACAAGGACTTAGAATTAATATTTATAGTTTTTCTGAACTTTTTCTTACGTATTGAATAGATTGGATTAATTGACGGGTATGCCATTGAATGGCTTTTCAATGATAGGATTGATGGCTGGTTGACCACCATTGATTTCGGCGGTTAACTTTACACAATGATATTCTGTAATGTTTGCGCCGCCCATTTATATTGACACTGTGTGGGATTGTTGTATTATACGTTACACAATGCATGATATTTTAATGTTTAGGAATGTTTATTTATGAACACTGTGGATGCTATCACTGACGAAGACACACTAAAATTAGTTCCGATTTTACTAAAGAAGCATCACGGGCAGCAATTCCAAGATATTTGGGTTGTAGGTGTTAATCTTGCGTTGCGCATTAGCGACCTGTTGAGTATCAAGTACTCTGACATTAGTGATGGTCGCTTGCGTATCACAGAATCCAAAACCGATAAAAGTGTTGATATTCCATTGAATGAAAAGGCATCAGCGGTCATAGAGTCCATAATGAACCAATACCCTGATGATGAGTATTTGTTTCAATCTCGTGCCAGTAGGAACATGACAGGGCGTATTAAGCCATTAACAAGGCAATCAGTATCAGCCGCATTCAAAGATGTTGGTGAAATGGTTAATGTTAAATTATCCAGCCACTCTTTAAGGAAAACACGAGGTTATTTTTTGTACAAGAAAACTAATGATATTGCACGTGTGAGTAAGATGTTGCGCCATAGTAGCACTGGAATTACCTTGCGCTATATTGGGATTACTAAAATGGATGTCGATTCAGATTTTAATGAGTTGGTATTGTAATACATTCGATGAACTGGAACTCAATTCAGGCGACCATTATACCCGAATCTGAGGTTTTTGTCCATCGAAATATTGCAGCAGGGTGTTCGTGTCAGCCTTTGGACGAGGCACTGATGAGTGCTAATGCTCTGTCACGACCCATGAGTTTAATCATCTCCTCAACCGCTTTGCTATAGGCTTCTGGCATTGATTCATCTTCGTTCTCGCTAAGTAAAATGTCATACAAATCTATATCAATTTTGTACTTCACTGTAACCCTTCTTCCTTTATTTGAAAGCCAGTAGTCTGAAGATGCAAGAAGGTCATCAAAGTCGCTGTTGTCACCAAAATTATCAGGGTTGCTGAGAGTGAAATAATTGAAAAAAGTGGCAATACGTGATGATGCTTCCTTCATGTCATCAAGGTAGTTAAAGTGGTTGTAGTGCTTGCTATGTGCATCTTTTTGACCATCAGAATGACTCGTTAGACGACGTTGAGTTAGTTCGTCTACGCCGAGCAGAGCAGCGGTGGTTATAAACATGTGACGAAGTCCATGAGGTTTGAAATAATCAATACCACAATCTTTGCAGAGTCGCTCATGAAGTTGTGGGATGGCTGAATCTTTATAAGGTTCGTTATTAACTGTGTAGTTTAGGTTTCGGTTGTGTGGCGACCTCATGAAATACTTTTGTGCTTCCCTTGGGAATATGAGGTCATCAGGCTCTTTGTAACCAGTGCAATTCATTTGCTCGTGTACTATGGATGTAGCCGTGACTGACAGAGGTATCTGTACGGTTTTACGTGCTTTCGCTCGACCTCTTGGGATTGTTACGATTGCTTTGGTGTAATTAGGCGATATGAAGTTTATGTCTCTTACCCTCATCAGTCGCCATTCACCAGCCCTCATGCCTGTATATAACATCAACCTATATAGTCGCTTCTTTTGGGTGCAGGGCGTTCTTAAGTAATCAGGGTGGCTTGGGTTATCATGCTCCTCTGGTGTGTATGCTATATGTTGTAGGTAGCTAGATAGACTTGATACATCATCAGGGTTGCTGATGTCCAGTCCCGCACGGGTGTTGTCATTCATTGGGAGCTTTTCAATATGACGGGTAGGGTTGCTGTGGCACCATTCCTTTTTTATACACCAGTCAAAAAATACTTTGAACGTTGCGATAGCTTGATTGGCACTTGAGTTACCTGACAATTCTTTCAGTTTATTTGCCAAATTTGGTCTTTTGGATGTTGAATTCTCAAATGCTGAATTCTTAATGGATATTACAATATCCATTATGTGAAGTTCAGTAACTTCATGTGTATTGATGTTGGGGAATGCTTGGATTAATGATTTCAAGTGTCTCGAATAATATGTTTTTGTTGATTCAGAGAACTTGATGAATTCAGTGTTCCGCCATGCCATAAAGCTTAGGTGGAGTGGTGTTGCCATTCCTTGTTCTACGTTGGCTATTGATGGCGGGGTGTATTTGGGTTGTGGAACCTTTGGGAGTGCATGTTTTGTGGTCTTGGCACTCATCCAAAGTTTTTCGATTTCATTTAGGTTGGATTTTGTGTTTTCATACTTCCCGATAGGTATGTAAACCATCTTTCCTGTGAGGTTGTTACGGTATGTGTATGTGAAGTCGATATATGGACCTGTACTCTTGGTGCCTTTGCGGTTTGCGATGAGACCTGTTTTACCATCAATGTTGATTCGTCGTCGTGACTCTGAACCACTACGGAACGCATCAAGCAGTTTGTTGAGTGATGTTAGAGTGAAGGTGTGTTTGTCTTTCATTGTGCGCCCCAGAGCTAGCCAAGTGCATCTGAGTGTAGCAGGTGAATCATTTTTGGCATACCTAATAATTATTTCGGCATACCGAAACTATGAGGGATTTACTAATCAAGTTGTTGTTACTACTGGGTTTAGTGTTTATCTCTTATATTAAAAGAGATGATTTTCATATGTTAACTCAGTAATTATTTTGCGCTAATGCTACCAGAAGTTGTAAATAAGCGCGAAAGAGAATTCACATTTATAGCGGCTTTGTTAATAATACATACTTTGTTATGTATTATTAACAAAGCATAGTCGTATTTTTTTTAGTCTTTGTTATAAACTGCCAAAACCTTTTTTTGTTTTAGCTACTCAAAACTCGGTAGAGCAAGCGGGTACGTATCCGTTACCAGAAGCTCAACTGGATCATTTTTTAATGTTTATTCGTGTCGGTTACCCTAGTGAGCAAGAAGAGATAGAAATTATTAAGCGTACAACGGATAATAATCACAGCGAATTTAATGTCATTCTCAGTGCTGAAGATACTATCGCGCTACAAGACTTAGTGCGCAGTGTTACGGTTTCAGATGAGTTGCTGGGCTATGCCGCAAGCTTAGCGCGAGCGACACGTCCAGAGAGTAACAAGCAAACAGATAGCGCGCGTGCCCATAACTGTCAGAGTGTTATCGAGCATGTGCGTTGGGGCGCAGATCCCAGAGCAAGACAAGCTTTAATATTATGCGCCAAAGCGCGCGCATTAATGTCAGGGCGTTATGCCATCCATCTAGATGACATACAATTTGTTGCCCCTGCGGTATTAAGGCAATGTCTGGCTAGAGCCTAAGTGGCAATCAGGCTAAATTTTTAGCAATATTTACCGTTAAACTTAGCGAATATCTGCTTGACTATAATTAAAATCAACGGCGGCAATAATCAGTAAAATAGCACCAAAAATAATGGCCCAATGAGCACCAAATAACGCTAATACACTACCGATAAGGGCAATAAGTACATTAGCTAAACTAAAAATGGTGGTAATTAATCCCATTAGTTGGCCTTGTTCTATGTTGTGGTATTGCTCGGAAATATACACAGGTAATAGGCCATTGAAAATGGCGATAGCGACGCCTGTCATGGCATAAACCGGCCAAACGCTGGTGGCTGATAATAGCGGATGTAAACAAAACAGTAGCGCCATTAATACCATTCCAACCATCGCTCCAAACTTTAACCCTAATAGATATTTCAACTGCTTGACGAAAAAGACACTGGTGATGGTCATAAATAAGGTTAAGACTACGGTTATATAGCCAATGTCGGGACTTGAAAAATCGAATTGTTCAACCAACCAAACCGGATAAAATTCATAGTAAGCATTGAGACCGAGTGTCGCGAGCAAATAAATTAAAAATATGCGCCTAATTTGCTTATTGGCCAATAAGGCAAATGAATTTTGCTTACTAAAAAGTTGTTTAAACTTAATTGTGATGTCTTTGGTTTTTAACTCATCTGCAGGTAAAACACTGGCAACACTGAATAATGCAATAACCAGTACGACGGCAGCGAAGTAGAACACCATATCTAAGCCATATATCGCTAATAATCCCCCTGCTAGCGGGCCGAGTAACCAGCCTAAATAACTCGTGGCATTAACCAAGTTGAATGTATAGGTTTTATCTAATGTCGGCGATAAATCAACCGCGACAGCTTTGGCGATACTGATATTGCCAGAAAAAATACCGGTAATAAATCGCGCCAGCACTAATAATAAGAAGCTTTCAGCAATAACCGCAAGTGCTGATAGTACATAACCGATAACCGTTAATAGTAAGGTGATGATCAGGGTTTTTTTTCGACCGTATATACCCGACGCTGCACCTAAAACTGAACTGCCAAAAATCACACCTAATGGGTATATTGCTAATATGATGCCTAAGAGGATTTTACTGGGTAAATCAGCAAATGTGGTCAACGGACTTATTTCATTAAGAAACAGCGGCGCTAATATTGGGTAAGGCAAAGCAATGCCGGCACTACTAAATAGCACCACCAGCATAACGGAAAATAAAGACTTTTTTGCTTTTATTTCATCTGCATTTTGCTTGTCGCTTGGTGAGTTTTTCAATTTGGCAGCGTGATTCATAACAGTTTATAGTTAAGTTTTGTTTATAATCGATATAGTAAATCTAGCTTATTTTTAAGTAAAGTTTTATGTTTATATAGTGAGTTTGAATTAAGCTATTATTAGCCGTTTTAAGAAAAAGGTAATAAAACTCAAGTCGTTAGTACTAGTGTAATTAAGTGTAATCGCTGGGTAATAAGTTGTACTATTGCAGTAACACCTTGTACATAGCGTTGTTAATTAATAATAAACATTTTAAGCTAATGTCATTAGAGTCATTCATACTTTCAGTGGTCGTTATTTATTGGCTAAAGTAAGCGTTGAACTGTGTTAAGCATACGACCATAAAATTGTGTTAAAACAGCATAATAAAGTAGGAGAAATTAATGTCCGATAATAATTCGTCAGTAAAAAAGATATTACTCGTTGAAGATGACCGCCAGTTGTCAGATCTCGTCACTGAGTTTTTAGAAAGTGAAGGCTATCACGTTAAGCAAGAGTTTAGAGGTGATACAGTTGAAAAGCGAGTTGATAAATTTGTTCCAGACTTGATCATTTTAGACATCATGTTACCCGGTAAAGATGGTTTTGCTGTTTGTAAAGATCTGCGCCCTGACTTTAAAGGACCAATTTTAATGTTAACCGCGAAAGGCACTGATTTTGATCAGGTCTTAGGCTTAGAAATTGGTGCTGATGATTATGTCATTAAGCCGGTAGAACCGAGAGTACTTCTCGCTCGTGTTAATGCCTTATTACGTCGTGGTCAATTACCTGCAGACGGTAAGGAAAATGCTGAGATAAATTGCGGTAATTTACATATTAGCCGCGGCTCAAGACAAGTTAAGTTACATGGTGAAAATATTGACCTTACGAGTCAAGAATTTGATTTATTGTGGTTATTAGCAAGTCGCTCAGGTGAAGTACAAAATCGTGATTATATTTACAAGTCAGTTGTTGGTCGTGAATATGATGGTATGGATCGCAGTGTTGATGTACGTATCTCACGTTTACGAAAAAAATTACATGATAGTAACGAAACGCCATTTCGTATCAAAACTATTTGGGGGCAAGGTTATTTATTTGTACCAGATGCATGGAGTTAATCACAATTACTATGTATAAACTGATGGGTTGTTATAGCAACTCATCGGCCTTTATTTCTTCTTTTTAGGCACTTTAATGAAACTCGGTCGCTCATTTTTCAGCTTATACTTTCTGATCATCTCTATTTTTATTATCTTTTCTTGGATGCTTGATGAAGTTTGGAGTTCTTATCTCGAACAAGATATAGAATCTTATACGGGTTATAAAACTATGTTGTTAGCACTGTCTAATTATGTAGAGAAACACCCTCGAGATGAATGGCAAGAAATTGTTGCCGGTGCTGCAGAACAATGGCGATTACCATTAAAGTTGATTTCTGAACAACAAATGGTAGAGAGCAGTCATCAAAAGCGTGATGTCATTAGCGAAAATAATACTCATATCTATTATGATAATGATGCGGTAGAAATTCATCACCTGATTAACCATACGGCAATGGTGATAGTGTTAGGGCCGGCAAAAATGCCAACTAGACCCCGCATGGAAGCGTTAATTCGTGTTATTTTACTGGCTACTTTAGCTTGTTTATTATTCTTTTGGTTACGACCGCTTTCTCGTGATTTAGATCAATTGCGAAAAACTGCTATTGAATTTGGTCAAGATAGCTTTGATGTTGTCGCACCACAAGCAAGATCGACAATGACAGAGCCAATGGTGACAGCCTTTAATACCATGGCTAGTCGCATTAAGCGCTTAATTGATGCCCACAAAGAATTGTCAACAGCGGTAGCGCATGAACTGCGCACGCCATTAGCACGCTCCAAGTTTGCTTTACAGATGTTGGCGTGTACAGATGATAAAGCTAAGCAGGAAAAATATCGCACAGCAATTAGCAAAGATATTTGTGAGTTAGAGCAATTAATTAGTGAGATGCTAATTTATGCTAGTTTTGATAATGAAAAACCAACGCTGAATTTCTTTGCAGAATCGCTGGTTGAAATTGTTGAAAAACAGGTCTGTAATTATCAACAATTTGAGCAAAAATTTACCGTCAATAATCTTCTGGGCAATATAAAAGTAGAAGCCGATCGACACTTTATTAGTCGCGCCCTGAATAATTATATTTCTAATGCAATAAAATATGGCAATGGTGAAATTGATATCACTATTATGCAACATCAAGATCATTGCCAGATACGTGTCACTGATAATGGTGGTGGTGTCAGTGATGATTTCAAACGCACTATCTTTGATGCTTTTTCACGCGGTGATACTTCACGTAATAGAGAAACAGGGGGCTTTGGCTTAGGTTTAGCTATTGTTTGTCGAATTATGGAATGGCACGGTGGTAGTGCTTCAGTGATCGATAGTGAACAGGGTGGAGCAAGCTTTATTCTTAGTTGGCCAATGAAGCATGTGACTGTTTAATCTTAGGTGTGTTGAGTTTTTGGTTTATAGCGCTGTACGCTTGAAAAATCTGCTAATCAAAGCCGAGAATGTCCACAGAATCCTTGTTTCGCCTTACAGTCTTAAAAATTAGCCTATAGCAGAGGCTAATGTGAATGGGTAACTTACCTTAGGCAATATTCTGTATTCATTAGAAACTTAGTAAAATTGGTATAACTGCGATTAACACTAAAGTAATTTATCGTCCTGCCGATATTAATATTATCGGTAGTAAAACAGTAGATTATTTTGAAATCAAACGTGTTATCAAATGACATATTAGTTCATGAACTTCAGTTAGGCGAACAGCTTAATGAGAGTGTTCATCATGAACGTCGTTCTGATTTTTCGTTAATGCTCGCCATGTTAACTGACGATGTTCGAGCACACAGTCAGTTCAAATTACCGGTAACCACATCAGCAGAAAAAACCACAACATCAGAACAACTAAGAAAACATTTCCAATTACCTGATGAAGCGCCGTTAGCATTAAAAAATATTGAAGCGTTGGAAGAATTTAACCAAGCAAGTTTGGTTGAAAACCAGCAATTAGATCAACTACGTTTAGCTAATACACTGAAACCAAAACCATTGGCATTTCGTGATGATGTAAAGTATATAAATCAGCAAGTTATGGATAACACTAGTTTATATTGTCAACAAAAACATCAACAAAAATCTTCAACGCAAACACAGCAGCGAGCTGAATTTAATGTTAATGCTTGGCTTACTGCTGTACAAACAACCATTGTTAAATCACCACTTATGGAAGTTTATGCTTAAAGGCTTTTAGCACAACAGTGTTTGAATTTTTTTTCGCTACCACAAAAGCAATGGTCATTACGTTTAGGTTTTTGTACCACTTGATTGTCAGATACTGCACCATCAAGATAGCGCCATAGGCCCTGCTCAATAATAAAGTGAGACTTTTCTCGCATTTGCCAAATTTGACCTTGATGTCGATAAAAGGCTGAAAACTCTACTTGGGCACTATTATGGCTCGCTAAGTCTTTCTGATAATCACTGACTTGATGAATAATGAGTTTTAACCAGTGAGTTTGTTTAGACCACTGAGCAATATCTTCAATAGACTGTTCAACTTGGCTAGCACTCGAATAAGTCAGGAAAATATACTCAAATTGCTCGGTTGCGTAGGCACTATAGCGAGACCGCATGAGTTGTTCAGGAGATGAGGCTGATTTTTTTGCCAAGATAATCGCTTGGCAACAAAGAGAATAGGCTCGCTCGGAGCCGCATGGACATAACATTCAGGTTACCAATTAAAAACAATAACCTAGTTTATCATAAATGCAGTTAGCCATTAAAGAGTTTGCTTGACGCAAGCTTGTTTAGCGTTCTAGCTATGTAATCATTTAACCTAAATAATGACAGTGTTTAAACAAAGCCGCTTTAGTGTAATTGACTTATTTGTTCAGTTGTTGTTTGCAACAAAATACAGTGAGTTTCTCCTAAAGCAGCGCAATGAGATATTTCCTTTAGTTGCGCTTGATTATAATGTGCGTTGGATAAAATCATTGCTGAACAAGTCCCTTTGAGCAAAGTATTTTTAATCTGCTCTAAACTAACATTAACCTTGCTAGCGTTCACTTTTAAGATCCTTTCAGGGTTAATTTTACCCATAGTGGATAGTTGTTCTAATGAGTCATTTTCAGGGTTTATCATTAAAATCCACTTATGTTCATTGTGATGATTTTGACAAATATCTTGATAATGTGCAGATAAATCATAGGCATTATTTACTTCAATAATATTACACCAAGCACTAAATACAGCCCTTTGGCTAGGTTTTTTAAGCCTAGAACTCATAGCTAAGTTATTGTTATCTAATTTTAAATTTAGTTTATTGATGTTAATCATTGTATCTACCTCGATATACTGTATAAATGTACAGTATATCGGTTTTGTTACTATTTCAAGCATTATTTCATTATTTTTATCTCTGCAGCTAAATTGAGAGGGCTTAATAAAGTCTTTAATTTATAGACAGCTAATAGATAACTTTATTTGCTAATTCATAACGAGCTGTTGTTTGAGGCGCGCGTCAGTTGATATTTTTTAGACGTTAAAGAAAGTGTTACTCCACTTAGCTGACTTAAGTAAATGTTAAGAATTAACGGTTATCTTGATGAGTACTCTAACCGTTGATAATGGTCTATCATCCACAGAGCTATGTAATAGTTAAATATTTGTTGAACACGAATATTTCGGCATTAGCGCCGGCTAATTAGCGCTATAAATTTGAAATTTCCATGATAGAGATAGCGATGAAAAATTTACCGCAGCATTTAACGCTTAAGGCTAAAAGCATTAAAAAGCTCCTAGCCAGTGTCGGTTGCTTAGTGATTTTAACCAGTTTTATTTTTTGCCAATCAGTCAAAGCAATGAATATCGAGGTACAGCTGCAACAACTAAGTGAGCACTGGGCACATACTAACTTTGAGTTAAATGGCGAGAGCCAAGAAAATGCTTTTGTTGAGCTTATTGGTCAAGTAGAAATGCTGACATTTAACTACCCAATGCAAGCTGATGCTTGGGCCTGGAGTGGTATCATCAAATCGACTTTTGCACAGGTAAGTAGTAGTTTATCTGCTTTATCATATATAAAAGCGGCTAAAAAAGATTTTGAACACGCCATTGAGTTAAATTCCAATGCGCTGACAGGAGCAGCGTATAGCAATTTAGGTATGCTATATCATAAAGCCCCAATTTGGCCTATAGCTTTTGGTGACGATGATATTGCCGAAGCTTTGTTGAAACAAGCGCTAGTAAGTTCACCCGATAATAAACTTAATAATTTTTTCTATGCTCAATATCTTTTTAATGAGCGGCGTTACCATCATGCTAAAAAACATTTATTAATTGCTAAACAAGTGCCGCTGCGAGCAGCTTGCTTAATTGAAGATAAGTATCGCCAAGTTGATATCGAGTTATTGTTAGTACAGGTCGAGAAAATAATAGCTAAGGAGAGCAAACGCTAGATTTTTAGCGCTAGACGCTAGATAAGTTATCTAGGTAAATATCAGCATTTTGGTTGTTAGCATGATTGCTAATATTTGTTATTTTTCTTGAACTAACCGCGGTTATTTTGCTTAGCTTGCAGATAACTAATGACATTGCTTTAAAATATTAGCTGGGCGTTTAATAAATAGACCCCTGAAAATTAAGGCTTTATAGAGCTTGATTTTGCATCTATTATTCTGATTTGAGGTTATAATATCTTCAATGCCGCTAGCTTTACTGATTTGCTTTGTCGTGGGAGTAAATATGACAAAGTAACGTGCATAAAGCTTAGCTTTGTCAAAGGTTATGTCAGCGTTAGGTGTTTTATCTATTGTTTAGCGATACAGGAAAGCCAGCTAAGACAAGCAAATTAAGTAAATTACGTAAGTTAAATAGTTACCGAGGTTTTGAAGTAACAATATGAGAATTTTACTCGTTGAAGATGATTTGCCATTAGCACAAGCACTGCAGCAGTCATTACGTCATGAAGGTTTCGTTGTTGACCATGTAGCATCAGGAAATGATGCTGTAACAGCATTAGCTGTTAATGAGCATGATATGGCAATTTTAGATCTAGGTTTGCCTGATATGGATGGTTTATTAGTGCTGAAAAAGCTCCGAGCTAAAAAGCAAGCAACACCGGTGATTATTCTTACCGCACGAGATACTATCGAGCAGCGTGTACAAGGGCTTGATTTTGGCGCAGATGATTACTTAGTTAAACCGTTCGATATTAATGAACTGCTTGCACGGTTGCGCGTTATAGAACGCCGATTAGGCACTGCAGATAGTGCTATTATCGCTATATCAACAGTCAAACTGGATAGTGCAGCCCATAAGGTTTTTATTGCAGAGCAAATGCTTAATTGTTCGAAAAAAGAGTATATGGTGTTAAAAGCGTTAATGGAGAACGCCGGACGTATTCAATCTAGAGAGCAAATAGAATCACGCCTGTATGAATGGGGTGAAGAAGTTATGAGTAATGCTGTTGAAGTACATATTCATAATTTACGGAAAAAATTACCTGAAAAATTTATCCAAACGGTGCGTGGTGTTGGTTACACCATCAATAAGGCGTAAAGCTGAATATGTCTATTCGCCGTTACTTGGTGTTGATGTTGCTATCCATTATTACCTTAGTGATCTTTGTTTCTGCGATTGAGGGCTATAAAGCTAGCATGAATAAAGCAGAGAGCTTATTCGACGACGAACTCGTTTCGTTAGCACAAGTTATTAGCGCTATTGAGCTACCTAAAGGCATTATTAAGCATAAAATAACCAGTAACTTTGCTTATCAAGTTATTGTGGATAATCAGGTTGTCAGTCATAGTGAAAATGCGCCGAAGACGCTGATTAATGAGCTCAGTAATGGCTTTAAAAAAGTCAACTTTTTAGGTAAACGTTGGCGAACTTATAGCGAAAAAGTTAGTGATAAATCAACAGCAGATTATTGGGTTATTATTGCGCAGCCGTTAAAACAACGCTTTGACTTAGCTGAAAGTATTATTTTATCTGCCGTTACGCCGATTATATTGGTGATGCCGCTGCTAGCGCTTATTATTTCACTGGCAGTTCGCCAAGGCTTGAAACCATTAACATTACTAACGCGGGCATTAAAAAACAAAAAGGCAAATGATCTTAGTCAGTTATCAATAAAGTCCAGTAATGAACTTACGCCCGTTATTGCGACATTAAATGA
>TARA_R110002167_G_scaffold30424_6_pt1 | contig 40024 bp, 33 predicted proteins | sample TARA_R110002167 | Tara Oceans TARA_R110002167 (sample SAMEA4398238) | marine metagenome | biome: Polar Biome; feature: [MES] marine water layer (ENVO:01000295) within the mesopelagic zone...; material: water (ENVO:00002006), including particulate matter (ENVO:01000060) such as......
CGTCAGTGGGTTCTATCAGGGTTAAGCACAATCAATAATAAAACTCTGACCCTTATTGCATCCGCAGCGCCACTCGCGCTACGGAGCATTGAATAAAGGCCCAAGCTTTATGTTTTTTATCATGTCCGAAAATGGCCAGAATTAACTCATGCCCTGTGTTAACTTGCTTCTCATTGGTGAATTGGATCGAGAGGCTAGTGCATTGTTAATTAACCCCGATGACTTCGAGCAGGCCCGGCAGGCTCGCGATCCTCATTTCGATGGGCGCGTTTTTATCGGCGTGCTCACTACTGGTATTTATTGTCGGCCCGTCTGCCCCGTGCGTCTGCCTCTCAAGGAGAATATTCGCCTCTATAGTACTGCCGCAGCCGCCGCCGAGGCCGGGTTTCGGCCCTGTTTACGCTGTCGACCAGAATCTTCCCCTGGTACTCCCGCATGGATGGGCAGCTCCTATACTGTTTCTCGAGCCCTGCAACTTATCGCCCGCGGTGCCCTCGACGAAGGCAGTGTTAGTGCACTGGCCGCACAACTTGGTATTGGGCCGCGGCAACTTACGCGGCTTTTTCAACAGCATCTAGGCGTCACCCCCATCGCAGTGGCTAATACCCAGCGCCTGCATTTTGCCAAGAAACTGATTGACGAGACTTTGCTGCCGATGACTCAGGTCTGTCATGCCGCAGGATTCTCTAGCGTGCGGCGCTTCAACGCAGTGTTTAACCAGACCTATGGGCGCGGACCTTTAACCTTGCGCAAACAAGGAAACTCGAAGCAGGCAATCGAACAGCGCGGAGTGCAGATCAAGCTAAGTTATCGGCCGCCTTTCGACTGGCGAGCTATGCTTGACTATCTTGCTTATCGTGCTATTCCCGGCGTGGAGTCCGTGGGTAAAGACTATTATTCCAGAACGATCGTCATGAATGGCAAACAAGGCAGTTTGGAGGCGCGTTTCCTCGAGGATAGCCACGCACTAGTCCTCACAATCGACGTAGAGCAGACGCGCAATCTCTATCAGATTGTAGAGCGCGTGCGGGTGATGTTTGATCTCAAGGCCGTGAGCACAGAGCTCGAAAATTTCCTTGGTCTTGATCCCTTGCTCGCTCCCTTGGTGGCGCGTCACCCTGGCATTCGCGTGCCGGTGGCGTGGGACGGCTTCGAGGTAGGGGTGCGGGCAATTCTTGGGCAGCAGGTGTCTGTTAAGGGGGCTACTACATTAGTGTCACGACTCGCCCACGCCTGCGGTGCGGTGTATGAAGCTGCCAATTCGCACTCTTTAGATAGGGTATTCCCGACTCCGGCAGAACTAGCCGATGCGAATCTAGACGGCATGGGCATCACCACGCGGCGCATTGCTGCGATCAAAGCCTTGGCCGAAGTCGTGCGCGACGGCGAACTGCGTTTCGATGGCAGTATGACGACTGATGCATTCGTCGAGCGCATTATTCAGATTCCTGGCATAGGTCCGTGGACTGCACAGTATATTGCTCTGCGGGCACTGAATGACCCGGATGCCTTTCCCGATGCGGATCTGATTTTGCTGCGTGCGGCTGCCGTGCCGGGAACTCTATTAACGCCGAAGCAATTGCAGGAGCGCTCGCAGGCATGGCGCCCTTGGCGAGCTTACGCGGTTATGTTGCTGTGGCGCGAATATGGATTGCAGAAACAAGAGAACAACGCGCTTGTCGCGCCAGACTGAGGAGAGCCCTATGTCACGTCTTTATACCTATTGTCCGTCTCCGTTAGGAGATCTTTTGCTCGCCGGCGATGGCGAGCGCCTGCAGTTGATTGGTTTTCCCGATGGCAAGGCGCGTACTCGTCATGGCGAAGATTGGCGGCAGAGCGATGCACCGTTCGTCGAGCTCATTCGCCAGCTGAACGCCTATTTTGCGGGTGAGCTGCAGGACTTCGATGTAGCGCTAGATCCACAAGGCACTGCATTCCAGCAGTCGGTTTGGAAGGCTCTTACCACGATTCCCTATGGCAGTACTTGTAGTTATGGCGCAATTGCCGAGGCGGTAGGCAAACCCAAGGCCTCGCGCGCCGTGGGTGCGGCGAATGGGCAGAATCCAATTCCCATCATCATTCCCTGTCACCGAGTTATTGGTAGCACGGGCAAGCTGACGGGCTTTGGAGGAGGGCTGCCCGCGAAAGTGACTCTGTTGGAATTGGAGCAGCGTAGCAGTCCGTTTCGTTTGGAGGCTTAGAGCCTGACGTACTTCGGGACGGCCATCAGGCCGACCCCAAAAAGGACTAGTGCATAGTCATTGCTGGTGAAATACGGATATACCATCAGCGCAATACCGCATAGCAGCGCCACCTTATTGCTCTGCTTTTTGCCGTAGACGAAATAGCCCATGCCGATCGAGCTAAACAACAATGTCCACAGCATTGCGGAGGTGTCTGTCATATCCATGTTCAGGCCTGAGACTTGTGTCGGTAGTCTTGCATTACACTCACGCCTATCGCGAGCACACTAATTGGAATAACTATGTAGAGCATAGTGCTGCTAAACGCTCCGAGCAGCGCGTGCTGCGTGGAGGCGAATACTAGATACAGTGTGTAGGCGACGTAGTAGGCCAGTAGAAGAGCTCCTTCTTTGCGACTGATAATGCCGCCGGAGAAGAAGATCGGCAGGCAGGCGATCGCGACGGCGAGCATAACTAGCAAGTCGAAGCTGACGACGCTTGCGGGAATATCGATGCCGCCAGGAGCCACGAGGCTCGCCACGCCCAAAACCCCCATAATGTTGAATAGATTACTGCCCACCACATTGCCCACGGCGATATCGCGTTCTCCATGAATAGCCGCCACGATGGATGTTACGACCTCGGGTAGGGAGGTACCAGCTGCCACAATGGTAAGGCCGATGATTAACTGACTTACGCCAAGGCGTGTGGCGAGCGCGACGGCGCCATCTACGAGCCAGTCGGAGCCGACTACCAACATTGCGAGCCCGAGGGCGACCATCCCGAGATTCTTTATCCAGGAGGACTTCTCTGGAGCTTCTACGGAGTTCTCTTCGGCTTGCTCTTCGCGCTGCGCCTTGCGGCTCTGAACGAAAACGAAGGCGATATAGCAGATCAAGCCCAAGACTAAGAGCGAACCATCGAAGGCGCCGAGTATGCCGTCCATCGCCATGAACAATACGACGAAGGAGAGCGCGATCATCAGGGGGACATCGAAGCGTATGAGCTGTTGCGAGACGATCAGGGGTACGATGAGGGCAGAACAGCCGAGTATGAACAACACATTGAAAATATTACTGCCGATCACATTGCCCACTGCGATGCTGGCCTGACCTAAGGTGGCGGCTTGTATGCTGACTGCCAGTTCGGGCGAACTTGTGCCAAAGGCCACAACGGTTAAACCAATAACGAGAGGAGAAACTCTGAACACCGCGGCCAAACGCGATGCACCTCTTACTAAAACTTCTGCTCCTACTATCAATAACAGCAAACCCACAACAAATAGCACTACGGTCATAGAACCTCCATCGGTTTGCCCGATTGTACTCCTTACAAAGTCAGAAGTGACCAGAATCACACAGACTTATTTTTGAGCGCATCAGACACGAGACAGGCGGGATTTCTTGGCCTATAATTCGCGCACTTTCACTTGCCCCCTATGTTAGGAGCAGCGCCCAATGGATATAGCAAGCCGCTAAGAGCTTCGGAATCTTTTGCCACGCGATCTCTCGCGTGGTCTGCATCGCCATTCGCGATTGTCGTAACTGACCTCGCGCGATCCACTCGAATCCAGAAGTTCTTTTTACGAGCCGTCGTGTTCGCGTTCTAAACGCGCGCCTACCGCTTTGCTTATAGTCTTTTTTCTGGATACATCATGACTCTTCAAAAAATACGCGCAGGCATGAGCCTGTTCCGACAAGCCCTATTGGGCAGTTCGACAATCAATTACACCGAAGGCTCTATCGCAAGAGCGACCTTCCTTTTAGCCGTGCCCATGATTCTGGAAATGTCCATGGAATCGGTGTTCGCCATCGTGGACATTTTCTTCGTGGCGAGCCTAGGTGCCGAGGCGGTAGCGACCGTTGGGCTGACCGAGTCGCTCATCTCTTTGCTCTATGCCGTGGCCATAGGCTTGTCGATGGGCACCACAGCGATGGTGGCGCGGCGCATCGGCGAGAATACGCCAGAGGCGGCCGCATTCGTGGCAGGTCAGGCGCTCTGGATCGGCATTGCGGTGTCCTTCTTAGTCGGCGTTACCGGTTTTTACTATGCGGAGAAATTACTCTTTCTGATGGGGGCATCGCCCGAGGTCATCGAGTCCGGGCGCAGCTACACCCAGATCATGTTAGGGGGCTGCTTCACGATCGTGTTTCTTTTCCTCAACAACGCCATCTTCCGCGGCGCGGGGGATGCGAGCATCGCGATGCGCTCTTTGGTGTTGGCTAATGGCATCAATATCGTGCTCGACCCTTGCTTGATCTTCGGAGTTGGACCGTTCCCAGAGATGGGGGTAACGGGAGCCGCAGTGGCGACTAATATAGGGCGAGGCATAGGGCTGCTGTACCAGTTCTACTACTTATGCTCGAGCAGCAGGCGCATACAGCTCGTGCTCAAAGACTTCGTCATCAAGCTTTCGGTGATTATGACGCTAGTGCGCATCTCTGTCGGCGGTATCGCGCAATTCCTCATCGCGACGGCGAGCTGGGTATTCCTGATGCGTTTGGTGTCGGTCTATGGCAGCGATGCGGTGGCGGGTTACACAATCGCGATTCGCATCATGATGTTTGTGATTCTTCCTGCTTGGGGTTTGAGCAATGCGGTGGCGACACTAGTAGGGCAGAACCTAGGGGCACGAAAAATTGAACGAGCAGTTAGCACGGTGTGGCAGGTGGCGAAATACAATGTGGTATACATGATGCTGGTGGCGTTGATCATCATCGCTATCCCGGAGCAAATAATGCACGTCTTCACAACAGAGCCAGAGGCGGTAGGCTATGGGATCGATGCCCTAAGAATCATGAGTTATAGCTTTGGTTTTATGGCACTTGGGATGGTGGCGATTCAGGCATTCAATGGGGCAGGGGACACGATCACGCCAATGTGGATCAATGGTTTCTGCTATTGGGTAGTCCAAATCCCAGTAGCCTATTGGATGGCAAATACACTGAGCATGGGGCCATACGGAGTATTCTGGTCAATCTTCATAGCGGAGATTCTAATGGGCGTAGTAGGCGTTGGCTTCTTCATGCGCGGCAAATGGAAGTATCAGGCGGTTTAGCGAATGCACCGTAAATTCTATCGAAACTACTGACTGTAGGAGCTTGCCCTGCAAGCGATTGGGTGGGATTGATGAAGATCTGTGGAAGATTTTGGCCGATCGCCTGCAGGGCAGGCTCCTACAATCAGAGAACTATCCCAATTAGGTAGTGGTAGAAACCACTGACTGTAGGAGCTTGCCCTGCAAGCGATTGGGTACGATTGATGAGGATCTGTGGATGCGATAAACCTGCCTGCAGGCGACCAGAACCCCTCGCAGCAACATTGTGCTCGCGCGCGCAGATGCTGTAAGCTCCTGTCTCGCGAAAAGTGGTAGAGAGGCATCTTATGCAGAGCGGTCAGCAGCACATCATCGTTAAGGTTTCCCAGTGGCTCAATAATGCTCAGCCCGTCTGGCTGTGCACTATTCTCAAGACTTGGGGATCGTCTCCTCGGCCAATTGGCTCCATGATGGCCTGTACCATCGAAGGCGAGATCGCCGGCTCTATCTCTGGCGGCTGCATCGAAGAAGACTTCCTTGCCCAGTTGCGCGACGGCTCGATTAAGAGCCAGTACGATGTGGAGGGTAAACCCTTCGTCGTTAAGTATGGCATTACTGCCGAGCAAGCCGCTCGCCTGCGTCTGCCTTGTGGCGGCCAACTCCATGTTCTGCTTGAATATATCGCTCCCACTGCCGAGAACAAAGCCGTGTTTGGTGCGCTTTCCGATGCCCTCGATGCCCATCAGCGTATCAGTCGCGAGGTCGATCTGAACACCGGCGTGATTAGTGTCCGTCACGTTGCCGATGACGAGGCTGTTATTCTCGATGAGCAGCGCATGCTACATAGCCTGAGCCCCAAATATAAATTGCTTCTGCTCGGTGCAGGCGATGTCGCTCGCTACGTCGCCGAGATGGCCTTGGCGTTGGAGTATGAGGTTACCCTGTGCGATCCCCGGCCTGATTATTTAGGTAACTGGCACGTCGAAGGGGTGCACGTGACTGCCGATCTGCCCGACGACGTCGTGCGCGATGGCTTTAGCGACCCTTACAGTGGCGTGATTGCACTGGCCCACGACCCTCGTGTGGACGACATGGCCCTGATGGAGGCGCTGAAGACTTCTGCTTTCTATGTGGGCGCGATGGGGTCGGACCGGACCTCGGCAAACCGGCGCCAGCGCCTGCCCGAACTAGGCTTGAGCGAGGCAGATATCGCGCGTCTGCATGCGCCTATTGGCATTAACATCGGCAGCAAGACTCCCGCCGAGATCGCCATATCCGTAATGGCCGAAGTCACCAAGGTACGCCACAGCAAGGATGCAGAAAGATCGGAGATCAACCTGTAGATCTGAATATTGCACTGACGGTAGGAGCCTGCCCTGCAGGCGATTTGCCAAAATTTTCTACAGATCGATTTCAATCGCACTCAATCGCTTGCAGGGCAAGCTCCTACAATAAAAAAAAGGGACGGTAAGCCTCAGGCCTGCCGTCCCTTTTTCATTGCAGCGGAATTAGTTCGAAGAACCGTATTCCGTTTCGTAGTCGTCCATTGCCGCTTGAATCACGACTTTCGCGTGTTCGAAGCCATAGGCAGCGCCGATGGAGACTTTGTTCTCTTGGCCTGGAATGAGCTTATAGGTCATGAAGTAATGACGCATACGCTCCATAAGCGCTGGAGGTAGCTCGCTGATGTCCTCTAGGTCCGCAAACAATGGGTCGTTCTGGAGTACCGCGATAATCTTGTCGTCGGCTTCGCCGCCGTCGAGCATAGGTAGCCCGCCGATGACTTTCGCATTGAGGATGATCTCGGTCTTGGAGATCGGACGCTCACTGATCACACAGATATCCAGTGGGTCGCCGTCGCCGCGCGCTGCGCCTTCCATCAGGTCACGTACGCGTGCGCCGCAGTAAGTACGGGGAATGAAGCCGTATAGAGTAGGGTGCTGGGAAGAAGAGCGCTGTGGGCGGTCTACACGCAGGTAGCCAGTGGCCTTATCTACTTCATATTTCACTAGATCGAATGGGCTGATTTCGATAAAGGCATGCACTAGACGCGGGACGTCAGGTCCTACTTCTAAGCCGTGCCACGGGTGCGGGCGCCAACGGTAAAAGGGTGGTGGAAACTTCTTCATGCGGGTACCTGTTAAGTCGAAACCCTGTGCTTTTATTGTGTGGGCGTGTGAATGAAAGGCGCGCATTATAGCAGGGCCAGTTGAAAACGCACGGGCTTAGAGGCGTTTCGGGCCAGGGGCTGGCGCTTATTTGAGGTAAGTGGCCAAAGAAAAGGCCTATTAGCAAGGTTTCGCTAATAGGCCTTTACGTGTCCGCGCGTGATGGCGGGGGTTTGGCGATGCTGTGACTTAGAGCATGTCGGGTGCGCGGTGCACTAACTCAACTCGTGCGCCCTCTGGACCCTGTACGTAGAAGAAATTGATCATGCCGTTGGGCAGGGTCATGTCGCGAGGCTCGGAGGTGAACTCAACACCCTTAGCTTGAAGGTCCGCAATGGTTTCTTCCGAATTCAGTGCGCGCCAACCGATGTGATCGATGCTAGCGCCCTGGCTAGGGAAGTTCTCGCCACGGGTGATCAGTAGCCAGACATTGCCGGGGTAGAGGATGCCATCCATGCGTCCGAGCATATTCTTACGAATGCCACCAAAAGTATCCTCATACCATTTGAAGGTTGCCTCTGGGTCTGTTGAGCGCAGATGCACGTGGTGGAAGCCTAGATGTTGAGGGTCTTGTAGCAATTCCATGCGCGAGCCGAAAGGCGTGACTATAAAGGCCAATTTAAATAGGCCTGGCACATCGCGAATCTCCCCCTGCACCGTGGCGCCATTAGCTTGGGCACGGGCAACGACTGCTTCCAGATTGGGTACAGAGAAGCCTAGATGGTCGATCACGCTGCCTTCGCTGGTGCGTGTTTCCCCAGTGCCGGTTAGAAACATGATGCGCGTAGTCCCAAACAGTAGGCGGTCAGTGCGGCCGTCCACGAATTCACCACCGATATTGTCTTTATACCATTGCGCCGCCACTAGTGGCTCTGGAACGGCCATGTGCACGTGGTCGTACATATAGGTCTTGCTTTGGGCTTGGGCGAGTGCGGAAAGGCTTAGTAGAAGAGTCAGAAATAGACCCTTGCTGCAGAATTTGTTCATCGTGTACTCCTTCGCGCCCTGGATGCAGGGCTAATCGTTATTGTTATTGCGAGCGTCATCGACGCAGCAAGATGGCTCGCGGCGATGTAAAGAAGCGCCAGAATAGACCTGCGCTCGCGTCGAGTCCAGTCCCTCAGCACAGTTGTAGCACCTTAAAACCGTGTTCGTTGAGGACGGTTTCGACTTGTTTGAACTTGCCCTGTGCGATCCGTTCGACCGGTATGAACTGATTGACCACCACTAGTGCCTTGCCCTGTGGGGACAGCAGCGTCTTGATTTGGCTAAGAAATTTCTCTGCGAGAGCGCTGCTTGTAGCAAAGCCTTGGTGGAAGGGCGGGTTGCAGAGTATCCAGTCATAGCCCCCGTGTAGTTGGGAGGCACAATCGTCGAGCGAGACCTCTACATTTAGTTCGGCCCTAGCGAAGCTGGCCTTAGCGGCATCCACGGCGGCGGCATTATTATCGGTGCCATGTCGCTTGGAGAAGGGCAGTTTAGAGGTGGCGAGCAGCAAGTAGCCATAGCCACACCCTAGGTCGAGGACGGGGCCCAGCGACTTCTTCTTAGCGAGTAAGTTATTGACATAGTCGGCCAGTAGGGCGCTGCCGCGGTCAACTTTGTTCCAGCCGAAAACGCCAGGCTTGCTGACGAAGTGAAACTCACCTACCGTGCAGGTGCGCAGATGATCGTAGTCCTTACTGTCGAGGAAATCGGGAGTGGTTTGATCGTTCGGCGCGGGTTTCTGTAGGCGGATATGATAGGCGTCGCCGTGCTTCTTTGCGTGCTCTGGCGTCGCAAACACCTTTTCTGCATTGCGCCCATGGGTGCGAATGCCATCCTCCTTGTTGCCAATGAGATGCAGCGAACCGCCTTCCTTAAGGCGTTTGTAACTCTCATTGATGCAATGGTGCACCAGCGGACGCTCCTTGGAGACGCGATAGACGATGTCGTCATAGGTCTCGTGTGCTAACCCCGAGAAGTCGAAATCACTAACAAATACCGTATGGCCGATGTCGCGCAGCCTTGCGCCGAGATCGCATCGATTAGTGAGCACGTCGAGCTCTGCACGGGGGCGTGCAGCGACTAAGTCTTGTTCGCTAAGGCTCTCGTCTGCGATCCATAGTGCAGTGGTTAGTGGATTGCCCGAAGGGGCGTTGAGTAAATCGATAAGCAGATGTTCGATATGGATACTCATGGTTGGAAACTCTCAATCTCCTCTTGCGTCAATGAACGGGATGCGCCGGGTGCTAGTTGTTCGTCTAACACGACGGAGCCGATCTGTTTTCTGTGTAGTGCGATGACATGATTACCGCAGGCGGCAAACATGCGCTTAACTTGGTGATAGCGGCCCTCATTGAGGATTACCTCGGCGCCGTTCTCTGGCATGGCCTTACACTTCGCCGGGGCTGTCTCTTTGCTCTCGCCCCGCAGCATGATTCCTGCTTCGAACTGCGCGATAGTCTCCTCGTTCACGGGTTCGTGCAGCGTGGCGTAATAAACCTTGCTGTATAAGTGGCGCGGCGAGATAACTCGGTGCAGCCATTGACCATCGTCGCTTAACAGGACAAGGCCCGTGGTGTCGATGTCCAGCCTTCCTGCGACCGATAAGCCCTCTGGCGAATCTTCCGTCAATAGGTCCAGCACGATTGGGTGTTCGCCATCCTCGGTCGCACACACATAACCTTCGGGTTTGTTCAGCATGATGTAGCGTGGCTGCGGAAGTTGCAATCTTTGGCCGTCCAGACAGATCTCGTCGGTCTCTGCAACATGATGAGAGGCGCTCTTGACCATCTTTCCGTTCACAGTCACGCGCTTGTTGCGCACGGCCCGCTTACTAACATCGCGTGGCAATGTGGTGGCGTGGCTTACATATTTATCTAGTCGCATTAATGCGTTCTCGCTGGCTTGTTGGCAGCTTGCCACTCGCGTGGGTCTACTCGGTAATAGGATTTCAGTTCATCGAACAATTCTGCGTGCCGCGCCGCCATATCGTGTGGGCGCTCGTAGAAGGTCTCGGTGACCACGGCGAAAAACTCTGCGGGATTGCTGGCCCCATAGGCATCGATAAGAGTCTGTTGATGTGCCGCGCTGGCGTGTTGTAAGTGCAGGAACTCGGCGGAGAAGATGCGCGCCCAATCGCCATAAGCGCCCTTATTATAGAGTAAGGGAGCGCCATTAGTGATCCCGGATTCGTGGTCGAGTTGATGGGCGAATTCGTGCAGCACTACGTTCTGTCCATCGGCGAAATTGTGCACGCTCTGCTGCACGCTGTCCCAGGCAAGAATGACCTTGCCATTGCTCCAGGACTCGCCAATCAGGAAGTGTTCGCCCTTGGTGACCAAGCCAAATTCATCGTGCTTGTCGTGCTGCACCCTAAAGCCGGAAGGGTAGACCAATACTGCGCGCAGGTCTTGATACTCATGGCTGGGGCGGTTCAGCAGCAATAGGCAGGCATGGGCGGCAATGGTGATGCGCACCTCGTCGTCTATGACCTGACCCGCGCAACCGACGAACTGCTTGTGGTCCACGAAACGCTTGATGAGTTGGCGCAGCTCGCGCTGTTGATCGGGCCACATGGTCTTATAGATGGGCAGGCTACGCCGCAAGATCTGCAGCCAGGGCGCAGGGAACGGAGTTGCGTCAGTTTTTTTACGGCGATAGCGCGGGTAAACGAATAACGCCACGGCAACCGCGACCACAAGTAGCCAGAGTACAATCAATATGATGATGCTTTTAAGGTCCATTGGAGCTAACGCTAGTGGCCCTTTGCTGAATCATCTTTGGGTTGCAATGACAGTCCGCCGAGGCCTGACTCGTCGTCGTCCTCGTCGCCTTTCTTACCCTCGGAGAGTTGAATCTTCAAGCGTAAGTTGTTCTTCGAATCGGCGTTCTTAAGCGCCTCTTCTAGGCTGATCTTGCCGGCTTTGTATAGATCGAACAATGCCGAGTCGAAGGTCTTCATACCGATGTTCTCGGATTTCTCCATCACCTCTTTGACCTCGTCGACCTTGCCTTGTTTGATGAGGTCGCAGACACGAGGGGTGCCAAGTAGAATCTCAATCGCCGCCGCACGTTTGCCATCCACGGTGGGGATCAAGCGCTGGGAGATGAAGCCTTGCAGGTTCAACGACAAGTCCATGAACAATTGTCGGTGCCGCTCTTCCGGGAAGAAGTTGATGATGCGGTCCAGCGCCTGGTTGGCGTTATTCGCGTGAAGGGTGGAAAGACACAGGTGGCCCGTCTCTGCGAAAGCCAAGGCATGCTCCATGGTCTCCTGACTACGGATCTCGCCGATTAGTATGACGTCTGGCGCTTGGCGCAGTGTGTTCTGCAAGGCCTCTTCATAGCTATTAGTATCTACGCCGACTTCGCGCTGATTGATGATCGACTTCTTGTGTTGGTGTACGAACTCCACAGGGTCTTCGATGGTAATGATGTGGCCGTCGCTATTGGTGTTGCGATAGTCGATCAACGCTGCCAAGGATGTGGACTTACCAGAGCCGGTGCCGCCAACGAAGAGGACGAGGCCGCGCTTCTGCATGATCAGGCTCGTCAGTACCTCTGGCAGGCCCAGGTCTTTCCAGCTTGGGATCTCGGTTTTGATATTACGCGCGACGATGGCGATCTGACCGCGCTGCTGGAAAATATTGACACGGAAACGGCCGATCTCTGGATCGGAGATGGCCAGGTTCATCTCAGGGCTTTTCTCGAACTGCTTAATCTGATCGGGTGACATGATCTGGTAAGCGATCTGCTTGACGGCGCCGGGCGGGAGAGCTTGAGACGACATTGGTAATAATTTGCCAAACGCCTTCATGCTAGGCGGCGCGCCTGTCGTTAGGAACAGGTCGGAGCCATCTTTCTGGATCATGATACGCAGCAGATCTTTAAAGCCCATAGTGTTTGCCTTGTCGGTGTAGGAGCGCTAGAAGCGTCTCTCGGTATACCAATTTACTTCCCTTGCGCTCTTGTTGATCTGATCGCAGACATCGAGTGTCAGGGCGAACAGGGCCATACGCACGAGTACGCCGTTGTCTGTCTGTCTGAATATGGCGAGGTTAGGGTGCTGATTCAAGTCATTGTCCAGTTCATTGGCCTCGGCGCGCGAATCGCGCGGGAGCGGGTGCATGATGACTGTCTTCGGGGCGCAGTAACGCGTGTAGATCGCCTCGTTCAAGCGGAAGCGTCCTCGATAGATATCGGCCTCTATCTTACTGTTGAAACGCTCCTCTTGGATACGGGTGAGGTAGACGGTGTCGTTGCCCTCGAGGCCCTTCTCCATTTCCTCGGTCTCGATCACCGTGTGCCCATTACGGCGCAGCTCCTCGACGATCTCCTCGGGCATGCGTAGCTCGCTTGGGGAGATCATAGTGAAACGGATGCCGGAGTAGAGCTGAATGAGCTGCGATAGGGAGTGCACCGTGCGGCCATGCTTGAGGTCGCCGACCATGGCGATGCGCATGCCAGAGATGTCTTTGCCGTTGCTTTCTAACTCTTTACGGATGGTGTACAGGTCGAGCAGCGCTTGGCTAGGGTGCTCGTTCGGGCCGTCACCTGCATTGATCACGGGCACGCGGCTGGCCTTGGCGAACTCGCTGACAGAGTCCGCTTGAGGGTGGCGCATCACGATGATGTCGTTATAGCCGCTGATCACGCGGGCCGTGTCGTAGAGGGACTCGCCCTTAGAGATGGAAGAGGTTTTCACATCCGTGGTCTCGCGCACCTCGCCGCCGAGCAGGTTGAAGGCGCAGCCGAAGCTGAGGCGCGTTCGCGTACTGGGTTCGAAGAACATATTGCCGAGAATGGCGCCGTCGAGCACCTTGGTCATGCGTTCGCGATGGGCGAAGGGGACCATGCTGTCGGCGACATCGAAGAGGCGTTCGACGTCGGAGAGTTCAAATTGGTTTACGCTTAGTATGTGGGCGCCGGGGAAGTGCATATATGAGTTTCTACTGTGGTTCGTTGGCCTGTGGAGTCTGGGGGCAAATACTAAACTAATGGGGGCTGCTTAGGAATCTTGGGCTGATAATATGCTGTACCATTGCGCAATATTCGAGGATCTGTAAGAGATTTTGGCCGATCGCCTGCAGGGCAGGCTCCTACAGTCAGAGCATTTTTCCAGTTTAGATAGGAACCACTGATTGTAGGAGCTTGCCCTGCAAGCGATTTGGGCAGATTGATGATAAATAGAGAGGTTGTTTTGGCAAATACGATTTACTGGCACGACTACGAGACATTTGGTGTAGACCCGCGACGGGACCGCGCCTCGCAATTTGCAGGGCTGCGCACCGACGAGGACCTGAACATCATCGGCGAGCCATTAGTCATGTATTGTCAGCCTGCGCCGGACATGTTGCCGCACCCTATGGCCTGCCTCATCACGGGTATAGATCCTCGCGACGCCCTAGCCAAGGGACTCCCGGAGAGGGAGTTCATCGATCGCATTCACCGCGAGTTTGCCCAGCCACAGACTTGTGTTGCCGGCTATAACAGCCTGCGTTTCGACGACGAGGTAACGCGGCAGTTGTTGTACCGCAACTTCTTCGACCCTTACGAGCGGGAGTGGAAGAATGGCAATTCGCGTTGGGACATCATCGACATGGTGCGCCTGTGTTACGCGCTACGCCCAGAAGGCATTATCTGGCCCAAGAAAGAGGATGGTAGCCCCTCGTTTCGCTTAGAGGAGTTGACCGCCGCGAATGGCATTGCCCACGAGGCGGCGCACGATGCCTTGTCCGATGTCACGGCCACCATCGCCATGGCCAAGCTGATCAAGACAAAGCAGCCCAAGCTGTATGACTATGTCTACGAGCTGCGGGCTAAACAGCGTGTGCAGGCGCAATTGGACATCATCAGCAAGAAGCCGGTTCTGCATGTCTCCTCTATGTACCCGGCAAGCTTGGGCTGCTTGGCCTTAGTGGCCCCGCTAACAAAGCACCCCACAGATAAGAATGGCGTAATCGTCTACGACTTGCGGGTAGACCCGCGTGTCTGGATCGACCTCACGGTCGAGCAGATTCAGCGTAGGCTATTCACGAGGGCCGAGGACATGCCAGAGGGCGTGGATCGAATCCCCTTGAAAGTATTACATGCGAATCGCTGCCCGGTGATTGTGGGGAGCAATATGCTCAGCGCGCAGCAGGCGCAGGACTATCAGATCGACATGGACAAGGCGCGGGATTATTGGAAGTGTCTAGTGGATCATCCCCAGGCAATCGCCAAGGTTGCCTCGGCGTTCGACCGCCAGCATGAGGAGGAGGGCCCCAACCCAGACCCCGACTTCATGATCTATAGCGGTGGTTTTTTTGGGGCACAAGACAAGCAAGCTATGGCACAGATTCGTGCCTCGACCGCCGCGGATTTGAGTGTGTGGCGCCAGCCCTTCGTCGATAAGCGTTTGAACGAGATGCTGTTCCGCTATCGGGCCCGCAACTACCCGACTAGCCTTACCCCGCCGGAGCAGGAGCGCTGGCAAGCCTATTGCCGTAGCAATATGGAGAGGCCGCTGGAGCAACGCGGTGCCGGTGCGCCTCGTGAGGAGTTCTTCGCGGAGATCGCGGCCCTGCGAGCCAGTCGTGAGGATGCGCAGAGTCAGAGCGTCTTAGAGAGTTTAGAAAACTACGGCCGTCAATTGTTGGGCGCTAGCACTTAATTGTTGTTAGGCGCTTGTGTTTTAGCGCGCGCGACCCAACTTGGTCTTAACAACTCCGCATATCAGAGTAATTGCCCATGAGTAGTACTTCCCCCAATCCGGACGTCTCCGCGATCTCCAGCCTGCGCAAAGCCTTCGTATTCATAAAGCCCTATAAGAAGCAGATGACCCTAGCGACCATCGCCCTGATCTTCACGGCGGGCGTCACATTGGCTCTGGTCCAATTCGTTAGGGTGATCGTCGATGTTGGTTTCGTGGCGGGCTCGAGTCAGTCGCTGGGCCTTGCCATCGTCGGCTTCCTGATCGTGGCATTCGTGCAGGCACTCGGTACCTTCGCGCGATTCTATTGGGTCTCCTGGCTCGGGGAGCGGGTGACCGCGGACATTCGTACCGCCGTATTCTCTCACCTGATGACGCTGCACCCCGGTTACTATGAGGAGAATCTGAGCGGCGAGATTCAGTCTCGCATCACCACCGATACCACCTTGCTACAGACGGTCATCGGCTCCTCTGTGTCCATCGCGCTACGTAACCTGTTGATGATGTTAGGGGGCACGGTGTTCCTCTTTATCACCAACCCCAAGCTGACTAGTATCGTGATGATCTGCATTCCCTTGGTGGTCGGGCCAATTATTATCTTCGGCCGACGCGTACGCCACCTGTCCCGTAGTTCCCAAGACGAGATCGCGAATGTAGGTGCCTATGTGGGCGAGAGCATTCAGCACATCAAGACCGTGCAAGCCTACAACCAGCAAGGCGCGAACGAGAAGGCCTTCTCCGATCACGTAGAAACGGCATTCACGGTTGCCCTAGCGCGCATATGGTCGCGTTCTGTCTTGATCACTGTCGTCATTACCCTCGTATTCGGGGCGGTGGCGGCAATGATCTGGTCTGGCGGGCAGGATGTAATCAACGGGCGACTGTCGGCGGGTGAGTTGACTGCCTTCGTGGTCTACGCCGTGATCGTGGCCTCCGCCGTTGGCGCCATCAGTCAAGTGATAGGGGATCTGCAGCGCGCAGCAGGCGCCACGGAGCGTCTAATGGAGCTGCTACATGCCGAGAGCGCGATTGTCTCGCCTGCCGCACCTGTTCAATTCAATGAGCCCTTCCGCGGTTCTATCGATATTAAAGGCCTACGCTTTTTCTACCCCTCGCGACCCAACTCGGCCGCGATCGATGGGCTTGATCTGAGTATCGAGCCCGGCACCAGTGTCGCACTAGTTGGGCCATCGGGAGCGGGCAAATCGACTCTGTTTGAACTGCTGTTGCGCTTCTATGATCCCCAAGAGGGTGCGGTGCAAATCGATGGCATCGATATTCGTCAGCTAGACCTACAAACCCTGCGCAGCAAGATTGCTATCGTCTCGCAGCTGCCCGCGATGTTTACCGGCAACGTGCGCGACAATATTCGCTACGGCCGCCCCGACGCCAGCGATGAAGAAGTGATGGAGGCCGCCAAGTCGGCCTTTGCGAGCGATTTCATCGAAGAGCTTCCAGAGGGCTACGACAGTTTCCTAGGCGAGTCTGGCATACGCCTCTCGGGAGGGCAGAAGCAGCGCATCGCCATCGCCCGCGCCATCCTCAAGGACGCCCCTATTCTTCTGCTGGACGAGGCGACGAGTGCCTTGGATGCGGAGAGCGAGCGTAAGGTGCAGCTGGCGCTGGATGAGTTGATGAAGAACCGCACCACCTTGATCATCGCGCATCGCTTGGCCACCGTGAAGAATGTCGACAGTATCGTGGTGATGGATGCCGGCCAAGTCGTGGCCCAAGGCTCCCATCAGCAATTGCTGCTTAGTAGTCCGCTGTACGCCAATCTTGCCGCACTGCAGTTCTCTACCGGGGAACAAGCAGAGCCAATAGAGCTGTAGTCATTAGCTTTAACTAATAAAGTGGGTATTTGCCGTGCAGGGGCAAAGTGAGTAGAATCGCGCCCCGCACGGTCAAAGGAAGTGAGAGTGCATTGGACACGCTGCGAACACAGCGCAACAACAACAAATCACGTGCCTTTATATGGATCAATTTCAGGACATTCGCCCCTACCACGACGACGAAGTTCGTCCCGTCATCGATACGCTTCTAAACAACTCCGAGTTCATTAGCAGCATCGCCAGTTTTGCACTGCCAAAACTGTATCGCTGGCTGCCGGCCGTGGCGCGTTTTTTGACTCATCGAAAGCTTGCCACACAGCTTAATGGCGTTAACACCGTTAAGAGTATGCAGGGCGTGATCGCGAGCTATATGGATCAGATGATCGAGAAGACTACCTCGAAACTGACCAACTCCGGCATCGAAAATCTCTCGCGGGAAAAATCCTATTTGTTCGTCAGCAATCATCGCGATATCGCAATGGACCCAGCCTTCGTCAACTACATGCTTTACCACGCTGGCTTCAACACAATGTTCATCGCCATTGGCGATAATCTGCTCAAGCGGCCCTTCGTGTCGGACCTCATGCGCTTGAATAAGAGCTTCATCGTGAAGCGCTCTTTGAAGGGGCGCGACCTGCTCAAGTCCTCCAAGCAACTCTCCGAGTACATTCACTATCTAGTTGAAAATAAAGATAATGTTTGGATAGCGCAGCGCGAAGGTCGCGCGAAAGACGGCGTGGATCGAACCGATACCGCGCTGCTGAAAATGTTGTCTATGGCGCGAAGAGAGCTGGGCTTGAAAGAATCTTTAGGCGCGTTGCACATCGTGCCCGTGTCGATTTCCTATGAGTTCGATCCCTGCGATGCGCTGAAGGCTGACGAGCTTTACCAAAAGAAGGAACTTGGCGCCTATCAGAAAGATGAGAAGAGCGACATCAACAGCATCGTGCAGGGCATGATTGGTTTTAAGGGCCATGTGCACGTCGCCTTTGGCGAAGAGATTTGCCTGGATAGTGACGATGCGGATGCCGCAGCGGCGCTTATCGATAGACAGGTAGTTAGCAATTATCTATTGCAGCCCAGCAATTATTTCGCGCTCGAAAAGCTGCGCGAAACCGACCCTGAATTTGGCCAAGATATCGCCCCATCGACTGAGGCAATGACCGACGCAAGCATCGCTGAAATGCAGCAACGTCTAGACCAAGCCCCTCCTAATATCCGACCCTATCTTCTGCAAATGTACGCCAATCCGGTTCTATCTCGCGCGAAGCTTTAGCAGCGGCGCCTGCCCCCTCTCATTAACTGGCCTGTGTAGGAGCCTGCCCTGCAGGCGATCGGACTGACTTTTCCACAGATTTTCTTTTATCGCACCCAATCGCCTGCAGGGCAGGCTCCTACACGCTCATTTGCACAGCAAACTGGCTTCTAGAACTGTGCTTTATCGAGCTTTTTGGCGTCAATTTGTGTGTTTCTCGCGTTCGCTCCCGCTGTATCAGTGGGCACAAAAGCAATAAAAGTCGATAAAACAGCTATTTGTCCACAATTCGACCACATAAGAGGCTGTATTTCGAACGCAAACTATGAGTTAATTCGCTTAGTGAAAAGAAGCTCCTAAGCCCTTAAGAAGGATAAACATTTTCAAATGTACCTGGAATATTATTCTCTAGACCGACCGCCCTTTAGAATTACGCCGGATCCTAGTCTATTTTATACGGGTGGCGAGAACGGCCGTGGGGTTGTTTTAGAGGCCTTACTCTATGCCGTTACCTCCGGCGAGGGCATCCTCAAAGTCGTTGGCGAAGTGGGCAGTGGTAAGACAATGCTGTGCCGAATGCTGGAGCAGCGCCTGCCCGACTCCGTGGAAGTGGTCTATCTAGCGAATCCCAATCTATCTCCCCACGATATTCTCTACGCTATCGCATTTGAGCTTAAGCTCCCCGTCGATCACTCGACCCAGCGCCTAGTGTTGATGCAGCACCTGCAAGAGTACTTGCTCAAGCAGCATGCCGAGAATAGAACGGTTTTGGTCATCATCGAAGAAGCGCAGAGCATGCCCATCGAGACTCTCGAAGAGGTGCGCCTATTCAGTAACCTAGAGACTCATCAACACAAGCTGATGCAGATAGTCTTATTCGGTCAACCCGAGCTCGACAAGAACCTGCAGGACAAATCGATTCGGCAGCTACGCGAGCGCATTACCCACAGCTTCGACCTGCGCCCATTGAGCGCCGATGAGGTAAGTGACTATATTCGTTTCCGCTTACAAGCCGCAGGCTGTCCAGCACCACAGGTGTTCAGCAACGCCGCAGAGAAGATGATTGCAAAGGCCTCCGGGGGCTTAACGCGACGGATCAATATTCTAGCGGACAAGGCGATGCTGGCAGCCTACGCCGAGTCAGCCACAGGGCAGCGTCCGCGTACCATCGATAACCTGCTGCAGCCAGCGGTGCAGACTAGCCATGTGCGCGCCGCGATGAACGACAGCGGTTATAAGCCCCAACTCGTCACGTTGCCAAGGCTAGCCATTTTAGGGGCGGTATTGTTGCTAGTAATTTTCAGTATCACTTGGTGGCAATGGGGTGACGAAGGTGATGTTCAAGAAGTCCAAGCGGTGCAAGCAACCGCGGCGGCTGCTCCGGCTGTCGCTGCTACTGGTATTGCTGTTCCAACTGCCGTAACGCCTGAGCAAGTCCAACCGAGCACAGAACCAGAGGCAGAAGCAGCGCCATTGACAGTTGCTGCCCAGGGCGCGGAACAAACGCTTAATTCAACTAACCCGCAATCGCCAGTTGCAGAAGAAGCAGAAACTGATGCAGCTCCCGTTAGCCCGAGCACTAGCTCGATACTGCGTCAGCCCATGCAAACAGTTGGTGCGATCAACCCGTTGCTGCGCACACGTAGTATTGCCATGCAGGACTGGTTGGTAGAAACAGATCCGGATGCCTATTCGGTGCAATTGCTTTCAGTGTCCAGCGCCGACTCGGCCTATGTGGGGCGGATCCTCAATCGCCTAGATCAAGCTGGGCTTATCGATAAATCTTATACATGTATTTCAAATAGCCAAGGACAGGACTACTGGAAAGTAGTCTATGGCGACTTCGCGACTATTGAACAGGCGCGAAACATTATCTACGGATTGCCATCGAGTGTTCGCAACAATGGGCCATATGTCCAGAGCGTCCGTAAATTGGACTGCAATGTGGCAATGGATCTGAACTAGCCAGCCTAGGGGATTACACAATGAAGCCAAACGTCGTATACAAGCTGCTTACCTTAACAAGTATGTGGATGTTGACGAGCTGCGGAACGAGTTTACCAGTGGAGAACGAACAGGTTCGACACCTGCTGCCACCCCCAGAAGTGGCGAGCGATGACATTCCCGATGTGGTGCGAACGCCGGCGATACTCCCGGAGCCTTCGGCGCGAGAAGCACCGGAGTTGTTCTCGGTAGTGGTTCAAGATGTCTCGGTGCGGGAATTGTTATTTGCCATCGCTAGAGACGCGGGGGTGAATATCGATGTGCACCCGCAGGTTATCGGCTCTGTCAGTCTCAACGCAATCGATCAGACGCTACCGCAAATTCTGGACCGAATCGGCCGTCAGGTTGATATGCGTTGGACTATGGATCAATCCAATGGCTTGATGGTGGAGCGAGATTCCCCCTATCTGCAGACCTATCGCGTGGACTATGTGAACGTGTCTCGAGACTCGAATACTGGGTTCAGCGTATCGACAGCCATCGCCAATGTTGGAGCAGGTGGCGGTGGATCTTCTGGCAGCAATAATTCCGTTGCAAGTCTGAATCAAAATAGCTCGAATAACTTCTGGAACACACTGACTGCCAATTTGCAGTCGATTATGGGTGAATCTGGTGGCGCTAATGCAGGAAGTGCGTCGACTATCATCACCAATCCGGAAAGCGGTTTGATTACAGTGCGCGCGACATCGCGTGAGCATCGTGAGATTCGTGCTTTCCTCGACTATGTCAAAACGCGCTCTCTCTACCAAGTGATGATCGAGGCGACAGTAGTAGAGGTCAGCCTCAATGACCGTTACCAAGCGGGTGTCGACTGGGCAGCATTAAGTCGCGACAATGGCCAAGTGGATTTCTTGCAATCCCTATCTGGGTTAAACCTCAGTGATGCCCCAGCGAGTATGCTGACTATCGACAAGAGTGCAGGGCCAGATGCGGTGTCAATCACGATGAAGGCATTGTCTCGTTTCGGTGATATTCGAGTTCTCTCAAGTCCCAAAATTATGGCCCTGAATAATCAAGCAGCGATGCTGCGTGTAGTGGATAATAAAGTCTTCTTCACCATAGAGGTCGAGCCCGGTATTCCCGCGACAGCCACGACACCAGGGACGCCTGCCATATACACAAGCACTATCAATACGGTGCCGGTAGGTTTCGTTATGAGTGTAACTCCGCAGATCAGCGAAAACGATCAAGTGACGCTCAATGTGCGGCCAACCATTTCGCGAATTGTGCGCTATGTTAACGACCCAAGCCCGGCATTAGTCGATGCTGGTGTAGTCAACGCGGTGCCAGAGATACAAATTCGAGAGATTGAATCGATACTCAAAGTATTTAGCGGGCAAATCGCCGTACTGGGTGGCTTGATGCAGGATTCTTTGGAGACCAGCACCTCTGGAATGCCGGGGCTCTCTAAATTGCCTGGCATCGGCGGGTTGTTTAGCTACAAAGATGAGTCGGCCGTAAAAACTGAACTAATCGTCTTTATTCGTCCGGTCGTAATTAAACAGCCTTCGATTGATGGAGACTTGAAAGAGTACCGCGAGTTTTTACCTCCAGCCGGTTTGAGCAGTGATGGCTTATTCACGTCTCAATTGCGAGGCGCGGACCGCCGCTAAGCGATATGGGTAGAAGGGCATGAGTTTATTGATGGACGCGTTGCGCAAAGCCGAAGAGGCCAAGCGGCAAGCGGCGCAAAAACAACACGAAGGCAAGGAACAAGAGGCGCAATCCGTCGCCTCAGTGCCTACTGCTGTCGATAATTTGCAAGCTCTCGAAGAGTCCCTCGAGTTCGAGCGCGAACTTTCGTCCAATATGGAAAACCCAGAGAAATCGGAGCCGGCAGCGGCTGGTATTACAGACGTGCCCTTCGATTTCGAGATAGATGAAAACTTTGCTCTTGATGAGCAAGTGCCTGTAAAAGGCAAAAAAGAGAATGAATCTAAAGCCAAAGAATCGTTCTCGGAAGAAGCGCCCGGTGAATCCAGTGCAGAAGATGTCGATTATATTCAACCGGATGCGTTAAGCCGTTTCGCAAGCTCTGCAAAAACGCCAGCCCAAGCAGCACAGATTCTGGAAACTGAAGCCTCCACCGATGAAGCAAGGGACGCAGTGGGCAAAGTGGAGAAGAAAGAAGAGAGTGTTGCAGAGAGTAGTACTGAATCTGTCCCTAAGATAGAGAGCCTCGGCCTTACTTTGGAAGAGCAGCACCCAAGCGTCGAACGCCCTTCGATAATTGGCAGTGCTGAGGATATTCCTAGCGCAAGTGCCGTTGAGCGAAAGAGCGAGCCAGATCAGCTAGAGCCGGAGCAGGCAGCCTCCCTGGCCATTCGTGCACTTCGCAATGATGACAAAGAGAGCGAAGTTGCTAGCGAGGCAGATAACTCGCAAAGACCCTCGAAGGCTGCTACTTCTGCGAAATTCGCGGAAGAGTCCCGCAAGCGCGAGTCTGCGCGAGCAGTTTTCAGCGCAAAACATAGAGGTAGGGACAAGGGGGCGCGTAAAAAACTAATTGCGGCAGCCGCTGTAGTTGCACTCTTGCCACTTGCTGGTGTGGGTTATTTATTATTGGAGTCGATGGGCATTCTCTCGTCCGGTAATCAGTACACTATTCCACCAGATTTCCGCGCGAGTAGCGGTCCTTATGTGGACCCGACCGAACAAGCGTTGCTTGCAGAAAACGCCTTACCTGACCTAAGCTCAGAATCGGACCTTCCGCCTGCTATTGAGCAAGAAGTGGCCTTTGTTGAGCCTATCGTTGCGCAGACTCCAGCAGAGATTGTGGCCGAACGGCCAGTCGCGGCGCTAGTGAATGAAACCCCGGTCCTTATTGAGCAGGAGTCGGTCGCTCTCGAAACTCCAAGCGTTGCGCAGCTGGAGGAGGCAGCAATTGAGTCAGCGCTAGCGCGAACGCCGATTACCCCGTCTGCCGAAACTGTTGCCGATGCGCAAATTCAAACTCCAGATCCAATCAGTATCACACGCACGGATAATACCGAGCGAGTAGACCCACAACTTACGCAAGCTTATGCGGCCTATCGAGGCAATGATTTCATCGGTGCGCGTGCTCGTTATCAACAAGTACTGCGCGACAAACCCAATAACCGCGATGCGATGCTAGGGCTTGCCGCTGTCGCTATGCGCTTAGGCGATGCGCCAAGTGCACGCGAAAGTTATATCAAATTATTAGAGTTGGACCCGCGCGATGTCCATGCTCGGGTGGGGTTGCTCGAGACCATGCCTGCAAGCGATCCTGTGCAGCTTGAATCGGAATTGCGAGCACTTTTCGCCGCGCACCCTGAAGTAGCGCAATTGGCGTTTGCTTTAGGTAATCACTTTGCAGCGCAGCGTCGCTGGAGCGATGCTCAGCAATCATATTACGACGCATTGCTCGCGGCGAAAGCTGGTGGGAAGGGGCCGATAAGTCCTGATTATGCGTTTAATCTCGCTGTTAGTCTGGAGCGGTTGAATCAATTGCGTCCTGCTTACACCTTCTACAGAGAGGCGTTGGAACAATCGCAACACGAGACACCTGGTTTTGATATCCGCGTGTTGCGCGAGCGTCTCGATGCGATAGAGAGAGTGTTGCCATGAATAAATCTGTCTCAGCGAATCCTGCCGAGCAGGCAGACAAAGCGGCGCCTAAACAACGCTTAGGTGCGATGCTGATTGAGCGTGGGGTGCTGACAGAAGACCAATTGCGTATCGGCCTTCTAGAACTCAAGAGTAGCAAGAAGCCTTTAGGCGCAATTCTCATCGAATTAGGCTTTGTTACTGATGCGATAATTCGAGATGTGCTTAGTGAAAACACTGGGCAACGCAGCGTCGATCTATCCAATGCTGTGTTGGACGCCAGATCGATCAATATCGTGCCTCAAGATCTTGCGCGACGATACACCATTCTCCCCCTATCTTATGACGCCCGCGCAAAGCACCTAACTTTGGCGATGGCGGATACTTTCAATATTGTTGCGCTCGATCAGGTTCGTGCAATCAATGGGGGCGATCTCCAGATCACGCCAGTGCTAGGTAGTGAAGGTGAGATTGCACGCGTCATCGAACAGTTCTACGGCTATGACCTCTCCATCGATGGCATTCTGCAAGAAATTGAAACAGGGCAGATGGATTTCGAGAGCCTGCAATTGAATGATGACGAATACAGCCATCCTATGGTGAGACTGGTGAACGCACTACTTGCCGATGCAGTTCAACTTGGCGCTTCGGATATTCATTTTGAGCCTGAAGAGGCGTTCTTGCGTATTCGTTATCGTATCGATGGTGTGCTGCGTCAAGTTCGAAGCTTGCATAAGAGTTATTGGGCAGCGATGGTGGTACGTCTTAAAGTAATTAGTAACATGAATATCGCGGAATCCCGCGCGCCACAGGATGGCCGTATATCGATGTCATTAGTTGGACGTCAAATAGACTTCCGTGTGGCGGCACAGCCTACAACTTACGGTGAGAACATCGTGCTGCGTGTGCTTGATCGCAAGAAGGGCATCGTGGCCATGGATAAGCTTGGGCTTAGCGACGATAACCTAAATTTGTTGCGGCTGATGTTGGCTCGTCCTGAAGGCATTATCCTCGTTACCGGTCCAACCGGTAGCGGTAAGACCACTACACTTTATTCGATACTCAATCACATCAATACCGAAAAAGTGAACATCATGACGATGGAGGATCCTGTGGAGTATCCCATGCCCATGATTCGTCAATCATCCGTGAACGAGTCTGCGAAGATGGGCTTTAGCGAGGGTATTCGCTCGATGATGCGTCAAGACCCCGATGTCATTCTAGTAGGTGAGATACGTGATCACGTAACAGCGGAGATGGCCTTTCGCGCAGCCATGACGGGCCACCAAGTGTTCTCTACTTTGCATACGAATTCGGCCGTCGGGGCGATACCTCGACTTTTGGATATCGGTATTCTTCCGGACGTTATCGCGGGTAATTTAATTGGTGTGGTAGCGCAACGCTTAGTGCGCAAACTATGTTCCGTATGCAAAGCACCGACGATTGCCGATGACTTCGAGAAGCGTTTGCTCGGCACGACCGATCACAAGGGTGATCTCACTATATACAACCCTGTAGGTTGCACAGAGTGCGATCATCAGGGTTACAAAGGACGCACCTCCGTTATCGAGATACTAAAAATCACGGGCGAGATGGATGACCTCATTGGACGTCGTGCCAGCATGCGTGAGATGTCAAATCTTGCGAAGACACAAAGTTTCCGTCCCATCGCACATGACGCCTGTCGACGTGTGCTAGATAGCACTACTAGCCTTGAGGAAATTTCTCGCGTTGTAGACCTTACTGACCGAATCACTGGATAAGACCTATGCCTTTGTTCAAGTACAAAGCCATGTCGCGCGCTGGCAAGATCCGCAAAGGTGCCTTGGACGCCGTGAACGAGATTGATCTCGAGCAGCGTCTCGCTAAGATGAGCTTGGACCTAATTCGAAGTGAAGTTACCGAAGAGAAAAAGGCTGGAGTAGGCCAGCGCAAAGTCGAGAAATCTGACTTAATTAATTTTTGTTTTCATATGGAACAGCTAAGCAGGGCAGGCGTGCCCATGCTAGAAGGCCTAGCGGATTTGCGCGACAGTCTAGACCATCCACGCTTCAAAGAAATTATTGCTAATATTATAGATGAGATCGAAGGCGGCAAGAATCTTTCTGAGGCACTGAGTGACCATCCACTGGTGTTCGATAATCTTTTCGTCAACTTGATTAAGGCAGGGGAGGCAAGTGGCGAATTGGCTAATATTTTTGAATCCCTCTCCGACACCATTAAATGGCAAGATGAGCTAAACAAGTCCACTAAGAAACTGCTAACCTCACCACTTTTCGTTGGCACCGCAGTCATTGGAGTGACTATTTTCCTGATGGTTTACTTAGTGCCACAACTAGTGGGTTTTATCACTAGTATGGGACAGGAACTCCCAATGCATACCAAAGCGTTGATCGCGACTTCCGATTTTATGGTGAGTTATTGGTATGTTTGTATAGGAGTTCCGTTGCTTATTTTCTTCGGAATTACTACAGCTGTTCGCTTGAATCCTAAGGCTCGTTTTCGCATGGATGGCTATAAGTTGAGGGCATGGAAAGTAGGGCCAGTGTTGCAGAAAATTCTCCTTTCCCGTTTTGCCAACTTCTTCGCGATGATGTATGCAGCCGGAATTCCTATATTGCGCTGTCTGGAAATTTCCGAAGGGATTATCGATAACACCGTAGTGCGAGAAGCATTGAAGCAAGCGCGTGAGGACATTAGTGAGGGTGACCCGCTATCGCAAAGCTTCGCGAACACGGGCCTGTTTCCACCTTTGGTTATCCGCATGCTGAAAGTAGGGGAGACTACTGGTGGCTTAGATAAAGCCTTGCTCAATATCAGTTATTTTTATGGCCGTGATATCAAAGACTCTATTGACAAAGTGCAAGCAATGATCCAACCAGTAATGACCGGGGTACTAGGACTGTTACTGGGCTGGGTGATGATGTCAGTTCTCGGACCAGTGTACGACACAATTAGCAATATCCAGATCTAGGGGTCCAAGAACAATGTTTTCTCTTTTCGGACAATCCACAGTGAATTTGCTCTTGATCGATGCCGATGAGGTGATGCATCTGCGTTGGCAGAATGGAGAACTGAACCAGATCGATCTCTATCATAGCACTGATTCCGACTTCGATCGCTTTCACGTATTTCTGGAAAACGATGGCAAGACTCCTTTTGCGATCGTAACAGATGTCATCGAGGAAGATTTTCGTACTGAATCCGTAGCGCATGTGACTGGTGCGGATCGCAAGGCGCTTATCGCGCGCAAGCTCGCTCATTTATTTCGTACTACTCGCTACAGAACTGCAAGGGTAATAGGCCGCGAGAAAGAAGGGCGTAGAGACGATCGTATTCTGTTCACGGCTTTAACCAAGCCTGATATATTTGAGCCCTGGTTGACGCGACTTCTTGCGCAGAAAATACCTGTAATCTCCGTAACTTCCGCCGCCTATGTCATAGAGCATTTCGCCCAAACACTTTCTTTGACTAGTGCTCCTCACCTACTAATTGTCAATCAAGAAGCAAATAGTGGCCTGCGACAAACTTATTTGCAAAAGGGGCGAGTGATTTTTGGGCGCCTTACCCCGTCTGGTGTTAGTCGTTCCGGTAGCTTCGCAGAGTTGCTGCTTGAACAATGTGATCAGACTCGGAAATACCTCGAGCGTATTAAGCAACTTCCCTACGATACGCCATTGCAGGTATATGTCTTTACGCCCGAAGTAGTTACTGATGAACGCGAGACGACCAAGGATTTATTGCATTTCCATTATCGCAGCATAGAAGAGCTGCCACTCACGCGAAAGATTAATATTACTAATGCACACCCAGGTGCGATCGCGTATTCCCTAATCAGTGGCTTGCGTAAGAGAGCGATTCCGAATGTGTATGCCCCAGAACACGCGCTGCGTTACCTGAAAATCCGTAAAATGAGTAGCGCGCTTTACAGTATGAGTGCGTTAGTGGTTCTTGTCGCTGGCATCATAGTAGGCCCTACACTTGCTGATGCAGGTTCAAAATGGGATCAAGAGCGGCAATTGCGTGAGCGAACTGCGCCATTACTTGTAGAGTATGAACGCTTGACCGAACGCTTCCCTGAAACGCCAATACCTTCTGCTCAGATGGAAATAGTAGTCGAGACCTATGACCGTATAGCTAGGCAGGTAGCGCGGCCCGTTGAAATTATGTCATTGATTGGTCAAGGCTTGGCCGCTTCTCCAGATCTAAAGCTTTCTGAAGTATTCTGGAGTCTCGACGTAATAACTAGCACGGACACCGATACAGGTTTCGGAACTGCGCCCGTTGTCAGTGAGTCACAAAGGGTCCAGCAAGCGTTGGTCGAAGGGCGCTCGCAACTGGTGGTCACCGTACGTGGCTTGGTACAATCTGAGGCGAGTTTTCGTGATGCGACCGCGCAGGTGATTGCGTTTGTAGATGCGCTGAAAATTAACAAGGGATATGAAATTACCCCTTTGAGTCTGCCAATCAATGTTAGCTCTAATATCAACGTTGCGACTACTGTAGATGGTAGTGCTGCACGCGGCGAGTTTGCTATAGAAATTCGTAGGAAGTTTTTGCAATGAGTATAAAGCTACCTTTAGAAAAAGAAGATCTGCTATTGCTACGAGTACCGCTTGTCGTCTTTGCAGCGTCAGTCTTAATCGCGAGTGTATTGTATTTTGGTTCTGATACTTTCAACCAAAGTGCAAACTTCGCTTTATCTCAAGCGCAAAGTCAGTATCAGCAGGCCGAATCTTCTGTTCGTGAAATCGCAGAAGAAGAAGAGACCATAATTCGCTACATCGACCGCTACCGTGATATCGAAGAGGAAGGAGCGGTGAGTAATGAGGATCGTTTAGCTTTCATCGAGAAAGTTGGCGAGTTTCGCGCGCGTTATGATCTTTATCCAATACAAATGGATATAGGCGAGCAAGGAAAATTGGCGTTACAGTATGATCCGTTTGATCTCAATCCTGGCGCGCCTGTAGACGTCAAGTTTTCAGAAATTTTATTGTCCTATTCCTTAGTGCATGAAGAGGATCTAACGCGCTTGCTCAATGCGATCATTGACGAATCCGGTCTGATTTTACCCAATAGTTGCGATATAAAAGCCGATAATCTAACGGAAATTGATTTCACTCAACTAGGTTTTAATCTTGGCGCAAATTGTACTCTCTTTTGGTTTACATTCGACTTAGCACCAACAGAGGTGAGTTTTGAATATTAGGCTGATAGTAATTTTACTTGCCATATTACCTGCATTGCCTAAGGCCAGTTATGCGCAGAGCTTTGGCAAAGTTTTTAGTACGCCGCAGGAGCGACTGTATCTTGATCGCGAGCGAGAGAATGCCTTGAAAGTTCTTTCTGAACAAGAACGCTTAGACTTACTAGATGCACCACCCACCGTACAAACGCCGCTTCTAGTTGAGCCTAAGCTTATTCATATGGGTGGTAGTGTGCGGCGTTCCGATGGCAATCACACCATTTGGTTGAACGGTGTGGCAGTGAGCCAGAGTGATTTACCTAGCAATGCCCGTTTGGAGTTTGTTCGTGGGCTAGGTGTGCTCAAAGTGCAAGGTCTAGGGCGGGAGTATATTGTGAAACCAGGACAAACGCTGAACGCGGATTCTGGCGATATTCGAGAAGACTATGAATTGAGTGAGGAAGAGTTAGAGAGAGTGAACGCGAGAGTTGTCGCGAGAGATCTTGCTGCACAGCAAGCGCGAGCAAATAGCACGAGTTCTCAGCCCAAGGCCGAGGTTGAACAGGAGCCAATTACTGCCGATGATAATAAGAGCCTGATTACTGATATTGTCGAGGGGCTGCAGCTGCTTCAGCAAGCGCGGGACCTCCGGGATAGTGTGCAATAGTGCGAGCATTTCGACGACAAAATGGTGCGGTACTTATTTTACTATTTATTGCACTGATTATGGGGGCCGTAACAGTCGTACTCGCTGCTTTAAATAGCCGTAGCCCCCTGCAACGTGACTTGGTTAACAAGCAGAAGGAGATGCAGGCAATAAAAGAGGTCCTGCTTTCCTATGCTTTGAGCAATCCCGAATATAATAATACTCCTAATGGCCCTGGCCGTTTACCTTGCTCCGATACTGATAATGATGGGTTGATGGACTGTATTTCGTCTGGCGTTGGACTAGGACGACTGCCCGAAAAAGTAGTACCCCCGATTGGAAGTCCGATCTTTCTAAGCGACCGTTATGCCGGAACCGGACAGCAATTTTGGTATGCGGTTTCACCTGCATTTCGGCAAAGCTCTAACACACTTAATACAAATTCATCGACGACTCTAAGCGTGGATGGAGTCGGAGGCATAGTGGCGGTAATCATCGCGCCCGGTCCTAGTGTTGGTGGTCAAGTACGAATCAATGACAATCAGGCGTCGAGCTATCTCGAGTCAAATAACGCAACAGGGCCGGATTTTATTACTAACCACTCTACAGACCCGAGTTTGTTTAACGATATGGTGGTGACGATTACAGCGGGAGAAGTAATGACCCTTGCGACTTTTCGTGTAGCACAAGAGGTGAAGCGTGTTCTCGATAATTATTACGATAGTAATGGTAATTATCCAACGAACAATGGTCAATTTGTTTCATCAATGGCAACGGTCGCTGATGCTTGGATGCAGAACAATTTGTGGCAAAATGGGTCAGTGACTACCTATACGCCTCTTACGTCAAGTACTGCCACAGTCCAATTCAGTAGTTGTGCTATTACTTATACCTTTAACCGAGCAGTAAGCGGATTCACTAGGAGTCAACGCTCATGTTAAGCCTCAGTACTCACTACCAGAAGAGGGTATTTCCCGTTCGTGACAAGGGATTTAGCTTAATCGAGATGGCAGTTGTTATGGTGATTGTAGGCCTAATGTTGAGTGGATTATTTGTCGCCCTTGGCGACTCTGCATCGACCCGCAACAGGATCTCCACGACTGCAGATCTAGAAGGGATCAAAGAGGCGTTATATGGTTTCGCGCAATCGACAGGACGTCTGCCGTGCCCAGCGATTGTCGCAAGTGCAGGAGTTGAGGCTCCAAATGGTGGCGGAGTCTGTACAAGGGCTCATGGTTTTGTTCCGGCGGTTACATTGGGTTTGCAGGGGGCGGTGGATGCTAATGGCTTGCTCTTAGATTCGTGGGGAAATCCTTATCGATATTCTGTTTCAGTATTGCAATCAGGGGGAAATCGTTCGTTCACGACTACTGCGGGTTTGAAATCTCAATTCGCAGTAGGAGCTTTAACAGCTACTACTGAATTGATATGCATTTCAGGCGCTGTCGCTTGTGGAGCACCAATCTACGCGAACACAGTTCCAGCGCTGGTCTACTCTATGGGCAAAGATTGGGCGATTTACACTTCTACTTTGCAATTGGAGAATGCTAGCACCCCTCAAGTGTCGGGTTTTAATATGGCGACCGACAATAACTTTGTGAACGGGACGTATAACGAAGAGGGAACCAATGCTTTTGACGATATTCTTGTTTGGTTGTCTCCTAATGTTTTATATAGTCGCCTGATAACAGCGGGAAAATTACCTTGATCGATTCCGTTGTGGTTGGCGATGCGAACACGGATATCGTACTAATTGTCGATGATGATGCAGCGCTTCGAAGTGCGCTGAGCAGTGTGCTCGATATGCATGGATTCAAAACCATGGAGGCAGATTCGCGGAAAAACGCAATAAGTCTACTCGAGGAAAATGCATCAGTAGCGGTTGTAATCCTTGATTTGGGTATGCCACCTGCTGTGCATAGCACAGAAGAAGGGTTGGGAGTTATTCGCGCAGCCGGGGCTGGGCTGCATCCGGCAAAGATTATCGTGCTGACAGGACAGGACCATGAACAGTCAGCACTTGAGGCGATTCGCGAAGGCGCTTTCGACTTCCTGTCTAAACCCGCTAGCATCGACGATATCCTCAAAGCCGTACGCCGAGCGCAATTATTTTTTCGCAAGGAAAAATTAATGGCAGCAGAGGGCACCACCCGCCTTCAGCTTAATGCCAAAGTCTCCGATGGCCTTAAAGCCGTGCGTGAAGAGGCCGAGGAGAAACTCGTGCGCCAAGTACTCAAAGATACGGGTTTCAATATCTACGCCAGCGCGGCCAAGTTAGGCTTGAAACGCGAAAGCATCTATTACTTCCTGAAGAAGTTTGAGATCAAACGTGACGACAAGTGATTTATATCCTTATCTCATACTCGTAGGAGCTTCGATTCTCGCCGCCACTGGTTGGTTATTGTTTCGCGCGCGTAGGCAGACCAAGCGTGGACAGGAGTTGGTGCAGCTCAACGAGCAAGTTAGTTTCGACTTGCCAGACTTCTTGAGAAAATGTTGGCCAGTGCTAGAAGGTGGGGGCTTCGTTGGCTTGAGTTGGCGTCTAGAATGGTTTGGCGCGGCGATCTCGGGCGAAGAGGGTCAAATGACCGAAGGGGTGCTGTATCAGCATTTTGAAGTGCAGGAAATCAATCTCGATATTCGCCTCTACCACCGTAAACGGGGGTGGGAGCAGCGCTACTTCAGCCAAGTATTGGCGGATACGTTTTTTCTACTCGTACGCATGGATATCTGGATCAAATTAGGCACGGTGCGTGGCACGTTCGACCAAACTGCCAAGATGACTGTGTTCCTGCAGCATGACATGAAAAATCTTATGCAGTTAGTGTCCTTGGCGGCAGGGCAGCTAGAGAATCAAGTACTAGGGCAAGAGGAAAAACTAATCGCGTCGCTGAAGAAGTCGGTACCCTCTATTCGCGACCGAGCGCAGCACATGCTTAGTGCATTAGTAAACTCGCAGAGCAGAGGCAAAAAAGACACCTTAGATGTAGTCACAGTAATCCAGAGCACTGCCACTATGCTCGAGTTGCCTATCTCGATATCCGGCGCGGCGAAAGCGTCGATTTCTAGTGAGGCCCTACACAGCATATTCGAAAACTTATTGGGTAATTATGCCTCGATGCGGGTGCAGCAAGAAGCTCGAGAACAAGACCTGCAAGTCCTTTTAGAACAAGACGACAGTACCGTGACAGTGATAATAGAGGATCGATTGGGCACGCCTGTGCATTTTCCCGAACGGCTATTTGAACCTTTCTGGAGCGAACATGGCCGCGGCCGCGGCATTGGCTTGTATCAATCACGGCAACTCGCCACGGCAGAGGGGGGCAGCCTAGAGGCGATTGCCCGCAATGATCAACCTTTGCGCTTTGTATTGAAGCTTCCTGCCAAACTGTGAGCCAGTTCGCAAAAAATCTTATAAATCAATCGCCTGTAAAAAAAACCTACATATTGTCTCAAGTGTAATGAGCCCCTATTATGCAGCTGTAGAAAAAAGTGCCGCATTGGGTGGCCACTTTTAAACCGTTTTCGGAGTGATAAATGAAGAGCATAAATAGTAAGAAGGCGCAGTCCGGCTTTACGCTGATCGAGATTGCGATCGTATTGGTGATTGTAGGCCTGTTGCTAGGGGGTGTTTTGCAAGGTCAGCAGCTGATCGAAAACTCCCGTGTGCGCGCGGCCGTGAATGACTTTAATGGCGTACCTGCCGGTGCATTCTCGTATATGGACCGTTACCGTCGTTTCCCAGGTGATGACGGTGTACTCACTACTCTGCAAGCGCGTGGTGGTGCTTGGGCGAATGTTACAGTTGGCGGCAATAACGACGGCACACTAGCCGGCGCTATTGGTAACACCTTTAACCCGACTGCTGAATTGCTTGGCTTTTGGCAGCATCTTCGTGCGGCTGGCTTCATTCCAGGCGACCCTGCAACTACAGGTGCAGCGGCAGCGCCACAGAACCCCTTCGGTGGCCTGATTGGTGTTAACTCTTCCGCTATTCAAGGCATGCCAGCTGGCGTGAACAAGCTTTGTATGAATAACGTCGGGGGCTCTGCAGCTCTGGCATTGGATGGTCGTCTTGACGATGGTTCTCCTAACAGCGGTAATTTCCGTGCGAACAATGCGACAACACCGAATGCTACGGCGGCAACAGCTTACGATGTAGACCTTCTCTATACAGTCTGCAACCGCATGTAATACGGGCTTCAGCCTGAAGAAAAAGCCTCGCTCGCGGGGCTTTTTTTCGTCTCGAATAAATGGATTTCCCTTGGAGTAGCGGCGCGTAATAGACTATTATCCGCCCCGGTCGGCGTATGCTGGCAAGCAAAGCAAGTGGTTCACTTTGCGGGTGTAGTTCAATGGTAGAACGAGAGCTTCCCAAGCTTTAGACGTGGGTCCGATTCCCATCACCCGCTCCAAACAAAAAAGCCCCGCCAGGATTTAGGTCCTGGCGGGGCTTTTGTCGTTTTGCACTACAATCTTGTGCAAATTAGAAGTAGTAACGTAGACCCAGACGGAAACGGGTTAGGTTGTCTTCTAATGAATCGTCAGCTAGGTAGATATCGTCTGTCGATACGTCGAAGCCGATAGAGGTTGAGATCGCCATGTAGGGGCGAACAAACCACTTCACGCCTGCTTGTACGCCGAAAACAGTGCTCGTGTCATCATTCGGTGCCAGAGTAGTGCTGGTGTCGATATTCTTCAGGCCATCGAAGCTCACAGTGGCAACGCCGAAAGAGGTGCCGATGTAAGGCACAATGTTGCTGCTGCGGTTAAAGTTGTATTCTGTGAACGCGCTGAAGTTAAAGCGTTCGATTCCACCAAGGTCAGAACCTACAGCGCGCACGCCGAGTTCCCAACCATCACGTAGGAAATAACCATAGGATGCGTCGATGTCGAAATCGAGCTCATCAATTTCTGGAATTTCGATAGTGCCGCTCAGTGCAAGCTCTTTAGTGCCTTGCTGGAGCATTGGTAGGCTATTGTCCTGCGCATACAAGGACGTAGCGGAAACACTCATCATTAATGACATCAAGATTGGTAAACGTTTCATGCAACTCTCCAAGGAGTGAATAAGAGTGCGCATCATATTGATCGGCCCAATCATTGGTCAAACGCTATATAATCATGGATGAAATGACTATTGCTCATGCTTGAGTATGGAAATAGAAGGAGTCTGCTATAGACACTACATTGGTTAAAACATTCCTCGAGGTGGTGGCCTGCGATAGCTTCGCCGGCGCTGCCAACCGCCTGTTCGTCTCGCAATCTGCCGTTAGCCTGCGCATCAAGTCTCTAGAGGCGCACTTGGGCCGGCCGGTGTTCAAGCGCAGTAAAACGGGCATCACGCTGACTCCCGCGGGGCATCAATTCGTTCGTTATGCCAATAGCTTTCTGCAGGTATGGGAAGAGGCGAAGCAGCAGGTGGCGGTGCCCGAGAAATACGAAGACGTTCTGGTGGTGGCCGGTGAGGATGGGCTGTGGAACCGTTTCTTGATTCGCTGGCTACCGCAGCTGGCGGTGCACCTACCCAAGATTGCGTTCCGTGCCGAAGTGGGCCGCTCGGACCGGCTCACTCGGCAGATGATGGAGGGCACGGTGGATCTAGCTGTGATGTATAGCCCGTCTATTCGCCCGGGAATCACGGTAGAGCCGCTGTTCGAAGACGTGATGGTGATGGTGTCTACGGACCCGGAGACAGTGGGGGTCAACGAGCACTACATCTATGTAGATTGGGGCGAGGCTTTCAGTGTTTTCCACAAAGAGCTGTTCCCGGATGACGATCATTCGCGCATGACCTTCCGGCTCGGGAATGTCACCTTGAACTATCTGCTAAACAATAGCGGCAGTGCGTTTATGCCACTGCGCTTGGTGGAGCCCTATGTGCGGACGAAAAAATTATTCATCGTGGAGGAGTTGCCGCGGTTTCACTTGCCGGTGCATATAGCGTGGCGCAACGACATCGCGAAAGAGGTGTTAACAGTGGCGATACAACAGCTGCGCATAGTGCTCAGGCAGTTGAATAATAATGAGCTACCGGCGCCATTCTGGCTGCAGGATGCAAAAAGTAGCAGTTCTCCCAATATCTTCAACTTGGCGCCCCATAGCAAAACCCATTAATTGCCTCGCTATCGATTAGCGAGGCTGGGCGAGCTGCAGAAACTCCGTGAAATAGGCGGGGAAGGTCTTCGAGGTGCAGCTCGGGTCGTTGATGGTGATCGCGCTATCGCCGAAGGCGGCTAACGAGAAACACATGGCCATGCGGTGATCGTCGTAGGTGTCGATTGCGGCACTTTGGATGTGTTCGGGGGGTGTAATTACGAGATAGTCTTCGCCTTCCTCTACGGTGGCACCTACCTTGCGCAGCTCGGTGCTGAGCGCGGCAAGTCGGTCAGTCTCCTTCACGCGCAGATTGTAGACATTGCGTATCGCCGTTGGGCCCTTCGCGAATAATGCGGCGGTGGCGATGGTCATGGCGGCATCGGGTATATGGTTAAGATCCACGTCTACGCCGTTTAGCTCGCCCTTAGTTACCTCTATCCACGTGTCTCCCCATAGTACTTTTGCGCCCATCTGCTCGAGCACATCGGCGAAGCGGACGTCGCCCTGTACGCTGCTGCGGCCGCTGCCATGCACGCGGACCGTGCCACCGGCTATGGCGGCTGCGGCAAGGAAGTAAGAGGCAGAGGAGGCATCGCCCTCGACCATGATGTCGCCAGGTGCTTGGTACTGTTGACCGGCGCGCACGACAAAGCGCTTGTAGTCATGATTCTCGACGGTGACGCCGAAACGGGACATCACATCGAGAGTGATGAGGATATAGGGTTTGGAGACCAACTCGCCTTCGACCACTATCTCGAGGTCTTCGCTGCAAAACGGCGCGGCCATGAGCATGGCAGTGAGGAACTGGCTGGAGATATTGCCCTTGATGCTGACCTGACCGCCGGTCAAGCCCTTGCCATGTATTTTCAGGGGCGGATAGCCCTCATCGCCTAAGTAGTCGATAGAGGCACCGCAGCCACGCAGACAATTGACTAGATCGCCGATGGGGCGCTCCAGCATGCGCGGTTCGCCAGTTAGAGTGACTTCGCCGCTACTGGCGCAGAGCATGGCGCACAGTGGGCGCATAGCGGTGCCGGCATTGCCTAGGAATAGTTCTAAGGCAGAATTGAGAGCGAAGGGGCCGCCGAGTCCGGTGACTACGCAGTCTTTTTTGTCGGCGCTGAGTTTAAAGTCCACACCTAGGCGGGCGAGTGCGCCGAGCATATGGCGCACGTCGTCGCTGTCTAGTAGGTTGCTGATGCGGGTCTCGCCCTTGGCCACTGCCGCGAGCAGGAGGATGCGGTTGGAGAGGCTCTTCGAGCCGGGCAGCGTAATCTCGCCCTGTATGCTGCGCAGGGGAGGGATTGTTAGGGTTTCCATAGTGCTGTCTCTATAGCTTTGCGCGTGCTGAGTCCAAGCGGGCTACGCAGGCCTTGCGGACGCTGGCGTCCAATGGGCCGAGGCAGAGCATCTGTATCTCGATCTCGCTGACTTGCTGGGCAGGGCTCTTATTGCCGCGATTGCCGAAGCTATTCTTGAGTTGTTTGAGTTGCACCTGCATGCGCAGGCCTTTGTCGGCATCGGGAGAGTCGAGTCCTGCCAGGATCTCGGCGGATATGCACAGCTCCTTGGCCTTGTCTTCGTTGCTCTTGGCTTCCTTCTTGAGGATAGCCTTGTCTACGCCGCGGTACAGCGCCTGGAAGCGTTCCTCCAGTGCCTGTTCTTGCAATAGGTCGGAGACTCTGCCCAGTTCCTGCCATTGATCGTTCAGCGCATCCATGTCGGGCGCCTCGCCCTTGCCAGAGAGTGCGGCGAGTTCGAGGGTCTCTAAGAATTCGGCCTTGGTCTTGGCCTGGCCAATTAGTTGCAGAGACTTCTTGTCCGGCGCGGCCTTGAGTTTGCTCTCATACTGGCGCAGCAATTTGTCGAACTGCTCTTGTAGGGCGCGTTTCTCGTGCTTGATATCGGCCTGCAGGTGTTCGAAGAAGGCGTCCTTGTGCTCGTTGAACTCGCGACGAGAATTGACCAAGTCTTCGCTGCTTGAGGCGATGAGTTCGCTAATCTTACGCAGCACTTCGCGGGCAGCGGCAACGGCGGGGGAGGCGGCTGCACGGGCTTTAGAGGCAGCGGAGGCGGACCGCGTTGGCGCTTCGTTCTTGCGCTTATTGAATAGCTTGTCGCAGGCCGCACGGAAAGAATTCCAGTGGTTGCGATCGTCTTTATAGGGCGATGGGCCGATGGTCTTCCACTGCGCCTGCAGTTTCTTCGCTTCGCTCATGGCCTCTTGCACGTCTTCTAGTTCGTCGAGCTTCTCGGCCTGGGCAATCAGTTCTAGTTTCTTGACGGCATTGTCTTGCAATACCTTGCGCTTGAACTGGCGCAGATCGCTAAGAACCGTGTTGAAGCGCTTCTGCAGCTTCTTAATCTTGGCCTGTTCAACCGGGGCGTAGAGCTTCCAGTCTTCTACGGCTTTGCTCTCGATCTTGTTGATGCTGGCGATGTTGAGGTCGTCGGCGGAGAGAGTAGCCACCAGCTCTTCGAGCTGCGTACAGATCTTGTTGCGCTCCTCGAGATTGCTATGCAGCTTGGCCTTGCGCTCTTTGAAGTATTCTTTGCAGGGCTCGAAGGCTTTGTGGGCGGCCTCGTTAAACTGTGCCCAGAGTGCGTCGTTCTGCACAGAGTGGCCGAGCTTCTTCCACTCTTCCTGCAATGCCTTGATGCGCTTGGACTTGTCCGCGGCATGCATGCTGTTCTCGACCAATGCGCGCATGTGCTCGATCAATTCTTTCTTCTTCTCGGCTGCGGCGAAGTTTTTCCAATCGATCAGTTCGCTAATGCGCGGCTTATAGGGAGTGAGCAGGTCGTGTAATACCTTCTTGAGCTCTTCATCGGCATTCTTGATGGCGCCCTGCACCTTGTCCCACATGCGTTGGGCGTCGTTAACCTGACCGGCCTCGACATGTTGGTCTAGCGCGGCCACATGAGCCAGAGAGTCTTTGTGGAGCTTGTCGAGATAGGCGCGATTCTTGGTGACGAGCCGCTCTAGTAACTCTTCCATCTCTAGGCATTGGCTATAGAGCTCGCTAGGGGGAAGGTCCGCAGGCCATGAAGACTTCTGAAACAGCTTGCTGAAACGTTGCTTCAACTTGTTTACGCCCAACGTGTTCTTCGGGGTAAGGGATTTGAGCGTGTCCTGAACCGTGCTGAGGTCGGCGCGCTTGGCTTCTAAAGCGTGATAGGCGCGAATGGCCAGCGCGAGCTGGGCGATCAGTGTCTGGGCACGGGCCAGTACGGCGTCGGCGCCTTCATCGGTGGCATTGGTGTCTGCACGCAAGGCTTCAAGCGCATGGTGTTTGTGCTCTAGCAGGTCGATCTGTTCGTGCCCGAGAGGCGTTTCCAAAGAAGCGAGCGCGGCGTCGGTAGCCTCGCAGGCAGTGGCAAGATCGGCGAAATTCTGCGATTGCAGGGCCTGCAGCTGCTTGGCATTGGCGTGTTCTACCAGCTTCAGCTCTAGGGCTGCGCAGGCGGCGGTGAAGCGTTCCTGCACGCTGGCATCTGCCTGTTCTTTGATTTCCTGCCACTGGCTAAGCTTATACTCGTATTGAGCCTGGCTCAGGGCGCCAATCACCTTATTGGCGAGGGTCTCGAGGTCGACACAAATCTGCACGGTCATGGCGGCATCGGCGCTGCGCTTGGCCTCTGCGTCTTGAATGACCTGAAGCTTGTCTTTGCATATCTTATAGACGGTCTTGTCTTTCTGGCGCACGGCGGCGCTGAGCTGCTCGAGTGCCTCTGCCGACTCGATCTGCACTGCGGCGGCGTGGCGTACCGTATGGTTGTTAGAGTGCGCGGCGATATCGAGTAGGCCCGGCTCGTCTAGTGCGAATTCATTCTGTAGGCGCTCGAGTGTGGCTAAGCCGGTCTCATCGCAGCCGCAGTCGTGGAGTACGGCAAGCAGAAGAGGGCTAGAATCCATATTGCGCATCAATGCGATGCACTCGGCAGGGCTCAGGCCACTGCGCGCAGCGCCAGAGACGACGCGGCAGTATTGCATCAGGGCCGCATTGGCTATCTCTGTGTCGGGATCATTTTGCAGGGCTTGCAGGGCATCGACACTGTGCACATGGCCGATAGCGGCGAGGCGCACGGCGGAGTCGCTGTCTTTGCTGGCCATGTCAGTGAGAATCTTCTGGGCATCTGCGGCACCTTCGTCTTGCGGGTCCAGAGCGTGGTTCAATTCAGTGATGGCTTCTAGGCGCACAATTGGATCTTTATGTTGCCATTTCTTGTTCTGTAAAAAGGTCTGAAAAATCATCAATTGCTGTTCTCTAGGGTGCTTGTGACAGATGTACCGCGGCAATAGCGGTTGTGTACAACGTTGGCGGTTAGCGCTGGCCCCGGGCCGACAGAAGAAGGCTCATTCTAGCAGATGT
>TARA_R110002167_G_scaffold202616_2_pt1 | contig 39892 bp, 35 predicted proteins | sample TARA_R110002167 | Tara Oceans TARA_R110002167 (sample SAMEA4398238) | marine metagenome | biome: Polar Biome; feature: [MES] marine water layer (ENVO:01000295) within the mesopelagic zone...; material: water (ENVO:00002006), including particulate matter (ENVO:01000060) such...
GGTGTGGTCTTCAGCGCGGCCAGGCGTGCGGGGATCGGATCGGTCTTTGTCATGCGTTGCTCCGGTGAGTTGGAGTTGCATGAAGGCATTGGTCGGGCGGACAGTGTAGGCAACTTTCTCCATTCTGGTCAGAGACTTCGCCGCGTTCCCTCATCCTTAGCCGGATCAGGCCAAGCGCCAGCAGCCCACATAATTCGGCGCGACGGGCGATAGGGCTCATCCGGTCTGACGGCAAGGGATTGGGACGTTTCATGCGGTGGGCCCTGAAAATCGAGGTCGTTCCCAAGGCTTCTACTCACCCGGTTCCGAAACTGTCCCAACGGTGCATATGGATTTCGGGGCTCGACTCATGGTTGCATTTCCGGATAGAACGCAACGCGAACATCAATTCATTGCCGCGGAGTGCATTCATGGGGAAAGACATCAAGAAATTCGTGAATATCAAATTCCTCAAGACCATCGATCTGGGCCTGATGCGGGACTTGATGGAGCGGCATGCCGCTGCAACTGACGGGTTCGACCTGACCATGCTCGATGGCGATATCACCAGTGCGCGCGGCCAACTTACCGAGTATTTCAAGGGACCGGCCGGGCACTGGCCCGAGGGGCTGGTGGCGGACCTGCACCGCATTTCCGAACTGGGTGATGCCGACGGGCTGCAGCTGATCTTGCAGCAGGCGCATCGGGCCAATGTCATGCTATTCGCGGCGACCGATCCGGATCAGGACGACCCGCTGCCGCAAAGCCATGAACCCAAGCATGTGGCGCTACGCGTCTATCTGCACCACCCAGCAGTCTTCGAGGCGGCGGCGGATTTCAGGGCGCTGCAGGCACCACCTGCGCTTGCCGAGTTTGCCGGGCCCGAACGTGGCGTCGGGGCCGATCTGACCGAGGCTAAGGTCGAGGCATTCCGTGCACGGATTGCAGAGATCTTCCGCGCCGATCTGCAAGGCGATTATTGCCGCCTCGGTCCTTACGAGGACGGTGACGAGATCAACATGGTGATCAGCCATGGCGCAACTGTATCCACCATGCCGGTGGTCGATGGCGGGGCGGAGCGCGTGATCAGCCTGCGAGCCGTGAAATACGCGGTGCTGCGCTATTCCGAGACCACCGGGGTGCTGAAACTCGGCGGGGTGCCGAAGGCACGCCAGGCCGAGATCGCCGAATTGTTCGCCATGACCATTCTGGAACGTGGCGGCTTTTTCGCGGGCGATGATGCGCAGGACCTCTACACGCTGGAGCCGGTGATGCGCGCAGGCAGCGGTTTCACCTTCGACCACGCCTTCAATCCGAACATCCTGCAGGTGCTGCTGACCGAGGCCGCCGCCGATCTTTATGGCGAGGACGAAAAAGGCGAGTGGCGGCTGCAGCGGTCGTTGCGCTCGAAAGACGCCTCGGGCCAAGCACTTGCGCATTTCACCCAGACCCCGGTGCAGTTCGGACGCAATTGGCGGCTTGGCGAAATCGTGTTTCGGGTGTTTTTCAAGAGCGAAGGCAAGCGTCCGTCGCAGGTGACGGTGCGCCTGAAGCCGCGCGGCACTGTCGCCTTCCGCCGCACGCGGTATGAGCGGCAGATCATGACCCTTCTGGAGCGCAACGAGCTTGTCATCGACCGGGACGATCTTCGCCTTATTGACGCGGCTGAGTGAAGCCGGGCCCGACGCGGTTCTCTGGGGCCGCGCGGCCCGACCGCATTTCGGGCCAGTTTTTGACCGCCTCCTGCGCAAGCGGGTTCTGGTGGAACGCCCGCACACCGGGATGTGGCCAACATGCGCCCATTGCGACTGCGGCCTCGATGCGCGGCCGATCGTCGAGGTGCACGGGAAACTCGTTGCGGCCTGTCCGCATGATCATCGCGCCGACCAGACACTCGCGCCCGACGATCCGCGCAGTTTTCGCATCGATTCCGAGCGCCTTGTGACGGTGCTGGCCGAGGCCAGTGACTTCGATAACGCGGCATTCATCTTGCCAGGGCTTTGGCAAATGGGGCGGCTTGCCTCGGGACGAGTGGTGTTTCTGGCCTTGCATGAGGATGCCGTCGAACAACCGGGGATGGTCCTTGCCCTGCGTGCTGCGGCTACCGGCGCGCCAACCACTCTGCTTGTCCCGGAAATCTCGCCTGCCGTTGAACTGCGCTTTTCCGAGGCCGGCATCGATGTCGCGATATTGCGCTCCGTGCTGTCGCCCTCAAGTTCTGGAATTGACGTGATCAACGTCGCTGCGCTGGAAACGCCCGCCCATGCCCCGCGCCTTGTGATCGCGAAAACCGCACAGACCGTGATGCTGGATGATCGACATCTGCATTTTCCATCGCAATTGCAGCGGCTGGTGCTGATGTTGGCCCAGCAGGCGCTTACCAAGGACCCGATCCTGTCGCATCAGGTGATCGGCGGCGCGACCGGCCGCGAGTCCCGCGACCTTATCCGAGACCTGCGTGCCAATCTTGTGGTGCAGGGGCTGAGCAAGGCCGAAACGAACGCGCTGGTCGTGACTGTAAGCCCGCGTGGCTATCGCATCGGTCTTGATCCTTCGGAAATCTCGCTCCGCTCCTGACCGGGCATTCCCACAAACCCCCCACATCTTTCCCACGGCCGTCCCACCTGCGCGGCGCGGCGATCACCGATGCTGAGATCATCAGAAACGATGACCGAGGCAAAAACCCATGCACCCCCCGATTTCCCGGCACCACCTGGCCCGCATTCTTGGCGAGGCCGATGTCGCCGCCCGCCGTCTGCACCGTCGCCTTGGCCTGCCCGCCGCCGATCTGGACGATCTGCGTCAGGATCTGCTGATCGACCTGATCTGCCGCCTTCCTGCCTTCGATGCCTCTCGTGGCAGCATCGGCGCTTTTGCAGGGATCGTTCTGCGCAATCAATCATCTCGCATTGCCCTGAAACATCACCGCGACCGGTGCTCTCGGGGTGGTGCGCTGGTTTCGCTCGATGCCCCTCGCGGGCCGGGCAGCACCGATACCCTTGGCGAAACCCTCAGCCAGTCGGACGGACTGGCCAGCTGGCACGGCCAGGATGGCGACGATCTCGCCCGCACCATCCTGCGCCGTGACTTGGCCCGCGTGCTCGGCCAACTGGCACCAGCCGCCCGCCTTTTCTGCGCCGCTCTCGGCCAATGCCCGCTGCGCGACCTGGTGACGCGAGGGGTCGGGTCACGCTCCGCCCTTTACCGCCGTACGGGCGAACTGCGCCTCGATCTGACCGCGCGCGGCCTTGGCCCGGCGTGGGACGGTTTTCGGGCCGCGTGAGTAGAGGGGAGAGAAGGAGACCATGCTGATGAAACATACCGCATTCACCAACCCACGCGTGGTTTTGGCTGGCGCGATCCGGTCCGCCCGGCGGCTTCGCCGCCACGATCATCGAAATGTGCGCGTCCGCGCACGGGGCGGCCCCGGCCGTCAGTCTGGTTCTGCTCGATGCCCTGCCAAGGTTTCTGGACGCGTTTGGCGCGGGAGCGTTTTGCCATGGTTGACCTGACAGAAGAAGAACGCGCCGCCGTGACCGTCACCATGAAACGCGTCGCACTGCTGATGGACGAGATCGGCTGGCAGACCGCATTTGCCGATCTGACCGAGGCACAGGTGCGTGCCCTGATCGAAGAGGCCGTCGAGGGCTTCCGCGAGGCCATGTCCGACATCGCCCGGGCCCAGACACCGGAGGTGCCGTTCTGATGCTGGACTTCAACCCACGCCCCTCCATGGCCGAGCGGATCAACGCGCTGGTCGACGCCGCCCTCATCGCCGAACGCGAGGCCACGCCGCCCAGGACCTATCTCGGCGCATCCCGTTTGGGTCATGCTTGCGAACGCGCGCTTCAGTTCGAGTTTGTCGGCGCGCCCAAGGATGAGGGGGCTGATTTCAGCGGCCAGACGCTGCGGATCTTCGCGATTGGTCATCAGCTCGAAGACCTGGCGATCCGCTGGCTGCGCGCGGCCGGGGTCGATCTGGTGACCCAAAAACGCGATGGCGGCCAGTTCGGCTTCTCCGTCGCGGGCGGTCGCATCCGGGGCCATGTCGACGGGATCATCGCTGATGCCCCGGCGGCACTTGGCATGCGCGCCCCGGCGCTCTGGGAATGCAAGACCATGAACGCGAAGAACTGGCGCGCCTGCGTCAAGGACGGTGTCACGGTTTCCAAGCCTGTCTATGCCGCCCAGATCGCGATCTACCAGGCCTACATGGAACCCTCGGTGCCGGGGATATCGACGGCACCGGCGCTGTTCACCGCGATCAACAAGGACACGGCCGAGCTGCACCATGAGCTCGTCCCCTTCGATGCCGATCTCGCGCAGCGCATGTCCGACCGCGCCGTGAGGATCCTGCAGGCCACAGACGCGGGTGATCTGCTGCCCCGCATCGCCGCAAACCGCGACTTCTTCGAATGCCGGTTCTGCGCCCATGCCGAGCGGTGTTGGGGGCTGGCTGCGTGACCGACGACCCCACCGATCCATCAGCTCCCGACCAGGACACACCCATGCGCGACGACACGACGCCCGAAACGCCCAAGGAAAACATCGTCCATTTCAATCCGTGGCGCGATTTCAACGATGCCGCGCCGCAGATCGACGTCTTCGGCGACGAGCCCGATCCCGAGCAGATCGCGCAGTTCATGCAGGTCGTCTTCGGCTACTGCGACGGGCTGATCCCGGTCCGCAGTTTTATCGACAAGGGTCAGGGCATCGATGGCCGCCCGCACAACATCTGGCTCGAGGCGGATCAGGCCGCGCCCGAAAAGATGGCGACCTTCGCTACATGGGCCTCGCGGGAGGGGGCAGCGGTCTACGTTATCCCCGGCACAGTCGCGGCACCCGGGCAAGCCAAGGCCGCCGAAATCCTGCAGATGCAGACCGTCGTGGTTGATCTCGACACCGGCGATATCGCCGCCAAGCGCGCCCATCTCGAACGCCACCTCGGTGCGCCAACCATGGTTGTGGAGAGCGGTGGCGTGACACCCGAGGGGCAGCGTAAGTGCCATGTCTGGTGGGCGCTGACCGAGCCCGCCGAGGGAGATGACATTCGACGCGTCTGCCGACTGCGCGGTGACATTGCCGCCAAGGTCGGTGGGGACATGCACTTCCGCTCCGCCCACCAGCCGATCCGCGTGGCGGGCTCTGAATACTACAAGAACAGTCTGAAAACGCAGGTTCGGATCGTCGAGTTGAACGCCGACCGCGAACGCGATCTGGCCGAGTTCATCGAAGCGGTGACCGACATGCCGCCCGCGCCGGGGGTGTCCTTACAGCCCGAGTTCACCCATCCCGACAAACCCGCCATGGACGATGTGCTGGTGACCCCGGTGCGCGAGGGCGCGCAGGACGATTGGTCCCGTTTCGAGGGTGCGTCCGCCGCGATCGGCCATTTCATCCGCATGGTCCACCAGGGCCGGATGACAAAGGACGAGGGCTGGGAAGGCATCTGCGGTTACAACGCTGCGATGTTGCGGCCGCAATGGCCGGTAGAGCGGCTCAAGCGCGAGTCCGAGCGGCTCTGGAACCGGCATGTCGAGAAATACGGGCCGCCGCTTACCCGGCTGGACTCCGGCGCACCGGGGCCGGAGGAAATGCCCGCTTTCTCACTCGGCGCGCTGCTGGACGACCAGAACCCCATGCCGGAGGACATCATTGCGCCGCGTGTGCTGACGCCTGGCGGGCTCCTGGTGCTGGGTGGCGCGCCGAAGGTTGGCAAGAGCGATCTGCTGATCTCATGGCTCGTCCACATGGCTGCAGGCGTGCCATTCCTCGGCTTCACGCCGCCACGGCAGCTTCGGATTTTCTATCTGCAGGCCGAGATCCAGTATCATTATCTGCGGGAACGGCTGAAGCAGATCGCCCTGCCGCCAGAGGTGCTGGTTGCCGCGCGAGACACCTTCGTCGCCACGCCAAAACTGAAGATGTTGCTCGACAACGAGGGCAGCGTGCGCGTGGCGCGTGCCGTTCAGACCGCCTTCCCGGATGCGCCAGTGGACATCATCTGCGTCGACCCTATCAGGAACCTCTTCGACGGCGGACCGGATGGCGGCGGCGAGAACGACAACACTGCCATGATGTTCTTCCTGAAGGAACGGGTCGAGGTCCTGCGCGATCATATCGACCCCGACTGCGGGGTTATCCTTATCCATCACACCAAGAAGCTCAGCAAGCAGCAGGTGAAGGACGATCCCTTCCTCGCGCTCTCCGGCGCCAGCGCGCTGCGCGGGTTCTACACCTCCGGCCTGATCCTGCATCGGCCGGACGAGGACTGCTCGCAGCGCAAACTGGAGATCGAGCTGCGCAATGGTCCCGCGTTGCCGCCGAAGGTGATCGACAAGGTCGGCGGCCAATGGGTCGAGATCAACCCAATGAACGAGCGTCTGGTGCGCCAGGACGTCGGCGTGAAGCACGATGCAGAACGGGATCGCAAGGGCGAGGTGATCTGCGGCCTGCTTTATGAAGAGGCCCTTCAGGGTCGGATGTACACGATGACCCATTTCGCTGAGACCTTCGAGAACACAGGGGGGCTCGGTGGGCAATCGATCATCCGCGAACGGCTGAACGTGCTGACCACGAAAGGGTACGTGAAGTTCGTTCGCGGGGCCGCTGCGGCGGCGCTGGATCTGGCGACCGAGCGGAGCAAATACGGCTATCTCTGCGTCGAGACCATGCGTCTTGCAACCAGCCGGGAGCATGTCGATCCAGGCACCGGAGAGGTCACACCGGAGCTGATCGATGTCTTGCCCAGCCATTACAAATGCCCGCAGACCGGCGCTGTTCTGCCCGTCGAAAACCCCTCCGTCTGGGTCTATCGCGAGGTGGAGGAAGCATGATGAAACACGTCGTTTTGCCCTCCGAAATCTGGGTGCAGAATCCCGAAATCTGGCCAGATTTTGCAAAATCTGGAATCCTGGCGAAATCTGGAATCTGGCTTTTTCCATTTTGTTTCAAGGGTTTGAAAGGTCCTTTCCAGATTTCGGAAGGTTGTTTCCGAAATCTGCTCCGCAATCTGGATTTGGTCAACAAAATCAGTGACCTACGCCAGATTTCAGATTTCAGAAAAGTCCCCCCTAAAGGGGTAGGTGTCCTCCCCGCTACAGGCGGGGAGAGCCACCACCTACCCCTGGGCAATTTCTCGGGTCGCAGTCTGACCCGTTCCACCCCTCGAGCAGCCAATCACAAAAGGAGAAAGCCCATGGCGGACCAGACCATGACCAACCCCAATCAGAACGCCGTCCGAAATGTGCCTCCCGCGTTTACCGGCCAGCGCACATTGCTGGCGCTCGATCTTGGCACAACCACGGGCTGGGCGCTGCATCGCGCTGACGGGCTGATTACCAGCGGCACAGCATCGTTCCGCAATGGCCGGTTCGATGGTGGTGGGATGCGATACCTGCGCTTCACGAACTGGCTGGGCGAGTTGGAGCGTCTGTCCGGACCTATCGCCGCCATCTGGTTCGAGGAGGTCCGGCGCCATGCGGGCACTGACGCAGCCCACGTCTATGGGGGCCTGATGGCCACCCTGACCGCATGGGCTGAGCTGCGCGGCGTCCCTTACCAGGGCGTTCCTGTCGGCACCATCAAGCGTCACGCCACCGGCAAGGGCAACGCAAACAAGGACGCCATGATCGCCGCCGCCCGGGCGCGCGGGTTCAGCCCAGTTGATGACAATGAGGCCGATGCCATCGCGATCCTGCTTTGGGCCATTGAAACCCACGGAGGTGCGCAATGACCGGAATGCGCTTCACACCCAAGGGCTATGGCGGCCATCGTCGCCACCCCGACGAGGTCAAACGCGACGGCTGGAAAGAACAAGGGCTATTGGCCGTCGCCATCGACGATGACCGGCTGACCTGGCCCGAACGCGAATTGGTGCGCCAGCTTGGCGAGCGTCTCTACGGCAAACTGGAACGGGAGGCACGTCATGGGTGATTGGACAACCACACGTGTGGAGGACCGGCTGGAGAGCGCGGCCGACGTCTTCCGCACCTTGCCGGGCGTCATGCCGCAGGGTTTCTTCAACGCATGGCCGGAGTATTTCCACAGCTTCGCGGACAAAGTCGGTCAGGAGCCGCAGATGCGGCAGCCCCGGCCGGGTCCGCGCCAGATCACGCAGGCCGAGGAGGCGTTGCTCTGGCTGCGCTGGCTGGAGCGGGATGATGCCCGGATCGTCTGGCTGCGTGCCGAACGCACGCCGTGGAAACCGATATGCTGGGAGATGGGGATCAGCCGGGCGACCGCGAACCGCAGGTGGCAGTACGGAATTGCGGTCATGGTCTGGAGGCTGAACGGAAAAAGCGTTCATGAAAGGCTATCGCGCCAACATGTCATTTCTAAAGCTTGAAGTGATGTCAGCTCGCCTCAAAACGGTTTTCTGCGTGCCATCGCAGGAAACCCTTGTCTGGAAAATCGGTGGGATTGTCGGGCAAACGAAGCCTCTGCCCATTAAGGCGGCGATATTCGTTTCCGTTGTTGAAAACCGTTCGAACCCTGTCGCTGACCACAAAGCGGAAGTCGTCATCAATCATCGCGTAACCGGCATCAAACACGCTGTGAATATCTCGCCTCAAAAGAATACCGTTCGATCGAGTGTGCTGCCCTCCTTCGGCATAGGGCTTGATATGCGCCGCCTCCAGAGCAGGTAAAACTCGGCCATCTGTCAACGCGCACTGGTGCTTGTAGGCTTCTATGACAGAGATCCGGAACGATCCCTGTCCCAGGCGCGGCAAGACCAGATGGGGACCACCGAACCGTTCGGCCGCCTCAGCCATGCCGCTTGCAACCTGATGAGAAGACAAAAGCTGATCCAGTTTGTTCCAGAGGGCCGCGCCCTCTGGCTCCCCTGTCGAGAATGTCTTGCCGCCAACGATGTTTTTCGACCAGGATAAAGGAAGCTCTGACCAGTTCCGTTCGTCGAGGAATACCGGTTGCGTCAGAACCCTGCATCCGATCAAGCTTTGCGGGCTGACGCGTTCATCTTTTCGATAGTTTTGAATGAACGCGACGAAATCGGTCAGGCTTGCAACGCCGTTTGCCTGCCCGAACGCGTCCCAAGCAATCTTGATTGGCAAAATGGTTGCCGTCGATAGGACGCCGAAGCCCCCAATAACATTTCGCGGTGATTTCAATCGAAAAACAAAGAATTCGCCGGGGGTAATTGCTCGAAAATTCGTAGCGCTTGGCTGCCAGAAGTTCACTTCGGAATGTGGAGAGCTCCGATACAGAAAATCGAACCATCGGTTATCTGTGTTGGAAATGAAGAGATTGACCATGTTTCCCGAAATACCTCATGAACCCAAGGGTAAGGCTACGAGCAAGATGCCGATCTGACAAACAGGATTGTTGTCCGTCGGGCCTTGCCAACGCGCATTTGTCAACCCGTTTTGACTCCGTGAGACATTTTTCGGTGAGACATCGCGAGGCGAGACAAATCCGGCGCTGAGCGGTAAAAGTTCGATATACTCGCGAGAGAAGTGGGTGGCAGGGCGATTGTACGGGTCCTTCCTGGCTCTAAACGTATACGGGCGGGCGAAGCGCGCAATATCGCCAGCGACAGGGCCGGATTTTTGGGAAGCCACCCCGGCGAGCATCCACCCGAGATCCGCTGAAAACCACAACAAAACAAACCTTTGGCACCAGATACACCTGGTGGCCGCTGGACCCCTCTTGGAGTCCAGGCTGGCCGCCGGTGTCCGGAGTCCACCCGATTGAGGCGAACCGACCCGCATGACCCTGAGCTTTGCCCCGGACGCGATCGAAACCTGGCCGCTAAACAGGCTCCAGCCCTACGCGAACAACGCGAAGGCGCACGGGGCCGACCAGGTCGCGAAGATCGCTGCGAGCATGGCGGAGTTCGGCTGGACCGTGCCATGCCTGGTCGCGGAAGACGGCGAGTTGATCGCGGGCCATGGTCGCGTGCTGGCCGCTACGCAGCTCGGGCTGACCGAAGCGCCGGTGATCGTTCTGGGCCATCTGACCGACGCGCAACGCCGGGCCTATCGCATCGCTGACAACAAGCTGACGGAACTCGGTACCTGGGATGAGGCGCTTCTTTCGGCCGAACTGAACGACCTGCTGGCCGAGGACTACGATCTGTCGCTCATCGGTTTCGATGACGCTGAACTCGACGCGTTGTTAGCCGGAGATGTCGATCCTGAAACTGCTTCCCGCGAGGGCGAGGACGATGTTCCGGAGGCCCCCGAGACCCCGATCAGCCGTCCCGGCGATCTCTGGGTGCTGGGCAAGCACCGGCTGCTCTGCGGTGACGCAACCGTGGCCACTGACGTGGACCATCTGCTGGGCGACGTGAAGCCGCTCCTGATGGTGACCGATCCGCCCTATGGCGTGGAATACGATCCCGGCTGGCGTAACAAAGCAGGGGCAGCCGCGACCAAGCGCACGGGCAAGGTGCTCAACGATGACCGTGCTGACTGGCGCGAGGCTTGGGCGTTGTTCCCCGGGGATGTAGCCTATGTCTGGCACGGTGCGCTGCATGCGACCACGGTCGCCGACAGCCTGATTGCCTCAGGCTTCAACATCCGGTCGCAGATCATCTGGGCAAAAGACCGTCTGGTTCTAAGCCGCGGCGATTATCACTGGCAGCACGAGCCGTGCCTTTATGCCGTGAAAAAAACCGGCAAGGGCCATTGGGCGGGTGATCGCAAACAAACGACGCTGTGGCAGATCGCCAACAAGGACTAGGATGCGGAAACCGTGCACGGGACACAGAAGCCTGTCGAATGCATGCGTCGGCCAATCCTGAACAACTCAAGCCCGGGTCAAGCGGTCTACGAGCCCTTTATGGGGTCCGGCACCACGCTGATCGCGGCCGAAACGACGGGTCGCGTCTGCTACGGGATCGAACTCAATCCGGCTTACGTCGATGTCGCCGTGGAGCGGTGGCAACAGTTCACGGGGAAGGACGCCGTTCTCTTCGGCTCCGATGAGACGTTCAACGAAATCAAGATCAAAGACGATTGAGGCGTGCATGACTTGGCTCTATTTTCCTCCGGGCGCACTTCCGGAACCGAAGACGCATGCCTGTTCGGCCTCTCCCTTTGTTCCGGGGCAGGCGGCATCGACCTTGGGCTTACCATCGCCATCCCCGGATATCGAACTGTGGGCCATGTCGAACGGGAAACCTACGCCGCAGCCACTCTCGTGGCGCGGATGGAAGACGCGGCCTTGGATCGCGCGCCTGACTGGGACGATGTTGCCACCTTCGACGGCCGCCCGTGGCGCGGCGCGGTGGACATCGTCACTGCGGGATATCCGTGCCAGCCGTTCTCCGTCGCGGGCAAGCGCCGGGGCGCGGACGACCCGCGCCACCTTTGGCCGCATGTCGCCCGCATCATCGGCGAAGTCGAACCGCCCTTCGCGTTCCTCGAGAATGTCGCCCATCATCTCCGCCTCGGCTTCCCCGAAGTCGCCAGCGGACTGGTCTGCATGGGCTACCGCCTTGCGGCGGGCCTCTTTACAGCGGCGGAAGTCGGCGCGCCCCACAAGCGCGAACGCCTGTTCATCCTCGCCATCCGCGAAGGCTGCGAACTGGCCGACCCCGCGCGCTTGCTCTGGGACCCGCTCGAGCGGTGGGAACCGAACGGAAATGCTTCGAATGTGGCCGACGCCGAGGGCGAGTGCGAACGAGAACCGGCAGACGAAACCAACGCCCTCGCAGGAAGCGGGCAAGCATGGGATGAACCTGGCAACGAGCGCTGCGATGTGGCCCACGCCGCAAACCGACAGCTTCCGGAGCCGGGGCGGCAGCCGGAAACACGAAAAGGGTCTGGATGGCATGGCGCGGGACTGGCCGACGCCGATGGCGAACGACGGCTGCAAGCCGAGCGCGGGCAATCGCAAGACGGCCGATCTGACCCATGCCAGCCGCATGTGGATGACGCCGACGGCGCGGGATCACAAGGACGGGGCGACGACATTGGCGAACACACCTGTGAATGGCCTGCTTGGCCGCCAGGTCCTGGTGACGCCGATGGCTGGGAGCGATACCTCAGAGCAGCGCCGGACCTTGAACCCGCTGTTCGTCGAGGTGCTGATGGGCTGGCCCACCGGGTGGACCGGCTTCGCCTCTGTGGCAACGGCGTGGTCCCCCTGGTTGCGGCGCATGCGCTGCGAACTCTCGCAGCTGAATTCTTAGACGAAACGGCAACACCGCGCTGACTAGAGTTTCGTGCTCGAAGTGTGGCTTGCTTCGGTTGCACCGACGGACTATCTTCCGTTATCAATTTATCTTCACGTCGGAGTAGACCAATGTCTCAATTCGCGCAAAAGAAGCCCGCCCTTGACGCTCGGCTGGTTTCCGAACTGGAAACAGCGAAGCAATCCTTTAAGAAGGATGGTGACGATTTGAAAGCTAAGCTGGAACAGTCGGGCTTGCCACCCGAGCATGCAAGTTTTTTCTCCGAAATCTGGCTTCGAAATTCCGCTTTTTCAAATGTAACTAAGAAGGTCGAAGTGTGATCTAGAATTTAATCGACACAATAGAAGCTCGCCCTTTTGGAGTATTCATGGAAGTAGTAAGTCTTTCTGAGCGACGAGCAAAGCTCCGATTTGGAAATGCCTCTGAGATAATCGACATTTTGCACCGCTTGCATGAAGATATGCGAACGGCAATTAATACTGACGCCGAAAAATGTTACCAGAAATTCCAAAACTCCCAAGGAAAAGAACTCTTAGCAATAGATCATTTTGCCGAGGAAAGCTTTTCCAAGTCAATATCGGCCAGCTTAGGAGATGCGGTCGCAGTATCCGGTGAGGAAAGCCTACCACGAACCGGTGTCGATTATTCGGGCAGCAACCTGATCCATATTCTTTGCGATATGATTGATGGAACAGATTTGCTCGTTCGTGGGCTGTCGAATTGGTGCTCTGCTTTTATCGCTTTCGAGCCATCTACGCGCCAGATTTTGGCATCTCACGTGTATGTAGTGGATCGGGGCGTAGATGTGCTTTACAGCGCTTTTGTCGACAAAGAGGGTTCCCATCTCTCCGAGTATAGGACATATGTGTTCCCTTTGAATGATGAAGAGTTTGTCAAGTTTGAACGTGAGGAATTTGAGTTTGTCACGGATGATCAGGTTTATGCGCGCTCGTTCTTTGAGCCGTCTGCTCGAAGAAAGCTCGCAGAAGCTGGCATTTTTTCCTACGGACAGAAGCTGAAGAACTTTCGCGCGCTCTCGGATTTTCTTCTGCACGATAGAGTGGCAGAAAAAATTGTGAAGGCGAAAGACCTTCGGATATATAATCTTGCCGGAAATCCCGCGCTTTGCCGGATGGTTGAGGGGAAGGTCGATCTGGTCTTTGACTTGGCAGGCCAAGCCGCGCATGATGTCTTGCCTGGCGCTTTTATTGCGCTCAAGGCCGGTGCAGTCATGTATCTTTTAGATGACTTCCCCGGTGAACCGGCACGGAGGCTTCAGTCTAACGACCTTATCGAGTTTGCGATGCGTCCTTGCTCGCAGGATACGAGGCTGAAGTATTTCGTTGCGTCCAATGAAACTTTAGCGAATGAGTTTCTACAATTGCTAACCGACGTGCATTGAAGCGGATTCTTGATCCCGACACTTGTCTCGTGTCGATTGAGACCAATCGAGTCACTTGGCAGGTTGATTGACCTGATCCAGTGTCGACGCCTATTCGCTCGATAAGCGCACGAATCTGAATGATACCGGAGTCGTCGATGCAGGGTCTGAGCGAGCGCCAATACGCTGCCCGCGTTGGCCTCTCGCGCGGCGCAATCCAGAAGGCCAAGGCGACAGGACGGCTGGTTCTGCACGGCGATGGCAGCATCGACGCGGCGGCCAGCGATGCCTTGCGCGCCGAAGCGACCGATCCGTCGAAGACCCGCAAAGCGCCCCAGCCGAAACTCAAACCTGTCCCGGAGGCGGCGGTCTCCGCCGTTGGTGAGACGCTGCGCGAACAGGGATTGGCCGCCCCACCCGTCGGCAGCGGCACCACGTTCCTGCAGGCCAAGACGGCGAACGAAGTGCTGAAGGCGCAGGAACGCCGCCTCCGGCTGCAGAAGCTCAAGGGCGAACTGATCGACCGGGCCCGTGCGCTGTCGCTGGTCTTCCGGCTGGCGCGGCAAGAGCGCGACGTCTGGGTCAACTGGCCCGCCCGCGCGGCGGCGCTGATGGCGGCCGATCTGGGCGTCGAGCCAGCCGCGATGCAGAAAGTTCTGGAGAAACATGTCCGTGCCCAACTCGACGATCTTGCCGAGGTCAAACCCGATCTCCGGTGATGAAACATTCGAGTTCGATGGCGCGGCAGAGATTCTGCGCGCCTGGGGTGCTGGCCTCACGCCGGATGCGGACCTGACCGTGTCTGAATGGGCGGATCGACACAGGATGCTTTCCGGCCGCGCCTCGGCCGAGCCGGGGCGGTATCGCACCGCCCGCACGCCATACATGGGCGAGATCATGGACCGGCTCTCGCCCGGCGATCCGACACAACGGATCGTGTTCATGAAGGCGGCGCAGGTCGGCGCGACTGAAGCCGGGAACAACTGGATCGGCTTTGCCATCCACCAGGCACCGGGCCCGATGCTGGCGGTCCAACCAACGGTGGAACTGGCGAAACGGAACTCAAGGCAACGGATCGATCCGCTGATCGACGAGAGTCCGGAACTGCGGGAGCGGGTCAAACCGGCGCGCTCGCGCGACGCGGGAAACACCATGCTTTCGAAGGAGTTCGCGGGTGGCATTCTGATCATGACCGGGGCAAACTCGGCGGTCGGGCTCCGCTCGACCCCGGCGCGCTACATCTTTCTCGATGAGGTCGACGCCTATCCGGCATCCGCTGACGACGAAGGCGATCCGGTCACGCTGGCCGAAGCGCGGTCGCTGACATTTGCCCATCGGCGCAAGGTGTTCCTGGTTTCGACCCCGACAATCCGGGGGCTCTCCCGGATCGAACGCGAGTTCGAGGCAAGCGATCAGCGGCGGTTCTTTGTGCCATGCCCGCACTGCGGTCAGGAACAGTGGCTGAAGTTCGAGCGGCTGCGCTGGCAGAAGGGTCGTCCGGAAACGGCGGAGTATCACTGCGAGGGCTGTGAGACACCCATCGCCGAACACAACAAGACGGCGATGCTGGAGGCAGGCGAATGGCGCGCGACTGCGACGGCCCCCGATCCTGGCACTCTCGGCTATCACCTCTCGGCTCTCTATTCGCCGATCGGCTGGCTGAGTTGGGAGCGGATCGTGCGGGCCTGGGACGTGGCCCAAGGGTCGGACGAGGCGATCAAGGCGTTCCGCAACACGATCCTCGGAGAGACATGGGTCGAAACTGGCGAAGCACCGGACTGGCAGCGCTTGGCGGACCAGCGCGAGACTTGGGAAGGAGGCACTGTTCTAGAGCGGGGCTTGTTCCTGACCGCCGGGGCGGACGTTCAAAAGGATCGCATTGAGGTCGATGTCTGGGCCTGGGGCCGCGGGCTGGAGAGTTGGCTGATCGATCACCTGGTCATTGAGGGCGGGCCCGGCGATCCGGCGTGCTGGCAGCAGCTGACCAATTTGCTTGGTCAGACCTGGGAGCATGCCTTAGGTCAACCGATGACGTTGGCACGGCTGGCGATCGATACCGGCTACGAGACAAGTGCTGTCTATGCCTGGTCGCGACAGGTCGGCTTCGCGCAGGTGGCTCCGGTCAAAGGCGTCGAAGGATTCAACCGCTCGAGCCCGGTCACCGGCCCGACATATGTGGACGCGACCATCGCAGGCAAACGGCTGCGGCGCGGTGCGCGGCTTTGGACGGTCGCCACGTCGACCTTCAAGACCGAGACCTATCGCTATTTGCGCCAGGACCGGCCGACGCGGGAGGAAATCGAGGCTGGGCACCTTTGCCCGCCCGGAACGATCCATCTGCCAAACTGGGCTGACGGCGAGTGGCTGAAGCAATTCACGGCCGAACAACTGGTCACGGTGCGCACCAAACGCGGCTTTGCCCGGCTCGAATGGCAGAAGTTGCGCGAACGCAATGAAGCGCTTGACTGTCGGGTCTATGCCCGCGCCGCCGCGTGGATCCTTGGGGCCGATCGCTGGTCTGAGGCGCGTTGGGCCGATCTGGAAGCACAGGTCGGGATCACAGCGGAGGACATGGCTGAGGACGGGGCGGGAAACACGACACCCGCTTCTCGGCGCGCGGGACCACAGCGGCGAACCGTGCGCTCAAGTTATATGAGGTGAATTGATGTCTACGATTGCCGAGCTCCGTGCCCGCCGCGAGACCTTGGCCGTTCAGCGTTCCTCTGGCGTGGCGCGTGTCAGTTACGACGGAAAGACGGTGGATTATCGCAGTGTGGCGGAAATCGACCGGGCCATCGAGGCGCTCGACCGCGAGATTGCGGCTGCCGAGGGTCGACGGATCGTTCGGCAGGTGCGCGTCGCGACGACGAAGGGCCTCTGATCCATGGGCCTGTTTGACCGCTTTCGCCGCCGGGTCCCGGGCGGTCCCGCCGCCGTGTCCGCGCGCCTCGAAGGCGCGATGGCCCGTCGGCGGCTTCGCGGCTGGAACCCGCCGCTAGAGAACATCAATTCGCTGGTCGCCTCGGGCGGCCCGCGTTTGCTGGCGCGGTCGCGGGAACTGGTCGTCACCAACGGCTATGCCGCCAATGCCTGCGAGGCATTTGCGTCGAACATGATCGGTGACGGGATCAAGCCGTCGTCGCTGATCACCGATGCGGCGTTGCGTGACAGTGTTCAGCAGCTCTGGCTCGCATGGACTGACGATGCCGATGCCGACGGTTTGACGGACTTCTACGGCCTGCAGGCCATGGTGGCGCGGGAAATGTTTGTTGCGGGCGAATGCTTCGTGCGTCTGCGGCCCCGCCGGTCAGAGGATGGTCTGCTGGTGCCGCTGCAACTGCAGCTCCTGCAGTCGGAAATGCTGCCCTTCGAGAAGACGGAAACGTCGGGAAACGGCAATCGCATCCGTTGCGGGATTGAATTTGACGGCATCGGACGGCGCGTGGCCTATCACTTCCGCCGACGCCATCCGGGAGACAGCACCGACCAAGGGGTTGTGATCCCGGAGACGGTGCGCGTGCCAGCCGAAGATGTTCTGCACATCTACCGACCCATCGATGCAGGCCAGATCCGCGGCCTGCCGCATGTGGCGCCGGCCATGGTGCGGCTGTTTCTGCTGGACCAGTACGACGACGCTGAACTGGACCGGAAGAAAACCGCAGCGATGTTCGCTGGGTTCATCACCAAGACCGCGCCGGAAGACCCGATGATGGGTGAGTCCGAGGCCGATCTCGATGGCACCGCCATTGCGAGCCTCGAGCCTGGCACGATGCAGGTGCTGCTGCCGGGCGAAGATGTGAAGTTCTCCAGTCCTGCAGATGTTGGGGGCGGCTATGAGGCGTTTCAATATCGGACGCTCTTGTCGGTATCAGCCTCGCTGGGGCTGCCGTACCACCTTGTAACCGGGGATGTGCGCCAGGCGAACTATTCGAGCTTGCGGGCAGAGCTGGTCGAGTTCCGCCGCCGCATCGGCCAGCTGCAGCATGGGGTGATGGCGCACCAGCTGTGTCGGCCGATCTGGCGGCGCTGGCTTGAGACGGCCGTGTTGTCGGGGGCGCTGGATATCGGCAATCCCGCCGTCGCGCGGCCGGTGCAATGGATCCCGCCACGCTGGGATTGGGTCGATCCGCTGAAGGACATCCAGGCGCAGGTGCTGGCCATGGAAGCGGGCATTACCTCGCGCCGCAAGGTGGGTCAGATCGAGAACCGCTTTGAGGGTGCTGCGACAGCCGCAACCACCGCCGCACAATCCGCTTTTGACCGGGCTTTCGAGAACAACCCGCTCACAGCCCCCGATCTGGGGCTCACCCAGGCGGCCAATACTGCACTTGCCACGGCCAACACGTATCGCGGTGCCGCGCAGGATTTGGCCGAAGGCGCGCGTGCGCCACTCGCCAGCTGGCAGGCCCTGCGCGACGCGGTGCAGGGCAGTAATGAGGGTGGCGCAGACGCGCTGACCGAAGCAACGGACGCGGCGGGGCGTCTGGAGACCACCCTTGGCGATGCCGGACGGGCGGCCACTGGTGCCGGTGCTGCAGCCGGGGCTGCTATCGCTGCCGCCGAACCAAACACCGAAGCCGCCGTCACCGGCTGGCAGGCGGTCACCGCAGCGCTCAGCGACTATGCCAGCAAGGCCCGGGATATCGGCGGCGATATCGGCCAGGCGCTGGTTGGCGCGTTTCAGTCGGCTGAGAACGCGGTGGCCACGTTCGTGAAGACTGGCAAGCTGGATTTCCGCGACCTCGTCACCTCGTTGTTGGCCGATCTCGCCAAGCTGGCGGCCAGACGGTTCATCCTGGGACCGATCGCCAATGCGCTCTCCGGCGCGCTTGGGGGTGCGGGCGGGATATTCGCGAACATCTTGCATGCAGGCGGCATGGTCGGAGCGACTGGACCCTCGCGGATGGTCCCGGCGATGGCCTTCGCGGCCGCGCCCCGGATGCACTCCGGCGGCGTTGCAGGGCTCCGCCACGACGAGGTGCCTGCAATCCTGCAGCGGGGCGAACGGGTGCTGTCGCGGCGTGAAGCACAGAGCCACGGCGGCGGTGGGGTCAATGTCACCATCATGGCCCGCGACGCCGAAAACTTCCGACAATCGCGCACGCAGGTCGCCGCCGATATCGCTCGCGCCGTGTCGCTGGGGCGGAGGGGCATGTGATGGCGTTTCACGAGGTCCTTTTTCCCGACAATATCAGCCGGGGCGCGCGCGGCGGGCCGGAACGGCGCACGCAGATCGTTGAGCTCGCCTCGGGTGACGAGGAGCGCAACGCCAGTTGGGCCAATTCGCGCCGCCGCTACGATGTGGCTTACGGCATCCGCCGCGCGGACGACCTAGCGGCAGTGGTCGCCTTCTTCGAGGCGCGCAATGGGCGGCTGCATGGCTTCCGGTTCAAGGACTGGGGCGACCACAAGTCCTGCTTGCCGTCGGGCACGCCATCACCCAGCGACCAAGCGATCGGCACCGGCGACGGCATGACGACCGCGTTCCAGCTGGTGAAGCGCTACGCCTCCGGGGCGCAGTCCTGGACGCGCGCCATCGCCAAGCCAGTGGTGGGAACTGTGCGGATTGCGCTTGGCGGGGTTGAGCAGCCCTCCGGTTGGTCGGTCGATACGACCACTGGCCTCCTCACCTTTAGCTCCGCGCCGGGTTCTGGCGTCGCCGTCACTGCTGGCTTTGCGTTCGACGTTCCGGTCCGCTTCGACAGCGACGCGCTCGATGTGACGCACGACATCGAGCGACTGGGCTCGATCACCTCCATTCCATTGCTGGAACTGCGCCGATGAAAGATATGAACCCTGACCTGCAGGCCCATCTCGACGGGGGCACGACGACGCTTTCCTGGTGCTGGCGGATTGCGCGCGCCGACGGCGTCAGCTTTGGGTTCACCGATCATGACGTGACGCTGAGCTTCGACGGCACCACCTTCGAGCCGGAGAGCGGGCTGACCGCCTCCGAGGTCCGCTCCGGCTCTGACCTTTCCGTCGACGCGCAGGACGCAGAAGGCGTGCTGACCTCGGACCGGATTTCAGAGACCGACATCCTCGATGGCCGCTGGGACAATGCCGAGGTCGAGGTTTGGCGGGTGAACTGGGCGGATCCCGAACAACGGGTTCTGATGCGCAGAGGAGCCATCGGTCAGATCCGGCGCGGGCGGCTGGCGTTCGTGGCTGAGGTCCGCTCACTGGCTCATGTTCTCGGCCAGACGGTGGGGCGGACGTTCCAGGGAACGTGCGATGCTGCGCTCGGCGACGTCCGATGTGGGGTCGATCTGGAGGATCCTGCCTTCAAGGGCACCGGCACCGTCCTCGATCTCCTGCGCGACCGAGCGTTCACCGCCTCTGGCCTCGGCGGCTTTGCCTCCGGCTGGTTCACCTTCGGCACAGTCGAATGGACAAACGGCACGAATGCCGGTCGGCGCGCCGAGATCATCGCACATGACCTGACTGACGGCATCGCGGTGCTGACACTGCTCGAAGCTCCGGTAACGGAAGCCGCGCGCATGAAGTGCCCGCCGAAGCACTAGTTCGGGCTTCGTGTCCTTCCCCTTGATCCCGGCCATCATCCGGGAGCGGGTCTGTTTGTCTACGATATCGGTCACATGCACCCTGGTCTTCGATCTGGAACCTGGTATACACCGACTGAATGAATTTCGTCAGGAGCTTGATTTGTCAGCCACTTTCGGCATTGTCGATCTGTTCGCCGGTCCAGGCGGACTTGGCGAGGGCTTTGCCTCCCTCGTCGAGGACGGACATGCGCCGTTCCGGATCGACATATCGGTCGAGAAGGAGGCATCGGCCCATCGCACGCTGACGCTGCGCGCGTTCCTTCGTGAATACCAAGCTCTTCACGGCGCCTTGCCCGACCAGTTCATCGATTTCCATGCGGGGCTTGTCCCCGAGCCGGATTGGTCAGCAGTCGACGCCGAAGCGTGGCAACTTGCCATTGATGAGGCTCGTGCACTCGAACTCGGCACTGAGGCTGCTGCGACGGCGATTGACGGTGCCATCGCGAAGCTACGCAAAAACTATGACGATACGATTCTGATCGGCGGACCGCCCTGTCAGGCTTATTCCCTGGTGGGGCGCGCCCGGGCGAAGGGCAAGATCGGCTATGTGCCTGAAGAGGATGAGCGGCACTACCTGTTCCGAGAGTACATCCGCGTGCTCGACAGGCTTCGTCCCGCCGCTTTCGTGATGGAAAACGTCAAGGGCATGCTGTCCTCGACTGTCGAAAGTCGACTTGTCTTCGAGATGCTGATGGAAGACCTGTCGTCGCTTGGTACGGGCCAAGGTCATCACTACGATCTGCTGGCAGTCCGCGTGGAAGATGGAAAAGCCAGCCTGCAAGAAGCAGGGCGACCGTCTGATTTCATCGTGCGCGCCGAGGAGTTCGGGGTACCGCAACGACGCCACAGGGTCATCATCGTCGGAATTCGGTCCGACCTTGCGGGCAAGGCTGCGCGCGCCGAGATTGCCGTCTCGGGCCTGACGCGAACGGTCAGTGACGTGATCGGGACTATGCCGGACCTGCGCAGCGGCATTAGTCGTGGTCGAGACGATTCATCGGCTTGGCGAAACGAGGTTGTCGAAGCGGCGAAACTCTTGGCGAGCATCCATAAGGGTAAGGAGGACGGCCCGCTTAGGGAGGCGTTCTCATCCGTTGCCAAGCGAATGAAGTCGGGCGCGCCGAGCCGTCGGACGGCGTCATGCCTGCCGGATGGCTATGGCACCTCGAACGATGAACTGCTGCGTTGGCTCGAGCGGCCGAACCTGCGTGCTGTTGCCCAACATGAGACGCGCGGACACATGCCCTCGGATCTGGGACGGTATCTGTTCGCCGCTGTGTTCGGGGCAGTGCGCGGCTACAGCCCGAAGGCTGCCGATTTTCCCCTCGCGCTCAGCCCAGATCATCGGAACTGGCACAGCGGCGTCTTCAATGACCGTTTTCGAGTCCAACTGGCCGACGCGGCCGCGACTACCGTAACGAGCCACATCTCCAAGGATGGACATTACTTCATCCATCCCGATCCGATGCAGTGCCGCAGCCTGACGGTACGCGAGGCGGCCCGGCTGCAGACCTTCCCTGATGACTACCTCTTTCTCGGCAACCGGACCCAGCAGTATGTCCAGGTCGGAAACGCGGTGCCGCCGTTTCTTGCTCGGCAGATTGCTGACCTTTTGCTAGCTGCATTGACAGGTCAGCGAGACTAATCTGAAACCTTCACAGATAACTTTACGCCGAGCTCGTCGGCAATTCGTGTAAGTAAATCCTTTTTTTGGGAAGTACTTGAGTGCGTCATCACATAGTATCCGTCGATATTTGCAGTATTGTATCGTTCAGACGGAGTATCTGAAATCAAAGGTTCACGATTTACTTCAAGTCCGAGACTTTTTACCTGTTCAACGCCCATTCCGATTATTGCTTTTGCGAATGTCTCCGCTGCCGTCTTGCTGCTGATGACGCGACCATCATCCATGATTACGATTAAGCTCTTTCTGGGCGATTTCCTAGGTGTATCGCTTGAAACCTCATTTGATTCAAGCTCCTCCGCCTCACTGAGTATAGGGACCATTTCTGAAATCCCGCTCCAATCGGATCTAAGCTCGACGACCTTCTGACGAAACGTCTGCAGCCTTCTTCCAAGCTCGGCTCTCTTCATTGCCTCTTCATACTGAGACAGACCAAATAGATGTGCGCCTTCTGTATTGAGATGTGCAATTTCGTGTTCGAGGTCATCAATTAGTTTTTCAAGGGTGGACGTAATTCGATCGTTATGCATTCCACGCCCATCCTTTTTAATTTTTCTCGTTCTTCTGTTCAATTTAGACGCAGGGGTATCCCTCGCCGCAGAACTAGCGCCTTTGTAAGCCAGGCGTCGAATAGTGTCTCCCGATTGCACTAATCGGACCTCATGCTCTGACGGCAGATCAATCGGCGGAACCCAATCGGCTTCTGCAGGGTCAGGGGCCACTTCATAAACGGGAAAGAAGCTTCCAATCATGCTGTTCAGAACCTTGCCGGAAACATCGTTCTTTGAATCTCTATCAGACGCAAATTCTGCCGCAATAGAGGTCACTCCCAAGACATACTCAGCTAGCTCTTCGTCGTTTCGGTCTTCCCAATCTTGGTGAACTGCACGGTCCCGCTCGCTTAGTTCGGCTCCCCTTTTTTGACCATCAGACCAGCCCTTTCGACCATTGTCGAAAAGGGAGTCGAATATGTCACGTGTATTCCTCAGCGTATGTCGAAACTGCTGTTGAGTGCGGCCGTCCGACAGTCTGTCAAAGAACAGGTCGTATGCTCCATTCCAGCTATCGATGTTCAAGGCAACTGGGGGTCTTGGCACCTTGCCATCGGAAAAATCCGTGCAACGCGAAAGAAAGTACCCGACCAAGATCATTTCGTCGGACCGTTTCTGCGGCTCGCCTATTTCCCGAATGTCTGTCATCAAAATTCTGACCGCAAAGCTTGCATTACTTGATTTCGGGGATGGAAGCGGAATGTGAAGGGTAATCTGCCGATCTGACCTTCACCCACGTATCCGCCCGTTTCGCCACTTCCGAGAACTGCTGGCCCGGGGCGATCCGGTTGAACTCCGCGTTCACGATCACCGCCCAGTCCCAGAGCAGGTCGCGCAAACCGCCGGAAATCCCCTGCCGCATCCAGACCTGCTGTAGATCGAGCCTGTCGCCGAGCTTTTCCGAAACAACGGCAACGACATAGGTCGCAATGTTCACATAGCCTTGACGAAAAATCTCTTTTGCATCTTTTGTTTTGATCATGCTTTCGATCGTCTTGAAAACGATGACTTTCGCAATCATCGCGCGAAACCAATTTGCATCAAGTGGACTAGGAACGAGATTTGGATTGTCATCGAGTGCGTCCATGAGTGCTTTGAAATTCTTTTCGCCAGCAAGAGCGACCTGATTGGGCTTACCTCGCCAAGCTTCATGGTACTTGGCAATATCTGTCTTGGTCAGTTTGCGCCTAGGTGGGATCATCTCCTTCAGCTTGCGCCGTTTGGCAGGTGTAGTGCCCTCTCTCAGCAGCATGACGTTGTAGGCGCCAGCCGCCCGCTCGTAGAACCAACGGGTAGCGCCATCCGGGCACCAAGTGTCGTTCGCAAGTTTTTCGAGCTCTCGATGGAATGGGCGATTTGCCGAGAGGTCCGACATTTTCACTGCGTTCTGGCTGTTGGCATAACGTGAGACGTTGCTGATCAACCGTTCACGCGCTTCGTCTTGAGAGCCCTTGAGAATGATGATCTTGGCCGGAACCATGACATGGCTCAGATCGATGGTACGGTCGTCGCGCGACGCGAAATAGATACTCGAGGTTGTCTGGCCACCGTTCACGATCTGCAGCCCCTTCAGGAATGACAGACCCAGATTGCCGTCATCGGAACGCTCGAACGCAGCTTCGTCGCAAACCAGGACAAGGCCGTTATTGAACGCGAGAAAGTGCTCCGGTTCCTTTCGTAGCGTTTCGACTATGCCCTTGTTCACCGCACGTTTGTTTCCCAGGAAAGTGCGGATGTTGGCTTCGAGCAGCGTCGTACCGTAACGAAGATAAAGATCCCGAATAAGTTGCCCGGGAATAGCCGTCAGGGCGTATTCGTAATCTGCGTCAGGGTCAGGGACGTGGACACAGGGCAGCGGTCGACCTAGCGACTGAACGAAACTGACTGCAAGTTCATCCCTTGGTTTTCCTTCGGTGTGTCGAAACAGCCGCTCGATGTCCATCGCCTCGACGGCCACCATCTTCTGATGAACCTCCTTGTTCGAGAACCGCTTGGTCTTGGTTCGCCCGTCTGTGATCACGAACACCCGAAGTCGATCGATGTCGTTCCATCGGGAACGGATGGTTGCAACGAGGTCCCTGACAGGGTGGGTAGGATCAATTTTCGTGTCGAGCTGGCCGCTTGCAGCGCGAAAGAGAAAACGCACGCCTTCACTGGCGGTTCCAGTGGCATCTGAGTCGCGGAGATCGTTCAATTCGTTAGTCCCGAAATAGTGGGTCACGAACAGGTCGAGCGCCGTTTCATCTGAGCTGAGGGCATAACCGGTGATGCGCAGTCTGGCGTTACCGACCTTGCCGTTCCAATGGCAAACGGTCGGCGCGTCGCATATCCCGGTTTCCGCCACATGCTCCATCACCATTTCTGCAAAGACGAGTTCCTCCGAAGGAAAGGGGCCCTCACCATCCGCCACGCGTTCGGCGATGATCGTCTGCAGGTCAGATCGGAAATTGTGGTGAAATTCTTCAAGGCTCATGTTATTCCAGTCCAAATTCGTTGATAAGATCGGTAATGCCGACGGAGGCGACTTCCAGAGCATCGAGATCGAGCACATATGCAGCTGAACGGATGGCGACTGGCAGGGCAGCACGCGTGAGGCGCGGCATGTCACCTTCCGAGCGAAATCCCCTCGTATCCTTCAATGTCAGCGTTCGGCCATAGAGCGGCGCATGCTCGTCGAGGTACCCCATCACCATCAGCAAGGCTTCGAAGCCGCGTTGCACTCCAGCATGCTTAAATCTCTCGCGGAGTTCGGAGACGAAATCGACGAGCGAAAAACCGTCCGTGTTTTCTTCAAATCGAAACCCACAAAGAAAAATGGGCGCCCGATTACCATCCAGCTGCTCGATGCTATTGATCCGGGCAAGGAAGCTGCCGGTCCGAACCGTGCTCTTCACTTCGATCGCACCGCCCCGTACGTGAAAATCCTGCGCCGCCCTCAATGGTCCCTGCCAGCAGTCGAGAGCACCGGCTCCCAAGGAGGTGTCCGCGAGCAATCTGAGCATCCATAATTCGCCGAGAAGGCCGATCTGTGCATCTGGTGAGAGAGGCCGGTGCGTTCGCGCCATGAACGCCTGCCACTCCCGGACCCGTTCAAGGAAGGCCTCTATCACATCACGACTGGGCGTGCCGGCTGCGGCTTCCAGTGTTCGCAAGACATCGATGACCATGATTGCGAAGATGTCCGGCGATCCTTCCGGCCGTCTCATCAAGGCGATGGCCGTCTTTCCGGCAACGACAGTCTGACCCTCGATAATGGCGACATCGAATCCCTTGCCTTCAGGCAGCCGTGCCGGGTTCACTGACCACGAGCTAGGAAAGGAGACAATCAACGCTTCTCGTCCAAGGGGAAAGTGGCAGCCTGCCTCAACCGAGACAGCGCCCATCCCGGTGAGGTGAACAAAGCGCCAGTCTTCACTGGCTTCCTGGCGCGCGAGCGCTCTCCATGCCCGTGCAAGCCCCTCTTCAGTCCACCCAGTCATTGAGGCCTCCCCAGAGAACGCTGTTGGCGATGTACCTCGAGTTAGAGACCCTTCTTTCGGAAGTGCTCGATGGGAAACTGATTGCCCAGGCTACTACGGGGTGGGCATCTGCGAGTTCTGGAACCTCAGCACCGGCAGGATCGAGCAGGTAGAGCATCAGCAGGCCGCGTTCTCGTCGAGCCGGAATACTCGCTTCAACCACGCCGTTTCCGAGAACGTGACGGATCTGCGGACCTCTGGGTTCGGACGGTGGTTCCTTACCTTCGTTTCTATCCGTATCATTGCGCCAGGTTTTTCGGCTGAGTTCGAGGGCGGCCTTCCACTCTGCCTCTGTCAGATCTATGGCTTGATCGCGGGGGGAAATGAGAGTTTTGATAGAGTATCGATCCGCATGCTCAGCTGCTCTGCGGCGATCCAACATTTTGACCGAGGCGCCACCAACCGACTTTTCTGTTCCGGGCTGATCTTTTCCGATCAGGGCCACGGTCCAGTTCGTAAGTTCCTGATCTTTGTTCATTTCCTCGATGAAGTCTGCGATCAGTGGGCTCATGATCCGGAAGCTGGCCGCGTGGGTCCTGTACTCACGGAGGAACGAGATCACGCTGAGTGCCGACACATCTCGCCACAGGTGACCGTTCCACTTCTGACCGTCGGGCACGAAGTGCTGGTGGTTCAGGTCCGTCGATGGGCCAAGTGCGCTGATGAAGCGATCCGCGGCATTGAAGTTTGCCGCGATGTCGTCCTTCCGATTCGGAAACACGATGGTCTGCAGCAGATCGCCAGAATAGGTTAGCTGCATCGCGCGCGCGTTCCGCATCTTTGCCCGCGATGTTACGGTCAGCACGGAGTGGGATTTCACGCGCAGGCCGAACTGCTTGGGCGTAGCACCGGCCGCAACCATATTGTCAAACTCTTGGCGTAGCTCTTCGGCTGCATCGGCGATATGACCGAACCACTCCACCATTTCTTGGGATGTATATAGGCGGCAGACATCGAGGTAGCCGTCACGGTAACCGAACCACCGACCCATTTGCATAAGTGTGTCGTACATGCGTGCGGTTCGCAGGAAGTAGCTTGTACAGAGACCCTCGAGCGTCAAACCACGCGCCAGCTTGTCGCCACCGATGGCGATAACCTTCAGGCCTGTGGCGTCATTCTCGGCATAATCAAGAGCGTCCTTCGCCGTGCCGTTGATCTCGCGCACGCGAATGTCCGACAGAACGTCCGGCAGAACGTCACGAATATCCGTCCATGAGAAGTCTTCCAGCGTCTCTCCTTCGACAAGGGCATCTCGGATCCCTCGCATGCCGGGTAGGAAGGCCGCTTCATATTCCTCGCGCATCGATTCTTCGAGGGAAGCGAGTTCGATACCGCGGGTGTATCGGCCTTTCATGTCCCTCACGTAGGAGGCTACCTGATTGAAGACTTCATTCTGCACTGAGGTGAAGCGGGTCACGTGGATTAGCATGGAAGAGTGCTTGTCGCCGTGTCCGCGCAGTTTCCGTATGGCACAGGCATAAACGAATGACCGGATCGCTTCCGCGAGCGAGTCCGGCACGCGATCTTCGCCCTTCCAGCGTGGTCGATGCCCGTTTTTGTGCGGCTTCATTTCAGGTGAAGTTGTCGACTTGCTAGGCATCCAAGGCTGGAATTCATCGTCTGATAGTGTGCGCACCAGTGGCAGGTCTTCTGGCGTGCTTGAAGCGGACCCGAACACGCGCCCCGGTCCGACGTAGTTCGATGGTGCGGCAAGGTTGGTGATAAATGCCGACGGGAACAGGTCGGGGCCATGCTCCTGCGTCTCACCGCGCTCATGAATGAAGATGTTTGCAAAGGGTGTGGCTGTGTAGCCGACGTATGCCTTGCGCGCAAAGTGGTGCAGAATCGCCCGGATGAGCCTGTTGATGGTTTTCGGTTGATGTTCGAGATCTGGATTGCCAAAATCATCCACGACGTCTTCGCCCGTATCCACTGAACCATGATCGGACTCGTCGTCGATCACAAGAATTGGCAAATTGGTGACCAGCTTGCGACCTGTTACGGGATCGATGTGATTGGCGACGCGATTGCGGATCCAGTGTAGCAAGCGCTCCAGGACTGTCTTGTTCTTCTTGACCACGAACAGCCACGGTCGCTGTTCTGGACTGATATTCATTTTGGCGGCGACAGCCGTATTGAAGTCGCCCTTGTCACTTCGATTAGTTGCGGCATTGGGACGGACGGATGTGTCGTTGTCGATCAGCCCGACCCCGACCGCGGGAAGCTCATCGGCATCCGCGATCGTGGCAAAGCCGAGGAATCCCTCGTCAAGACGGATCTGGGTCTGAGCTCTCAGGTTATTGTGCAGACCGGCAAGCACGATGATGATCTTGTAACCGGCGTCGGCAGCCTTGCAGATCAGACCAGTGTAGTTCCCGGTCTTTCCAGACTGCACGTGGCCGACCACCAGACCGCGACGATCCCAAGCGCCTTCACGGATCGGATCCTCGAGGTTTGACAGGACTTCATCGGTGGCAACGTCGAGGGCGTCGAGGGCCGTCCACGGGATACGCGTCTCCATGTATTCGGAGTAGCGTTGCCAGTATGTCCAGCCCCTTTTTCTTTCAGCGTCGAGCCAGGGAATATGGTTCTCTCCGCTTGAGAGGGTGGCATTCTGGCCAACGGTGCGGCTTGATCGACGGATCAGTTCGTCAACGAGCGCGTCCCGATCGACGAGGTCAAAATCGTCTTCCATCATAATCGCGAGCTTGGTCAGCTCCTTTTCGATCATTTCTGGCGTGACTGGGCTCTGAGCCCGCTCTGCGGCGAGGCGAAGCATATTCTGCGCCATCGAGAGTATTGAATCAAAAGCCTTCTGATTGGAAATCGTCATTGTTTATCTTTCACTTCAAGGGATGAAACCAGATCGAGGTGCCTGTCGAATGGGGGCGTGCGACCGAGCCGTTCGCGCGCCTCAGCAGGACTGAGACCACGAAATTCCACGAGTGCTTCAAACATCGAGGACAGCGTCTCCATCACTTCGTTGTCGGGTGCCCCGGCGAAGCCTGTCCTCGGCGTCTCCTTGTCTTCTGCGGTATCCAGCCAGATGCGCTGAACTGGAACTGTCTCCTCGATGAGCCTGAGAACAGCGAGGATGTCCGGCTTGAGCGATCCGGCGCGGTTCAGGATCGAGGCGACGAGGTCATGGTCACGGGCAATCCGGTAGGATGTACCTTGTGCGGAGCGCCGCACTTGCCAAGCTTCAGCAACAGCGTTCGAGCGCGTGCCCGAAACAGGCGTGATGTGACCCCGGTGGGCGAAGACCCGTCTCGCGGTATCTCGCGTTTCTGATGCCAGACGGTGAAGCTGAGACCGCAGACGTACCGGAGGACTGGCTGTCGACTTCAGGACATTGATCTTCCATTCGGCGTCCGCGCTGTTCGGTATGTCGAGACGGATTCGGGCAAGCCTGTGGGCTTCATCGCGCGGCCATGGCTTGCCTCCATCGCCCAGGCCCAGCCAGCCCCCAGCGAGAAGGAGACGCTTGTTGCGGTAGACGTAGAAACCCTCCTGCTGCGTCCAACCTCCGGGCCCAGCGGCGATTTCCTGTTCGGCGGACTTAAGCATGTCGCGATGCGGCAGTACGTGGCATTGAACCGTCACACCCGTGGTGTGGAGGATGCGATACTCGGGGCTTTCAAGTGCCTTGCCAGGATGTCCCGTCAGGTATGGGTCCCAAGGCTTCATACCTCTACCGTTGAGAAGGAGGCGAAGCTTGGGCTGCTGGCCATCCAAGAGACGATGAAATGTCATCGCAAGATGCGCCTCGACACGATCGGCGAGCTCGATCATGTCAGTGGCGGCGAAGCCATCGGTCACGATACGGTCCAGCTTCTCCCAGAGGACGATGGTGCCGTGGTCCATCTGCTCAAGCGGCGCAAGCAGATGCTCAGATCCTTGCGCAGGCCCTTCAAAGAGTGGCCATTCGGCGCCCGGCTCTTGACCAATGAGGTCAAGATCCCAGCGCAGGCACACGACAGGTCCGCCATTCTGCCGACTGGCTACAGTCAGTCGTCGAGCCTGCGAGAAACTCGCTGTCTTCAGGCCCAGCCCGAAGCGCCCGAGGTCGCTGGCGGCGCGTTCTGCCCGCGGATCGCGTGCGCCGAGCCGCATCCCTGCCTCCAGAGCCGCGTCGTCCATGCCGTCGCCGTCATCAACGATCCTTACCCAGCTCTCCGGACCAGCCCATTCGAGATGAATGGCCACCTCGCCTGAGTTCGCAGCTATGGAATTGTCGACCAGATCGGCAAGTGCAGTAGGAGGCGCGTAGCCGAGCCCCCGAAGGGATTCGAGCAACGAGCCAGGATGAGGAGGAGCATTTCTTACACCCATGCCATTAAATCCCTAGCAATTCCTGGAGGCGCCGCTTGCGACCGGGATGGGAAAGACGGTCGAGGCCCTTTGCCTCGATCTGTCGAATGCGCTCGCGTGTCACTCCATAGATTTGACCGATCTCCTCAAGGGTCATGTCGGCGTCGCGTCCTATCCCGAAGCGCATCCGGATCACATCAGCTTCACGCTCCGGCAGCTCAGCTAGGGCGTCCGTAATGATACTTTCGGTTTCTGCCTGATCGAAGGCATTCGCGTCCTCCTGTTCGGGCAATACCTCGTCCCAGTCGTCGATGCTTTCGGGATACTCAGCCTCGCGGGGGATCGCGCGAAACTGACTCACCTCGTCAGTGGTCCATTCCAGATCCACGGCGAGATCGTTGTCGGAAACAGTGCCGTCAGCCCGGACGTCGAGCTTTTCCATAGCGAGATCAAGCCTCGCGATTTTCTCTTTCCGATGAACGGGGATACGGATCGCTGCGCCTTCGTCAGCGCGCCATCGCATGATGGCCTGCCGCATCCAGTAGGAGGCGTAAACAACAAAGCGATAACCGCGTTCTGGATCAAAGCGCCGTGTGGAACGCTGAAGACCCATGAAAGCCACTTGGAAGACGTCCTCAGGGTCTTCGCCTTCCTCCACGTTCCGTGCAGCAAAGCGCCGCACGTAAGGCAGGTGCTCGTGGATGAGGCGCTCGTTGGCGGCCTCAAAAACCGAGATCTGTGCATCCAGCCAGTTGGCATGCTCTGGGTTAGCCTTGCTTTGTTCGAGCGAGCTGACGAGCTCCTTGTGGAAAGCCAGAGAGAGATCGAGCGACTCGAGCGCGGCGAGTGCCTGCCTTCGCCGTTTACCGTCCAACACGCGACCATTTGCCTGCCAGAACTTAAGGGCTTCCGCAGCTGCCATGACCTCGGCCGTCTCGGCGTGGCCTGGGCGTGAGGGGATAATGGTCTTCAGTGAGACAGAACCTGGGTCTCGGACCCCACCCCCGATGCTGTCGACGACATCGAGGATCGTTTGGACAGCAGCTTCGGAGGCGAGAATTCCCAGCTGAAGCTCTTGCTTTGCCCGGACCATGGGCTCCAGCAGTTGTAGTTCGTCGGACTTGTCCATGACGAAGCGTTGCGTTCCAGGCAGCCGCGTCGATCGCGTTAGGGCTGCCTCGATTGCTTCAGCCAGCTCGTCGGAGGATATGTCCGATCTGGCGTCCCAGAGCCCGACAATATGCGCGGAACTCTGATCGACCGGGTCGAAACCTGCAGCCTCCAGGTTGCGCAAGAGATTGGTGCGTAATTCCTCGAGATCGCCATTGCCTTCGCAAAGTGCGACGAGGCTCTCGATATCGCTGAATGAGCACCACCCCTTTGCCAAAGTTTCCTCGGCCCAAGTGATGCAAATCTCCGGATCGATCGACAGTCGCGTGCCGGTCTGGACGACGGCGCGTTTGACCGATTGGCGCCCGCGGTTGCGGACCTTCAGGAAGTCATGCTCTGCGCCATGATCCGTGGTTACGGCGGCGGCGGCACCGATGCCTTCTCCGGCAATCGATGCAGGTGAAAGGTCAAGATCCCAATCTCCGTCCTCATCGTCCGAAACCACAGGTGCCGGACTGACGAGCGCGACGAATGTCCCCGAAACCGTTTCGCTCGCGGACTCGCCGAAGAACTCCTCTGGCTCTTCCTCGGCCTCGAAACTAAGCAAATCGTCAAGGTCATCCAGCTGGTTGGGCACCGCCGCAGTTTGCGCAATTTCCGGGCTAGGCCGTTGCTCTGGCCCCGCAGAGGGCTGCGCGGCAACATACGGGGGTACTTCGCTTATTATTTCGGAGCTGCTAGTGTCCGCATTCTTCTTTTCCCACAAGCCGAGACGGTGCGCCTTGCTCAGCACTGCATTGCGGCTGACTCCGCCCAATTCCCTCGATATCTGGTTCGCGCTCCGGCCCTCGGACCACATCCATCTCAGAAGCCCGACCCGGTCATCAGTCCAAGAGGTTTCAGCGCTCCTCTCCTGGCGATTCCAATCATCGTCATCCGGCTCAGTCTCCTTGACTACTGAGAGATGAGTTGCGGGAATGGCCTCGATCATGTCCGCAGTGGTCTCAAGTATCGGGCTCTCCTCGCACGCGTCGAGGCTGGCGATCTCCTGCGAGTTGGTAGTAAGCGAAGACAGAAGCTGCGATGCGAGCTTGTGGCCCTCTGCATGCGCCACGTCAGCTGGGGTCTGCCGTTCATGGTTCAGTGCATTAGGATCTGCGCCAGACCGAATGAACAGATCGCAAAGTGCAAGACTGCCCGTTCGTGCAGCCAGGTGGAGCGGAGTGTCGCCCTTCGGGTCAGCCGAATATAGGCGAGCAGATGCAACGAAATCGGCAAGTTTCTCGAGCTTTCCTTCGGCAATCAGCCGGATCTCGAAAGGGTCAAGGATATGGCTTTCGGGTTCGCTCATCGGCTGGGCACGACTGCCGAGGATACGGGACAATTTATCCAGTAGTTTCATGAACGGCCTCCCGGTTGAGAAGCACGATTTGCTGATCCTGAGGCTTCCTTGCGCCGGGGTCGGTATCGAGTCCGAGACGCTTGAGCGCGTAGTAGAGCAGAGCGCGTCGAACCTTGATTTGCGCCTTTTCACCGCTCATCCCATAGTCCAGCGCGATTACCTTCTTCTGGTTCTCGGAGAGCTCAGGGTGGGGGCCGATCTCAAGCGTTACATGTTGTTGCCAGTCGGAATCGGCTGCATCTGTGACTTCGCTGGCTTCAACTCCGCGCGTCTTGAGGATACGAGAAAGCAGGAAGTCCTTGAAGACCTCGTCAGTCTTACAGAACGCTCGTGCGTGCCATCGAAAGCCATCGAACCCGATCGCGTGAGGCGCGATCCACCTCCATGTCGGCTCGGGGCGTGAGAGGGACTGATACTTCACCTCGATCGACTCTGCACGGCGGATGGCTCCGACAACTGATCGCAGAGTGACAGGATTTACACCGCGGGCGGGCGTTGGTGCAGCATCGTAGGATGGCAGTTCTGCGATCCAGGTATCGTCGCTGTCCATGATGCCGTCAGCCAAAGACCGCAGCTGTGCGAGGTAGCGGCTGGCGTCAGGTTTCAGGAAGTGTGGGGCGTACTCCGGTCCCCGGACATATGTCCGCGCACTCTTATCGTAGACCATGTTGTCCGGTACAAAACCGATATAGCGGTTCAGATCGGCGGACGCCTGGTTCACCGACAGCCCGAACTGCTCCATCAAGTCGCTGCGGTTTACATGCCCCTCCCAAAACAATCGGAACTCGATAAATTCGAGGCGCTGCGCGACTCCCCAACGAAGCTCCGACTTGTCACTATCCACTTCGCACTCCCGACTCAGCGCGTTCAATTAATATGCGCGCCCATTTTATGTGCTGATCGCACGCTAGCGGGGAGTCATGTCGTGTTCAATCAAAATCCTGCGTAATTACGGGAGTTTGCTGGGGCAGGACCCGTTTTGGCGAGAACGAACGATAAACCAAGCAGGCGTGCCGATCCGCGCCAACCCTCGGCACGCCTGCAAATGTCGCAACCACATGCGTGGTCGCGCGGTCGGCGAAACCTCAGCCGACCTGGTGGGCTCCGAGCGGGTTCGCCGCCATCCCCAGACGATTAAGGGGCGAACGATGATCGGCAGGAGCAGGGCGCAGCTCACTCTTGTTTTGTGTGCGTTTTTGGTTATATTGAATACATGCGAGATGAGAGGTGCCGTGCCATGTCCCGAACGACCACGATGACCGTCCGCCTTGGTGGGGCACTGAGTGACTTCGTGTCGGCCAACGTAGGCGATGACGGGTCCTATGAGAACGTCAGCGAGTACATCCGTGACCTGATCCGGCGTGACAAAGAGAGGGCGGAGCAGGAAGCCTTCAATCGGCTGAAGGGCGAGCTGACCCATGCCTTCGCGGCCCCGGAGGAGTCGTATCAGGCGCTGACGGCAGCCGAGGTGATTGCACGGAACCGGACCTGACTCCGTGGCCGCCATTCGTATTCAAGAAGGAGCGTCCCATCGCCTCGATGACATCTACCGCTACACCCGTGACAGGTGGGGAGATGATCAGGCCGAGAAATACATCACCGGCCTGTTCGCGTCCTTCGACAAGATCGCTGCCCACGGTGTCGCGTCAAAACCCATCCCGGCCGAATTCGGCGTTGAAGGGTTCTTCTTTCGATACGAGCGTCATTTCGTCTACTGGCGTCATCTATCGAATGGCGACATCGGGATCGTGACCATCCTGCATGAGCGCATGCATCAGATCGACCGCTTCCGGGATGACTTTGGGCTCTGCTGATCGGACGCCTTTTCACGGCGCATCAGATTTGCGCAGCGTGGAATCGTCAATGATTGCACGGTCCAGCGGTAACAGTAGCCACCTACTTGCTGGAGGTGATGAGGATGCCGCTCTCACCAGACGGCATCACCACGTGAGACGCTTGCAGTGCTGGAAGCGCTCGTGGGGTGCATTGCGCGAAAAATAATAATTTAAAATCAATGACTTGATGTGGAGAAGGTTCGACGCCAGTCCCGTTCCCTCCGCCACTTGCCTTCATTGAAACACGGATGTGCCCCGACGCGGGGGTGATTTTCCCTATGTTTCAAAGGGGTTTAGGTCTGGCGACCGAACTTGCGAGAATGCAGGAACACCGCTGATAGCTCTCTTACCCCCGTTTCTCTCTATTCGAGCGACCTTCGGGGCGTTTGAGGTCGGTCGCGAAAGCTCCAACAAAACAAGGGTTTTTCGTGAAATTAGTGCCCGACTGGTTGCAGAGCTGTCAAACCCTCTCGCTCGACAAGAGAAACCCGAAGGAGACGTTCTGGAGCGAAATCCTACGGGAAACTGGGAGAAATGATGCAGCGTTCTCTCTTCGCTGATTCACCCATTCGGCCTCAGGTTTTGCAGCCGTATCGACTGCCCATTTTTTCGGTCAACTCTTGGAAGTATTCACTGTCAGCCGCATCGGACGAAATGTATCGCTGTACGTGCGCTTCGATACCTTCTGCCAACCTTTCAATTGGTTTTCTTAGGACTGATGCCTCACTATTGATTTTCACAGAGGAAACAGCTTCTTTTGCTGCCCATGACGCTGTTGCGAAGTATTCGACGACCCGACGCTGTTCGTTTTCGTCAGGTGTAACATGCAATCTCTGAACGAGCGGTGAATTTCCAAAATGCTGCATCAGCAGCCGCCCAATGAGCCGTGGCCAATCTGAGCCTTCTTTAGTGTAGGGCGGCAGTACCTGACTAGGTCTGGGTTCCCCAACGGTTGGTTGTGCGTAGGCTAGAATGATATGCAGCAATGCGCGCAATCGTACGAGCTCAGCCGTTCCGACTGGTTCTTCAGAGTTGGTTTGGCAGCGTTTATCAAAGGCATCGACAGCTTGCTTTATTTTGGCAGCCGTTGCGCGAGAACTTGCGGTTTTTATTGCAGAGGACGGTTTTGCGTTTTCTTGGGGAAGTGCATGATCATCGTCATTTGTGTCTTCGGGAATTTGAGGTTCGATCAACGAAAAATCACTTTCAGATTTTGCAATTAAATCGTCATCCTTGTCTACGTCATGGTCCGGCCCCACCAAGCCGATCAATCTGTTAAGTGTCATGCCAACATAATTGGCCGAGTTTGGGGATGCTTGAATGGAACCACCAACGCTATGGGGATTGTTGTTCTGGGCCAAAACACGAGCGCGAACAAACTCTTGATAGGGGAGCTTGCTGAATTCGCTTGGGTTGTCCTCGTTGGTTTGGTTGCCCCGTCCTATAATATGAGTTTTTGACGGATCGGGTTCCTCCTCCGAATCAAGGGTTTCGAGTTGGCTCAGAATTTCGATCAGAGCGAGATCTTCGAATTGCGTTTCATCAAGGGAATCGAGAAGTTTCTTCTTACGTCCGCCATGTATTTTTTGAGTCCGGGCCGGCAAAATATCGAGATCAACGATTTGCACCGGTGCTGACGATGAACCGTTTGAGAAATGCAAGATTCCGTATTTTGGCCTATTAACCTCGAGATCAACCGTCACACGACCTTTGGCGAGCTTCTCGGTTGAGATCGGATCAGAAAATCTTTCGCCGTCCCGCATGAAAAGCGCCATCGAATCCGGGTTGTGTCGTTGCGTCTTGGGGGGCGCCCATCTCAGTTGACCGCTGGAAATGATCATCTCTCCGCCGTCAATTATGCTATTATTCTCATTGGTCTGATCAGCAGCATCCAATACCATCTCGTTGATTTCATCGGCCTCAAGGCGGGCCGTGGTGTATCCGGACAGGTCAAGAGCGTCCAGGGTGGTTCCTCTGGGGACCCGGCGATAAACCCCAGCTTCAGCATTTCCGCTCTGCCCGGTTAACCCCAACAGAGCTGGATATGAGCAATTGATGCTTCCGGAAATTACATGATCCCATTGCTGACCCAGGGCGATGAACAGCTTGGCATGAATCGGGCGATTGTCAGAAAAACTTGCGGCGTCAAATACTTGGGTATTCTGCAGGCCGCCAAGCTTGTTTTTGGGAAAGCCACTTCGTTCGTTTTCGATCAACAAATCCGTTGGTGGGCCTCCCAAGGTTTCGCGAAGCTGCCTCAAGCCTTCGAGCTTTTTGTCCCAGAACGGGGATAGCACGATAAGGCGCTCTATCTGATCATCGCCGATATGCCCTGCAATCTGATCCTTGATCGCAATGCCTGGACGATCCAGGATGATTGCCATCTTGTCTGCCGGGTTTGGCGCTATTTCAAAGCTCGGGTCAGAAGTGTTGATCCAGGGCGTCCAGCGCCGGGCTCGATCCAAGCTGGAAGAGAACCAAGGGTCATCATCCGGAACATATCTGCTGATGTATTCAAGCGCCCGCGCAAAAAGTGGGACAAAATCCGGCTGTTCGGTGCTGTAGGCTATGCTTGCGATCAATTCCTTGTTGCCGCCCAAGCCTGGGGCCGTGAGATTGGCCGACCCGATCATCAACCGTCCCTTTTTTGCCCCAAGCAACAGGGTGATTTTCGGGTGGAAGGCGGCCGGAGCATCAATCTTGATCAGGTGATAGCTGCTACCGGCGAACATCGGCGGTCCGGTTTCCGTAAATGCCAAATTCGCCATCTGGCGGTCCACAAGAACACAGATGTTTCGACAACCTGCGCTTCGGAGCCTGGGGAGCGGCACGTCTTCGAAGGCTTGGGCGCCAAACGAATAAGTCGTCATGAAAGCCGTGTGAAATCCAGATTCGCCAAACGCCTCGAAGTACCTCATGACCTGTTTACCGCAGCACGACCGTAATCCGTCAGCCCATGCTCATCGATCAGCTTCATATCTTCCAGAAATCTTAGCGCTTGGGTGATCCTGGGACTGCTGGGGGCGACCGTGAAATCATTTCGATATCTGATTTGACCGTCCTCAGGCTCCATCAGAAACGTATAGGCTTTCTGGTGGCGAAATTTACGCGAAGCAACCCACAAATGCCGCTTTAGAATGCGCGAACTGATCATGTCGTAGAGAACGTCTCGTGCAGGTAAATTGCTCCTCTCATTCAAGAATGAAACTTCTGTGCGAAGAGATTGAAAATAATCAGCCGCATTGAGCGCGGTTTCCAGCGGGCTCGCGAGCTCCTGTGCTTTTTCGATCAAGGACGATATCAAAACAATGGTGGACCTTATCTGCTTACTGATGGAGCCATCCTTTATTGAGTCCCGCATTTTCTCGAAAGAATCATGCGTTGACCCTTGTCCGGCCCTCAGGTCGGAACAATATTGTCCCCAATCAGTTTCCTTCGGTTGTGCGTATTCGACGAGTTGATTGGTGATGCCGTCCAGCGTCACGCGCTTGGATGGGGCACCGCGCAAGATCGACAGTGCGGCATGCAGAATGCTTTCGTAAGCAAGCCGCATCAGGTCACTGGCTTGATATAGGGCCCACAAATTTTGGGTTTCCGCATCAGGACTGCTTTTTTTACTCGTGGAATACCAGTCCCATTTCGCCTCCTCTGCGGGTGGAACGGAGCCAAAGCTGTCAGTGAGGCGCAATAACATCAACATCGTCCTTCGGCGCATGACGTCCGAGGTCGAGGCGTCTTCAAATTCTCCGAGCAGGATCTTGGTTAAATGCTCGTGCTCGGCGCTTCCAAGGAGAATGGACGATGGTTTTAACGGATGTAGCCGGTCCAATTCGCTTTTTGATATTCGCCCATTTTTCACAGCATTAAAAAAAATGTCGGGTAGTTCGCCATTTCCATCGGTAAAAGTTTCGGCGAGTGGCAAGGCGCGGCTGGTGCAGACTGGTATTTGATGTTTCGGGTCTTTTAGCAGCAGCAATCCCATTTCTGCCATCTGAGTGCTGTAAATGCCGCCAAACGCCCCGCCCTTATTGCGCAGATATCGCTGACCCTCGTCTGCATCCGGATCAGCGCCATTTGCGAAATCGATGAATTCGGCATCAGTGCGTAGCTGAATGGTCGCCCAGTCTGATCCGGCAATACCGAGCTCTTTCTCGCCAGAGCAGGATATGAGCGCGAACAACGTCTCGCACCGCCGTTGGAAAACTCGAAATGCTGATGGGTCCGTATTTCCCTCATTCTTCGCATAAGCTTCAAGTATCCAGGCAAAGAACGAATAATAGCGAAAACGAAGTGTGATGGTGCTGATTCCAGGTATGAGAGACTGAAATAGAGCTTCAATCGGGCGCTGCATCCCCAAGGGATCAAGACCGCTATCCTGGCCAAGTTCGGTCCAGTCAGGGAAACCCGAAAGAAAATCCTTCACACGATAACCTCTTCAACAAATTGTTTTCCATGAATTTATCCAGAGAGTTGGCTGAAATCAATGAGGCAGATTATTTCTCTTTAGTTTGCAAGCGTCGCCGTGAACAAAGAACATCAAGGGCGAAATTTGGATACACCAAACACTGCGGCCTCTTGCTCGGCCCATGGCAATGATACGGCATCGATCAGATCAATGATCCTGACGGCCGGTATTTCCTGTTTCACCATCATGCGCTCGATAACTGCGGGCGCAAGATAGGCAATCCGGATTTGGCGGCTGACAAAGCGGTCGGACAGGTTTTCGGCGGCGGCCAGATCGCTGACCGTGTTCGCCTCGCGGGTCTCCAGCTTTCGCCGCCATTCCATGCGCGGGCCAGGGTACGGAGGATATGGGGGTCCTGCTGGCGGTCCTCGGCATCGAGCCGGTTTTCAGGTGGCAGTATCTGGGTGCGGCCGTTGCGGCGACGGTATTCGAGCGGCACAAAAACGCGGATGGTATCGGGGGTGGTCATATGTTTGCCTCTGGTGGATTCATCAATTCGGTTGTCAGCTCCTTCAGCCCGCCGGCCCGCAGGTCGATCGACAACCCCTCGCCGGTGACGGTCACGCGTTGCACCAGAAGCTGGACGATCCGGGCGCGCTCGGTGTGAAAAAGTTGGGCCCAAAGGCTGTCGAAATCCTGCAGCGCGGTGGCGACCTCTGCGGTGTCGGTGCGGTTGCCCAATTGTTCAGCCGTGCGGGCCGCAATTTCTGGCGACCGAAGGACACGGCGCAATTCGCGCACCACCGCCCCCTCGACCATTCCGGCGGCAAGGCGCTGCGGTGCGGCCGATGGTTCGGTGTGGCGGACCTTCAGGTAGTCGGTCGAGACGTAATAGCGGTATTCTTTGTGTTTTTTGCCGGTGTCATGCGGGGTCATGGCGACACCGTTTTCATGGAAGATCAGCCCGCGCAGATAGGCGGGGTTTTTCGG